>Ga0207930_1000005_pt1 | contig 61321 bp, 59 predicted proteins | sample NGESurshal092012_7_FD_184477 | JGI IMG/M metagenome (GOLD analysis project Ga0207930, IMG submission 184477) | Arctic peat soil microbial communities from Barrow, Alaska - NGEE Surface sample 210-3 shallow-092012 (SPAdes) | ecosystem: Environmental > Terrestrial > Soil > Wetlands > Peat ... | reverse complement strand
CGCGCTGGCGGACCGCGTGAAGGTAGAGGTCGCTTCCCTCGCCGGGAAGCTGCCGGCAGAGCAGGGACCGGATCGGCGCGCCTTCGAGGTAGCTCTTGGCTTCACCCATGAGGGGGTCGCGGTCGATCTCTTCCACGAGGACGGGGCCCGATCGCGACGCGGCGGCGCGCAGCTCCGGATAGCGCGCGATCTCCACCTCCCGGCCGACGACACCGGAGCCGAGGCTCGAGCCCTGGAGCGTGGCGACGGCCGAGCCCGCCTTCCACCGGAAGAGGCTCACCCGTGAGGCATCGAGGGAGAGCGAAAGCGCACGAAGGGCGTGCTCGATGAAATCACTGCCCTCGGCCGCGAACTGCTCCCACAGCTCCAGGAGGGAGGTGAGCTGGACGCGGGAAAGGAGAATCGCCGGGGCCGGGTCGTCCGAATCTTCCCCGAGTGCCGCCGTCGCTCGGTTCCACGGGCTGCGCGCGATCGTCTCGAGCGCCAGCGGGCGGCGCGGGGCGCCGTCGTCCGCGAGGACGAACACCGAGGGAGGCGCAACCGCATGGGGCAGGAGGGAAAGCAGAGTCGCCGCATCGGCCGCGGTGCCGGGCGGGACCACGAGAAGGACGTCCGGCATCGAGGTATAGAGCAGCGTTCCGGCTTCCTCCAGCGTGCCCGCGACGAGAACTTCGGTGCCGGCTTTCTCGAGCGGGCCCCGAATGGCCTCCGGCACGTCTCCGCCCGGGCGAAAGAGAAGGAAGGGCCTCATGCTGCGGATCCCTTCCAAGGACGGTACGGGTGCGCTCTCCGGGCGTCAAGCGGGCCGCTATACTTTCGCGATGAGGATCGACGCCGCACTCGTCTCGAAGGTGGCCGCGCTCGCGGCCCTGGAGCTTTCCGACGCCGAGCGCGAGGCGATGGCGGGGCAGCTCACGAGGATCGTCGATCACTTCGAGGCGCTGAGGGAGCTGCCCGAGTCGCTGCTGGAAGGCGACGTGGCCACGCATCCGACGCCGCTCAGGGAGGACGTCGCCCGTGACGGCTCGCCCGGTCCTCTGATCGAGGCGAACGCGCCCGCCTTCCAACACGGGCACTTCGTGGTGCCGCGCGTCGTGACGAGGGATTGAGCGTTTGACCGAGCCTTCGCCGGCCGCGCTTCTCGAGGGATCGTTCGTGGCGCTCGCCGATGCCGTCGGCACGGGGCGCGTCACCGCGCGCGCGGTCGCCGAGGAGTCGCTCGCGCGCTCCGGAAAGGCGCAGGAAGCGTTTGGCGCCTTCCTCTCGATGAGCGCCGCGCAGACTCTGGGCGAAGCAGAAGAGGTCGACCGGCGCGTCAACGCGGGCGAGCAGCTGCCGCTCGCGGGCGTTCCGTTCGCGGTGAAGGACAACATCAACGTCGCGGGTCGGCCCTCCACCGCCGGCTCGAAGATCCTCGCGGGCTTCGTGGCGCCCGACCACGCGACGTGCGTCGCGCGGCTCGTTCAGGCGGGAGCGGTCGTCGTCGGCAAGACGAACTGCGACGAGTTCGGAATGGGCTCGTCGAACGAGAACTCCGCGTACGGCCCGGTCAAGAACCCATGGGATCCGGCGCGCGTGCCTGGCGGGTCGTCGGGAGGGTCGGCTGCGTCGGTCGCGGCGCGCGCGGTTCCGCTCGCGGTCGGAACCGACACCGGCGGCTCCGTGCGGCAGCCGGCCGCCTTCTGCGGCCTCGTGGGCTGGAAGCCGACGTACGGCCGCGTCTCGCGCTACGGCCTCATTGCCTTCGCGTCGTCCTTCGATCAGGCGGGCGCCCTGACGCGGTCGGTGGACGAAGCGGCGCGCGCGTTCGCCGTCATGGCGGGCGCCGACCCGAGGGACTCGACGGCGCTCGCGACGCCGGTGCCGGACGTCCTCGCGGCGCCAGGCAGGGGCGCCCGTGGGGTGCGGATCGGCCTTCTCGCGGAGGCGTCGTCGGCGGAAGGGGGCCTCCATGAGGACGTGAAGGCCTCTTTCGAGAAAGCCGCGGCGGCGCTCAGGGCCGCGGGCGCCCTGGTGACGACGGTGTCCGTGCCGCGCGTGACGCTCGCCGTGCCGGTCTACTACCTCACGGCCACGGCCGAGGCCTCATCGAACCTCGCCCGGTTCGACGGCGTGCGCTACGGCGCGAGAAGAGGCGAGGCCTCGCTCGCTGGCCTTTACCGCGAGACGCGGTCGGCGGGTTTCGGACCCGAGGTGAAGCGGCGAATCCTGCTCGGCACGTTCGCGCTCTCCGCCGGCTATCACGACGCCTACTATGGCCGCGCCCAGAGGGTCCGCGCCCTTCTCTCGCGAGACTTCGCCGCGGCCTTTCGCGGCGTGGACGCGATCCTGTGCCCGACCTCGCCCGAGCCCGCGTTCGAGCTCGGCGCGAAGACGGACGACCCGCTCGCGATGTACCTGGCGGACGTCTTCACCGTTCCTCCGAGCCTCGCGGGCCTGCCCGCGGTCTCGGTTCCGTCGGGCTTCTCCCGGGACGGGCTTCCGATCGGGATGCAGCTCATCGGGCCGGGCGACTCGGAGCCGCTTCTCTTCGCGCTCGCACGCGTTCTCGAGGACGCATCCGGCGCCCTCGCGCGGCGCGCACCGGGCGCGGTGAGTTGAGCGGCCGGCACTCTCTCGCCGCCGCGGCCTGCGCCGCCCTTTTCCTGCCGGCCGCCTCGTCGTCTCCGCTCCGCGCCGTCCGCCGCGTCGAGGTTTCGCGGGACTTCGCCGTCCAGCGCGCGGACGGAGCGATCACCGTCGAGGCGCGGCCTCTCGAAGGCGAGACGCCGGTCGAGTTCGCCCGCCGCGTCTCGAAGGACGACGCGACGGCGCAGCGGCTGCTCACCCTGCCGGGCATTTTGGCGGGCACCCGGAGCGCCTTGCTCTCCTACGCGGCGCTTTCCGACGAGTCGAAGCGCGCCGCGATCACGGCGCTCTTCCCGTCCGACGTGCGCGCGACGGCGGGCTGGCTTCACATCGCGGTGGAGGAAGAGCGCCTCGCCGAGATCGCCGAATGGTTCACCGGCGCGGCCGGGAACGTGCCGGCCCTCGCGAAGGAGAACGCGCTCTCTCTCGACGTCGTACCGCCCGGCGCCACGGTCCGGATTCCCGTGGAGCTTCTCCTGGCGCCGTTCCGCGACGCCGAGAGCGTGCCCGATACGGAGCCGCCGAATCTCGTTTACGACCAGGACGACAGGGGCCGGTACGCCGTGTACCGCCTGCGGAAGGGCGAGGCGCTCTACTCGGCCGTCGTCGTGCGCTTCACGGGCCGCCTCGATGCCGTCGACGTGAACGACCTCGCCATGACGATCGCCGCGCGCTCCCTCATCGCGAACGTCCACGCGATTCCGGTCGGCTTCCCCGTGAAGATCCCGATGGAATACCTGACCGAGGAGTTCCTCCCGAAGGACGATCCGCGCTCTTTGGAGCGCGCTCGGGAGAAGGCCGAATCGGCGCAGTTCGCGCGTCCCGAGATCGCCCGGGGACTCGCGGGCGTGCGCGTGATTCTCGACGCGGGCCACGGCGGCCGCGACACGGGAACGCTTCATGGGGGCGTCTGGGAGTCGACGTACGTCTACGACGTCGCCTGCCGGCTGAGGAGGATCCTCGCCGAAAAGACGCGCGCCGAGGTCCTCATGACGACGAAGGACTCCGTGCTCGGGTGGAAGGTGCCCGACCGCGACGGGCTGCGCAGCAGCCGGGCCCAGCTCCTCCTCACCGACCCGACCTATTCCCTCGCGGATCCCACGGTCGGCGTCAACCTCAGGTGGTATCTCGCCAACAGCCTGATCCGGCGGCCCGGGCCGGACGGCACGAAAGTGCCGCCGGAACGGACGATCTTCGTCTCGCTGCACGCCGACTCGCTGCATCCCTCCGTGCGGGGCGCGATGGTCTACGTGCCCGGCGAGCGCTACCTGCGCGAACGTTACGGCAAGACGGGCCCGGCGTACGCGGCATATCGCGAGGTGAAGGAGCAGCCGGTCGTCTCGTTCAACCGCAAGGAGCGCGTCGCATCCGAGGGCGTCTCCACGGCGCTCGCGAACGGCATCATCGCCGCGCTGCGCGAGGCGGGGCTGCCGGTGCACAGCTTTTCGCCGGTGCGCACGCACGTGATCCGCGCCGGCCGCGAGTGGGTGCCGGCGGTGCTCCGGTACAACCGGGTCCCGAACCGGGTTCTCGTCGAGCTCGCGAACCTCGGCAACGAGGAGGACCGCGCGCTCATGAAGACGCGCGTCTTCCGCGACTCCCTCGCCGAGTCGCTCGCGTCCGCGGTCGTCGCCTTTTTCGGCGGCCCGCCGCCGGAGCTCTACGGGCCGGTGCCGCCGCCCCCGTCGAAAGCCGCGCCACAGCCGGTCAAGCCGGTGCCGAAGAAGCCGCGCAAGAAACGCTGACGGGCGGGGCGGGGAACCAGTTTCTCCGCGAGGGGTCGAGAAGGCCCCCGACGTCGACGAGCGCGACCGCGCGGGCGACGTCCGCGAGAAGCCGCTCGCGTCCTTTCGCATCTCGCGGGGCGAGAGCCGCGCGGCAGCAGGCGTCGAGCGCCGGCCCGAACCGAGGATGCGATCCGCACAGAAACGAGCCCGCGAGCTCGGGTCGACCGAGGCGCCGCGCGGACTCCGAGAAGTGGGCCGCCGCGAAGTAGAGCTTCGACAGCTCGACGAAGAGAGGAAAATCCCCGAAGGCACCGTAAAGCGCCGCGACGAGCCGCGCGGAGCGATCGGCCTCCTCGAGCGTGAGCGCGCCGTAGGCGGCGAGGCGGGTGTCGAAGCGCGGCGTCGCGAAGTCCTTCTCGAGCGCTTCGGCGAGCCGATGAATGCCGAGGAGCGCGAGCGGAAAGCCCGTCGAGAGAAGCGGGTCGGCGAACGCCGCGGCCGACGGCAGGAGCGCCCAGCCTGGCCCGGCCGAGCGGTCGACGCGGAACGGGAGTCGCGGGGCATGGACGAAGGGGAGCGTCGGGCGCGCTTTTTCGAACTGGTCCCGGATCGTCGGAAAACGCTCGAGTAGCCGCTTCCACGCGGCCTCGCCTCGAGCGAAGCCGACCGCATCGGCGAAGGCGTCCGAGGCCGCGACACCGGCGCTCGTCAGGCCGTTGTTGAACCTCAGGATCCAGATCCAGCCGCCCGGAAAGACGTGGTGAACGGAAGCGTCGTCGATTGGGTATGGCGGAGTTTCGGCGCCGCCGGGAATCCCCATCTCGTCGAGTCGTCGAACTCCTTCGAAGTGCGTGAAGAGGCCCTGCGTCGAAGGGAGGAACGGAACGACGCGGCGCACGCCCAGAGCATCGTGAAGCGCGCCGCTTCGTCCCGAGGCGTCCACGAGGAATCGGGAGCGAAGAGAGATCCCCTCTCCGCGCCGGCACGCGTCGATGCGAAATGTTCCGCTTTCAAAGGCGGCGCTCTCGATCCCCGTCCCGTCGACGTACTCCACCCCCGCTTCGCGTGCCTCCTCGACCAGGAAGGCGTCGAAGTCGGGCCGATACCAGTGCGTATCGGCGACCTCGTCGTTCGGGCTCGCGGCGACGAGAAGCTGATCCTGCCGATCCGGGGCGTTCGCGAACGGCCGTCCCTCCGTGTGGTGGAAGAAGCTGAAGCCGCGCTTCAGGCCGCAGCTCACCTCCGGGTACGCGCGCCTCCAGGGGCCCCACTTCGCGAACGGCAGAAGGCGGGGGAGCGCATAGCGCGTGGCGAGCTCCTCGAGCAGGCGATTCGCGAGCGGCGACGTGGACTCGCCGATCGCGAAACGCGGATGCGAGCCTTTTTCGAGAAGAAGGACGGAGAGGCCGAGCCGTCGCGCCACGAGCGCGAGGAGGGAACCGGCGAAGCCGGACCCGACGATCGCGACGTCGAAGTCGGCCTTCATTCGCTATGCCCTCAAGCGCGAGGAGCGAAGGCATGAGGCGCAGGAAGGAAGTGGAAGATTTCTTTGAAGGAGGTTCATGGAGCGGAGGCGCTCGATGCGGGCCGCGGCGCAGCAGGGCGGGGCGCGGAGGGCGTCGGCATTCCAAAGATCGGCGAGCAGCAACCCCGCTGCACGAGTGTTTCCCTCTTTCCCTTCTAAGAAATCTTCAATTGCCCCCTCGAGATCCGAGAGCGTGGGAGGTTCGAACTGACCTTGCTTCTCCAACTCTTCCATCGCGCCGTTCCCTCTTCGCGTCGGAATGAGCGAGACGATCTCTGCGCCCGAGCGGAAAGACGCTTCGATGCTCAGGCGCGTCGCGTCCGCCCACTCTTCCTTTCGAAGAAAAGGGAGCCCGACGAGGACGAAGACCCGCAGAGAGATCTCGTTTCTGAGAAGGAAAGAGGCGGCGGCCCGAAAGTCGGCGACGGTCATCCCCTTGTTCAGCCTTCTCAGGATCTCCTCGTTCGCGGTCTCGAGCCCCAGCGCGAGCTGAAGATGCGGGCCTCCGAGGAGATCCCGAAACCTCAGGCTCGAATCGCCGACGAGGGCGGGATGGCACTCCGCGACCACGCGCTCGAAACCGCGTGCGAGCGAAGCAATCTCCTCGTAGTCCTCCCTCGGAATCGCCGCGCGGTCGAAGAAACTTCCTGCGTTGTAGAGCTTCAGAACGTTCGCGGAAGGCAACCTCTCGAGCGCGAATCGAATCTGCGCCGGGATCGCGCCTTTGGGCGTCGGCGCCTCGAGCGTGTTCTTCCAGAGATCGCACATGAGGCAGTGCCACGGGCACTCCCGGTTCGTCAGGAAAACCGTGGCGACCCGATCCGTGCCGCCGCCCGAGCGCGGCTCCTCCTCGACGAAGAAGCCGTACGGGCGGAAGGGATCCACTGCGTTCCGCGGAGGCCTCAGGCGGAGGATCGATTCCTCGCGCGCCTCGCGATCAGCCGCCAAAAAGTCGATCACGCCGCGCCGAGGTATCGCGAGAGGAACGAGGCGCGGTACTGCGCCTCCGAGAACGGGAAGCGCCGTGCGAAGACGTCCTGTCCGCCGGCCCCGTGCTGGAACCGGCGCTTCGGGTAGACGGGCATCTTCTGGCCGGTGATCGCCTCGACGCCGCGTGAGACGATCTCGCCCTTCAGCGCGTAGAGCTTTTCGACGCGACCCTCCGTGAGCGCGTCGAACGGGATGCCCTCGGCCACGGCGATGACGCGCGGGCGCGTGAACGGGCTGAAGCCGGAGAAACCGCAGGCGCGAAGCGGCGCATACGTGCGCGCGTACGAGCGGCTCTGGCCGCCGGAGTACGTGTCCGAGTGCTTGAGCGAGCCGACGCCCCATCCTTCCTGATAGAGCATCAGGTTGCTCACGACGCTCCGGATCGTGAGCTCGGGATTCTCGTCGATGGGGTAGTCCTTCAGGTTTTCGTCGCCGCCGTCTCCGTCGAGCAGGAAGCGCCATCGGGGATGGCGCGCGCGGATGCCGCGGAGGAGCGCGAGCGCCATCGTCGCGGACTCCACGTCGCGCGGCTTGTAGTCCTCGATGACGCGCACCGCTTCCCTCGGGTCGAGAGACTCCGGGTCGACGTCGACGTGCTCGAGGAAAAAGCCGAGGTCGAGCGAGTCCAGGAACGCCCGCGCCTGCGCGAGATCCGGGCCCTCGACGAGAGGGCCGCTCCCGAGAGAGAGCGTGAAAGCCTTGAGGCGCGCCGGGCTCATGCCGAGGCGGCGGAGGACGTGGTGCGTCACGAGAAACACGGCGCCACTGTCGATTCCGCCCGAGAAGCAGACGCCGACGGGTTCGTTCGCGGGAACCGTCTCGAGCCACTTCGCGATCTCGTCCGAGAGCGCGCCGATATAGAGGCGGCCGATCTCGCCGAGGTCCCCGGGGAGGACGTTCCGCGCGGGCGTGAACGTCCGCGCATAGCTCGGAGCGGGATCCGGGCAGCCGACGAGGCGCAGCGTGACGACGTGGTGCGCGGGAACCATGCGCGTATAGGTCGGGTGGAACTGATCGCCGTGCCCGTGCGCCGAGAGCCATCTCTCGATCGCATCGATCCGGTCCGCGACGACGAGGACGGGGCCGTCCGCTTCCTTGGCGAGGAAGTACCGGAGCGGGCGGTCGAGCGAGCGCGCGAGCCTCACCGTGATCCCGTCCACGCCGACGAGCGCGTACGAGCCGTCGAGGTCGGCGACCGCTTTCGCGTCTCCCGAGGCGACGCGCGCGCGGGCGTCTTCGAGCGAAAAGCCACCGAGAAGGTTGAGGGCGGGATCGGTGAGATCGACGACGCGAGCGACGGGAAAGTACATCGGACCTCCAGAGCCTCCTCCGCGATCCTAACGCGCCGGGACGGGGCTGTCCGGGCGGCGTCCGATGCGCGTGAGCGCGAGGCCGGCGAGCACGACGGCCGCCGACAGGACCTTCTGCGCATCGAAGCGCTCGCCCGTGAGGATCGCCGACGCGATGCCGGCGAGAACTGGTATGAGAAAACCGAAGCTCGTACCCTGCGCGACGCCGAGCGTGCGCACGGCCCCGAGCCAGAGGCGAAAGGCGACGACGAGCGGAAGGAACGTCGATAGGACGGCGATCGCCCACGTCCACGGGCTCAGACGCGTGTAGTCCTGCCGGACCATGTCGGGCAGGGTGTACGCGAGAACCAGGACGGTACCGCCCCCGAAGGCCGCGAGCTGGGTGCCGAGAGGCGAGAGGAACCTAGCGGCGCGGGCGGATGCCACGTTGTAGACGGCCCAGGACGTGGCCGCTCCAAGGCACATGAGGTTTCCCGCCGTGCTGCCGAAGTCCGGTCCGTGGGTCGAGGTGACGAAGAGGGCGACCCCGCCCCAGGCCACGAGCGAGCCCGCGCCCGCGAGGGGCGACATGCGCTCCCAGCCGAAGACGACGACGAGGAGCATCGCGATGAGCGGCGAGACCGAGTTCAGGAGGGCCGCGGAGAAGCCGCTCGTCGAGGCGAGTCCGAGCGCGTAGAGCCACTGGTACACGCCGACCCCGGAAAGGGCGAGGACGAGAGCGAGGCCGCGCGCGCCGGGGGGCGGCACGAGGCGCTCGCGCCGGACGAGCGCTTCGGTGATGAGAAACGCTGCGGCGAGGACGACCCGCCATCCCGTGAACGCCAGCGGGGAAAGCTCGCGATAGACGATTTTCGTGGCGGGGTAATTCACCGCCCAGATGACGACGGACGCAAGCGCGCCGAGGACGGCGAGGGGTCGTCGCAGGGACGCCGTCACGGTCTCACTCTCCCACGAGGCCTGCTATATTCCCACGGCTTCTGCAGCCCGCCGGCGGCATCCGGTCGAGGCCAGAGCGGAGGTCACCAAGAAGAGATGCTCGAAGCACAGGGCCTTTCAAAGTCGTTTTACGGAACGCCGGCGGTCACGGACGTGAGCTTTCGGGTCGAGAGCGGCGAGATTCTCGGGTTTCTCGGCCCGAACGGGGCAGGCAAGACGACGACGATGCGGATGATCACGGGCTTTCTCGCGCCGACCGCAGGCCGCGTCACGCTCGCGGACGTGGACGTCATGGAAAAGCCTCTGCTGGCCAAACGCGCGCTCGGGTACCTGCCCGAGACGCTCGCGCTCTATCCCGAGATGCGGGTCAAGGAGTACGTCGCCTTCCGCGCCGAGCTGTGCGGAGTGCCGGGACGCGACGTGAAGGCATTCGTCGACGAGGCGCTCGGGAAGTGCTTCGTGGACGACGTCGCGTCGAATCCGATCAGCAACCTCTCGAAGGGATATCGCCAGCGCGTCGGCCTCGCGGGGGCGCTCGTCCACAAGCCGAAGGTGCTCGTCCTCGACGAGCCCACGGTCGGGCTGGACCCGCGGCAGATCGTGAAGGTGCGCGAGCTGATCCGCGACCTGAGAAAGGATCACACGATCCTGCTTTCGACCCACATCCTCCCCGAAGCCGAGCTCGTCTGCGACCGGATCCTCATCATCGACAAGGGACGCATCGTGGCGTCGGGGACGCCCGAGACGCTTCGCCACCAGATGTCGCAGATGCCCAGCGTGATCGTCGCCCTGAAGGGCGAGGTGCCCGAGGCCGACTCCGTGTTCCGCCAGCTGCCCGGAGTCTCGGGCGCGTCGCGCATCGGCGCGGGCGGCGAGACGCGCGTCACGCTCGACGGCGACCCGGGCACCGACCTGCGCGAATCCGTCTTCAAGGAGGCCGTCACCCGCGGCTGGACCCTTTTGGAGCTCACGCCCCGCCAGGCCTCGCTCGAGGACGTGTTCGTGCGCCTCGTCTCGCGCGACTCTGCCGTCGAGGTCGACACGCAGCCGGGTGTCGACCCGAACGTGCAGACGCCCGCCGCCGGCACGGAGGTGGCGCCGTGAGGGCCTTCGTCGCGATCGTCAAGCGGGAGTTCTTCTCGTACTTCGTTTCGCCGCTCGGGTACCTCGTACTCACCTCGTTCCTGCTCGTGAGCGGATGGGTGTTCATGGTGCTCGTCGGAGCCCTCAATTCGCCGGACACGCCCCGGATGGCGCTCATGTCCACGTTCTTCACGAATGTGTTCCAGTGGATCTTCCTGATGCTCGTCTCGGCGATCATCGCGATGCGCCTCCTCACGGAGGAGCGCAAGTCGGGCTCCATCGAGACGCTGCTGACCGCCCCGGTGTCCGAGGCGACCGTCGTGGCGGCGAAATTCACGGGAGCCTGGTGCTTCTTCCTGTTCCTGTTCGTGCCGACGGCGATCTACCCGCTCCTGCTCTCTCGCTTCGGGGGGCTCGACCTCGGCCCGGTTCTCTCGGGCTACCTCGGAATCGCGCTCATCGGCGCGCTCTTCATTTCCGCCGGGACGTTCGCGTCGGCGCTGACGAAGAACCAGATCGTCGCCGCGATCCTCGCGTTCGTCCTCATCCTCGGCAGCTTCATCATCGGGATCGCGCGCGACTTCCTGCCCTTCCCCGACGCGCGCGACGCGCTGAGTTACCTGAACATCCTCGAGCACATGGACGATTTCTCCCGGGGCATCGTGGACACACGCCGCATCCTTTACGTCGTCTCGACGGTCGTCTTCTTTCTCTTCCTCTCGACGCGCGCCCTCGAGGCGAACAAGGCCCGCTGAGATGGACGCCAACACCGCGAAAGACACGCCCTCGCGCTCCACCTATCGTGCGACACTCTCGATCTCGATCGCGCTCGGCCTCGGGATCCTCGTCCTCGTGAACTACATCGGCTCGCGGCGCTACGCGCGCTTCGACTGGACGACGACGGGCCGCTACTCGCTCTCCGAGAAGACCGTAAACGTTCTCAAGGGCCTGAAGGTCCCCGTCCAGGTCACCGTCTTCATGACCGCCGGTACGCCGCTCTATCCGGACGTCGACGAGCTCCTCAAGCGCTACAAGGCGAAGAGCGCCATGCTCACCGTCGAGACGCTCGACCCGACGCGCAACCCGGTCCGCGCGAAGACCTTCGTCGAAGAGGCCGGGGTGAGGAATCTCGCCGTCGTCTTCCGCGCGGGAGACAAGAAGAAGATCGTCACCGAGGACCGCATCGTCGAGTACGACTACTCGCGCGCTCGCATGGGCGGCGAGCCCTCGGTGAAGAGCTTCCGCGGCGAGCAGGAGTTCACGTCCGCGATCCTCAGTGTCACGCAGGCCAAGGCCCCGAAGGTCGTCTTCACGTCCGGGCACGGAGAGCGCAAGGTCGACGCGGCCCGGAGCCGCGAAGGGTTCTCGGAAGTCGCCGAGTCGCTCAAGGCCGACAACTGCACCGTCGAGGAATGGGCCACGCTCGGCGCGGCCGCCGTACCGGAAGGCGCCGATCTCGTGGTCGTCGCGGGGCCGCGCACGCCCTTCACGGAGAGTGAGCGCGACGTGCTGAAAAAGTATCTCGACGCCGGTGGCCGAGCCCTGTTCTTCCTCGACGTGGAGTTTCCGCCGGGAACGTCGAGCACGCTGTCCGACTTCGGGCTGGGCCCGCTGCTAACGTCCCTCGGCGTGACGCTGGACAGCGACGTCGTGGTGGACCCGAAGAACACGCTTCCCATGATGGGAGCCGAGACGGTTTTCGCGAAGAGCTTCCGGAGCCATCCCATCACGAAGCTCCTCACCGGCATGCCCGTGGTTTTTCCGCTCGCGCGCTCGGTGAGCGTGGCTCAGGCGCCCGTTCCGGGCTGGGAAGTGACATCGCTCGTCGAGACCTCGCCCGACGGCTGGGGCGAAACGAACCTGAAGGAGCTCGAGAAGACGGGCCTGCCGAAAAAGGACGACAAGGACGTCAAGGGTCCCGTCTCCCTGGCGGCCGCCGTCGAGGCGGACGACGCTTTCGGGGCCGTGCCCGACGACGGAACGAAGCGGGGCGAAGCGCCGAAGAAGAGGGCCCGCGTCGTCGTCTTCGGCGACGCGGATTGGGCGTCGAACGCGGGCATCGCGAACGCCGCGAACCGGCTTCTCCTGTCGTCTGCCGTGAACTGGGCGCTCGAGCGCGAGTCCCTCGTGGCGATCCCCCCGAAGAGCGCCGACCAGGTCGCCGTCACGCTCACGCGACGCGACATGGGCCAGGTCGCGTTCGTCGTGCTCCTTCTCCTGCCGCTCGCGTCCGTCGCGATGGGCATCGCGATCTGGTTCCGCCGGCGCAAATAGAAGAGCTATGCCGACGAAGAAGCTCCTCATCCTCTCCGGCGTCTTTCTCGCGCTCCTCGCGTTCGTGATCCTCTTCGAGCGCAAGCAGCCGACGTCCGAGGAGCGCGCGGTGTCGGCTAGGAGGCTCGCGAACGTGGACGTCGAGGAGGTGGCTTCGATCCTGCTCGAGCGCCCGGATCTGCCGAAGGTGCAGCTCGTACGCCGTGAGAAAAACCGGTGGGTGCTCTCGGGCGAGCCCGAGGGTCCGGCGGACGGCTTCGCGGCCGAGAACCTCGCGAGCGACCTCGGGCGGCTCGACGTCGTCGGCGAGGTGCGCACCGACGTCGACCCGAAGGAGTTCGGCCTCGATACGCCGAAGGCGAAGGTCACCGTGACCTTCAAGGACAACTCCGTGAAGAAGTTCGCGTTCGGGCAGGCGATTCCCGGAACGGACGCCACCGCGGCGTCCGAAGGAGCGCGCTTCGCGGCCGTTCGGGCGGCGCCGCTCGCGGCCCTCACGAAGCCGCTGGACGATTACCGCAGCCGTTCCCTCGTCGAGACGCCGACCGCCGAGATCACGCGCGTCACCGTCACGAAGGGCCCGTACACCGTCGTGGTCGTGCGCGGATCGAAGCCGGACCGCGCCGTGGGCGGCTGGAGGATGGAGAAGCCCGTCGCGGATTTCGCCGCGGACGCGTTCGTCGATCGCCTGCTCGGCGACCTCGCGAACGAGCGGATCTCCGAGTTCCCGGCCGTTCCTCCGGCCGAGCTCTCGCGCGTCGGCCTGTCTCCGTCCTGGGCGACGGTGAGGCTGGAGAAGGGCGCGGAGGTCGTCGCCACGATCTCGTTCGGTGCCGCCAAGGCGGACGCCGGCGGCAAGCTCTACGCCAAGGTCGGAAACGTCGTGGCCATCGTGGACGACCGGGTGCGCGAGGACCTCGATACGGAAATGTCGGCCTGGCGGGAAGGGCACGTCCTCCCTGTCGACGTGCCCGCTCTCCGGCGCGTCTCGTTCGTCGCGGATGAGCTCCGGGTGGGAGCCGAGAAGGCGGAAGGTTCCTGGCGTTCGACGGGACGCGAGATTCCCGCGGAGGTCGCCGAAGCCCTGGGCGGCGGAATCGCGCGCGCCGAAGTGAAGGCGTTTCTGCCGAGGCGAAGCGGAAAATCCGCGAAGGACAAGCCCGTCGCGACGCTCGAGCTGCTGTCCGAGGGGGAGACGTCGGAGCGGGTCGTCTCGTTCTTCGAAGCGCCGCCCGGTGCCGCCGGAGTCGTGGCGGAGGTCACGGGCAGGCCCGAACCGATGCTCGTCGACAGAGCCGTCCTAGACGATCTGCGCCACGCGGCGGCCGCCCTGCGCGACGCGGCGAACGGGAAGCCGAAGGAATCCGGCACGGCGAAGGCGAGCGCGAAACCCGGGGCCGCTCCCGAGCCCGGCGCCGCTAGGACCGTCCCGCCCGCGAAAAAGAAGTAGCCGCTCAGCCTCTTTTCGGCATCTCCGGAGACGACCGGATCGACTCCTTGGGCGTATCGGCGTCGCGCCGGATGCCCATCGCGCGTGCGCGCTCGTCCGCGCTGCGCTCGAGAGCGGCGAGGCGCGAGAGGCGCTCGGCCTCTTTGTCGCGCTCCATCTGCTCGCTCTTCTTCTTTGCCGAGCCGAGGAGCGAGCTCGCCGCCAGGACGAGCTTCAGGTGAAGCTGGCCGGTGAACTTCGCGTTCTCGCCGAAGGCGCCCACGAACGAGGCGCCGCCCAGGCGGGCCTCCGAGAAATCCGCGCCCCCGATGTTCGCCTGCCTGAACGAGGCTCCCTCGAGCTTCGCACCGACGAGCTGGGCGAAGCGCACGTCGCTGGCCGAGAAATCGGCGTCGTCGGCCTCGATTCCGAAGAGGTTCGCGCCGGACAGATTCGCCCCCACCGCGATCGCGCCCGAGAGGCGCGAGCGCTTCAGGTTCGCGCGCCTGAGGTTCGTCCGCGCGAGCTTGACCTTGGCCATGATGCAGCCCTCGAGGTTCGCCTCGGAGAGGTCGGCCCCCGAGAGGTCGGCTTCCGTGAAGTTCGAGCCGCGCAGGTTCGCGCGCACGCCGTTCGCCTCGAGAAGGCGCGCGGCCGTGAAGTTCGGCAGCCGCATGCGGGGCGTTCTCAGATCCATCTTGTCGAGCGAGGCCCCCAGAAAGTCGGTCTCCTCGAGCTGTGCCCCGAGGAAGACGGCGTTCCTCAGGTCGGCTCGATGGGCGCTCGTCTTGCGCATGATGGCGTCCGAAAAGTTCGCGCCCTGAGCCACGACGCGCTCGAGATCGGCCTCGGAAAGATCGGCCCCCGTGAAGTCGGTGCCGTTCGCCTCGGCGCCGCGGAAAACCGCGCGCTGGAGCTTCGCGCCCCTGAAAGACGTCTCCGTGAGCTTCGCGTCGCGGAAGAAAGAAAGGGTCAGGTTCGCCTTGTCGAAACGGCCTTTCCGGTAGGTCACCCCGTCGAACACCGCCTGGGTGAGGTCGGCGCCCTCGAAGATGCACCCGTCGAGTTGGGCACCGCGGAAGTTCGCGTAGAGGAGGCGCCCGAAGGAGAAATCGGTCGCGGAGAAATCGGTCCCGTCGAGCTTCGCACCCGTCATGTCGACGGCGGTCATGATGCTCTCGCGCACCGTGGCGCTTCTCAGGGTCGCGTTCCGGAGTGTCGCACCGACGAAAGAGACTCGGTCGAGGACCAGATAGTCGAGGTCCGTGTCGGAGAGATCGACCCGGTCGAGCGTCGAGCCGTTGAACGAGGCCCCCGTGACGTGAGCCCGCGTCAGGGACGCCCCTGAGAGGTTGCAGCCCTCGACCTTCGCCCGGGAAAAGTCCGCGCCGGAGAGGTTCTTTCCCGAGAGATCGACGGCGTGAAGGCGCGCATCGGTGAAGTCGGGGGTGAGAGAAGGCCGCTCGGCTCGCCACTCGTTCCAGTCGGGGGCCTGCACGTGTTCGAGGTGTTCGGGGTTCACGACCGTCTAGTGTATCGAAGCCTGTAACATTCGTGGGGATGAGCGTCGTCCGGGGACCCGAACGGATACGCCGAGCCCTCCTCGGCGGCTACCCTCTTCTTTACGTCGTGTCCTGGGAGGAGGGGCGCGTGGAGCGGGCCATCGCGGCGCTCGCCCAGAAGTTCTACGAAAAGCCCGTACCCTTCTCGGTCTGGAGCTGCGTGGACGGCATCGTCACCGGGACGGAGCGGCTGCCCGACACGGCCGATCCTCTCAAGGCGCTGGACGCGATCCTCGCGGCGAGCGGCCCCGGGTTCTTCCTCATGAAGGACCTCACCGCGTTCCTCGGCAAGCCCGAGGTCGTGCGGCGCCTGAGGGACGCCTATCGGGCGCTCAAGGGCAAAGGCCGATTCCTCGTCCTCATGTCCCCGCGTCTCGTCATCCCCGAGGATCTCAAGAAGGAGGTCTACGTCCTCGACTACGACCTTCCGGACGAGAGCGAGATCCTGTTCCTCCTCGGCCACCTCGGCAAGCGCTACTTCGGCGAGAAGGGCCTCTCCGAAGCGGACGCGAAGAAGCTCGCCATGGCGCTCAAGGGCCTCACGCAGGACGAGACGGAGCACGTCGTCTCGCGGGTCTTCTCGCGCCGGCCCGTCTTCGACGACGAGGCCTACTTCGAGGTTCTCGCCGAGAAGCAGCAGGCGACCCGCAAGGACGGCGTCCTCGAGTTCGTGCCGCCGCGCTTCTCCCTCGCGGACGTGGGGGGCCTCGAGAACCTCAAGGAATGGCTCGTGAAGCGCCAGAACCTTTTCACGAAGGAAGCGCTGGATGCCGGCATGCCCGTGCCGAAGGGCATCCTGCTCATGGGCGTATCGGGCTGCGGGAAATCGCTTTCGGTGAAGGCCATCTCCGCGCTCTGGAACCTCCCGCTCTTCCGCCTGGACATGAACCTCGTCTTCGGCACGGAGAACCCGGAGCAGACGTTCCACCGTGCGCTCCAAAGCGTGGAGTCGCTGTCGCCCGCGCTCCTGTGGATCGACGAGATCGAGATGGCGATCACCGGCGGGCGCGAGGCGGGCGGCGGCGACCCGTCGCTCGGCCGCATCTTCTCGACGTTCCTCACCTGGATGCAGGAGAAGCAGGGGCTCGTCTTCGTGGCGGCGACGGCAAACCGCATCCACCTCCTGCCCGCCGAGATCATCCGTAAGGGCCGCTTCGACCAGGTGTTCTTCCTCGACCTGCCGAACGAGAATGAGCGCAAGGCCATCTTCAACGTCCACCTCAAGAAAGTCGGCGCGGACGTGAGTCTGTTCGACGTCGTGTTCCTGTCGAAGGCCACGAAGGGCTTCGTCGGCTCGGAGATCGAGGCGGCCGTTCAGGCCGCGGCCGTAGAGGCCTTCAATCAGGGGCGCAAGCTCACCGAGGACGACATGTCGAAGATGCTGACCGCTACCGTGCCCCTCTCGCGCACGATGGACGAGCAGATCAAGGCCATCAAGAGCTGGGCGCACGACCGCGCGATGCCGGCCTCGAAGCCCTGAACGCGCGCGAGTCCTGCCGGTTCAGCGCAGCGGCGGGGGAGGCGGGGCGGCGCCCTCGGAGGCCACGATCACGGCGGTGCCGTAGCAGAGCACCTCGGTGACGCCCTGCATCACCTCCGTCGCGTCGTAGCGAACGCCGACGACCGCGTTCGCGCCGATGTCGCGCGCGTGGGTGAGCATCATGTCGAAAGCCTCGGTCCGCGTCTTCTCGCACAGCTCTGTGAAAAGGGTGATGTTCCCGCCGACGAGCGTCTGAAGCGACCCGCCGATCGTCCCGAAGATCGAGCGCGAGCGCACGGTGATGCCGCGCACGACACCGAGCGTGCGCACGATCCGGTAGCCGTCGAGCGTGAAGGCAGTCGTGGTCATCGGATGCGTCATGACGGAATCCTCCTTCAGTTGCAGCGTGGATCGAATCCGGATCGCCGGAACGGCTCGAGGAAATCGAGTCGCTTCTGCACGTTCGCGATGTGCTCGATCGCCCAGGCGTAGCGCTCTTCGAGGCGGTTCATGACGAGGAGGCGATAGCCCTCTTCTGCGCCCAGCCCGAGCCGGGTGAGCGCCTCGTTCACGAACCCTTCGTCCGAAAGCTGCGACGGCAACGAGCGCGCCTGCGAGCGGCCGACGGAATCGGCAAGCCGTTCCACGCTCTTCGCGAGAAGACGCCGGAGGTCGCGCCGGGTCCGGCCGCCCGGTGACGTCGCGGGAAGAGGATGGACGGCGAAGGGAGCGACCTCGGCGACGCGATAAGGAGCCGGCGTCTCGCGCTCGCCCGCGATCCGGTACCGGAAGGTTCCCCGAAGCAGGATGTTCGAGCGCCCGTCCTCGAGCGGCTCGTGCCGCACGATCTCGCCGGCGCAGCCGATCTCGAACACGGCAGGCCGGCCCGCGCCGTCCGGAGGCGCAGTCGGGTTCAGAAGCTGGATGCCGATGAGCCGGTCGCCGGCGAGCGCGTCCGAGAGCATCGCCCTGTATCGGGGCTCGAAGACGTGAAGAGGGAGAGTCGTCTCCGGCAGAAGCAGGACGTTCGGGAGCGGGAAAAGAGGGAGAAGGATGGGTGCGGTCATGGGCGCGACAATGATGCAGACTGATGAGTGCGTCCCGAATCGGGCATGTTATCTTTCCGCGGGATGGCGAGCAAAGACGACCGCTACGCGGAGAACGTTCCCGGGAAATTCTACGTCGACACGCAGTGCATCGACTGCGATGTCTGCCGCGTCACGGCGCCGGCGAACTTCACTCGCCAGGAAGACAAGGGCTTCTCGTACGTGATGAAACAGGCCGAGACTCCCGAGGAAGAGGCCCAGTGCCAGGAAGCGATGGACTCCTGCCCGGTGGAAGCGATCGGTAACGACGGCTAGCTGCCCGCCAGGACAGCTCTCCTCGCGTGGTAACTGGATCTGACCAGCGGCCCTGACTCGACGAGAACAAACCCCATCTTCTCGCCTTCCTTCCGGATCTCCTCGAATTCCACCGGCGTGTAGTACCTCTCGATCGGCAGCCGGCGCGCGTGCGGCTGCAGGTACTGGCCAACGGTGACGACGTCGACACCGTTCGCGCGCAGGTCGCGCAGCGTCTTCGACAGCTCGCCGCGCGTCTCGCCGAGGCCCACCATGATTCCGCTCTTCACTTTCATGGAAGTATTCCCTTCATTCTTCCACGACGCAGCCCGACACAGCAGCTCCAGCGACCGCGCGTAGACCGCGTCCGGCCGCACGCGCCGGTAGAGGCGCTCGACGGTCTCCATGTTGTGGTTGAGGACTTCCGGGCGCTCGTAAAGCACGGTTCCGAGCGCGGTCTCGTTGCCGAGAAAGTCCGGGATGAGCACCTCGACCGTGACGCCGGGGGCGAGCGCGCGGATCTCCCGGATCGTGGCCGCGAAGTGCGCGGCTCCGCCGTCCGGCAGCTCGTCGCGGTTCACGGACGTTACGACGGCGTGCGCGACGCCCAGCGTCTTCACGGCTTCAGCGACGTGGCGCGGCTCCTCGGGGTCGAGCGGCTTGCCTGCGCCCTGTGTCACCGCGCAGAAGCCGCAGTGCCGCGTGCAGACATCGCCCATGAGCATGAACGTAGCGGTCTTCTCGACGCCCCAGCACTCGAAGATGTTCGGGCAGCGCGCCTCCTGGCACACGGTGTTGAGAAGCTTGTCCTCCAAGAGCTTCGCGATGCCGCGCGACGTCTCGTTGTCGTAAACGCGTACCTTCAGCCATTCGGGGCGGGGGGTGATGCCGTAGAGAGGCTTCCCGAGCGCGCTCACGGAACGAGTCTAGCGGGTGTCATATGCTCCGCCCCACCAAAGCGGAGGAAACATGGTCTCAATCCCATCTCTTTGGCTGCCCATCCTGCTTTCCGCCGTCGCCGTTTTCGTGGCGAGCTCGCTCATTCACATGGTTCTGCCCTACCACAAGTCGGACTACAAGAGACTTCCCTCCGAGGACGGCGTGATGGGCGCCCTCCGCTCGTTCGACCTTCCCCCGGGCGACTACATGTTTCCGATGGCGAACGCGGGCGACATGAAGAATCCGGCTTTCGTGGAAAAATGGAGCAAGGGGCCGGCCGGCTCGATGACAGTGCTGCCGAAAGGGCCGTGGTCGATGGGCCGGAACCTATCGCTCTGGTTCCTGTACTCCGTCGTCGTCGGCATCACGGCGGCGACATCGCCGGGCGCGCGCTGCCGGCCGGGGCGCGTTATCTCGCGGTCTTCCGCTTCGCGGGCGCCACCGCGTTCTACGGCTACGCGCTGGCTTTGTGGCAGAACACGATCTGGTACAAGAAGAACTGGATGACGACCCTGAAGTCCAACGCCGACGGCCTCATCTACGCTCTCCTGACGGCGGGCTTCTTCGGATGGTTGTGGCCGAGGTGACAGCGGTGGGCTAACCGCGTCCTCGGATCCCCTCTCGCGCCGCCCACTGCCAGACGGCGTCCCACGCGTGGTACACGCAGCGGACGCCTTCGACGTCCTCTTCCTCGAGCGCCGCGGGAAAGCGGAGGTCGGCCGTGCGCTCGACTGCGGAGCGCGCGGCCTCGCGCACGACGAGCCACTCGCGCGCGTCCTCCTCGCGGCCCTCGTGGTACGGGTCCACCCCGAGCGTCAACAGCGTCGGGAGGTTCTTCGGGCTGCGCTCGACGTCGAGGATGCGAACGGCCTGCAGGCGGTTGCGGCCGTTCGGGTCCGTCAGGAACTCGCGCACCGCCACGTGGAGATCGTCGGGGTCGAAGTAGGCGAAGGCCATGAGCGCGTCGCAGCGGACGGCCGGCTCGGCGTCGAGGAGGAGCTCGCGCACCTTGTCCGCGAGCGGCCGGAACGGTTCGAGACGTTCGGCGGTCTCGTCCTGGAGGCCCGCGAAGATGAAAAGGCCGGCCCGGCGGGTGTCTGCGTCGGCGTCGACGAGCGCCTGCGCGACGAGGCCGACGGTCTCGTCGTCCACCGGAGCGCGCACGATCCGCTCGAACCGCAGCGTCTCCCCTTCGCTGGCGTAAGGCGCGATGCGCCCGGTGAGGAGCTCGTAGATTCCCCGGTGACCGCGCTCCGTCATGGCGTTTTCCCCTTCTCCCTGTCGAAGACCTTCAGGAAATGACTCACGAAGCATTCTGCGACCTCCGGCAGCGCCGGCGGCGGTTTGTTTGGGGTTTCCCGTGAAAGGGACGTCACGCCGCCGTCGGCGATCCCGCAGGGAATGAAGAGCGAAAACCTTGCCAAATCGGTCGAGACGTTCAGGGCGGCGCCGTGCGTCGTGACCCAGCGCGACAGATGGACGCCGATCGCGGCCAACTTGTCGTTTTCGACCCAGACCGAGGCTTTCCTCTCCGGAACAGGGCTGCGAGCCGCCGTCACTCCGAAGTCGCGGGCGGTACGAATAAGTGTCTCCTCGAGGTCGCACACGTAACGCCGCACGTCGCGTCGGCCGCGAGCCAGATCGAGAACCGGGTACGCGACGAGCTGCCCGGGGCCGTGGAACGTGAGCTTGCCGCCGCGATCGGCGAGGCGAAGCGCGACGCCTCGCTGGAGGAGGAAGTCCTCCGACACGAGGAGCTCGCCGAGTCCCGCGTTCCGGCCTACTGTGATGACGTCCTCGTGCTCGAGGAGGAAGAGCGTCTCGTCCCCGCCCGCCTTCACGCGCGCCTCGGCCTCCATCTGAAGCGCGAAGGCCGCGTCCCAGGAGACGCGGCCTTCGGGAAGGAGATTGACGACGTCGACCGTCCGGGGCATGGACGATTCTACCCGATGGACTCCAGCTCGCTCCACGTGCCTTTCTCGAGCGTCGCCTTGACGACGTTCACGAACGCATCGCCCTCGGCTCCGTCGATGAGCCGGTGGTCGAACGTGAGCGCGACGTAGCCCATCGTCTTGATGGCGAGCGAGTCGGAGCCGTCCGGCATCTCGACGACCTTCGCGCGCTTCTCGATCGCGCCAACACCCATGATGGCAACCTGCGGCTGGTTGATGACGGGCGTCGCGAAAAGCGAGCCGAACAACCCGTGGTTCGTCACGGTGAACGTGCCTCCCGCCACCTCGTCCGGCACGAGCTTCTTCGCGCGTGCCCGCGCTGCCAGGTCGTTCGCCGCGCGCGCGAGGCCCACGAGCGACAGGTCGTCCGCGCGGCGGATGACGGGCACGATGAGGCCCCAGTCGAGCGCGACGGCGATGCCGAGGTTCACCTCGCGGTGATAAACGACGTCGTCGCCGACGATGGAGGCGTTCACGAGCGGGCGCGCCTTGAGCGCCGCGACCGCCGCGCGAAGCAGGAAGGGCAGGTACGACAGTTTCGTGCCGTACTGCTGCTCGAAGCGGGCTTTCACGCGGTTTCTGAGCTTCGCGATGCTCGAGTAGTCCACCTCGAACACGGTGGTCACGTGAGCCGAGGTCTGCTTCGACTCGACCATCCGCTGCGCGATCTTCCGGCGCATCGCGCTCATCGGTTCGACGGTGACGCTGCTCCCAGACGGGAACGCGAGCGCCGTGGGCGAGGGGGCGGGGGCGCGCGGGGGGACGGGAGCGTCGACGGGGCGCGCGGCCAGCGCGGGTGCCGCGGAGGAGACCGGGGGTTTCTCAGAAGGCGCGGGGGCCGCTACAGCAGCCGCAGCCGGAGGAGCCGCGGGGGCGGCCGCTCTCTCGACCTTCGAAGAATTTTCTCTTCCGGTCCCCGGCGCCGCCGCAGGCGGCGCTCCCGCTCCGGCGAGGAATCCCTCGATGTCGGCCTTCGTCACGCGGCCCGAGATGCCCGTGCCTGGAATCTGTGAGATGTCGACGCCCTTCTCCTCCGCGATCGCGCGGACGACGGGCGACGAGCGGCGCCTGAGGAGCTCCTCCTGCGACTCCCCGGGCCCGGGAGGAGCGGAAGAGGAAGAAGGAGTTGAAGACTGCTGAGAAGGCGCGGGGGCCGCCGGAGCAACCGGCGGGGCGCTTGCCGCGGCGGCGTCCGGCTGCCCACCCTTCAAAGAATCTTTCGCCGGCGGAGCCTGCGGTGGCGCCGCTGCGGCTTGGGCCGCCATTCCCGCCGCCGTGGACGCGCTCTCCTTCTTCGAAGAATCTTCCGCCGCCGAAGGCGGCGCAATATCCGTTTTCTCTCCCGCCTCCCCGAGGCGCGCGACGACGGTGTTGATCGGCACGGTCTGGCCCTCGGGCACGAGGATTTCGAGGAGGGTGCCGGCTCCCGGGGATGGAATCTCGGCGTCGACCTTGTCGGTGGAGATCTCGAAGAGAGGCTCGTCGCGCTTGACCGCGTCGCCGGGCTTCTTGAGCCACTTCGTGACCGTTCCTTCGGCGATCGACTCGCCCATCTGCGGCATTATGACGTTCGTCGGCATGGTCTTGTCTCCGGTAGCTAGTACCGCACGAGCTTTCGCACGGCGGCCAGCAGGGTTCTCACGTTCGGGAGGAACGCCTCCTCCAGGGGTGGAGAGTACGGCACCGGAGTGTCGGGCGCCGTCACGCGCAGGATGGGGCCGTCCAGCCACTCGAACGCTTTCTCGGAAACCGTGGCGGCGATCTCGGCTCCGAGCCCGCCCGTGCGCGTGTCCTCGTGCAGGATGAGGCACTTTCCCGTGCGCCTGACGGACGCGAGAATCGCCTCTTCGTCGAGCGGCAGGAGCGTTCTCAGGTCGAGCACTTCGGCCGACACGCCGTCCTTGGCGAGAAGCTCGGCCGCTTCGAGAGCCGTCCAGAGCATCGCGCCATAGGTCACGATCGTGAGGTCACGGCCGGCCCTGCGCACCGCGGCCTTCCCGATCGGCACGACGTAGTCCTCCTCCGGCACGCGGTCCTTCACCCGGCGGTAAAGGAACTTGTGCTCCAGAAAGATCACCGGGTCGTCGTCGCGGATCGCGGCCTTCAGCAGGCCCTTTGCGTCGTAAGCGGTCGCAGGGGCCACGACCTTGAGGCCCGGCGTCTTGACGAAGTACATCTCGGGGCTCTGCGAGTGATACGGCCCGCCGTGGACTCCGGCGCCCGACGGGCCGCGCACGACCATCGGCACGCCGACGCCCGTGCGGTACCGGTTCTTTGCCGCGAAGTTCGTCAGGAGGTCGAAGGCGCGCGAAATGAAGTCGATGAACTGCATCTCCGCGACTGGGCGCATCCCACGCATCGCCGCGCCGATGGCTCCGCCGACGATGGCCTCCTCCGAGAGCGGCGTATCCAGGACGCGGTCCACACCGAACCTCTCCTGCAGCCCTTCGGTCGCCTTGAAGGCACCGCCGTAGACGCCCACATCCTGGCCGAGGACGAACACGCGTTCGTCGCGCTCCATCTCCTCGAAGAGCGCCTGGCGAATGGCCTCGAGGTAGAAGGTCTCGACGCCCGCGGTCGCGTCCGCCGTGAGCGTGAGCGTGGCGCCGCTTCGGGCGACGCGCGGATCGGCCATCAGAGGCCTCCCATGAAGACGCCGGCGCGGCCGCGCTCGAGGATGCTCTCGTCGGCGTAGACGCCGCGGAAGGCGAGGGCCGGGTCGGGGAACGGCGACGCCTCGGCGAAGGCCACGTCCGCGTCGAGCTGACTCTCCACCTCGTCGTGGATCCGGCGCCGCTCGTCGGCCGGCATCGCGCCCGAGGACTCGAGGGCGGATTCGAAGCGGGCGAGCGGGTCGCGGACGCGCCAGGCGGTCAGTTCCTTCGGATCCACGTACGCCTGCGCGTCGTGCTCGGCATGGCCCTTCATGCGATAGGTCTTGCACTCGAGAAGCGTGGGCCCCCCGCCCAGGCGCGCTCGATTCACGGCCGCGCGGGCGGCCTCGTAAACGGCGAGCGCGTCGTTTCCGTCCACGACCTCGCCGGGAATCCCGTAGCCCAGAGCCTTGTCGGCGAGTGTCCCTGCCGCGCACTGCTTTTCGTATGGCGTCGAGTACGCCCATCCGTTGAACTCCACGACGAGGACGAGCGGCAGCCTCTGCACGGCGGCGAAGTTCAAGCCTTCGTGGAACGCCCCCACGGACGTCCCGCCGTCTCCGAGGTACGTCATGCCGACCGTGCGCTTGCCCTGCATGCGGTCCGCGAGAAGCATCCCCGCGACGACCGGCACGAGTGTTCCGAGCATCGCGATGGGGGAATAGACGCCTTTTTCAGGGACGGAGAAGTGGAGATTAGCGTCCTTGCCGCCTGAGGGTGCGGTCGCCCGTGCCATGTATTGCGTGAGGATGTCGCGAGGCGGGATGCCGCGCGCGAGCACGGAGCCGAGATTCCGGATGAGCGGTGCGAGGAGGTCGCCTTCATCGAGCGCGAACGCGGTCGCGACGGACGTCGCCTCCTGTCCGAGCGATCGATACAGGCCGCCCACGACCTTCCCCTGCCGGTACAGGTGGACGAGCCGCTCCTCGAGCAGGCGGTTCAGCAGCATGCAGCGATAGAGGTCGGCGAGGCGTTGCGGCGGCAGAGACGTCGTCATATTCGGGAGCTTGTCCGGAATGCGGAGCGAGGAGCGATTATCAAGGGCCGCTCCGGCGAGGGTCAAACGAGCCGGCGAGGCGGTCTCGGACTCCGTCCCGCTCTTGACAGGCCCGTTCCCGGCGCACTAGGCTGCACGCCACGATGAGCGCCGCCTGCGCCCGAAAGCGCAAGACCGCGAAGAAGACGACGCCGCAGGGCGGGCGAGGGAGCGTTCTGTAGATCGACGCGTTTCGACGATCCCAGGAGGCACACCAGGGCCCGCCTTGAACGGCGGGCTCTTTCGTTTCGAGAGGAGCACCCATGGCGACCGCGAACGATTTCCGGATTCCGGTGGCGGTCCTCGGCGCGACGGGCGCCGTGGGACAGCGCCTCGTCTCGCTGCTCGACGGACACCCGCGGTTCGTCCTCGCGGAGGTGGCGGCCTCGGAGAGGTCGGCGGGGAAGCGCTACGCGGACGCGACGCGCTGGATCCTGCCGGGCGACATCCCGGCCGCCGCGCGCGACCTCGCCGTGACGTCCGTCGAGGAGGAGCTGTCCTCGCCCCTCTGTCTCTCCGCGCTCGATGCCGCCGTGGCCGACACGGTGGAGCCGCTTCAAGCCTCGCGCGGGAAGCTCGTCGTGTCGAACACCAAGTCGTTCCGGATGAAGCCGGACGTCCCGCTCGTCATCCCCGAAGTGAACCCGGACCACCTCAGCCTCCTCGACGTGCAGTCCTGGCGCGCGACGGGCGGCGGTATCGTGACGAACCCGAACTGCTCCGTCGTCGGCCTCGCCATGGCGCTCGCGCCGCTCGAGCGCGCGTTCGGCGTGGGGCGCGTGCTCGTCACGACGATGCAGGCGCTGTCGGGCGCGGGCTATCCCGGCGTGGCGTCGCTGGACGCTCTGGGCAACGTGATCCCCTTCATCGACGGGGAGGAGGAGAAGATCGAAAGGGAGCCGCGAAAAATCCTGGGGCGCCTCGTGAACGGGCGCGTTCAGGACGCGGAGTTCCCGATCTCCGTCTCCGTCAATCGCGTGCCGGTGCGCGACGGCCACATGGAGTCGGTCTTTGTCGACCTGAAAAAGAAGGCATCTCTCGACGACGTGCGCGCCGCGCTCGAGGCCTTCACGGGCGAGCCGCAGCGGTTGAAGCTGCCCTCTGCTCCGGCGCGGCCGATCGCGGTCCGCGACGAGCGCGACCGCCCGCAGCCCGCGCGCGACGTCGAAGCGGGGAACGGCATGACGGTGACGGTGGGCCGCCTGCGCCCCGATCCCGCCTTCGACCTGAAGTTCACGGTTCTCGTCCACAACACCGTGCGCGGGGCGGCCGGGGCGGCGCTGCTCAATGCCGAGCTGCTCCTCGCGCAGGGGCGCGTCGCGACGCGAGCTCCCGTCCGATGACCGACGTTCTCAAGTTCGGCGGCACCTCGGTCGGATCGGCCGAGCGGATTTTGGACGTCGCCCGGCTCGTGCGGACGCGCGGGGGAGATCCGTGCTTGGTCGTCGTCTCGGCAATGGCTGGGGTGACCGATTTCCTGGTCGGCTTGAGGAATTCTTCGAAAGACAAAGAGCGGGCCGCCACCGAGTCCAAACTCGACGAACTGGAAGATCGCCATCGCGCGACGCTCGATGGGCTTGCTCTCTCGGAAGGCGAGGCGCGAAGCTGCGCCGTGGCGATCGACGAGGAGATGCGGCGTTGCCGGGAGCTTTCTCTCGGAATTTCTCTACTCGAAGAAATCTCTCCTCGAACGTCGGACGCGCTCCTTGCGATCGGAGAATTGATCTGCTCACGTCTCGTCGCCGCCGCGCTCCGCGCGAGCGGCGGAGAGAGCGTGTGGATCGACCCGCGTGAGATCCTCGCGACGAATGCCTCGTACGGCGCGGCCCTTGCGGACGAAAAAGAGACGGCCGTCCGCGTGGCCCTGCGCGTCGCGCCTCACCTCGCGGCTGGCCGGACTGTCGTGACGGGAGGCTTCGTCGGTGCCGCTCCGGACGGCTCGACGACGACGCTCGGCCGAGGCGGCTCGGACTACTCGGCCGCGCTCTTCGGCGCCGCGCTCCATGACGTCGGCCGCGCCGTGGACCGCATCGAGATCTGGACCGACGTGGACGGGATTCTGACGGCCGACCCGCGCATCGTGCCTGCGGCGCGCCTCGTGCCGGAGGTGAGCTATCCCGAGGCGGCCGAACTCGCGTTTTTCGGCGCGAAGGTGCTCCATCCGGCGACGATCCGCCCAGCCGTGGCGCGCGGGATCCCGGTCGCCGTGAGGAACTCGTTCCGGCCGGAGTGCCCCGGGACGGTCGTGCGGCAGGACGCGCCTGGAAACGGCGTCCGGGCCGTCGCGATGCGAAGGGGAGTGACGGCGCTCTTCGTCGGCAGCCCGCGCATGCTGCTCGCCCATGGGTACGCCGCGAAGGTCTTCTCCGTCTTCGAGAAGCACGGCGTGCCGGTGGACGTCATCGCCACGAGCGAGGTGTCGATTTCCATCACGGTGGACGAGAAGGCCTCGCTCGAGGGCGTCGTGCGCGACCTCTCCGAGTTCGCCGAGGTCTCGCTCCTCCCGCATCTCGCGGTCATATCCGTCGTCGGAAAAGGCCTGCGCTCGACCGCGGGCGTTGCCGTGCGCGTCTTCGGCGCGGTCGGCGACGTGAATGTCGTTCTCATCTCGCAGGGCGCGTCCGACACGAACGTGACGTTCGTGGTCGACGGGAACGACGCCCCGGAAGCGCTGCGCAGGCTGCACCGGGAGTTCTTCGAATGAGAGCGCTTCTCGTCGGATACGGGAAGATGGGGAAAGCGATCGAGATGGCGCTCGTCGCTCGCGGTCATACCATCGCAGGACGATTCGGACGAAAAGAGATTTTCGATTCTTCACCTTCTAAGAAATCTTCGTCTTTCTCTTCGGACGTTCCTCCGTGTGATTTAGCCTTCGAGTTTACCGCGCCGGACGTTGCCCCGCGCGTCGTCCCCCTCCTCCTTTCTCAGAAAATCCCCGTCGTCTCCGGCACCACCGGCTGGGACGTGACTTCGGCCGCACATCTTGCTCGGGAGCAGAGAATCCCTTTTCTTCACTCTTCGAATTTCTCCCTCGGCGTCGCCGCGCTGCGGCGCGCCGTCGCCGCCGCAGCGGCCGCGCTTGCGCCGTTTCCCGAGTTCGAGCCGGGAATCGTGGAGCGGCATCACGCGGCGAAGAAGGATGTACCGTCCGGGACCGCTCGCCTTCTCGCGCTCGACATCACGCGGGAGCCGCTTTCGAAAAGGTCCGTCGCGATCGTCTCTCTCAGGCAGGGTGCCCAACCGGGAGAGCATTCGGTTTTCTTCGAAGGGGCCGACGAGACGGTGGAGCTCGTGCACCGCGCCCGGTCGCGTTCGATCTTTGCCCAGGGCGCCGTGCGCGCCGCGGAGTGGATGCTCGTGTCGGGCCGCTCGGGCCCGGTGACCTTCGACGAATTCTTCGACGACCTGTCGCTCAAGGGGGGCGCCTCATGATGACTTCGGCACGACCGCGGGACTCTTCAGCTTCAAGGAATCTTTCTCTTTCCGGGGTCTTTACCGCGATCGTCACGCCGTTTCGCGACGACGGCAGCGTCGACGAAGCGGGCCTGCGCCGTCTCACGAAGCGCCAGATAGCGGGCGGCGTCGCGGGTCTCGTTCCGTGCGGGACGACGGGCGAAGCCGTGACGCTGGACGCGGACGAGCACGAGCGCGTCGTGGCGGTGGTTGTCGAGGAGGCACGCGCGTCCTCGCGGCGCGTGACCGTGATCGCGGGCTGCGGCTCGAACGATACCCGGAAATCCCAGGGCCTCGCCGAGCGGTGCCGCCGGGCCGGCGCCGACGCGCTCCTCGTCGTCACGCCTTACTACAACAAGCCCACGCCGAAAGGCCTCGTCGCGCACTTTTTGGCCGTCGCCGACGCGGGCCGGCTGCCGCTCGTTCTCTACAACGTACCGGGCAGGACCGGACTCAACATGCAGCCCGACACCGTGCTCGAGCTCGCGAAGGACCCGCGCATCGTGGCCGTGAAGGAAGCCTCGGGCAGCCTCGACCAGGCCTGCGAGATCCTCCGAGCCCGCCCGGACGGATTCGCCGTCCTCTCGGGCGAGGACTCGCTCGCGATTCCGATGATCGCCTGCGGCGCGGAAGGCGTGATCGCCGTCGTCTCGAACGAGGCACCGGGTCTGTACGTGGACGCGATCACCGCGGCCCTCGCCGGCAATCGAGCTCGCGCCTCGGAGCTTCAGGCGAGAATTTTCCCCCTCATGAAGGCGAATTTTCGCGAATCAAATCCGATCCCCGTGAAATGGGCGCTGGCGCGGCTCGGCCTCATCGGGGGCGCCCTGCGCCTCCCGCTCGTGCCGCTCTCGCCGCAGCACCACGCCCCGCTCGAGGACGCGCTCCGGAGCGCCGGCCTCCTCGACGCCGCCGGGAAGCCGGTCGAAAAGGCGGCGGCGTGACGCGCGAGGAGGTCGTCGCGCTTCTCGGGGCGCTCGAGCGCGGCGAGGTTCGCGCGGCTGCCCCCGACGCGGACGGAAACTGGGTGGCGAACGCGGCTGTCAAGGAGGGCATCCTCGCGGCCTTTCGGCTCGGCGTCGAGGAATCGAGTGAAGCCGGCCCGCTCCTCTTCCGCGACCGCGACACCCTCCCGCCGCGCCGGCCGCTTCCCGAAGGCGTGCGCGTCGTCCCGGGCGGGACGGCTCTTCGCCGCGGCGCGTTTCTCGCGAAGGGCGTCGTCGTGATGCCGCCCGCCTACGTGAACGTGGGCGCGTACGTCGACGAGGGCTCGATGATCGACAGTCATGCGCTCGTCGGCTCCTGCGCGCAGATCGGGAAGAAAGTCCACCTCTCGGCCGCGGCGCAGGTGGGCGGCGTCCTCGAGCCCGTGGGCGCGGTCCCCGTCGTCATCGAGGACGAGGTCTTCGTGGGCGGGGGAGCCGGGATCTACGAAGGCGTCCGCGTCAGGAAGCGCGCCGTCCTCGCGGCGGGCGTCATCCTGACGGCTTCGAGCGTCGTCTTCGATCCCGTGAACGAGCGCGAGCTGCGCTCGACGCCGGACCGCCCGCTCGTCATCCCCGAGGGCGCCGTCGTCGTCCCGGGCTCGCGGCGGGCCACCGGTGCCTGGGCCGAGGCCCGCGGGCTTTCGCTCTCGGCTGCCGTGATCGTGAAGTATCGCGATGCGAAGACGGACGCGAGGACGGCGCTCGAGAGCGCGCTGCGGTGAAGGGCGATCCGGTTCTCGAGCGGGCGGCGCGCCGCTTCGGAACGCCGTTCTATCTCTATGACTTCGAGGTCATCGAAGCGCGCGTGAGCGCGCTCAGCGCCGCACTTGGCCCGCGCTTCGAGCTTGCGTATGCGGTCAAAGCCAACCCCTCGCTCGGGATTCTTTCCTTTCTAAGAAAATTCGGTCTCTCTTCGGACGTCGCGTCCCGAGGCGAGCTGCTCGCAGTGCGCCGCGCCGGATGGCCACCCTCGAAGATTCTTTCGACCGGCCCCGCGAAATCCGACGCCGACCTCGAGGCGCTCGTGCGTGCCGGGGTGTCGATCATCCATGCGGAAGGCGAGTGGGAGCTCGAGCGCCTCGAGCAGATCGGAAGACGCCTGAGAAGGCGAATCGCGGTCGGCCTACGCCTGAATCCGCCCTGGGGAATCGCGGAGAAGAGGGTCATGATCGGCGGTCCCGGCGCGAAGAAGTTCGGTTTCGATTTGAAAAGCGCTCAGAGGATTCTTCGAATGAGAAGGAGATTCCCGCACCTCGAGGTGTGCGGCTTTCAGGTGTTCAACGCCTCGAACGTTCTCGACGCGCGGCTCCTCGTCGAGAACACAGGCCGCGTGCTCTCTCTGGCTCTTTCACTTTCAAAGAAATACTCCGTTCCGCTGCGCTCCGTCGATTTTGGCGGCGGCTTCGGCGTGCCGTACGCCGAGAAGGAGAAACCGCTGAATCTCGGAATTCTGAGAAAGGGGCTGGCGGGGGTCGCGAGACGGGTCGCCGGCGAATCACGTTTTCGCGGCACGCGCCTCGTCTTCGAGCCCGGCCGATTCCTCGTGGCCGAGAGCGGGACCTACGTCGTAAAGGTCCTCGGAACGAAGAAGAGCCGTGGCGTCGACTACGTCCTCGTGGACGGCGGCGTCCACCACTTCCTCCGCCCCCTTCTCCTCGGAACCCCGCATCGCGTGAAGCTCGTGCCGGGAAGGATCGGAGGCCGCCCTCGCCCCTCTTCCCGACCGCAGAAATCTCTCGTCCTCGCCGGTCCCCTCTGCACCAGCCTCGACATCCTGCACCCGGCCGCGCGCCTGCCGCTTCCCGTTCGCGGCGATCTCCTCGCCTTCGAGAACGCGGGCGCGTACGGCTACACCGAGTCGATGCCGCTCTTCCTCTCGCACGAATGGCCGGCCGAGGTTGGGGTCCGCAAGGGCCGGCTGGCGCTGTTGCGCCGGCCGCCGCGCGTCGCCGACCTGCAGGCGCGCCAGAAGACGCCCTTCTGACGGGCGCGCGCCGGGAGGATAATGGCCGGCCGCAGGGAGGCCGTATGGACGTTCGTTCGCTCGGCACCCACGGCCCCACCGTCTCGGCGATGGGCCTCGGCTGCATGGGGATGTCGGAGTTCTACGGGACCCGCGACGACGAGGAGTCGGTCCTCACGATCCATGCGGCCCTCGACGCCGGGCTCGACCTCCTCGACACGGCCGATATGTACGGCCCGTACACGAACGAAGAGCTCGTCGGGAAGGCCATCGCGGGCCGGCGCGACAGGGTCGTCCTCGCGACGAAGTTCGGCATCCTGCGCGATCCGGCGGACCCCACGAAGCGCGGCGTTTGCGGGAAGCCCGATTACGTCCGCACGTCGTGCGAGGGGAGCCTGAAGCGGCTCGACGTCGACACGATCGACCTCTATTACCTCCATCGGGTCGACCCCGCGACGCCGATAGAGGAGACCGTTGGCGCGATGGCGGGTCTCGTGAGGGAAGGGAAGGTCCGGTGGATCGGCCTCTCGGAGGCCTCTCCCGAGACGCTCCGGCGCGCGAGTCGCGTCCACCCGATCGCGGCGCTCCAGAGCGAGTACTCGCTCTTCTCGCGCGATGTCGAGGCGGCCGTCCTCCCCGCGTGCCGCGAGCTCGGGATCGGGTTCATCGCATACAGCCCGCTCGGGCGCGGGTTCCTCTCGGGGCGGTATCGCAGCATCACGGATTTCCCGGAGGGCGACTACCGGCGCACGGCGCCGCGCTTCCAGGGCGAGAACTTCGCGAAGAACCTCGCGCTCGTCGCGAAGGTGGAGCAGATCGCGAAGCGCCGGCACGCCAAGGCGGCGCAGGTCGCCCTCGCGTGGGTCCTCTCGCGGGGGGGTGACGTCGTGCCCATCTTCGGGACGAAGAGCCGCGACCGCCTCCAGGAGAACCTCGACGCTGCGGACCTCGTCCTCGCGAGGACGGACCTCGACGAGCTCGAGGCCGCGTTCCCGCCAGGCGCCGCGGCTGGGGAGCGCTACCCGGCGGAAGGGCTGGCGACGGTCGGCCGCTGAGTCTCCTTCTCGGGCGTAGCCCGATAGAATCCGCGACATGAGCGTCAAGGTTCCGGAGTCCCCTGTCCTTCCCCTGACCCCCGAGCAGGAGCGAATCCGCGCCGCGAAGGAGGAATGGCGCCGGAAGGCGGCCGCCGCCTTCGCGAAGACGCCCCCGTGGAGGAAGGACTTCACGACGATCTCGTCCGCGGCGGTGAACACGCTCGGGACGCCGGACGACCTGCCCGGCTTCGACTTCGACCGCGACCTCGGCTGGCCGGGCGAGTTCCCGTACACGCGCGGCGTGCAGCCCACGATGTACCGCGGCAAGCCGTGGACCATCCGGCAGTTCGCCGGCTTCGGCACCGCGAAGCAGACGAACGAGCGATTCAAGGCCTTGCTCGCGCACGGGCAGACGGGTCTCTCCACGGCTTTTCACCTGCCGACGCTCTACGGCTACGACTCGGACCACGCCATGTCGGCCGGCGAAGTGGGGAAGTGCGGCGTCGCGATCGACACGCTGCGCGACTTCGAGGCGCTTTTCGAGGGCATCGACCTCGGCGCCGTGACGACGTCCATGACGATCAACTCGACGGCGCCCATCGCCCTCGCGATGTATCTCGCGGTGGCCGAACAGCACGGGACGCCGTGGTCGAAGGTCGGCGGCACGCTCCAGAACGACATTCTCAAGGAATACATCGCCCAGAAGGAGTACATCTTCCCGCCCCGCCCTTCGATGCGGCTCGTGACGGACCAGTTCGCGTTCTGCGCGAAGCACGTTCCGAAGTGGAACACCGTTTCGATTTCCGGGTACCACATCCGCGAGGCCGGCTCGACGGCGCTCCAGGAGCTCGCGTTCACCCTGCGCGACGGGATGGAGTACGTTCAGTACGGCATCGACGCGGGCCTCGACGTCGACGACTTCGCGCCGCGCCTCTCGTTCTTCTTCAACGCTCACAACGACTTTTTCGAGGAGATCGCGAAATACCGCGCGGCGCGCCGCATCTGGGCGAACGTCATGCGGGACCGCTATGGCGCGAAGAGGCCCGAGAGCTGGAAGATGCGCTTCCACTCGCAGACGGCGGGCGTTTCGCTCACGGCGCAGCAGCCGTACAACAACGTGGCGCGCGTTGCGATCCAGTCCCTCGCGGCCGTGCTCGGAGGCACGAACTCTCTCCACGCGAACGCGCTCGACGAGACGCTCGCTCTGCCGACGGAGTTCGCCGCGAAGATCGCCGTGAGGACGCAGCAGGTCATCCTGCACGAGACGGGCGTCGCCAACACGGTCGACCCGCTCGGGGGCTCGTACTTCGTGGAAGAGCTGACGAACCGGATGGAGGCGGGCGCGTTCGACTACTTCCGGCGCATCGACGCCTTCGGCGGGATGGTGGAGGCCATCGAGGCCGGCTTCCCGCAGAGGGAGATCATGGACGCCGCATACCGCTTCCAGCGCGCCGTCGACGCGAAAGAGAAGATCGTGGTCGGCGTCAACGCGTTCACGGAGTCCGTTCCGGAAGACGAGGTGCCGATCCTGACGATCTCCGAGCAGATGGCCGCCGAGCAGATGAAGGCGCTCGCCGAAGTCCGCCGGACACGCGACTCGCGTTCGGTGGTGCAGAAGCTCTCGGACCTCAAGGCCGCCTGCGCGGGCGGGGCGAACGTGATGCCGCCTCTCGTCGAGGCCGTCAAGGCATACGCCACTGTGGGCGAGATCTCCGACGTCATGCGCGAGGTCTTCGCGACCTACGAAGAACCCGCTGTCTTTTAGGCAAGGCCGCGGCCCGGTTCTTGCGAGGTAAACTGCATGTCGATGCCTCTGAGACGTATTCCTTTCGCCCTGGCCGCCTCGTTCGCCGTTCTCGGCATGCCCCTCGCCGCCCAGACCGGCGGCGGAGAGGTCGGGAAGACCTCGGCGAAGGACGCCCTGACCCAGAAAGAGAGCCGCCGCCGCGAGGCGGTCGAGCACTATTTGCGCGCGAAGCTGTACGCGCAGGAGAGCGAGTTCGAGGCGGCCGTCCGGGAGTTCAAGAAGGCCGTCGAGCTGGATCCGACGGACGGCGCGCTCCGGCGCGAATACGGGGAGCTGCTGCGCGACCTGCCCGACTATCCGGAGGCCGAGAAGGAGGCCCGCAAGGCCGTCGAGCTCGAGCCCAAGAGCGCCGGCTCGCATCGGCTCTTGGGCCAGGTGCTTCTCTCGACCGCGAAGGACACGCCACGCCTGGAAGAGGCCGCCGCCGAGCTCAAGAAGGCCAACGCGCTCGCGCCTGCCGACCCGCAGGGAGCCGTCGCGTACGCGCAGGTTCTGCTGCGGCTCGAGAAGCCGAAGGAGGCGTCGAGCGTTCTCGAAGGAGTCCTGGATCTTGCGAACGGACCCGCCGTCATGCTTCTCTATGGCGAAACCCTCGAGCGCAGCGGCCAGCTTCAGCAGGCCGAGGAGGTCTACAAGGGGCTCGCGAAGCTCGATCCGGAAAACCGCGCGGCTCTCCTGGGCCTCCTGCGCGTGTACGACCGCGGCCGCCAGTTCGACAAGGCGGCGCCCATCCTTCAGGACTTCCTCAAGCTGCAGCCGGGCAACCTCGGGCTCAAGACGCAGTACGGAGGGCTCCTGCTCCGGGGTCGCCGCTTCGCCGAGGCGCGGAAGGTCTTCGAGGAAGTGCTTGCCGCCGATTCCGGGAACCGCGAGGCGCTGCGTCTCTATGCAGCGCTGTTGTCCGAAACACGCGAGCCGGACAAGGCCGACGAGGTGCTGCGCAAGCTCCAGTCGCTCGAGCCGGACGATCTGGAGGTTCCTTATCGACGCGCCGTGAACTTCCTCGAAGCGCGAAGGATTCCCGAGGCCGAAGCCGTACTCCGCGAGCTGCGCACCACCCTCGTCGCGAAGAAGCCGGACGCTCCGGAGGTTGCGCAGATCGACGGCCAGCTCGGTTACGCCGCATACCTGCGCAAGGACTACGCGGCGGCCACTGCGCGGCTCGAGCCGCACCTGAGGGGCGAAGACGGGCTAAACCTGCAGGCCTATAACCTCCTGCTGCAGATCGCCCGCGACCGCGAAGACTGGGCGGGGGGCCTCCGGCTCGCGAAGGATGCATACGACAAGGCGCCGAAGAAAACGGCGCTGCTGAGGGCGAGTTATGCCGAATTCCTGCTCCGCTCCTCGTCGGTTGCCGACGAGGCCGAAGGCACGAAGATGCTCGACACTCTCGCGGCCGAGGACAAGACGGGAACGCTCGCGACCGCCGACGCCTGGCAGCGCCTCGACAAGTACGGCCGCGCGGCGGCGGCGGCGCGCGCAGGTCTCGAGCGCGACAAGGAGGATCCGGACCTGCTCTTCCGGCTGGCCGCTTCGCTCGAGCGGGAGAAGAAGGTCGCCGAGTCGGTGGACGCCTTCGAAAAGCTCCTGAAGGTGAGGGGCGACCACGCGCCGGGCCTCAACTATCTCGGCTACATGTGGGCGGACCGCGGCGAGAACCTGCCGCGCGCGCTCGAGCTCATCCGCAAGGCGGTCGAGCTGGAGCCCGGTAACGGCGCCTACCTCGACTCGCTCGGCTGGGTTTACTACCGGCTCAACAAGCTCGACAAGGCCGAGGAGAATCTCCGCGCCGCGTCGGTCCTGAATCCCGATGACGCGACCGTCGAGGAGCACCTCGGCGACCTCTTCGAGAAGAAGGGGGATCTCCCGCTCGCGCGGACGAGCTGGAAGCGCGCGCTCACGCTCAAGCCCGACGAGGACGTGAAACGCCGCCTCGACGAGAAGCTTCAGAAGACCGAAGGCCGCGACGCGCGGAAGTGAAGACGCGCTGCGCGAGGCACCCCCATCTGCTGCGGGTTGCCGGAGGGGCTCTCGCCTCGCTGGTTTTCTTCTTAGAAAGTGGATGCGGCAGCGGGCGACCGTCGAGCGCGTCGGGTGACGCCACGGTTTCCTCTTCCCCTTTCAAAGAAAAATCCAAAACTCCGTCTCCCGGCGAGTTGGTGTTACAGGCGTATGAGCGGGCGCGTGTGCGCGCGTGGGATCCGGGTCGCCGTTTCAAAGCGCTCTTCAGGGCGGAGGTCTCGCGGAACGTCGGCGCGATCGTGCGCGGCTACCTGTCCGTCTGGTGGGATGGCGCGACGGGCACGCTCCATTGGCGCGCTTCGGCGCCGATCGCGGGGCGCGGAAGAGGGGGATTTCTTAGAAAGGGGACGGGCGCGGCTGGCGCCGATGCCGGGCACGCGATCGCAGATGGCGATGGCGCCTCGCCTTTCCCGGGAAGGCTCGCGTCGTCCGACCTCATCGCCTGCGTCCTCGGCGCGCCGGACGCCCCCGCCTCGCCCTCATGGCCATTCGAAGAAACTCCGAGAGGTGTGAGACTGCACATCGATGCCTCGAAGCGCACCGCTCTGCTGGACCGCGAGGGAAGGCCGATCGAATTCTCTTTCCCGAACGACGAGACCGTGAAGCTGCAGCCGGGGGAAGGCGTTCCGCGCCGCATCGAGGCAAACGGCCCGGAAGGCCGGGCCGTCCTCACACTCGAGTCTTATTCGTCCTGGCCCGAGGGCGAACTGGTCCCCCCGGCATGACGGAGATCGGAAGGGCTCTCACCGTCGAGGCGTTTGCGAAAGTGAACCGCGACCTGCGGGTTCTCGGGAAGAGGCGCGACGGCTATCACGAGATCGACACCATCTTCCAGACGATCGACCTGACGGACAGGATCGATTTCCGAGAAAGGAAAGATGGCCGCCTCGTCCTGACGATCGAGGGCGCCGATCTGTCGGCGGGCGACGACAATCTCGTTCTCCAGGCGGCGAGAGCCCTGAAAGCGCGCTTCGGCGGCGCTTCTGGAGCGGACATTCACCTTTCCAAGAGAATTCCGATCGGTGGTGGGCTTGGCGGAGGCAGTTCGAACGCCGCTGCGGCCCTTCGCGGGCTCTCCGGACTGTGGAATCTATCTGCCACCGACGCCGACCTGCACCTTCTCGCCGCCGAAATCGGATCGGATGTGCCGTTTTTTCTGATTGGCGGCCGCGCTCGCGGGACCGGCCGGGGCGAGATTCTGGAGACCATGCCGGACAAGCCCGAGGAATGGCTTGTCCTCGCCTTTCCGCCATTTTTCCTTTCCACGGCAGCGGTTTACGGGCTGTTTTCGGCACCCGCGTTGACAGATTCGGCCGCCCAAACTAACCTTCGCGGTTCCGGTTCTGGTGGCGGATCGGATCGGAACGACTTGGAGCCGGCGGCGGAATCCCTTCGGGGGGAGCTGCGCAGGCTCCGTCTGGCCCTGTTGGACCACGGCGCGACGAGCGCGCGTCTGTCCGGGAGCGGCTCGACGGTGTTCGGGGTATTCGGCGACGCAAAAAGCGCCCAGCGCGCCTTCGAAGGGCTCGCGGGGCTTCGGAAAGAAGTGATGGCGACGATGACGATCGTGACGACCGTTTCGAAGGTGGCGTTCGCGTGCCGCGCGATGCCCTCCGCCTGGGCGCAACGCGGATGACCTCCGCTTGCGCGAGAATCCACGAGGGACTTCCGGATGGGGAGTCGACAAGTGGTAAGTCAGCGGTCTTTGGAACCGCCATTCGGAGGTTCGAATCCTCCCTCCCCAGCCAAGCTCCGCATCGCTGACCTGAACGCATCATGGAACGATTTCCGTACGGCGATCTGAAAGTCTTCGGAGGGCGGTCACATCCGGCCCTCACGGGCGAGATTTGCCGGAACCTCGGCCGGGAGGCCGGCCGCGTCACGCTCTACAATTTCTCCGACGGCGAGAATTACTGCCAGATCGAGGAGAACGTCCGGGGCGCGGACGTGTTCGTCGTGCAGCCCACGGGTCCGCCGGCGAACCACAACATCATGGAGCTCCTCATCATGCTCGACGCGTTCAAGCGCTCCTCGGCGTCGCGCGTGACCGCCGTGCTCCCGTACTACGGCTACGCGCGACAGGACCGCAAGGACAAACCGCGTGTCCCGATCACCGCGAAGCTCATCGCCGACCTCATCGTGGCGGCGGGTGCCGACCGCGTCCTCTGCGTGGACCTGCATGCCGCGCAGATTCAGGGCTTCTTCAACATCCCCGTGGACCACCTGTTCGCGGCGCCCGTCCTCCTCGACGCGATCCGCGACGCGAACCTCGACCCGCTCACCGTCGTCTCGCCGGACGCGGGCGGCGTCGAGCGCGCGCGCGCGTTCGCGAAGCGTCTCGGCGCGGGCCTCGCGATCGTGGACAAGCGGCGGAAAGGGAAGAACGAGGTCGAGGTCCTGCACGTCATCGGTGACGTGAGGGACCGCAACGTCGTCGTCGTGGACGACATCATCGACACCGCCGGCACGCTGATCAATACGGTCATCGCGCTCCGGGACGCGGGCGTGCGCCGCATTTTCGCCGGGTGCGTGCATCCCGTGCTGTCCGGCCCCGCCATCGACCGCGTCAACGCGAGCCCCATCGAGCGCGTGTTCTGCACGAACACCGTTCCGCTCGACGAGAAGCTCGCGCGCTGCCCGCTCGTCACGCCACTCTCCATCGCGCCTCTTCTCGCGGAGGCGATCCAGCGCATTCACCAGGGGGCGAGCGTCTCGTCCCTTTTCGTCTAGCGTAAGGACCGCCCGCCCGGGGAATTCCCCCCGGACCGGGCGCCCCTGAAAGGAAGCCATGCTCCAGGAACAGATCGTCGTCGAGGTCGAAAAGCGGCTCACCACCGGAAAGAACGCCGCGAACCGCCTGCGCGCGCAGGACCAGATCCCGGCCGTCCTCTACGGAGGCGGCAAGGACATGGAGACGTGGTCGCTGCAGGTGCCGCGCAAGACCCTCGCGACCCTTCTCAACAAGGGTCTGCACTCCAACGCCATCTTCAAGGTCAATCTGAAGGGCACGAGCCAGACGCGCCACGTCATGATCCGCGACCTCACGCTCGACCCCGTCTCGCGGAAGATGCTGCACGTCGACTTCGTACGCGTGCTTCTCGATCGAAAGCTCCGCGTCAAGAGCGAGATCGCGATCGAGGGCGTGCCGAGCGGCGTCAAGAACGCGGGCGGCATTCTGAACATCGTCACGCACGAGATCCTCATCGAGTGCCTTCCCGCGGACATTCCAGAGTCCGTGAAGGTGGACGTCTCCGCCATGGAGATGCACGACTCGCTGCGCGTGTCGGACCTCAAGCTCAGCGACAAGATCAAGGTCCTCGAGAACGCGGGCCGCGTGATCGCGCACGTCGGCGTGCCGAAGGCCGAGGAAGTCGTCGCTCCGGCCGCCGCAGAGGTCGTCGGCGTCGAGGGCGCCGCCGCCCCGGCCGCCGAGCCCGAGGTGATCAAGAAGGGCAAGAAGGAAGAGGAAGGCGCCGAGCCCGCCGCGGCCGGGAAAGCCGCGGTGCCGGCGAAAGCCGAGGGCAAGGCGGAGAAGAAGGAAAAGAAATAGGCACGGACGACCTCTTCCTCGTGGTGGGACTCGGCAACCCCGGCGACCGGTATACCGGAACGCGCCACAACGTCGGCTTCGACGTCGTGCAGGCGTTCGCCCGGAAGGTCGCCGGCCGTCCGCCGCGTCTCGACCGACTCGACTGCCGCGCGCTCACGGGGCGCGTCAAGGTCGGAGACCAAACGGTCGTCGTCGCCCGGCCGCAGACGTACATGAACGCGTCGGGCGAGTCCGTGAAGGGCCTCGCGCTCAAGTATGGCGTCTCCCTCGAGCGGCTCGTCGTCGTCTCCGACGACGCGGCGCTGCCCGTCGGTGCGATCCGCATTCGCCGATCGGGCTCCTCCGGCGGCCAGAAGGGGCTGCAATCCGTGATCGACTGCTTCGGCACGAGCGCGATCCCGCGCCTGCGCCTCGGCGTGCGCGGGGAGAACTTCCAGCCGGGAGAGGCGCTCGACACGTACGTGCTCTCGCGCTTTTCGAAGGTGGAGCGCCCCGTCGTGGACGAGGCGACCGCATTGGCGTGCGAAGCCCTCTCCGTGTTCGTCACCGAGGGAATCGACGCCGCCATGAACCGTTTCAACCGTTCGCCGGAGGAGGATCCGGCGAGCTGATCTTCAACCCGCGTTCGCCGGCGTGCCGTCGAACCACAGCCTTGGCCCGGCACCGGACCTGAGGTCCACAGCCGCGCCTCGCGACCGGGCGTAAACCGGCGCGATCCAGAAGGAGGAGACCCCGTGACCACCCCGAACCCTCAACGCCAGTACGACATGGTCTTTCTCGTCGTCCCCGAAAAGGACGAGGCGGGAGCCCTCGCCGTCGTCGACGAGTTCCGCAAGCTCCTCGTCGACAACGGCGCCACGATCGAGAAGGACGAGTCGATGGGACGCCGCCGTCTCGCCTACTCCGTCAAGAAAAGGACCGAGGCGACGTACCACAACTTCCTGTTCCGGGCGCCCACGGCATGCGTCGCAGAGGTGCAGCGCAAGATGCGGCTCTCGGAAGACATCCTGCGGTTCCTCTCCGTACGGATCGACGAGGAGGTCAAGCACGGCCTGAAGGTGGCGCGCAACACGAAGCCGCGCCGCCCGCGCCCCGAGGCGTCCGAAGCGCCGTACGCCGGTCCGTCCGCCGCTTCCTCCACCATGCCCCCGGCCGAGCCGGCCGGCGACTCCCGCCCCGAGTGACGCGGGAAGGATCAGGAGAAACACAATGGCTGCTCCCGTTCGCAAGCCCGTCAAGAAGAAGTTCTTCGTGCGCCGCAAGCGCGTCTGCAAGTTCACGGTCGAGAAGATCGGCTACATCGACTTCAAGGACGTGAAGCTCCTCGCGGGATTCGTCCCCGAGCGCGCGAAGATCCTTCCGCGCCGCATCAGCGGAACGTCCGCTTTCTACCAGCGCAAGCTGGCGACCGCCATCAAGCGCGCGCGCTACCTCGCGCTTCTGCCATACGTCTCCGATTAAGCGAGCTCTCGCCGTCCTCGGGGCGGCGCTCGCGGCGGCGTTGACCGCGGCGGCGCCGCCCTTCGGCCTCGTTCTGGCGCCGCATGCGGCCGCGCGTCTGGGCCGCGCGGCGCTCGAGTCGCAGCGGCTCGCGACGGGCTTCGTCCTGCCGGCCCTGTCGGTCCCGATCGCGCTCCTCCTCGGCGCCCTGCTCGTACCGGAAGGTGCGCTCGTCGCCGCGGTTCTCGCGATCACCCTCGTCGCCCTTCCCGCCGTGGCGCTCTTCGCGGCCGCTCGGGACGGTCGTCGGCGGGACGACGTCCTCCTCGTCGTCTTCGCACTCACGGGGATCGGCGGCCTCGCGGCCCTTCTCGGAGTGTCGGTCGTCACGGGCCGGGACCCCGGATTCCTCCTCGCGAGTCGCTGGGCCGCGCTCGTCCCCGAAATGCTCGCCAACTACCGAACGAGCGGCTGGAGCGAGTCCTCGCTCGCGACCGTCGCGCGACTCTTCGAGTTCGGCCGGGTCCTGGTCGAGGAACAGCTCGCGGGCCTCGTCCTCGCGGCCGCGGTGCTTCACGCGGCCCTCGTCGTTTACGGGTTCGCGCGCGGCGCGGGCCTTGCCGAGGCGGACTGGTCCGAGGCGTCCTTCAGCCGTTTCCGGACCCCGCTGGCCGCGGCCGCGGCGTTCGTGCCCGCGGGTCTCCTCGCGGGCGTAGGTGGCGCGGAGCTTCGCCGGCCCGCCGTCGATCTTCTGCTCCCGCTCGGCGTCTTGTTTTTTCTGAGGGGTCTCGCCATAATCCGCGCTCTTCTCGACCGCGGAAGAGCCGGCCTCGTCGGCCGGGCGCTCGTCTACGTGCTGGTCTTTCAGATGCCGTTTCCCCTTCTTCTCGCTCTCTCGGGCCTCTTCGACGAGTTCGTCGACGTGAGGACGCGCCTCGAAAAGAGAGGATCCGGCGGCGAGTCCGCGGGTCCGCCCGGCCCCGACGGATTCTGACCGGCGAAATTTCCAGTAAACCTGAGGAGCTCGCGATGAAATTGGTCCTGACCGACGACGTGAAGGGGCTGGGGCACCGGGGCGACGTGGTGAACGTCGCCGAGGGCTACGGCCGGAACTTCCTGCTGCCCAAAGCGCTCGCGTATCCCGCCACGGACGGAAACGTGAAGAGGCTCGAGCAGGAAAAGAAGCGCTACGACGCGCGCACCGAGCACGAGAAGGACCAGGCCGCGGCCGTGGCCAAGTCCATCGAGGGCGCGAAGATCGTCCTCCACAAGAAGGCGGGCGACAACGACGCGCTCTACGGCTCGGTGACCTCGTCCGAGGTGGCCGACGCGCTCGAGGCCAAGGGCATCACGGTCGACAAACGGAAGATCGACCTCGAGGAGCCCATCAAGCGCCTCGGCACGCACACGGTCCACGTGAAGCTGCATCGCGACGTGACCGTGGGCCTCACCGTCGAAGTTCTTCCGCTCGTCGCCTGAGGTTCCCCGCGGCCCGGCAGGCTCAGCCCGGCGGTCCGCCCTGAGGGCCCGCCTTCGGCAGAGGCGCCGCGAGCTTCGGGGCGTCCGTCACGGTGACTTCGTCGCCCTTCGTCTCGCCGCGTTTCGGCGCATACATCGCGCGCTGTAGGTACTGGGGGAGGTTCGCGACCGCGTGCGGCTGGTCGCCGCACAGCTCCGTGGGCTGCGTGCCCTTGACGAACGCCATGAGCACGACCTTCCCGCAGGAAGGCGTCGCCCGGTAACCGGTGGATTCGTCCACGGCCACGAGGACGACGCCCGGGGGCGTCTCGAAGTCCTCGGACTGGGTCACGAGGCCGGCGTCCCTCATCTTCTCGACGATCCTGAGGAAGATCGGGAGGGCCACGTCGGCGCCCGCTGATTTCGGCCCGAGCGTCTTCTTCGCGTCGTGGCCAACCCACACGGCGATCGTGTGGCGCGGCGTCATGCCGATGAACCAGGCGTCCGTGAAGTCGTTCGTCGTGCCCGTCTTGCCCGCGAGGGGGAGCTTGAGCCGGGCCGCGGAGGCCGCGGTGCCGCGCGCCACGACTCCCTTCATCATGTTCAGGAGGACATAGGCCGCGGCGGGCGATGTGGCTTCCTTCGGCTCGAGCGTATTCTGCTCGAGCACGATTCCGTCCGCGTTTCGGACCCGCTCGACGAAGTAGGGCTTGTACGACACGCCGCCGCTCGCGATCGACGAGTAGGCCGCGGCCATCTCCAGCGGCGTCACCTCGAAAGAGCCGAGAGCGAGCGAGGGATAGGCGAGGAGGTTCTGCCGGACTCCGAGCCGGCGCGCCGCCTCGATGACCTTCTTCGTGCCGACGAGCAGGTCCACGCGTACGGTCGCGACGTTCAGCGAATGCTCGAGCGCGTACTGGTACGTCACGATGCCGTTGTACTTGTGCTCGTAGTTCTGTGGCTGCCAGGGCGGCTGCTTCGGGTCGATGACGATGGAGAGCGGTGCGTCGAGCACCGTGTCCGCGGGCGTGAAGCCCTGCTCGATGGCCGCCAGATACACGGCCGGCTTGAACGCGGAGCCCACCTGCCGGAGCGCCTGCACGGCCCGGTCGAATTTCGAGCGGTTGAAGTCGTATCCCCCGCTGAGCGCGCGCACCGCGCCGGTGCCGTTCTCGAGGATGACGACCGCCCCTTCGACGTGGGGGTCCTGTGCGACGAACGTCTCCTCCTTGCCCGCGTCGTTCACGGACGTCTCGATCTGGATCAGGTCTCCCCGCTGGACGGCCTTAACGGGGCTCTCGGCGCGCGTCCACCGGAAAGCGGCCGCGGGGACGGTGAACCGCTTCGTGTCGACCCGCACCTCGGCGCCCGCCTTCGAGGCCGAGAGGACGACGGCCGTGAGCGTGTCGGACGCGGGAACGCCTTCGGCCCAGGACGGGTCGCGGTATTTCTCGGGGTCGACCCCCTCGGCGACGAGGTTGCGCGGCTTGCGGAAGCCCGAGCGGCGGTCGATGCGCCGAAGCCCCTGGCGCAGGGCGTCCTCCGCCCAGGTCTCGAGCCGCGGGTCGAGCGTCGTGTCGACGCGCAGGCCCTCGCGGTAGAGGTCTCCTTCCCCGTACTCCTTCTCGAGGTACTGGCGGACCTCCTCGCAGAAGTAGAGGCCCAGCGTCGTCTCGCGCGACGAGCGGACGACCTCCACGGGAGTCCCCTGCGCGGCCGCGCGCTGCGCGTCCGAAAGGAAGCCTTCCTCGGCCATGCGGCGGAGAACGAGATCGCGCCGGTTCTTCGCGGCGGTCGGGTTGTTGAACGGCGAGTAGTACGCGGGGCGCTGGATGAGGCCCGCCAGCAGCGCCGCCTCGGGCAGCGTGAGGGACTTCGCACCGTGTCCGAAGTACCAGCGCGAGGCCGCCTCGACTCCGTAGGTCCCGTGCCCGAACGGAATCTGGTTCAGGTACATCGTCAGGATCTGGTCCTTCGAGAACTGCTTCTCGATCTCGACCGTGAGGAAGGCCTCGTTGATCTTCCTCGCCCACGTCTTCTCGGGCGTCAGAAACACGGCGCGCGCGAGCTGCTGCGTCAGGGTGGACGCGCCCTGCGACATCCGGCGCGTGGCGAGATCCCGGATCGCCGCGCCTCCGATGCGGATGAGGTCGATGCCGCTGTGGTCGTAGAACCGGGCATCCTCGGCGGCGAGGAGCGCCTTGACCATCACGTCCGGAATGTCCGGCCGCTCGACGAGGATCCGGCGCTCGATCGCGAATCGGGCGATGACGGAGCCGTCCGCGCCGCGCAGCTCGGTGATGATGTCGGGGCGATACGTTGCGAGCTCGGACACCTTCGGAACGCGGATGACGCGCGACAGGGCGTATCCGGCGCCCGCGCCAAGGCCGGCCGTGAGAAGGACCGGCAGGAAGAGGACGGCCAATGCCGCCGCGCGGCGCGCGCTCACGTCTCATTCTCGCACGTGGTAATTTCGCGGGGATGACGGAAACGCCCCCTCCCGCTCCGCCCGCCCCGGGCCTGCCCCCGAAACTGCCCGTGACACTGCCCTTCGAGGACGCGGCCGCGCGCGCGCGGCGGCAGGGCTGCCTGAAGTGGGGCCTCGTTGGCTGCGCGGGCGCCTCGGTGGTCGTGATCATCGGCCTCTTTTTCCTGATGAGCAATGCGAAGAAGCTGATGGACTTCGCGTTCGACCAGATGGGCGACCAGATCGTCGCCGCCTCTACCCCGGACGTGACGCCCGCCGAGAAGGAAGAATTCCGGGCGGCGATGAAATCCTTCGCGGCGAAGGCTAAGGACCGGAAGGTGACGGCGCAGCAGGTCACCGCGTTTCAGGGCCGCGTGAAGGCGGCCGTCGCCGACAACCGGGTCACGGCGGAGGAGCTCCGCGCCCTCACGGCTTACCTGAAGGACCCGCCCTGAAGGAATCGCCGCGCTGACTCCGTGCCGGATTTCGAGTTCCTCTCCCCGCTGACGCCGCAGGGCGACCAGCCCCGTGCGATCGAGCAGCTCGTGGCAGCCTATCGCGAGGGTCGGGAGAAGCAGGTCCTTCTCGGCGTCACCGGCTCGGGAAAGACGTTCACGATGGCGAAGGTCGTCGAGGCGCTGAACCGCCCCACGCTCGTCCTCTCCCACAACAAGACGCTGGCCGCCCAGCTCTACCAGGAGTTCAAGAGGTTCTTTCCGAAAAACCGTGTGGAGTACTTCGTCTCGTACTACGACTACTACCAGCCCGAGGCGTACGTGCCGCAGTCGGACACGTACATCGAGAAGGAAACGCAGATCAACGACGAGATCGACAAGATGCGCATCGCCGCCACGGCCGCGCTCTTCGAGCGGCGCGACGTCCTGATCGTGGCGTCCGTCTCGTGCATTTACGGCCTCGGCAGCCCGGAGTCGTTCGGGAAGATGGCGATCGAGTTCGAAAAAGGCGCGCGCTATGGGATGACGTGGTACCTCAAGCGTCTCGTCGAGGCTCAGTACGAGCGCACGAGCCTCGACCTCGAGCGCGGCGGCTTCCGGGTGCGCGGTGACGTCTTCGAGATCCAGCCGTCCTACGAGGACGTCGGCCTGAGAGTCGAGTTCTTCGGCGACGAGATCGACCGCATCACGCGCTTCGAGCTCGTGACCGGGAAGACGCTCGGGGAGGTCGACCGGTTCGAGCTGTTTCCGAAGTCCCACTACGTCACGCCCGAGGAGACCCGGAAAAGGGCGCTCGGCTCGATCGAGGCCGAGCTCGTCGTGAGGCTCGAGGACCTTCAGGCCCAGAACAAGCTCCTCGAGGCCCAGCGCCTCGAGCAGCGGACGCGCTTCGACCTCGAGATGATGCGCGAGATCGGCTACTGCGCCGGCATCGAGAACTACTCGCGCCATCTCTCGGGGCGCCGGCCGGGGGAGCCGCCGCCGACGCTCCTGGACTACTTCCCGGCGGATTACCTCACGATCATCGACGAGAGCCACCAGACGGTCCCGCAGCTCCGCGCCATGTACCACGGCGACCAGTCCCGCAAGCGCACGCTCGTGGAGTACGGCTTCCGGCTCCCGTCCGCCCTCGACAACCGCCCGCTGAAGTTCGAGGAATGGCTCGAGCGCTCGGGCCAGCGTCTCTTCGTGTCGGCCACGCCCGCCGCCTACGAGCTCGCGGAGACGGGCGGAGAGGTCGTCGAGCAGCTCCTGCGGCCCACGGGCCTCCTCGACCCGCCCATCGAGGTGAAGCCCGTGAAGGGGCAGGTGGACGATCTCCTGTCGCGCGTGAAGGAGCGGACGGCCAAGGGCGAGCGAACGCTCGTCACGACGCTCACGAAACGAATGGCCGAGGACCTGACGAACTACTACCTCGAGCTCGGCGTGCGCGTGCGCTACCTGCACAGCGACATCGAGACGCTCGAGCGCGTCCAGATCATCGGGGACTTCCGCCGCGGGGTCTTCGACGTCCTCGTGGGCGTGAACCTGCTGCGCGAGGGGCTCGACCTGCCGGAGGTCTCGCTCGTGGCGGTCCTCGACGCCGACAAGGAAGGCTTCCTCAGATCCGAGACGTCGCTCATCCAGACCGCCGGGCGCGCGGCGCGCAACGTGAACGGAATCGCCGTGTTCTACGCGGACCGCATCACGGACTCCATGCGCCGGGCGATCGACGAGACCGAGCGCCGCCGCGTGCTCCAGAGGTCGTACAACGAGAAGCACGGCATCGTGCCGGAGTCGATCGTCAAGTCGCTCGACTCGCCGCTCCTCGCCATGTCGAACCTCGACTACCTCGAGCCGCAGCGCCTTGACGGGCGGCGCAGGCCGAAGGACGCCCCGTCCCTCGACCGCGAGATCGCGGACCTCGAGAAAGAGATGAAGACGGCGGCGAAGGAGCTGGAGTTCGAGAAGGCGGCGCAGCTCCGCGACCGCATCCGCGAGCTCAGGGCGATGAAGCTGTTCTGAGCGATTGCGGCTCTGGAGTCTTGAGCTAGGATGAGAGCCAGAACGTAAGGGGACGCACGCCATGGGGAAGAATCTGGCTGTTTCGCTCGCTCTCTCGTTGATGGTCCTGGCCCCGCCGCTCCTGGCGCAGGACGACGAAGGCTACGAGCCGTTCTCGCCGGACCAGCTCGACAACCTGCTCGCTCCGATCGCCCTCTACCCTGATCCGCTGCTGGCGCAGGTCCTGGTGGCCGCGACGTTCCCGGACCAGGTCGATCAGGCGGACCGCTTCGTCCGCGACGATACCAACGCGGACGACGTCGACGGCCAGCCGTGGGACGTGAGCGTCAAGGCCGTGGCCCACTACCCGGAAGTCCTGGAGATGATGGCCGACAAGCTCGACTGGACGACCGCGCTTGGGCAGGCCTACGTCAACCAGTCGACCGACCTGATGACGTCGGTGCAACGCCTCCGAGCGCAGGCGCGGGCGGCGGGCAACCTCACCACGACTCCCGAGATGGAGGTGATCGACTCCGGCGGCGAGATCGAGCTCTGGCCGGCTCAGCCGCAGTACATTTTCGTGCCCGAGTACGATCCGGCGGTCGTCTTCTTCGGCCGCGCGCCGCTCTCTTTTCACACCCGTTTCCCCATCGGCGCGTGGCTCATCTACGACCTCGACTGGCGCGGGCATCGCGTCTTCGACCACGGCTGGGAGCATGGCCGGGGATGGGTGGAGCGCAGCCGGCCCTATGTCCACGTCAACAACGTCTATGGCAACGACGGACGTCGCAACGCCATCATCAATCCCTCCGTCACCCAGCGGCGGGTGAACTACCAGGCGTTGGACCGGTACGATGACGTGCACCGCGGGTCGAACTTCGACAATTTTCACAGGTCGACCGGCGGCGTCGCCGTCGCCGACCGAGCGGCCCCGCCGAACCGCGGGGCGGTTCAGAACAAGATCCTGGCGCGGAACATCAACACCGGCGACGCGAGGCTCAACGGCTACCGCGGACACGTTCCGCAGGCGCCCACGGCGGTCCATGGGCCGAATACCCCGGCGTTCACGCCCGCTCGCGGGGGGTTCGATCCGCGTGTGGCGAGCCAGCGAGGGCAGGCCAGCCGGGCGCAGCCTTCGCGGCCTCAAATGCCTGCCCAGCCTGCGGAAGGGAGGCGCCGATGAACCGCGAGACGAAGACCCGGGGCAGAGCGGCGGCCGCGATCGCGCCGTTCGTCCTGGCGTGCATCCTGTTCGCCGGCCCGGCGTCCGCCGCGGGCGCGAAGGCGCCGAAGCAAAGGCTCTTCGCCACCCCCCAGGAGGCCGTGCAGGCGCTGATCCAGGCCGTGAAGACGGCGGACCAGGAGAAGCTATGGGCGATCCTCGGACCCGAGCGCGAGAAACTGCTCTCGGGCGACGCCGTCGAGGACGCCGAGGCGCTCAAGGGGTTTGGCGAACGCCTGGGGAAAGGCGCGACGCTCGAGAAGGTCGACGACGCGAAGTACACCCTGGTGGTGGGCGAGGAACGCTGGCCGTCGCCGGTCCCGATCGTCAAGGATGGCCGGAAGTGGCGCTTCGATACCGCGGCCGGCCTCGACGAGATCCTCAGCCGGAAGATCGGCGAGAACGAGCTCTCCACGATCATGACCTGCCGTGCCTACGTCCTCGCGCAGTGGGAGTACTACACCCAGGCGCGGGACACCGCCCGCGACGGACTCGCCGTCTACGCGCAGCACATCATCAGCACCCCTGGGAAGCGCGACGGGCTGTTCTGGGAGGCTCCCGAGGGAGGGAAGCCCAGTCCGCTCGGAAGCCTCATCGCGCAGGAACGGGCCGAGGGGTACACCCCGGGCATGGCCAGGAGCGGCGAGGCGAAGAAGCGCTCTCCCTATCACGGGTATTTCTTCAGGATCCTCAAGGCCCAGGGACCCCACGCTCCGGGCGGCCGGTTCGACTACGTGATCAACGGCAACATGATCGCCGGCTTCGCCCTCATCGCATCCCCCGACAAGTGGGGGAGCTCGGGGGTCATGACGTTCATCGTCAATCAGCAGGGCCGTGTGTACGAGAAGAACCTCGGAGAGGCGACGGCCGAACTGGCTGCGGCCGTCAAAGAGTACGAGCCCGACCCGACCTGGAAGCTGGTCGGGGAGCCGTAGCCGAGCGACGCCTGGCCGAGTAGACGGTCGACGCGCCCGGCCGCTCGGCTCCGCCTCCGGCGCGAGCAGCGGAAACGACTCGAAGAAGGCAGGTCGAGGATGGTGGGCCCGACAGGAATCGAACCTGCGACACGCGGTTTAGGAAACCGCTGCTCTATCCAACTGAGCTACGGGCCCTCCGGGGCAGGGAGTTGATTCTCGCATGCGGGATCGACAGAATGGCCCGGTGAAGAGAAAGAAGCCCGAGGTCGGGGAGGCCGCCGGAACGAAGGAGCATCGCAAGGGAGATCGGGCCAAGGCCGTGATCCCCATCGGCGTCCGGGTGGGCGGGCGGCCGCTGACGGCGGGCTGCACGCTCAACGTGGGAGAGGGCGGCGCGCTGCTCATCTGCTCGGAGGACCTGGACATCGGCACCGAGATGCAGGTCACGAACCTCAAATCCGACGAGTTCTTCACCTGCCGCGTGGTGCGGCGCGCCGGCTTCCACGAGTCGGGCCGGTTCGGCCTCGGCGTGGAGATCCTGAACCCCGACGGCGAGACGGCCGACGCTCTCTCGGCGGCCGAGCGGAACAAGAAAAAGCGCCACTAGCCTCTCAGGCGGGTGGTGCGCGCGTGCGAAGCGGGCACGGATCTCACCCGGAAATCTGCCCGGCTCCCGCTTTTTCGGACTTCACGTGAACGAGGTGGATCACCTTGCTCGCGCGTACGGCGGCGGTGGCGCCGAGCGGCAGGAAGTCGTCTTCCTGGCGCGCGACGTACTTCGCGAAGCCGTCGGTCACCTCCGTGACGTCGGCGAGCTCGTGGAACATCTCGAATTCGAGCGGTTCCGGCAGGCCCTCCACCGTGATCCGAAAGGTGTGCAGGTAGTTGTGTTCCATGAGGCGCCCTCCGGCACAGATTGTCGCGCAGGATGCGATCCGGAGGCGGCGTCGTATCGTTAGGGCGCTTGAGAGAGGCACCAGGTTCCCTCCGCATCCCCCTCCTTCTCGCGGCGGCGGCGGCCGTGCTGTACCTCGTCGCCGCGGCGGGGCGCGACTTCTGGGCCCCCGACGAGCCCGATTTCGCCGAGCACGTGCGGGAAATGCTCGAGCACAGGAGCCTCCTCCTCCCTTACGAGAACGGGAAGCCTTACTCGGAGAAGCCGATCCTGTTCTACTGGGCTGTGGCGGCGACGACGCCGCTCTCCGGCGGCGACGTGAAGCCTTTCGCGACGCGCCTGCCCTCCGTTCTCGCAGGCGCCGCGCTCGTCTTTTGCGCCGCGGCCTTCGCCGGCCGGCGCGGCGGGGAACGCGAGGCCCTCGTCGCGGGCGCCGCCACCGCGGTCGCGCCGATCGTCTTCTGGCAGTCCCAGTTTCTCCAGGTCGACGCTCTCTTTTCCTGTTTGCTGATGCTCAGTCTGGTTTCGGTGTTCTTCTTAGAAGGTGAAGAGGGGCGCGGCACCCGCTGGCTCTGGGTGCTGCGTGTCTTGATCGCGCTCGCCGTGCTGACCAAGGGCCCTCTCGCGATCGTCATCGTGGGACTGGTCGTCCTCACCCGCTGCGCGACGGCCAGGTCCCTGCGCCTCCTTGGCCGTCTGCAACCCCTTCGAAGCATTTTCGTCTTTCTTCTCCTCGTCGTCCCCTGGTATTTCTTCGCGGCACGGGCGGGCGGGCCCGCGTACGCCTACGACCTCGTCGTGAACCAGAACTGGAACCGCTTCTTCCGGGCGTTCGACCACATCCAGCCGTGGTGGTTCTACTGCGAGAGCATGTGGAGCGACTTCTTCCCGTGGACGGCGCTCGCGCTTGCGGCACCCTTCGTCCTCGCGCGCGCGGGTCTGCTTCGCGAGCGGCCGGAGCTGCGGTTCGCGACGACGGCCGCCGCGGTGAGCTTCGTGTTCCTCTCTCTCTCGCAGGCAAAGCAGGGCAAGTACTTGCTAGCCGCGTATCCATTCGCGGCGGTGCTCGTTGCGGCGCTCGCCGTGGAGGCGGAACGCCGGGCTAGGGCGGGTAGCCGCGGGCTGCTCTTGGCGGTGCGTAGCTGGGTCGCGTTCGCGGCGATTCTCCTCTTCATCGGGGCGGCGGCGCTCGCACCGGCCGCGCGCCGGTTCGCGGCCGAACAGGCTGGCCTCGCGCCGTTCGCCGCGATCCCGATCGGCCTCGGGGCCGCCGGGACGATCGCCGTTCTCGTCAGACGAAGACGCGAAGCGGTTCCCGCGCTGCTCGCTCTTGCCGCGGCTCTCGCGGCGGGGGAGGTCGCGGCGGGCGCGGTGGTCTTCCCGGCGATCGACACCCTGAAGACCGGGAAGCCCTTTTACGAGCGCCTCCGTCCGCGCGTGTCCCACGGCGAGCCGCTCGCGTACTTCGGCGAGACGTACCGCTGCTACCCGATTCTCGTGCTCCGGCGGAAGACCGAGCACTTCAAGAGAGACGCCGCGCTCGCGGAATGGGTCGAGAGGACCCCGGGAGCCCTCGTGCTCGCCGACGAGAGCGAGCGGCGGCACTGGACGGACGCCCGCCTCTCGCGGCTCGTCGTCCTGGACCGGCAGCGGGTGGGCGGCGACGAGGCCCTGCTTCTGGCGCGGCCATGACGCCGCTCTACGACTCTCTCGTGTTCGAGGAAGCTCCCGAACGCCACCCCGGGCGGCACGAGGTCGTGAACGCGACTCTCGAGCGCGGCGGCGAGCGCATTCCCGTCGTCGTCAAGAAGGTGCCGCTCGACCTCCGGCAGCGCCTGTCGACGCCCAAGGCCGTGCGCTCCTTCGCCACGGCCCGGGCTCTTCTCGCTCGCTCTCTCGCGACCCCCGAGCCGCTGGCCGCCGAGATCGTGGGCGACGAAAGCTGGTACGTGGCGCGCAGGCTCGAAGGGGCGGCGCAGATTCGCGCCTGGTTCCTCCATCGGGACGACCCGCGGCGGCCCGGTCCGCCGTTGCCGTTTTCGTTCGAGGAGGTCGTCGTGGCCCTCGGAAGGCTGGGGCGGCGGATGCACGACGCGGGGGTGTTCTTTCGCGACTTCACCGATGGGAACGTTCTCGTGACGGGTGAGGCCGGGACGCTCCGGCTCTGGCTCGTGGACTTGAACCGGGCCCGGGTGGGGAAGGCCCCGGTTCCGCCGCTGTCTCGCTACAGGGACCTCGCGCGCCCCGGGCTGAATCGGCTCGAAGACATCAACCTCCTTCTTTCCAGCTACTTCCTGCCGGATCTTCCTCCGGCTCGAGCGGTCCGCGCGGTGCGCTGGCTCCGGCGGAGGATCGTTCTGTGGGACGATTTCAAGGCCTTCGCGAGACCCTGGAGGCGCTGAGTGGTCGGGCGGGCTATCCTCATTTCCGACAGGCGGATATGCCGTAAACCGTGGGAGAGAAAAGCGCGTCCAATCGGCGTGAGCGGAACCGCGCTGGCCCCTGTCCTGACGTTTCCCGGAGGAAATGGAGCCGAGAGAGGAGTCGAGAGAGGCGCTCGCCATGACAGACCCGGGAGACAGGCGGCGCGATCCGTGAGCGTCGACGAGCGCGCCGCGAAGCGGGAGTTCGAGTCCGAGATCCTCACGCGCGTCGTCGCGGGCGACGTGGACGCCTTCGAGTATTTCGTCGTCACGTACCAGAAGCGGATCACGCGCTTCGTCTACACGCTCCTTCGCGATCCGGCCGACGCCGACGGCATCACGCAGGACGTCTTCGTGAAGGCCTTTCGCGCGCTGCCCGAGTTCCAGGGGCAGTCGGCTTTCGAGACGTGGCTCACGCGCATCGCGATCAACGCCGTGCGAGACCACATCCGCCGCCGCAAGCCGGTCGTGTCCTTCTCGGACCTGCGCGCCGACCCGGACGACGACGGCCCCGAGCTTCCGGCCGCTTTCGATCCGGCCGACGGCACGTCCCCCGAGCGCGACCTCCTGTCGCGGGATATCCGGCGCCGGATCGCCGAAGCGCTCGTGGCCCTGTCGCCGCGTCAGCGAGCGGTCTTCGTCATGAAACACTACGAGGAAAAGTCCATCGCCGAGATCAAGGTAGTCACCGGCCTCGACGAGGGCACGATCAAGTCACACCTTTTTCGCGCGGCCCGCAAGCTGCGGGAGCGCCTGGAGGACCTCCGATGAATCCGACCCGCCACCTCACCCCCGACGAGATCGTCGAGCGTGTGTTCCCGGCCGACGACCGCGCCGGCGCCATGCCAGAGCACCTCGCGACGTGCGCTGACTGCCAGGAGAGCGTCGCCGCGCTGCACGACGCCTGGCTCCTCGACCGCGGTGCCGTGAGCGGGGCCGTGGACGACCTGCCGTCCGGCTTCTGGGAGGCGCAGGCCGCGGCGACGATGGCGGGCGTGCGCGCCGGCGCACCGGTGGACGCGCCCGTGCCCGAGGTGGGCGTCTTCCCGTCGCGGATGCGCGGCATCCTCCGGCATCCGGCGCTCGCCTTCTCGAGCCTCGCGGCCGCGCTCCTCCTCGTGGGCGGCCTCTCGCTCCTGCGCTCCGGTTCGACGGCGCCTCCCGTGCAGACGGCGACCGTGACGACGAGCGAGGTGAGGGAGGTGACTCCTGCCGCCGTGAACGACGCCTCGGACGACGAGCTGCTCGTCTCGGTCGACCGCGCGCTCGAGGACTCCTCGCTCGCCGGTTTGGTCGTGGAAGAGACGCTATGAGACACGCGATGAGACATGCGATAAGACGCGTCGGAAGAGGTTTTGCGATGGCCGCGTTCGTGGTTTTTGCGGCCGCGCCTGCGCGCCCCGCCGAAGCCCAGATGCCGGAGGCGCCCCCGGGCAAGTGGTGGAAGCGTCCGCGCATCGTCCAGATGCTCAATCTCACCGCCGAGCAACAGGCGAAGCTGGAAGACATCTTCTCGCGCCGCCGGCGCGAGTTCGTGGATCTCAAGGCCGACGTGGAGCGCCGCCAGATCGACGTCGAGGAGCTCGTCGCGAAGAAAGACTCCGATGCCAGGAAGGTCTCGGCGGCCGTCGACGCGCTCGAGCAGTCGCGGCTCAAGCTGCGCAAGGCGGCCACGATGATGTTCCTCGAGCAGAGGGACGTCCTTTCGGCCGCGCAGTGGCAGCAGGTCCTCGACCGGCGCGAGGAATGGCGTGCGCAACGCCTGATGGAGAGGCGTGGCGCGGCCGGGGGCGAGCATTCACCGGGCGGCGGAGCCGGGCCGGGCGCCGGCCGCGAGCGGTCCCAGCAGCGGCCGCCGGACCAGAGGCCTACGGATCAGCGTCCTCCGGACCGGTAGCCTCAGGGCGCCGGAGTGCCGAGGGCTTTCGGCGACCCTCCGCGTCTGCGGGCCGCCGCGAGCGCGAAGAGCGCGAGGAGCCCCGGCAGGGCGAGGAAGACCGCGTAGGGGATGCGCGAGCCGCCGGCCTGAAGGCGGTACTGAAGAGCCGTGGCGCCGGCGACGAGGAGCGCGCCCGGCACGAGGCGCAGCGGCTTCCAGCGCGCAAAGACGACGAGCGCGAGTGCGAGAAACCCGCGCCCGGCCGTCACACCCTCGACGAACGTGGGCGACACCGTGAGGACGAGGAGAGCGCCGCCCAACGCGCCGAGTGCGCCTGCCGCGACCGAGGCGGCCGTGCGCACGGCGACGACCGAGCCGCCCGTCGCCGCGAGAGCGAGCGGGTTCTCGCCCGCGGCCACGAGCGCGAGACCCGGGCGCGTGCGCGCGAGAAAGACGTCCACGACGACCGGAACGAAAAAAGCCGCGAGGACCGCGGCCGGAAGGCCGAAAGCGAGAGGCGGCAGCGTCCTGACCTCGAGGACCGAGCCGGTCGCCCCGGCGAGCAGGCGGTAGGAGAACGCGGTTCCACCCGCGGCCACGAGATTCCAAGCGGTGCCCACGAGGATCGGGTCCGCCCGGCCGGCCACCGCGAAGACCGCGAAGGCCGCCCCCGCGAGAAGGCCCGCGAAGGCGGCGGCGAGGAGCGCGGAGTGGGGGCCGACTCCGGAGCGCGCGGCGGCGAAGGCCGTGAACGCCCCGATGAGCATCGTGCCCTCGAGCCCGATCTGGATCGACCCCGCTCGCTCGAGCAGCAGCTCGCCCGCCGCGGCGAGGAGGAGCGGCGCGGCGAGGAGAAGCGTGACCGCGAGAAACCCGCTCACGCTGCCTTCCGCGCCAGACGCGCGCGCGCCGCGAGGACCGCGAGGACGAGGACGCCGGGCACGATCGTGGCGAGCGCGCCCGGGACGCCCGTGTCGCGCTGCATCGCGGACGAGCCGGTGCCGAGCGCCGCGAACAGGACCGCCGAGACCGCCGCCGCGAGAGGATGCGACCCGCCGAGGAGCGCCGCGGCGATCCCGGTGTAGCCGACACCCGCCGTAAAGGGATCGTAGAGGCGGCCCGTCACGGCCAGCACCTCGAGGCCTCCCGCGAGGCCCGCGAGCGCTCCCGAGGCCGCGAAAGCGAGCAGCCGCAGGCGGGCGCGGGGCAGGCCGATCGCCCGCGCGGCTGCCGGGGCGAGGCCGGTGGCGCGCAGCTTCAGGCCGAACGGCGTCCACTCGAGGAGGAGCGTCGCGAAGAGCGCGAGCGCCAGCGCGATGAGGATTGCCGCTGTGACACGGCCGCCCGCGGCGAGGGGTGCGAGGCGCACGGCGTCCGGCAGCGCGCGGCTCTGCGGATAGTCGCCTCCTGGATCCTGCAGCGCCCCGCGCACGAGGCCGCTCACGCCGGCGGCGGCGACGAGGTTCAGGAGAATCGTCGAGAGCACTTCCGGTACCCCGCGCCGCGCCTCGAGGTACGCGGCCGGCATCACCCAGAGCGCTCCCGCGAGCGCCGCCGCGGCGAGAAGCCCGGCGCGCGCGGCGAGAGGGCTTCCGGCCAGGAGGGGCCCTACCGCCGCCGCGGCCACGGCGCCCGCGAGAAACTGCCCCTCGAGGCCGATGTTCAGAACCCCGGCGCGGAAGGCGAGGCTCGCGCCGACTGCCGTGAGGACAAGGGCGGTCGCGCGGGCCAGCGTCTCGCCGAGCGCCGCGGGCGAGCCGGCCGCGCCTTCGGCGAGGGCACGGACCGCGTCGAGAGGTGACGCTCCCGCGAGAAGCGCGAGGCCGACGAGCGCGGCCGCGGCAGCCGAGAGGGCGGCGGCCGCGACCGCGAAGCGGCGAGCGGCCGATTCCCGGCTCATCCTTCGAGTCCGGCCATCAGGCGTCCGAGCGCCGCAGGGGGCGTCGTGGGCTCGAGCGCGGCCGAGAGGCGGCCGCGATAGACGACGCGAAGCGGCGCGCCGAAGAGCTGCGCCTCGTCGGGATCAGCCGTGACGGCGAGAGCGGCCGTCCCGGTGCGGCACGCGTCGAGCATCCGGCTTCTGACCGCGGCGGCGGAAGCGAGGTCGAGGCCTCGCGTCGGATGGACGGCGACGAGAACGCCGGGACGGTGCGCCAGCTCGCGTGCGAGGACGGTCTTCTGCTGATTCCCGCCGGAGAGGGAGCCGGCCAGGGCGGCGGGAGAGGCGTAGCGGACGCCGAACGCGCGCAGCCGCTCTTCGGCATGAGCGCGCATCGCCGGGCGGTCGAGGAAGACGCTGCCGGGAGGATTCGGGAGCGCGAGGTTCTCCGAGAGAGACAGAGCCGCGACGAGGCCTTCCTCGCGCCGGTCCGCGGGCACGAACGCCCCGCCAGCGGCGCGAAACGCGAGCGGGTCGCCCGAGAGCGGCAGCGGCACGCCGCCGACCTCGACGCGTCCCGAGAATCGCTCCAGTCCCGCGATGGCGCGGGCGATCGTGTCGGCGCCGTTGCCGTCGATCGCGAGGATGACGAGGATCTCGCCAGGAAGGAGGGAAAGAGAAATTCTTTCTGCTCGGACCGCTCGCGCTTCGTCTGGCGCGAATCCGGTCAGCACGAGGCTTGGGAGAGGCTGAGTCGCGGCGCTTTGCGCCGCGTGCTTAGAAGGGTGAGTTTGGCTTCGGCCGCCGGGTGTGTCCGCGCGTGAATCGAGCGGCCGTGCGCCCCAAACACCTTCTAAGAAATTCTTCTCTCCCTCTGTGTTCGTCAGCAGGAGTCCCCCGATCTCCTGCGGTGTCGTCTCGCTCACGCGGCAGGTCTTGACCGACCGCCCCCGCGCGAGCAGCGTCAGCCGGTCGGCGCCGGCGAAGACCTCGGCGAGCCGGTGGGTGATGAGAACGACGGCGGCGCCGGCGTCGGCACGTTTGCGCAGGGAAGCGAAGAGGGCTGCCGTCTCGTCAGGGGAGAGGACGGCCGTTGGCTCGTCGAGGATGAGGACGTCCGGGTCGCCTGCGAGCGCGCCCGCGATCTCGATGCGCTGGCGGGTCCCGACGGGCAACGCGTCGGCGCGGGCGTCCGCATCGCCGAGCTCGAGCCCGAACGCCTGCGCGAGCCGCCCGACACGGGCGCGCCGCGCCGCGGCGGATTCGAAGAAAGGCGCGGCGGGATCGAGGAACGCGAGGTTGTCGGCCACGCTCGCCGCGCCGATGAGGAGGTCGTGCTGCGGCACGAGAACGAGCCCGGCGTGGCGGGCGTCGCGGGCATTGCGATACGACGCCTGCGATCCGCCGCGCAGGATTTCGCCCGAGTCGGCCACGAGCCGCCCTGCTGCGATCGACACGAGCGTGGATTTCCCCGCGCCGTTCTCGCCGAGGAGAGCGTGGATCTCACCGGGAAACACGACGAGATCTGCTTCGGAAAGAGCCTGGGTCTCGCCGAAGCGCTTCGAAATGCGCCGAAGTTCAAGCGCGGGAGCCGAAGATGAAAAGTTCTTAGAAGGGTAAAAGGAAATCGGCTCAGCGGAACCGCCAGTTCCGAGCCCGGGCACTTCGCTCACACACCCTTCGAAGAATTGGCGGCGCGAAGCGCCGCTGCAGAGATCTTTCTCTTTCCCCTCTCTTCTTTCGTCAGAAATTCCCCCGAGGGACGACGAGCGTCCCTGCCTTGATCTTCTCTTCCGCCGTCTTGGCCTCCTCGACGACCGCGGAGGGTACGCGCGGGAGCGCGGCCGGGTTCCACACGAAAGAGATCACGCCGCTCGAAAGGCCGTAGCGCAGCGGCTGGCCGTCGAACGTTCCGTCTTTCACGCGGCGCGCGGTCTCGACGAAGGCGCGCGGCATGTCGATGACGGCCGATGCAAGGACGGCCGGCGAGAGCGCATTCTGGTCCTTGTTCGTGCCGAACGCCCAGATCGCGCGTTCCTCGGCGCCCTTGAAGACGCCGAGCGCCGCGGCGTCCGCGTTCTGGAAGAGGGAGTCACAGCCCTGGTCCGCGAGCGCGAGCGCCGCCGCCTTCGCACCCGCGACGTCCTCGAACGACCCCGTGAAGACGGGCTGCGCGGTTCCGCCCGGATGTCCCGCCAAAAAGCCCGCCTCGTAAGCGAGGAAGGTAGACTTGATCGACGGGAGCTCCACGCCGCCGACCATGCCCGCCTTGCCGGTCTTCGTCATTCGGCCCGCCACGAGGCCGCACAAATACGCCGCCTGCTCCAGCTCGAAGACGATGGGCGCGAGGTTCGGCCCCGTCCGCGAACCGGAGGTCGTCACGAAGATCGTCTTCGGATACTCCTTCGCCACGCGCGCCGCGGCGTCCTGGAACTCGAAGCCGTGGCCGAACACGAGCCGCGTGTCCTTCGCCGCGTAGGCGCGAAACTGCTCCTCGAATTCCGAGGGCGACTTCACCTGCACGTGCGAGATGGACGCGCCCAGCTCCTTCTCGATCGCCTTGAGACCGTCGTAAGCGCCCGCGTTCCAGCCGGCGTCCGAGATGGGCCCGGGCGTCAGGAGTGCGACGCTGAAGCGGGCGGGCTGCGGGGGCGCTTCGTCCCCGCCGCAGGAGACGAGGGCGAGAGCGGCGACGGTGAGGAGGACCAGAGGCTGAGGCTTCATGTCCCGATTATGCCGTCGAGACCTATCATCGAAAGGTGACGCCCAACCTTGGCGCCGCGGCCCGCGAGCGCATCCTCGACTTCGTGAGGCCGCTTTCGGTCTCCCTTGACGGGATGACGAACTTCGGGTTCGTCGAGCGCCGGCTGAAGATCGCGAAGAATCTCTTAGAAGGTGTGCGCCGCCCTGACTGCGCGGAAGAGGTCGACGAGGACCGGCTCTTTCTCATCACCGCGTTCGCGGGGCTTCCTGCTGCGCGCCGCATCTCGCCGGACAGCCGAGAGGATTTGCTCCTGCGCTCCCAACGGATTCCCTTCGAAGAAATCCGAATCCTCGTCTCCTCCCTCAACCGTTACGAGGCCGATCCGCAGAGCCCCGAGGAGAGGATCGTCCACGACGCGATGCTCGTCGAATCCGTCGGCGCGTACGGAGTTACGCAACTTCTCGTCGCCGGCGCGCGCGAGCGCATGACGATCGCCGAGATGGCGCAGGAGATCGTGGAGAAGATGGAGTCGGCCCGCTTCGCGACCCCGGCCGGCAGGCGCCTCGCGGCCGACCGCGTCGCCTTCGCGACCCTGTTCGCGCGAAAGCTCGCCCAGGAGGCAGGGGAGTTCGAGGCGGCGCCAGGCCCCTGACGCTCCTCGTCAATTGAACGACGTTCGTCAGATCGTCGTGATCACTCTGAGCTGACGGATTTCCCCGCGTCCACGGTGACGATCTGACCGGTCATCGAGCGGTTCTCGAGCACGGCGATGGCCATCGCGGTGAGGTCCGCGACGTCGACTTTGCGTGCGAGGGGCGTCCTGGCGACGAGGGCGGCGATGGCCTCCGCGCTCATGTCCGCGGGCGGCATGACGACTCCCGGCGCGATCGCGTTCACCCGCACCCCCGGACCGAGCGCGACGGCGAGGTTGCGCACGAGCGCGTTGATCGCGGCTTTCGCGACCGCATGCGGGACGTGCGAGGGCCAGGCCTGCGTCGCGGCGATGTCGGAAATGAAGAGGATCGACCCCGAGGAGCGCGCCAGCGCCGGCGCCGCCGCCTGCGCGAGGAAGAACGCCGCGCGGGGGCCGGCGCGAAAGATCGCCTCCCAGTCGGCAAGAGACACGGAAGAGAACGGCTTCGGGATCCACGGCGACGCCGCGTGGACGAGGGCGTCGAGGCGGGGCGCGGGGGAAGAAGACGGGGGCGCGGACGAAGGTGAAGATGAGGAAGAGGGGAAAAGGGAGGAAGAGAAGATTTCTTTGAATAGTGAATCGGGCGCGTCGTCGGCGGAGAAGTCGGCACGGAACGCCTGTGCGCGGACCCCCTCTTCCTTTCTAAGAAAATCTACTGCGCGACCCGCTTCTTCGGCATCGCTTCTATAGGAAAGGGCGATCGAATACCCGTTCTTCGCCAGGGCTTTCGCGAACTCGAAGCCGAGCCGCTTCGCCCCGCCTGTGACGAGTGCGACCTTCGCGGCATGCCTCGCGTCGCTCACGGTGCCGCGGCCTCGGGCCTCGGCGGGAGGGCCGTGGCGGCTTCGTCCATGAGCTGGTTCGTTTCCGCCATTGCCACGACCTCGCGGCCGAAGGCAACGACGTGCAGGAGCACGCAAAGGGCCGCGGCGACGAGGTGCAGAGAGGCGGGCGTCTTGCCGGTGTGCGCGGTCACGCCGAGCAGGCCCGCGGCGAGTGCGGACAGCGGAGCGAAGGTGCAGAGGGCCGAAGTCCTCAGCTTGAAGCCGCGCACGCGGGCCAGGATGAAGTCGCGCCCGGCCGCGTCCGGGCGCTTCGACGCGGCCTCCTTGAGGAGCTTTCCCGTGCCGATGAAGAAAAAGAGGACCATCGACTGCGTGAAGAGGGAGAAGAGCACCGTTGGTATCGCGACGGCGATGTGACGCGCGGCGGTGACCGATCC
>Ga0207930_1000004_pt1 | contig 61801 bp, 58 predicted proteins | sample NGESurshal092012_7_FD_184477 | JGI IMG/M metagenome (GOLD analysis project Ga0207930, IMG submission 184477) | Arctic peat soil microbial communities from Barrow, Alaska - NGEE Surface sample 210-3 shallow-092012 (SPAdes) | ecosystem: Environmental > Terrestrial > Soil > Wetlands > Peat ... | reverse complement strand
GTCGCGTTCGGGATAGAGGGCGAGGTACTCCTCACCGAACCACTGGGCAAACCAAGGATCGCGCTCGAGTGTCATCGCATCACCCTCGCCGTCATCGAGGGTCGATGATAGGGGGAAAAAAAGAGGGCTCCGCAAGCGCGGAGCCCTGGTAGGAGGCAGGAGGTGTTCGTGTCACTCGGCGCGCCCTTTCGGCGCCCACCGGACCTGCACAACACGATCGCAAGCCGCATGCCAGGGCGTTTAGCCCCCTGCGGGGACGTCATGGCTCGCCTCTTTCGCTCTTTCCTCGGTCAGGCCGGCCGAAGCACGGCGAGGCGAGCTTCCGCGAAGCGGGCGTCCGCGTTCGCGGCGTCCAGTTCCTCGTCTCCCGCGGCGCGCCCGCGCCGGCTCTCCGCCTCCGCCTTTTCCGCCGAGGCCTTCGCCCCGTCGATGGCCTCCGGCGCCGCAGCTTCATCGGCCAGGATGCGCACCGCGTCGCCCGCGATCTCCACGAACCCGCCGCGGACGGCGAGCGCCGCGCGCCGGGCTCCATCGCGATACGCGACCACGCCGATTCCGAGAAGCGCGATCAGGGGCGTATGGCCCGGCAGGACGCCGAGCTCGCCGAGCCACGCCGGCAGCGTGACCTCGTCGCACGCGAAGACCTGGAGCAGCGCCCGCTCCGGCGTGACGACGGTCAGCGTGAGCCGCCCGTCCAACGTCAGGCTCCCGCCTTCAGCTTCTCGGCCTTCTCCTGGGCCTCCTCGATCGCGCCCACGTTGAAGAACGCCTGCTCGGGCAGCTCGTCGTGCTTGCCCTCGACGATCTCCTTGAAGGACCGGATCGTGTCGGCGATCTTCACGTAGCGGCCCGCCACGCCCGTGAACTGCTCGGCGACGTGGAAGGGCTGCGAGAGGAAGCGCTGGATCCGCCGCGCGCGCGCCACGATGATCTTGTCGTCCTCGGACAGCTCGTCGATCCCGAGGATCGCGATGATGTCCTGGAGATCCTTGTACTTCTGGAGGACCTGCTGCACGGCGCGGGCGACGTTGTAATGCTCCTCGCCGACGATCAGCGGGGAGAGGATCTTGGACGTCGAGGCAAGCGGGTCGACCGCGGGATAAATACCGATCTCCGCGATCTGGCGCGAGAGGACGGACGTCGCGTCGAGATGTGCGAACGCAGTCGCGGGCGCGGGGTCGGTGAGGTCGTCGGCGGGCACGTAGATGGCCTGCACGGACGTGATCGAGCCCTTCTTCGTGGACGTGATGCGCTCCTGCAGCTCGCCCATTTCCGTCGCGAGGTTCGGCTGGTAGCCGACGGCCGACGGCATACGGCCGAGGAGCGCCGAGACCTCCGAGCCCGCCTGCGTGAAGCGGAAGATGTTGTCGATGAACAGGAGGACGTCCTTGCCCTCCTTGTCGCGGAAGTACTCGGCGGCCGTGAGGCCCGTCAGCCCGACGCGCAGGCGCGCGCCCGGAGGCTCCGTCATCTGGCCGTAGATGAGCGCGGCCTTGGATTTCTTCCAGTCCTTCGGGTCGATGATTCCGGACTCGGTGAACTCGAGCCAGAGGTCGTTCCCCTCGCGCGTCCTCTCGCCGACGCCCGCGAAGACCGAATAGCCGCCGGCGGCCTTCGCGACGTTGTGGATGAGCTCCATGATGAGCACGGTCTTTCCGACGCCCGCGCCGCCGAAGAGGCCGGTCTTGCCGCCGCGCGTGTAGGGTTCGAGGAGGTCGATGACCTTGATGCCCGTCTCGAACAGCTCGACCGACGTGGACTGGTCTTCGTATGGCGGCGACTCGCGGTGGATGGGCCACCTCTCGGCCGTGATGACCGGGCCCATCTCATCCACGGGTTCGCCGATGACGTTCAGGATGCGGCCGAGCGTCTCCGGCCCGACGGGGATCGAGATCGGCGCGCCGAGGTCGACCGCCTTCATGCCGCGCACGAGGCCATCGGCCGGCTTCATCGAGATGCACCGCACGCGGTTCTCGCCGAGATGCTGCGCGACCTCGGTGATGATGTCGATCTTCTCGGTCGAGAGACCACCCTCGTCGGTGATGTGGACGGCGTTGAGGATCGTCGGGAGCTTCCCGACCGGAAACTCCACGTCCACGACGGGACCGATGATCTGGACGACCCTGCCTTCGTTCGCCATGTTTGGGCTAGCCTTTCCGCACGGACTGCCGGGCCGTTCTCATTCCAACGCCGCCGCGCCCGAGACGATCTCGATGAGCTCTTTCGTGATGCGCGCCTGGCGCGCGCGGTTGTAGATGAGGGTCAAGGAGTCGATCATGTCGCCCGCGTTCTTGCTGGCGCTGTCCATCGCGGTCATCTGCGCCGCGAAGAACGCCGCCTGCGACTCGAGGACCACACGGTACATCTGGAACTCGAGGAAACGCGGCAGGAGGATCCCGAGAATCTCCTCGGGCGACGGCTCGTAGAGGTAGTCCGGGTCGGCGGGCGCGGCCGTGGCGCTCTCGAGCGCGATGGGAAGGAGGCGCTTCGTCCTCACCACCTGCGAGATGGCGCTCCGGAACTCGTTCGAGACGACGTAAACGGCGTCGGCCTCGCCCGAGACGAACCGCGCCGCCAGAGACCGCCCGATCTCGGCGGTGGGTGCGACACCGAGCCCCGCGAGCCCCATCCGCGCCTCGAGGATCTCGACCGGCCTGCGACGCCAGAAATCGTTCGCCTTCTTGCCGAGCGTCACGAGACGCACGCTCGCGACTCCACGCCCTTCCGCCTCGCGCTGGAACGTCGCCACGGCCCGGTTCACGTTCGTGTTGAAGCCGCCGGCGAGGCCCTTGTCGCCGCTGACGACGAGAAGGACCACGCTCTTCTCCTCCCGCGTCGCGAGCAGCGGATGAAGCGGCGTTCCGTCTTCTTTGGGCGGCACGCGGGACGCGACAGAGCGCAGGATGGCTTCGAGCGCCGTCGCGTAGGGCCGCGAGGCGATGGCGCGATCCTGTGAGCGGCGCAGCTTCGACGCGGCGACCATCTTCACGGCCTTCGTGATCTGCTGCGTGTTCTTCACGCTCCGGATCCGCCGCCGGATGTCGATGAGGTTCGCCATGTCCTGGCCCTGGCGCCGCCCTAAGCCTGCTTCGCCTCGGGTCGGGAGGAGAGGAAGACCTTCTTCGCCTCTCCCACTGCCGCGGAGAGCGCCGTCTCGATCTCCTGCGTGAGTTTGCCGGCTTCCCGGATCTCCTGGAGAAGCGGGGCGTTCTGGCTTCCCAGGTACTCGTGGAGGGCGGTCTCGAACGGCAGAACGGCCTCGACGCGGAGGTCGTCGAGGAAGCCCTTCGTGCCGGCGAAGACAGAGGCGATCTGGAGCGCGACGTCCATCGGGACATACTGGTTCTGCTTGAGAATCTCGACGAGCCGGCGCCCGCGGTTGAGCTGCGCCTGCGTCGTCTTGTCGAGGTCGGAGCCGAATTGCGCGAACGCCGCGAGCTCGCGGTACTGCGCGAGGTCGAGGCGCAGCGTGCCCGCGATCGCGCGCATCACCCGGATCTGCGCGGACCCGCCGACGCGCGACACCGAGATGCCGACATTCACGGCCGGACGCTGGCCCGAGAAGAAGAGGTCGGACTCGAGGAAGATCTGTCCGTCCGTGATCGAGATGACGTTCGTCGGGATGTAGGCCGACACGTCGCCCGCCTGCGTCTCGATGATCGGCAGCGCCGTCAGCGACCCGCCGCCCTTCTGCTTGTTCAGCTTCGACGCCCGCTCAAGAAGCCGGCTGTGCAGGTAGAAGACGTCTCCCGGATACGCCTCACGGCCCGGCGGGCGACGCAGGAGGAGCGAGATCTCGCGATAGGACGCCGCCTGCTTCGAGAGGTCGTCGTAGACGACGAGCGCGTGCTTGCCGCTGTACATGAAGTACTCGCCCATCGCGCAGCCCGCGTATGCCGAGATGTACTGGAGCGGCGCCGGGTCGGACGCGGCGGCGGCGACGACGATCGTGTGCTCCATCGCGCCGTACTTCTCGAGTGTCTGGACGACCTGGGCGATCGTGGAATTCTTCTGGCCGATCGCGACGTACACGCAGATGACGCCGTTGCCCTTCTGGTTGATGATCGTGTCGAGCGCGATGGCGGTCTTCCCCGTCTGGCGGTCTCCGATGATCAGCTCCCGCTGCCCGCGGCCGATCGGGATCATCGAGTCGATGGCCTTGAGGCCCGTCTGCATCGGCTCTTTGACCGGCATGCGGTCGACGACGCCGGGTGCGAGCCGCTCGACGGGATAGAACTCCACCGAGGCGACCGGACCCTTGCCGTCGATCGGCTGCCCGAGCGGGTTGACCACGCGGCCCACGAGCGCCTCGCCGACGGGCACCGAGATGATGCGCTTCGTGCGTTTGACGGTGTCGCCCTCCTTGACGAGGCTGGTTTCGCCCATGAGGACGCAGCCGACGTGGTTTTCCTCGAGGTTCAGCGCGAGGCCGTAAACGCCGTTCGGGAATTCGAGAAGCTCGCCCGCCATGACCTTCTCGAGACCGTACGCGAGCGCGATGCCGTCGCCGACGGACACGACGGTTCCCACTTCGTCGACGTCCACGCCCTGCGTGATGCCGGCGAGCTGGGCCTTGATGAGCTGTGTGATTTCCTGAGCGCTGATTTCCGCCATGTGCGTGCTTCTTTCTCCGTCTGGTCAGGCCGGGGCGATTGCGTGCAGGGCCGCGCGAGCTTTTTCGAGGCGCCTCTCGAGCGAAGCGTCGAGCCGCGCGCTGCCCACCGAGATGACGAAACCGCCGAGAAGAGAGGGGTCGACCGCGGACACGAGGCGGACGCTCTGCTTCGTCCGGTCGGCCACGAGAGCGCGGAGGGCTTCGAGAACGGCTGCGTCGGCAGGCTGGGCCGTGACGATTCGCGCTTCGACCTCGTGGGTGTCCCGGTCGAGCCGCGCGCGAAGGGCGGCGAGAACGTCGTCGAGAATATGAAGCCGGCCGTTGTGCAGGAGGATCTTCAGGAGGCGGCCTGCGATCTCGGGCACACCGACGCGCGCGGCGACCGCGGCCAGGAGCGCCTCGCGTTTCTCGCGCTCGAGGCCTGGGTTCGAGAGGACCTTTCCGAGCTCGGGAGCGAGTGCGTAGGCCTGTCGGAACGCCTCGAGCGCCGCGAGCTCTCCGGCCGGGTCCACCGCCACGGCGAAGAACGCGTCGACGTAGGGGCGTGCGATCCGGGCGCTCATTGCGCTCCGCCTCGGCCCTTTGCCGCGCCTGTCAGGTGCGCGATGCCCTCGGCGAGCAGTCTTTTTTCGTCGTCCGCCGTGACGTTCTTCCGGAGAAGGTCGCGGGCGAGGTCGACCGAAAGGTCGCCGGCGAAGGCCGTGAGCTCGGCCCGGGCCGCTCGGACACGATTGTCGAGATCGGCGCGCGTCTTCGCCAGAATCTGGTCGGCATCCGATTGGCTCTTGGCGAGCAGCGCCGTAAACTCGGCGTCCGCGTCGCGCCTCGCGGCTTCCTTGAGGTTCGCGAGCTCCGTTTCGATGCTCGCAAGCCGGGCCTTGAGCTCCACCGAGAGCTGTTCGGCCTGACGGCGGTCGTCGTCCGCTTTCGCGAGGGCCGCCGTGATGCCCGCCTTCCGGTTTCCGAAGAAATCGGCGGCCGGCTTGCGAAGAAAGTACCAAAGGAGAAAGAGAAAGAGGCCGAGATTGAGAAGCTGCCACGCGAGGCTCGGAATTCCGAGAAAGCCGTGGGCGGTCTCCTGCCCTTCCTCGAAGAAAACAAACGCCGCTCCGACCGTCACGCGATCCTCCGGCCCAGAGCACGCGAAGCGATCTCCACGGCGGTTGCGCGCGCGTTTCTCTCGAGCTCCGACCGCGCGGCGACGACGTCCTTCTCGAGCCGGGCCCGGGCGTCTGCGGCCGCGCCGCGCGCTTTTCCGCGGGCGGCTTCGAGGATCGCCTGGCGCTTCGCGTTCGCTTCGCCGCGCGCGGCCTGGCGCGCCGCCAGCGCCTCGCGCCGCGCCTGGGTGAGCCGCCTGTCGATGCCTAAGAGCGTGTCTTTCTCCTGGTCGAGCATCCCCGCGAGCGCCGCCGTCGCCTCCGCGACGGTGCGTTCGCGCTCCTCGAGGATCCCGCCCAGCGGCTTGAGAATGAAAACCCTCAGGACAGCGTACGTCGCCCAGAAGATCGCCATGACGAGGAGCAGGGAGAGATCGGGTAGCTGCATGTGCGCTCGGCGTCGCGTGCACCGGCCCGAAACCCGGACGTCGAACCTCTCGGGCGACGCCGTGGACCCGGATCTGCGCAGGCCGCGGCGTTATCTCACAGCGGCGGCGGTCGGTCAAACGTAAGGAGCGGCGAGCTCGTTGCGCGCCTGGGGCGACGCGGCGAGACGCTCACCGAACACTCAGGCTCCGGCTCAAAACGAATTCAATCGAATGATTAGCAAGCCGTGAGCGGGCGGGGCGCAGGCTCCTCGGCGCGCGGCGGGCCGCTTTCCACCGGACCCTGGATCACCGCACCCTCTTCGACGACCAGCAGCGGCGTGTGGATGTCGGCAAAGACGCGTGCGCCCGCGTGCAGCTCGACGCGCTCTTTGGCGTGCACGCTTCCCTTGATGGTGCCGGAGACCGCGAGGCGCCCCACCCGAACGTCGCCTTCGACGACACCGCCCTCTCCGACCACGAGCTCGGCGTCCGACATGATCGTGCCCTTGAATTGCCCGTCGATGCGGAAAACGTCGTCGAACGAGAGCGTGCCCTCCAGGCGCGCGCCGCGGTCGAGGAAGCCGTTCAGCGCGCCGCCTCCCCTCTTTGCGCTCATGTCTTGCGGCCTCCGAGGAGCCGCTCGAAGAGCCCGATCAGCTCCTCTTCCGAGAAGAAGGAAATGCGGACCTCGCCCCCGCGCCTCTTCCTCCGGATCTCGACGCGCGTCCCGAGGACCCGCGCGAGGCGGAGCTCGGCGTCGCGCGTGTCGGCATCCACCGCGCGGGATTTTCTTTTTTTCGCGCTCCCCTTCTGTATGGCCGCGGCGCGCGCCTCGGTTGCGCGCACGGAGAGCCCGCGGCGCACGACCTCTTTCGCGAGCTGCTCCTGATCCGCCGCGGACGGCAGCGCGAGCAGGGCGCGCGCATGGCCCGCCGAAAGAGATTCGTCTTCCAGCGCGGCGCGCACCGCGGCCGGAAGCTTGAGCAGTCGGAGCGCATTTGCGACGGTCGCGCGGTCCTTGCCGACGCGCTCGGCGACGTCCTCCTGCGTGAGAGAGAAGTCGTCCTTGAGATGGCGGTACGCCTCCGCTTCCTCGAGGGGGGTGAGGTCGCGGCGCTGCACGTTCTCGACGAGCGCGAGCAGAAGGTGGTCGCGCTCGGTGACGCCCTCGCGCACGACCACGGGAACCTCGGAGAGGCCCGCGAGCCGGGCCGCGCGCACGCGGCGCTCGCCCGCGAGAATCCGGAATCGCCCACCCTCCACCGTGACGAGCACGGGCTGGAGGATCCCCGTCCGCCGGATGGACCGCGAGAGCTCCTCGAGGCCGGCGTCGTCGAACCGGCGGCGCGGCTGGCGGCGGTTCGCGTCCAGAAGATCGATCGCGACGGCTCTCAGCGCCGCGCTCGGCGCGTCCGAGCGCGCCGAGGGAATGAGCGCCGAAAGGCCCTTGCCGAGCGCCGGTTTTCGGGGTGCGATCACGGCGGCGATCCTAGCAGCCGGGAGCGGACGCGGCCTTTCGGCGGCCATCCCGCCGCAGGAGCTCGCGTGCGATCCCGAGATACGCTTCGGCGCCCTTCGACTTGACGTCGTAGAGGAGGATCGGCTTGCCGAAGGACGGCGCCTCGGCGAGGCGCACGCTGCGCGGGACGACGTGCTCGAAGACGACCGCGCCGAAGTGCCTCCGGATCTCGTCGAGCACCTGCCGCGAGAGATTCGTCCGCTCGTCCCACATCGTGGCGACGACTCCCGCGAGGCCGAGGCCCGGGTTGAGGCTCTCTCTGACGCGTTCCATCGTCGTGAGGAGCTCGGAGACCCCCTCGAGCGCGTAGTACTCGCACTGGATCGGCACGAGGACGCCGTCCGCGGCGACGAGCGCGTTCACCGTCAGAAGCGACAGCGACGGCGGGCAGTCGATCAGGATGTACTCGTATCGGTCGCGCAGGGGGTCGAGCTTCTCTTTCAGGCGCCGCTCGCGGCGCTCTTCGTGCACCAGCTCCACCTCGGCGCCCACGAGGTGGCGGTTCGCGGGCGCGAGCGTCAGGTGCGGCAGGTCCGTGCTGCGCGCGACCTCCTCGAACGCCGCCCCGCCGCCCAGCCAGTCGTACGAGGTGCGAAAGAGCGCGGACTTGTCGACGCCAAGTCCGGAGGTCGCGTTCCCCTGCGGGTCAAAGTCCACGAGGAGCACCTCTCGCTCGAGGACCGCGAGAGACGCCGCAAGGCTGATCGCGGTCGTCGTCTTGCCGACTCCCCCTTTCTGGTTCGCAACCGCGAGGACGCGGGCCTCCCGCGGCAAATGTTTCACGTGAAACACTCGAGCGAGAGGATGCCTCGCCGCTCGGCGTCGGGCGCCCGGCGAAAAGAGGACTGCGCCGCGCCGCTCATCCGCGCCGCCTCGGCCGCGAGCGGCTCGCTCGTCCAGAGGAGTGCCTTCGCGCCGGGAGACAGCAGGGGCCGCGCCGCGCGCACGAGCCTTCCCGCGGTGGCCACGGCGCGGCTAGTCAGCACGTCGTAACCCGGGTCTTTGCCCCTCGGAAACGAGTCGGGGAATCTAGCGTTCACTACCCGGGCGGTCAACGCGAGGCGTGAGAGCGCCTCCTGGAGATACGCCGCCTTTTTTCCGGACGACTCGACGAGAGTTCCCTCGAGGTCGCCCCGCACGAGAAGGAGCGGGATGGCGGGGAAGCCGCCGCCCGAGCCGAGATCGAGAAGCCTGATCGGGCAGCCTCGCGGGCGCGGCAGCAGGGCGAGGCCGAGGAGGGCGTCGACGAGGTGCGTTCCCACGAGGATGCCAGGGTCCGCGGAACGCGCCGAAACGAGGTTCATCGCCTCGTTCTTCTCCAGAAGGAAGGAAAGAAATCGCGCGAGAGGGCCGGCCGCGGGGGCGGCGCGGGCGCGTTCTTCCTCCGGGAGGTCCGCGGCGAGCCGCCGGATCCTGTCCTCGAGGGTCACGCCGCAGCTCCGCGCCCGGACGAGAGCAGCCGGGCGAGGAGGACGGTCACCGCGCCGGAGGTGACGCCCGGCAGTCGCGAGGCCTGGCCGAGCGTACGGGGCCGATGCTTTTCCAGCTTTTCGATCGCTTCGTTCGACAGGCCCGGGATCCCCCGGTACACGAAGCCGCTCGGAAAGACGCGCTCCGCCGCGCGTGCCACGCGGGCGACGGCCTCGAGCTCGCGTGCGACGAAGCCCTCGTATCGCAGAGCCGAGACGAGCCGATCCCGCTCTTCCTCTCGGAGGGAGTCGAGGTCGGCAGCCGTTTCGCAGTCGAGGTTTTCCGCGCAGAGCTCCCGGAGAACGGTCAGGTCGGCGTCCGGCCGGCGGAGCAGGCCTCCGAGCGTCGTCTCCTCGCTCAGGTCGATACCGTGCTCCGCCAGTCGCTGTTTCGTCAGGCGATCCGGCCTCACATGCGCGGAGGCCAGGCCCCTGCGCGCGCGCGCGAGGCGGGCCTCGGCCTCGAGCACGGGAGCCGCCTCCCGCTCGGTCACGAGGCCGTGCGCTAGCGCCGTCCCGGTGAGCCGCGCGTACGCCGTGTCGGCGCCGAGGAGCAGGCGGTGTTCGGCGCGTGAGGTCAGGAGCCGGTACGGCTCCTCGAGGCCGAGCGTGACGAGGTCGTCGAGCATCACGCCGATGTAGGCCTCGTGCCGGCCAAGCCGGAGCGGTGCGTCGCCCGTGACGGCCCGCGCGGCATTAGCGCCAGCGACGAGACCCTGGCCGGCAGCCTCCTCGTATCCGGATGTGCCGTTAATCTGTCCCGCGAGGTAGAGCCCGGGCAGGGCGCGCGTCTCCAGCGAGACGTCCAGCTGCTCCGGGAAGACCATGTCGTATTCGACGGCGTAAGCGGGCCGGAGGATTTCGGCGCGCTCGAGACCCGTAATCATCCTTACGATTGATTCCTGGATTTTCTCCGGAAAAGACATCGAGAGGCCGTTGAGGTAGAGCCAATCCGTCGAAAGGCCTTCCGGCTCGACGAAGATCTGGTGGCGCGGCTTCTCCGAAAAACGCACGACCTTATCCTCGATGGAGGGGCAGTAGCGCGGCCCGCGGCCGACGATCCGGCCCGAATAGAGCGGGGAGTGCGGCAGGCTGGCCCGGATGAGGTCGTGCACCGCCTCGTGCGTGTGCGTGAGCCAGCAGTCGACCTGTCTCTGCCGGGGAAAGGTCTCGCGGCGCGACCGGAACGAAAACGCGGTCGGCCGCTCGTCGCCCGGCGCGCGCGCCATCGCCGAGAGGTCCACGGTGCCCGCGCGAACGCGCGGCGGGGTTCCGGTCTTCATCCGCCCGAGGCGGAGCCCGAGGGCACGGAGGGCGTCCGACAGAGACCGCGCCGGCGGTTCGTTCCAGCGGCCGGCCTCCCGTTGGACGTCGCCCACGTGGATGAGGCCGCGCAAGAACGTCCCTGTCGTCACGACGGCCGCGCGACACGCGAGCGTCGAGCCTTCCTCGAGGATCAGGCCGGCGAGCCGTCCGCCTCGCACGTTGAACCCCGCGGCCGTGCCTTCCGCCACGGCGAGGTTCGGCGCCGCCTCGAGGATCCGCACCATCTCCGCGGCGTAAAGGGCTTTGTCGGACTGGCAGCGGAGGCCGCGCACGGCGGTTCCGCGCGAGCCGTTCAGCACCTTGAATTGGATCGCCGTGCGATCCGCGACGAGCCCCATCGCGCCGCCCAGCGCGTCGATCTCGCGCACGACCTGTCCTTTTGCGAGGCCTCCGACCGCCGGGTTGCAGCTCATGCGCCCGATCGTCGCGCGCTCGCGCGTGAGGAGTAGCGTCTTTTTCCCGAGGCGAGCGGAGGCGAGCGCGGCCTCACAACCGGCATGGCCCCCTCCGACGACGACGACGTCCCACCGCGCTTCCATCCCCGCCACTCTACTTGCCCACGCAGAACGTCGCGAAGATCCGGTCCAGGAGCTCCTCGGTGGCCGTCTCGCCCGTGATCGCCCCCAGCGCCGAGAGCGCCTCGCGCACGCGTACGGCGACGAGCTCCGGCGCACCGCACTCGCTCCGCGCGAGTTCCGCCGCCTCGCGGAGGGACGATGCGGCCGACACCAGGGCCTCGCGGTGCCGCTCGAGGACGAGGAGCTCGCCGTCGGCTTCCACGAGGCCGAGGCGGGCGGCGATCGAGGAACGGAGCGCGTCCAGGCCCTCGCCGGTGACGGCGGAGACCGAAAGCCTGGAAAAAGAAGAAGAGGAGGATTCTGCGAAAGGGGGCGAGCTCCGGGCCGGCGCTGCAGCCGCAGCCGGCGCGGCGCCGGCGCCGCCATCCGAGGACGCCGTGGGCGACGCCGCAAAGAGATCGGCTTTCGTCATCACGAGGAGCGTCCCCTCCCCTCTTCCACTCTTGAGAAACTCTTCGTCCTCTTCGGATCTCCCAACACTCGCATCCACGACGTAGAGGACGAGATCCGCTTTCTCCCCCGCCCGCGTCGCGACCGCGACGCCGATGCGCTCGACCTCGTCCGTCGCATCTCGCAGCCCCGCGGTGTCGAAAAGCGTGACCGTCTCGCCGCCGACCTCGCACGTCTCGGAGATCGCGTCGCGCGTCGTGCCGGGCGCGGCCGTGACGATGGCGCGATCGTGCCCCACGAGGGCGTTGAAGAGCGTCGACTTCCCCGCGTTCGGCCGCCCGAGGATCGCGACCACCTTGCGCCGGTCCCGCGCGCCCCCCCGCGCGGCGGCCGCGGCGAGGTCGTCCGCTTCCCAGGCGACGGCCTCGAACAAGTCCGCGGCGGCGCGCATTTCCAGGGCCGGAACGTCCTCGGCGAAGTCCAGGGCGGCCTCGAGCCCCGAGAGGGCGTCCAGCGTCCTCTCGCGCGCCCGAGAGACGCGCTTCGACAGCTCGCCCTCCACGAGCGAAAGCGCCCGCCGCAAGGTGCCCAGGCTCTCCGCCCGCGAGAGCGCCGCGATGCCCTCGGCCTCGGCGAGGTCCAGCCTGCCGTTCGCGAGGGCGCGCCGCGTGAACTCGCCCCGCGCGGCCGGTCTCGCCCCCGCCGCGCGCGCCGCGGCGAGGAGCCCCGCCACGATCGCGGGCGACCCGTGGCAGAAGAACTCCACGACCTCCTCGCCCGTGGCCGAGTCGGGCGCCGGGAAAAAAAGCACGAGGGCGCGGTCCAGCGGCCGGCCATCCTCCCCGACGAGGCGGTGCAACGTCGCCTCGCGCGGGCGCGGCTCTTCCGCCAGGCGGGGCGCGATCCGTTGCGCGATTGCGAGCGTCCGGCCGGGAGGACCCGTCAGCCGGACGACCGCGAGCGCCGAGACGCCCGGAGGCGTCGCCGGGGCGACGACGACGTCGCCTCCGCGGTCCGGATCGGCCACGAGACGCGCCATGGGCAGAGATCCGCCCCGCGGGGCGTCAGGACGCCTTCGGCTTCATCGAGGCCGGGCCGAGGTCGGTGAAGCGGTTCAGGAGCATCTGCTGCCCGATCGTCAGGACGTTCTGCATGAGCCAGTAGAGAACGAGACCCGACGGCACGTCCTTGAAGAGAAACCCCATCACGAGCGGCATGATGTTCTGGACCTTCCGCATCGTGGGGTCGCCGCCCGTCGGCGTCATCTGCTGCTGGAGCCACATCGTCGCCGTCATGAGGATCGGCGTCACGTAATACGGGTCTTTCGCCGAGAGGTCCGTGATCCACAGCATGAACGGCGCGTGGCGCAGCTCGATCGAGTGCGCGAGCAGGTTGTAGAACGCGATGAGGATCGGCATCTGCAGGAGGAGCGGCAGACACCCGCCGGCGGGGTTGACGCCCTCCTGCTTGTAGAGGGCCATCATCTCCTCGTTCATCCTGGTGCGCGCCTGCGCGTCCTGCTTGACCTTTCCCGACCACTTCGCGCGAATCGTCTCCACCTTCGGCTGCAGCACGCTCATCTTCTTCATCGAGACGAGCTGCTTGTGGGTAAGCGGGAAGAGGAGGATCTTGATGATGACCGTGATGACGAGGATCGCGACGCCCCAGTTTCCGACGACCTTGTGAATGGCTTTGAGGCCCCAGAGAAGCGGCTTCACGAGAATCGCGTACCACCCGTAGTTGATGAGGCGGTCCATGCCGGGGCGCGTCTTCTCGAGGACGTCGAGCTCCTTCGGGCCGAGAAAGACATCCGTCGCGACGACGTTCGGCGCCGACAGGACGACTTCGCTCTCGGCGTCGGCCGCCGCGGGCTTGCCTTCGGCCGCTGGCGGCGCCGCGAGCGCCACGGGCCGCAAGGTCACGGCTGCGGTCCCCGACGGGAGAAACGCGGTGAGGAAGTAATTGTCTTCGATGCCCGCGGCGACGAGGCCCGGTCCCTTGGGTAGGGGCTCCTTGAGAGCGTCATTGGCCTTGCGGTCGACCGAGGCCGACGCGGAGAGCGTGACGGTCGCCCCCGGTTTCGTATAGCGGCTCGCGAGCTCCTCCTGGGACGGATTGCCGATTCCGGGCCCGAGAACGAGCCCGACCGCGGCGCCGGGAGCTCCTTCGCGCTCGGCCTTCACGGCGACGACGTACGAATCCCTGAAGACGTACGTGCGGACGAGCCCTTCTCCGGTCGCCTCGCGGTATCGGAAGCGCACCGAGGTGACGCCGTTCCCGGTCTCCTTCTCCACGGTGAAGTGCGCCTTCTGGGCCCGCGCGAGGAAGGGATCCGCCGGATCAAGCGTGAGCGTCGCGCCCGGAAATGGCGGCCCCTGCCGCACGAGGTCGAGCGCTTTTCCGGTGCCGTCCCGGTGATGCGTCAGGACGAACGATTTCAGGGCTCCCCCCTCGTTCGAAAGGCGCGCCGTATACAGCGGGCTCCGCACCTCGACCAGCTCCTCGGCGCCCGCGGACACCGGAACGGCGCTCTCGCGGGCCGCCTGCGCTGCCGGCCCGGGCACGGAGGTCTGCGTCGCCGGGGCCGCCGTCGTCGCGCTCGGCGCCGCCGCGGACGCGGTCGCAGCGGGCCGTGCGGTGGGCGCGGTCGGCTTCGGCGGCGGGAACAGAACCGTCCAGCCGATCAGGACGGCGGCTGAGAGCGCGAAAGCGAGAACGAGGCGCTTCGTTTCCAAGGGATCTCCTCTGCTTCAGGGAACCGGGTCGGGGCCGCCCGCGTGGAACGGGTGGCAGCGGGCGAGTCGCCGCGCCGCCAACGCGAGGCCTCGCCAAACGCCGTGGCGAGTGACCGCCTCGCGCGCGTACTCCGAGCATGTGGGGGTGAACCGGCACGCCGGCGGGAGCAGGGGCGACACGAAGCGTTTGTAGGCGCCGAGAATCCCCGCGAAGGCGCGGGCGGGCGCGATCGAAAGCGTATTCATTTCGCCACGTTCGCCGCGGCACGCGCCAGAAGCGCGGTCGCCTCCGAAGAAAGGGCCGCGAAGGGAGCGCGGGTCGCCTGCTCCGAGATGTTCACGATGAGGTCCACGCTGACCTCGGGCGCGGTCGCGGCCCAGCGTCGGAAGATCTCGCGCATGCGGCGGCGGGCGCGGTTTCGAACCACCGCGCCACCCGCCTTTCGCGTCGCCGTGAGGCCGAGCCGGAGCCCGCCCTCGGCCCGGGGCCTCGCGAAGACGACGACGAGGCGGCCGTGCTGTTTGGCGCCGTCCTCATACGCTGCGCGAAAATCCCGGCGCGCCCCGACGCGGCACGTCCGCGGGAACGCTTCGCCCCTCGGACGGCGGGAGGTGTTGTTGGCCCGTGCGTGCATGGCTACGGCCGGACGCCGCATCCGCCTCTTCGGTGAGGGAAGACGCGGATACCCGGGTGCCGCCTCCGCTCAGGCGGAGACGCGCTTGCGCCCTTTCGCCCGCCGGCGGGCGAGAACGGCCCGGCCCGCCTTGGTCCTCATCCGGACCAGAAACCCATGGGTCCTGCTCCGGTGGCGATTGTTGGGCTGGAACGTGCGTTTGCTCTTGGCCATGGTGCGCGGGCCCTCCGACGGGGGAACGGGATTCTCCGGGCTTCTGTCGATCCTGTCAACCGCAAGACCCTTTTCCGCCCGGAAGGGCGCTGATACCATCCCCGTCCCCCGCAAACCCGGTTTTGCACAGCGGTGGAGATCCTGTGGAAAAGCAGACGACCTGGGCCAAGATCCTGGAGCACCTGAAAACGCGCGTGGACGAGCGCGAGTTCGACTCGTGGTTCCGGGACTCGCGGCAGAAGTCCGAGTCTCCCGAGGCTATCTTCGTTCAGGTGCGCACCCCCCTCTTCGTGGACTACATCCCCGAGGCGTATGCCCTGCAGATCGCCGAGGCCGCCCGCCTTGCGGGCGCCGGCAACCGGGAAATCCGCTTTGGCGCGGACGGGGAGTACCGGTCCGCGGTCAACCCGCAGAAGGTTCCCACGGAGCCCCGTCGTCGGGCTGGCGGCCTGAATCCCGCGTACACGTTCGAGCACTTCGTGACGGGCGAGTCCAACCGCCTCGCCCACGCCGCCGCCCTGCGTGTCGCGGACCAGACGTCACGGCAGTACAACCCTCTTTTCGTCTGCGGCGGAACGGGGCTCGGCAAGACGCACCTCATGCAGGCCATCGGACACCGCCGCCTCTCGCGGCGACCTGGCGAAAAGGTGATCTACCTGACGTCCGAGAACTTCGTGAACGAGGTCGTGCTCGGCGTGCGGTTCAACAAGATGGAGAGTTTGCGGCAGCGCTTCCGGGCCGCCGACATTCTCCTGCTCGATGACGTGCAGTTCGTCGTCGGGAAAGAGGCCTCGGAGAACGAGCTCTTTCACACGTTCAACGCGCTGTATGACGAAGGCAATCAGATCGTCTTTTCCTCTGACGTTCCGCCGCGCGAGATTCCCGGTCTGACCGACCGCCTGAAGAGTCGGTTCGAGGGCGGCCTCATCGTGGACATTCAGCTACCCGACTTCGAGACGAAGGTCGCTATCCTCCGCCAGAAGGCCGAGGCGAGCCAGGTCGTCCTCGAGGACGACGTCGCCTTCTTCCTCGCCGGCAAGATCAAGTCGTCGATTCGCGAGTTGGAGGGATACTTCAACCGTGTCGTCGTGTTCGCCTCTCTCAAGGGTGAAGCAATCTCTCTCGATCTCGGCCGGGAAGCGCTGCGAGACGTCTTTCGCGCGGAAGAACACGCGACAACGCCCGCCGACATCCTGAAGCTCGTCGGCGCCCACTACGGCCTCAAGCCTGCCGAGCTCCGTGCACGCACGAAGCGCGGACCGATCGTTTTTGCGCGGCAGGTGACGATGTACGTCCTCAAGGAAACGACCGGGCTCTCCCTGCCCGAGATCGGTCGCCTCTTTTCCGACAAGCACCACACGACGGCGCTCCACGCCATCCGGAAGATCGCGGCCCTGCGAGAGGAAGATCCCGAGTTGGACCGTCTTCTCGCCGGTTTTCTGGCACAGTTTCGCTGAGATTTCCACCTCTTTTTCCTCTCCTCTGTGTCGCGGCGCCCGGCAGCGATGAAAAAGTCCCCCTTGGCCGTTTTGGAGAACCTTCTTTACACAGAGGAACCGCGAGAGATTCACAGGAGAATAGCCTGTTAACTTATTGAAACTAAGTCTCTTAATAAAGAACGCACTTTTTGGACCCGCCTACTTCTTCTGCTACTTTTGAGAGTCTATGAATGATAGAATTTAAGATCTAAGGAGACGTCGTGGAGTTAACACTTCCGGCCTCGATTCTGGCCCGCGAACTGAGCCTGATTCAGGGCGTCGTCGAGAAGCGGACGACGCATCAAATCCTCACGAACGTACTGCTCGAGGCCAAGGGCGAGACGCTCACGCTTACGGCAACAGACCTCGACACGACGCTCGTGTCCGAGATCGCCCCGGTGGTGTTGAAGAGCACCGGCTCGGTCACAGCGCCCGCGCGGCGTCTATACGACGTGGTGCGCGAGCTGCCGCCGAACGCAGACCTGAAGCTCAAGGTGCTCGAGAACAACCACGTTTCTCTCGAGTGCAAGGAGCCGAAGCTCAGAATCCGCCTGAACGGTCTTCCCGCCGGGGATTATCCGACCCGGCCCGAGCCCGCGGGAGGCCCAACGCTCACGCTTTCGTTCGGCGCCCTGCGCCGGATGGTCGACAAGGTGCGGTTCGCCGTCTCCACCGAGGAGATGAGGCTTCAGCTCCAAGGCGCGCTTCTCAAGACGAAGGGAGGAATCGTCGAGATGGTCGCCACGGACGGGCACCGGCTGGCGCTCGTGGAAGTTGAAGGCGCGCAGGCCGAAGCCGGCTTCGAGCCAGTCCTCGTCTCCAAGAAAATTCTCGACGAGCTGGGAAAGCTCGACGCCGGTGACGACGCCCCAGTCACGATCGTACGCGGCACGAATCACATCGGCTTCTCGGTGGGCAGCCGAAGGCTTTATTCGAAGCTGGACGAGCGGCGCTTCCCGGATTACGAAAAGGTCATCAGCAAAGAGAACGACAAGAAGGCGGTCGTGCCCCGCGAGGAGCTTCTGGGGGCCGTCCGGAGGATCGCCCTCCTGTCGGGCGACCGGATGAAGGCAGTGAGTATCGCCTTTCAGAAGGACGCCCTCATCGTCTCGTCGGAAAGCCAGGAAGTGGGCGACGGGTCCCAGGAAATTGCCATCGCATACGACCAGGCCCCGGTCATGCTCCGCCTGAACGCGCGCTACCTCGAGCAATTTCTCGAAGCGGCCGAAACGAAGGACGTTCACCTCTTCGTCAAAGACGAGCAGGCGCAGTGCCAGGGCCGCCCCGCGGAGCCACTGGGGGGTATCCGAAACTATCTCTATGTCGTGATGCCGATGAGGATGTAGTCGGCCGCGTGGAGATTCTCACTCTCTCTACCGACGGGTTCCGGAACCTGGCAAACGGCCGGGTGGAGCTGCACCCGCGCGTGAACCTCATCGTCGGGGACAACGGGCAGGGCAAGACGAACCTCCTCGAGGCGCTCGCGCTCGTCTCGGGCCGGCCCTCGTTCCGGACGCACGACCTGGCCGAGACGCGGCAGCACCTCGCGGCCCGGGCCGTCGTCTCGGTCCGGCTGAGGGACGAGGGCGACGCCCCGAGGAACGTCACGACGCTCGGGTTCGTCCACGCAAGCGGCGCGCGCGAGCAATACCGGGACGGCAAGCGCGTCCCGCGCCTGACCGCGGCCCGCAGCCTCCCGGCGGTGTTCCTGACGGCGCGCGATCTGTCTCGCCTCTCGGGGCCCCCGTCGGAGCGCCGCCGGGCGCTGGACCGGGCCGCTCTCGCCCTGAGGCCCGAGCACGCGCGCGCGCTGCTGGCGTATGAGCGCGCCCGGGCGGCCAAGACGCGCCTGCTCTCGCTCGGCGCGCGGTTTGACGCGGACGAGCTCGCCGTCTATGAGACCGCGCTCGCGGAGGCGGGCGGGCTCGTGGCGGTCGCGCGCCGCGAGGCCCGCGCGAGCCTCGAACGGGAAATCGTCCGCCACGCGGACGACCTCGGGACCCCGTTTCGCAACATCTCGCTCGAGCTCGTGAGCGACCTGCCGGCGAGCGGCGACGCGCGCGAGATGGGGGGGGCGCTCGAAGCCCTTTTGCGCGGACGGAAAAGCGAAGAGCGGCGCGCCCAGCGATGCCTCGTCGGACCGCATCGAGACGACGTCCTGCTCCGGGCCGACGGCGTCGTCGTGGCGAGCCGGGCCTCCTCGGGAGAGACGCGGACGTTTCTGCTCGCGTGGACGCTCGCGGAGATGTCCATGCTCGCGGGCGGCGAAAGGCGCGCTCCCCTCCTCGCGTTCGACGACTTCGATTCCGAATGGGACCCGCGGGTTCTCGGCGCGTTTGCCGAGGCGCTGCCGGAGGAGGGCCAGGTGTGTCTGACGTCGGCCCGGCCCGAGGCCGTGCGCGGCCTGCCGCTCCCCGCGGGATCGATCTACCGGATGGCCGCCGGGAGGCTCGCCCGCGAGGGAATCCTGGGGGCCGGGCGGAGCCCCGAAAACCGCGCGGCGGCGGGGGGGCCGAGATGAGCGAGCGCCGCGAGAGCCCGGCCGTGGACGAGACGTTCCCTCCGCTTCGGCCCACGCACGCGGGCGCCGAGGACTACGGCACGAGCTCGATCAAGCTCCTCAAGGGGCTCGAGGCCGTGCGCAAGCGCCCCGGAATGTACATCGGGAACACCGACGACATCTCGGGTCTTCACCACATGGTCACCGAGCTCGTGGACAACGCGATCGACGAGGCCCAGGCCGGGTACTGCGACACGATCTCCGTCGTCGTCCACGCGGACGACTCGGTCACCGTCGAAGACAACGGGCGCGGGATCCCCGTCGGGCCCCATCCGGTGCTCGGGCGCGAGACGCTGGAGATCATCCTGATGGACCTCCACTCGGGCGGCAAGTTCGACGACAACGCGTACAAGGTCTCGGGCGGCCTCCATGGCGTGGGGCTTTCCGTCGTCAACGCGCTGGCGGGATCGCTCGAGGTCGAGATCAAAAGGGAAGGCAGAGTCTTCCAGCAGAACTACGCCCAAGGCGTCCCGCTCGAGTCGATCCGTGAGGTTGGCAAGACGGCCAAGACCGGCACGAAGATCACGTACAAGGCCGATCCGGAGATTTTCTCCGTCACGAGCTACAACTTCGACGTCCTCTCGCAGCGGCTGAGGGAGCTCGCGTTCCTGAACCCCGGCGTCGCGATCGACATTCTCGACGAGCGCGACCCGAAGGGCGAGAAAAAACACCAGTTCCGGTACGACGGTGGCATCCGCTCGTTCGTCGAGCATCTCAACAAGAACAAGCAGCCGCTGCACGAATCGGTCATCACGTTCTCCGACGTGAAGGATCCGAGCGGCAACGCCGCCGTGGACGCGAAAAAAGAGCGCCTGGACGTCGCGCTCCAGTGGAACGAGGGCTACACCGAGCAGATCTTCTGCTTCACGAACACGATCTCGAACAAGGACGGCGGCACGCACCTCGAAGGCCTGAAGACGGCGCTCACCCGTGCTATCCAGAAGTATGCCGAAGGCGCCGGCCTCACGAAGAACCTAAAAGACACGACGCTCTCGGGCGACGACTGCCGCGAAGGGCTCACGGCCGTCGTGTCGCTGAAGATCCGCGACCCGAAGTTCTCCTCGCAGACGAAGGAGAAGCTCGTTTCGCAGGAAGCGAAGACCTGGACGCAAACGGTCACCTACGAGAAGCTCTCGAGCTTTTTCGAGGAGAACCCGAAGGTCGCGCGACGCATCGTCGAGAAGATCGTGGACGCGGCTCGGGCGCGCGAGGCCGCCCGCAAGGCGCGCGAACTCGTGAGGCGCAAGGGCGCGCTCGACGGAGCGGGGCTTCCCGGAAAGCTCGCGGACTGTCAGGAAGGGGATCCCGCGCTTTCGGAGATCTTCATCGTGGAGGGCGACTCGGCCGGCGGTTCGGCCAAGCAGGGGCGTGACCGGCGCACGCAGGCGATCCTCCCGCTCAAGGGCAAGATCCTGAACGTCGAGAAGGCCCGCTTCGACAAGATGCTGGCCTTCGCCGAGATCCGCTCGCTCATCCTCGCTCTCGGCGCCGGCATCGGAGAAGATTTCGATTCGGACAAGATCCGGTACCACAAGATCGTCCTCATGACGGACGCCGACGTGGACGGGAGCCACATCCGCACGCTCCTTCTCACGTTTTTCTTCCGGCAGATGCGGACGGCGATCGAGCGCGGCTATCTCTACATCGCGCAGCCGCCGCTCTTCCGCGCCGTCGAGGGAAAGAAGGAAGTCTTCCTGAAGGACGAGAAGGAATACGCCCGCTTTCTCCTCGCCCGCATCGGAGACGACCGCGCGCTCACGGCCGAGCCCTCCGAGCGCACGCTCTCGGGGAGCGCGCTCATGGCGCTCGTGACGGGACTGCAGGACTGGCGCGCGCTCGTCTCGCGCCTCGCGGTCCGGGGCTTCCCGGAAGCGCTCGTGAGGACGCTCGTCAAGCAGAAGCTCACCGAGCCCGGCGCCCTCAAAGACCACGCGCGCCTCGAGCGCGTCGCGCACGAGTTCGCGGCCGTCGTCGAGTCCTTCGCGATCGTGAAGGACGAGGAGCACGACGGCTTTGCCGTGCACGTGACGCAGGCCGTAAACGGGGTCACGAAGACGGGAATCGTGGACGCTGCTTTCCTCTCGGGGTACGAGATGAAGCGAGCCGTTGACCTCGCCTCCACGCTGGACGGATTCCTCGATGGCCCGTATCGCCTCCGCACGAACGGGAACGGCGACGAGCGGGGCCTCGCGACGCTCGGCGAGGCCGTTGACGCCGTCCTCGAGAGCGCGAAAAAGGGCCTCACGATCAACCGCTACAAGGGCCTCGGCGAGATGAACCCCGAGACACTTTGGGAGACGACGATGAACCCGGCGACACGCCGGCTCCTCCAGGTTCGCGTGGAGGACGCCGTCGAGGCCGACTCGATCTTCACGATCCTCATGGGCGACGCCGTCGAGCCGCGGCGCGAGTTCATCGAGACTAATGCGCTCAACGTGTCGAATCTGGACATTTGAGTTGTTAGCCGATGACACACCCGAGATTCTCGCGTGACTGACGATGCCGTGAAGCCGCCTGCGCCCCCCGCCCCGCCCGAGGTCGTGGGTAAGGGGGGCGGGGCGGGGGGCGAGAAGATCCCCGTCTCGATCGAGGAGGAGATCCGGCGGAGCTATCTCGATTACGCGATGTCCGTCATCGTCGGGCGCGCGCTGCCCGACGTGCGCGACGGCCTCAAGCCTGTCCACCGCCGCGTGCTCTTCGGGATGTGGGAGCAGTCGAACCGCCACAACCGGCCTTATAAGAAGTCGGCCCGGCTCGTCGGCGACATCATGGGCAAGTACCACCCGCACGGCGACGCCGCGATCTACGACACGATCGTCCGGATGGCGCAGGACTTCTCCATGAGCGAGCCGCTCGTGGACGGACAGGGCAACTTCGGCTCGGTGGACGGGGACTCGGCGGCGGCGATGCGCTACACCGAGATCCGGCTCACGCGTCTCGCCGAAGAAATGCTCGGCGACGACATCGACAAAGAGACCGTCGACTGGACGCTGAACTACGACGGCTCGCTCCAGGAGCCGACCGTCCTGCCCTTGAGGTTCCCGAATCTCCTGGTGAACGGCTCCGAGGGCATCGCCGTCGGCATGGCGACGAAGATCGCGCCGCACAACCTCGCCGAGGCCTGCGCCGCAGCGATCGTTCTCCTGGACGACCCGAAGGCCGAGCTCGCCCGACTCGTCGAGGTGATGCCGGGCCCCGACTTTCCGACGGGCGGGATCATCCTCGGCCGGCAGGGCATCGTGGACGCCTACAAGACGGGTCGCGGCATCCTGCAGGTCCGTGGGCGCACGGGGATCGAGAAGACGAAGAAGGGCGACCGCGAGTCGATCGTCGTCACCGAGCTCCCGTTCCAGGTCAACAAGGCGCGACTCATCGAGCAGATTGCGGGCCTCGTCAACGACAAGAGGATCGAGGGCATCTCGGCGATCCGCGACGAGTCCGACCGGGACGGCATGCGGATGGTCGTGGACGTCAAGCGCGACGCCATCGCGCAGGTCGTCCTGAACCAGCTCCTCGCGGCGACCCCGCTGCAGTCCTCGTTCGGCATCAACGCGCTCGCGATCGTGGACGGGCAGCCGCGCGTCCTGCCGCTCAAGGACCTGTTCCGGCACTTCCTCGACCACCGCCGCCAGGTCGTCGTGCGCCGCACGCTTTACGATCTCAAGAAGGCCGAGGAGCGTGCGCACCTGCTGCTCGGCCTCTCGATCGCGCTCGCGAACCTGGACCAGGTCATCGCGATCATCCGGAAAAGCGTGGACCCGGAGGAGGCCAAGAGGCGCCTCACGCAGGAGATCTCGATCCCGAAGGCCGCGCTGGAGAATTTCCTCGGCGCCCTGAGCCTCGACGCCTTCGCCGCCGTGCGAAGCGACGACGGCCTGTTACGCCTCGACGCGACGCAGGCGCAGGCGATTCTCGACATGCGCCTCCAGCGCCTCACGGGTCTCGAGCGCGAGAAGATCATCGCCGAGCTCCGGGAGGTTCTCGCGACGATCGCGGACCTGAAGGACATTCTCGCGAAAAGCGAGCGCGTCTCGGCGATCATTCGCGCCGAGCTTTCGGGAATCCGCGAAGTTTACGGCCGCCCGCGGCGCACCGAAATCGTTGCCGAGGCGGGCGACTTCGCCGCCGAGGACCTCATCGCCGAGGAGGAGGTCGTCCTCACGATCAGCCGGGGCGGTTACGCGAAGAGGACGCCGCTCTCGATCTACCGCGCGCAGAAACGCGGCGGCAAGGGCCGGATGGGGGTGCAGACGAAGGAAGAGGACGTCGTCGAGCACCTGTTCGTCGGCTCCACGCACGACTACCTCCTCGCGTTCACGAACAAGGGGCGGGTCCACTGGGTGAAGCTCTACGACGTGCCCTCCGGCGGGCCCGCGACGCGCGGGAAGGCGCTCGTGAACCTCCTCGCGCTCGGGGAGGGGGAGCGCGTGGCCGCGATGGCGACGACGCGCACGTTTCCCGACGACCTGTATCTCCTGTTCGCGACGAAGCGCGGACTCGTCAAGAAGACCGTGCTCTCGGCCTACGGAAACCCGCGCGAGAAGGGCATCATCGCGATCAAGCTGGACGACGATGACGAGCTGCTCTCGGCACAGATCACGGACGGCACGCGACAGGTTTTCCTCGGCACGCGTCGCGGGATGGGGATCAAGTTTTCCGAGACCGACGCGCGGCCCATGGGGCGAGACACGACGGGCGTCAAGGGGATCGAGCTGAAGGGGGGCGACGTCGTCGTCGAGATGGACCTCGTCGAGGAGACGGGCACGCTCCTCGCAGTCACCGAGAAGGGCTTCGGCAAGCGGACGGACGTCGCCGAGTATCGCCATCAGACACGCGGCGGCTCGGGCGTCATCAACGTGAGGGTCACCGAGAAGAACGGCCCGGTCGTCGGGATCTCGTCCGTGACGGAAGGGGACCATCTCCTCGTCATCACGGAGCAGGGCATCCTCATCCGCCTCGCGGTCGCCGACGTGAGGGAGACGGGCCGCGCGGCGATGGGCGTGAAGCTCATCGACCTCGCCGAGGGAGACCGGGTCGTCGCCGTGGCGAAGCTGGCCGAGCGCGACGAGGAGTCCGAGAACGGCACGGCCGGCCCGACGGCGCCCGCACCCGCCGCCTGACGAACCTCGGACGAGTACACTCCCTGGCTTCCATGCGTTTCTTCCTCGACACCGCCGACCCCGAAGAGGCCCGCCGCGTGCGAGACTGGGGCTTTTTGGACGGGATCCTCCTCAGGCCCGAGTCCGCCGAGATGAGCGGACGCGACGCGCGGCGCGTCCTCGCCGACCTCGCGCAGGTGGGGGACGGCCCGGTTATCGCGACCCTCGCTGCCGGCGACCCGAAGGCGATGTACAAAGAGGCCCGCGAGCTCCACAAGCACGGGAAAAACGTCGTCCTGCGCGTGCCGATGACGCGCGAAGGCCTCCGCGTCGTCCGGCTCCTCGGCGACGAGCAGATCGCCACCGACGTGGGTCTCGTCTTCACGGCCATGCAGGCCCTTCTCGCCGCGCGGGCGGGCGGTGCGTACGTCTCGCCCTCCGTCGGCGAGCTGGACGACGCCGGCCAGATCGGGATGGACGTCGTCGAGTCCATCGTCCGCGTTTTCGACAACTACGGCCTCGAAACGCAGATCTGCGTGCAGGGCATCCAGAACCCGATACACGTTCTCGACGCGGCGGCTCTGGGAGCGGATGTCGCTACGCTCCCGTTCGCAGTGTTAGACAGGCTCTTCGAGCATCCGTTGACGGCGCGCGGCGTCGCGTCTCTGAGAAGCCCGCAATCCGACGGCCCGAGGCGGATCCATTGATCTCCCGTGAGCGCGCCGTGGACCTCTCGCACCGCATGATCGAACGCCTCGCGAAAACGCCCGGCCTCGCGCTCGCGGGCGAGCGCGAGTACGTGCGGAACCATCTCCTCCAGGCACTCCTTTCGTGGGACAAGGAGAACGAGCGCCTCTTACGCGAGACGGAGAAGAAGCTTCTGGCGAGGGGGCGGCGCGTCGTCGAGGGCTCGCGCGAGTGGGATCTGCTTTTCGCCGAGGAAATGGAGCGCGCCTATGCCGCGCTGCTCTCCCGCGGCGAATGAGCGCGGTCGGAATCCATTTGCTCTTGGTTGGCCTCGGTATGGGACCGATTTGACCTTGGTCTAGGCCAAGGACAACATCGGGGCATGGCGAGGAACGCGCTCGATTCTGCCGCGCCCATACGCGTGCCGCTCTACCGGACGATTGCGGACGCCATCATCCGCGACATCCGCCGCGGCCGGCACCTCGAGGGAGAGCGTCTGCCGGCGTCGCGCGACCTCGCGCGGGCGCTCGAGGTAAACCGAGCGACCGTGCATCAGGCCCTGCAGCTCCTCAAGCGCGAGGGCTGGATCGAGACGAACAAAGGCGGGGGTACCCGGGTCGCGCGCCGCTCGAGCGCTTTTCCCGTGCTCGGCCCCGCACCCGCGTGGGACCGCATCGCATCGTCGCTTCTCACCCGCATTCTTTCCGAGCCTCCGGCCACGGAGCCGGTCTCGGTGCCGTACGACCTTTCGCGCCTCGCGCCGGACGAGCGGGACTTCCCGGCTGCTGCTTTCGCGGCGCTTCTCGCCGACGTGGCGCGCGACGGCTCGCTCCTCGCGTATGGCTCTCCGTTCGGCTACCGCCCGCTCCGCGAGACGCTCGCCGAGCGCCTCGTCAAGCGCGGGATACCGGCCGACCCGGACGCGCTCCTCATCGTGAACGGGGCGCAGCAGGGGCTCGACCTCATCACGCGCGCGCTCGTGGATCCGGGCGACCCGGTCGTCGTCGAGACGCCGTCGTACGCGGGAGCGCTTTCGCTCTTTCGGGCGCACCGGGCACGGCTCGTGGGCGTGCCGCTGGACGGCGCAGGTCTCGCGCTGGCCGCGTTCGAGCGCGCGCTCCTCGAAAAACCGAAGTTCGCCTACACGATTCCGGATTTTCAGAACCCCACGGGTCTCCTTTTTTCTCCTGCCCGCCGCGCGGAGATCGTCGAGCGCGCGGCCGCGGCGGGCGTCCTCCTCGTCGAGGACGCGTTCGACGCCGACCTTCTCGTCGAGGGCGCGCTGCCGCAGCCGCTCGCGGCGCTCGCGCCCGCGCACGTGGTCCACCTCGGTACGATCTCCAAGGCGCTCTTCCCGGGCGTGCGGGTCGGGTGGATCTCGGGGCCGAAGGAATTCGTCCATCGGCTCGCGGCGCTCAAGCGCGTCGGAGAGCTGACGTCCCCGCCGGTCCTGCAGGCGGCCCTGAACCTCTTTCTCGTCAGGGGCGACTACGACCGGCATCTTGCGAAGATGAGGGGCCGCCTGAAACACCGCCTCGCGCTCGCCCACCGCACGCTCGTGAACCGGTTTCCGATCGGGACGCGGGTCGAGCGGCCCTCCGGAGGCTACGTGCTCTGGGCCGAGCTTCCGCCCGGCGTGTCGGGCCGCGCTCTCGCCGCGGCGGCACGTGAGAAGGGCGTCCTTCTCTCGGCGGGCGCGGAGTTTTTGGCCGACCAGTCCGACGTGCCCGCGATCCGGATCTCCGTCGCGCGCGGGTCCGCTTCAGACCTCGAGAAGGCCCTCGAAATCGCGGGCGCGGCGGCGCGCGACCTCGCCCGGCAGGCCGCCCGCCGGCAAAAGAGTCCCGCGCGCGAAGTCCGCGAAGCGGCGCAGGCCGCCGAAGCAGCTCTCATCCAGATTTGAGGAAGAACGCAGGTCAAATCCTCGAAAGGGTTCTCAACATGACGCCCATCAGCGGATTCCAGCTCACCTCACCTTTTGCGTCCGACGAGTTCCGGGTGAAAGTCGGCCTCGCCGAGATGCTCAAGGGCGGCGTCATCATGGACGTCGTCGATGCCGACCAGGCGAAGCTCGCCGAGGACGCCGGCGCCGCCGCGGTCATGGCGCTCGAGCGCGTGCCGGCCGACATCCGCCGCGATGGCGGCGTGGCGCGGATGTCTCCCGTCGGAAAGATCCGCGAGATCGAGTCGGCCGTGTCGATTCCCGTGATGGCGAAATGCCGGATCGGCCATCTGGCCGAAGCGAGGATCCTCGAATCCCTCGAGGTGGATTTCATCGACGAGTCCGAGGTGTTGACGCCGGCCGATGGCGAGAACCACGTCTACAAGCACGACTACAAGGTGCCTTTCGTATGCGGTTGCCGGAATCTCGGCGAGGCGCTCCGGCGCATCGGCGAGGGAGCGGCGATGATCCGGACGAAGGGCGAGGCCGGTACGGGCGACATCGTCCACGCAGTGAAGCACCTCCGCGAAGTCACGCGACAGATCAAGGCGCTCACGCTCCTCACGAAGGACGAATGGATGGCCGCGGCGAAGAATCTCGGGGCTCCGTTCGAGCTCGTCGCGTGGGTCGCCACCTACGGGCGCCTCCCCGTTCCGAACTTCGCCGCCGGCGGCATCGCCACGCCCGCGGACGCGGCGCTCTGCCGCATGTTGGGCGCCGAAGCGGTGTTCGTGGGCTCGGGCATCTTCAAGTCGTCCGATCCGGCGAAGCGCGCGCGCGCCATCGTCGAGGCGACGACGCATTTCCAGGACCCGGCGCGAATCGTGAAGGCGTCCGAGGACCTCGGCGAGGGCATGAAGGGCATCGAAGCCGCGAAACTCACCGAAGCCGAGCAGCTCCAGACCCGCGGCTGGTAAGCGGTGATCGGGGTCCTCGCTCTCCAGGGCGATTTCGAGGCGCACGTCGACGCGCTCCGGCGGGCGGGTGTCGCCGCGCGGGAGGTCCGCGGGGCGGACGAGATCCTGGATTCGCGGGGCCTCGTCCTCCCCGGCGGCGAGTCGACGACGTTCCGAAAGCTGATGGACGGGACGGGAATCGAGGACGCGATCTTGACCGTCGCGCGCCGCGGCGACCCCGTTCTCGGCACCTGTGCGGGAGCCATCCTCCTCGCGCGCGACGTGGAAGGGCCGCCCTCACAGGGGCTCGGCCTTCTGCCGATGACGGTCGTGCGCAACGCGTACGGACGGCAGCTCGACTCGTCCATCGTGCGACTCACGGACGTCGCGCCGGGAGCCCTCGGCGAAGAGCCGCTTGAGGCGGTCTTCATCCGCGCTCCGAGGATCTCCGCGGTCGATCCGTCCGTCGAAGTGCTCGCCCGGCGCGACGGAGATCCCGTGCTCGTGCGCAAGGGCAACGTCACGGCCGCCACGTTCCATCCGGAGCTGACGGACGACCGCCGCGTCCTCGACCTCTTCCTCTCCGGGCGGCCTCGCGCGTGAGAAAATTGCCTCCTTGAGCGCGCACGCCGCCACGATCGACTCTCCCACCGACCTCCTCGTGGAGGATCGGGGCGGCGTGAGGATCCTCGCGATGGGCCGGGGCAAGGCGAACGCCATTTCGACGGAGTTCGCCGTCGCCCTGCAGGAGGCCGCGCTGAAGGCACAGGAGGATCCGGCCGTCCGCGGCGTCGTCCTGACCTCCCGCTCGCCGAAGATTTTCTGCGGCGGGTTCGATCTGAGACTGGCGCGGGCCGGTGCGGAGGATTTCGCCCGGTTCGCCCGCGTGTTCGACTCGCTTTTTTTCGACCTGTTCCTGCTCGGCAAGCCGCTCGTCGCGGCGCTGACGGGGCACGCCGTCGCGGGCGGCGCCCTCCTGGCGGCCACCGCGGACTTCCGTTTCGCGGCCGAAGGCCCCGGTACGATCGGCTTGCCGGGGGTGCGGCTCGGGATCCACCTGCCGCGCCACTGCATGGAGGCGATCCGCAGCACGGTTGGGGAGCAGACGCTCACGCGCTGGGCGCTCCTCGGAGAGACGATGCCGTTCCGCGAGGCGCACGAGTTTGGCGCAATCGACAGGATCGTTCCCCCGGACCAGCTCCTCGAGGAGGCGGTGAACTTCGCCGAGCAGCTCGGCGGCGCGTCGAGCGAGGTCTACTCTGCCATCAAGCGCGACCTCAGGGGCGCGGCGTACGAGAAGGCGCGGAACGTGCTCCCCGAGGGGCGAAAGGCCTTCGTCGATTCGTGGTTCTCCGAGATCGGCCAGCGCGGCCTCGCCTCCGTACTTCATCGCGGTTCCTGACCGCGGGCTCCTCGATGACTGACTCCAGGGACGCGGCGGGCCTCGACGCGGTTCTCGAGGCGCTCTCTTTCGAGAGGCGGGCGAAGGACGCCCGCGCGTTCGAGGATCTCTTCCTGCGCTTCCAGCGCCGGTTCGCGTGCGAGACGCTCACGCGCCACCAGGGAGATCCTCGGGCCTTCGACGCCGGGCGCTTCTTCGCGGAATGGGTCGAGGAGGAGAGGGGCCTCGCCGGCGAAGAACGGGCTCGGGCGTTCGAGTGGCTCGCGGTGAACTGTGGATTCAACGCCTCGCTCGCGGACGGGACGTGTGTGCGTCCCTGGGCGGCACCGGAGCGTCACGAGGTGCGGCGACGCGCGGGCGACGGTGGAGTTTCTTCGAAGGTGAAGGGGGTCGAGGCGCACCGGCTCGTCGTCGCGACAGTCGAAGGCCGGCGCATCCTCGCCGACGCGGCGCTCCCGCTCCCCGTCCTTCTGCCGTTGGATCCTCCAGCGCAGGAGATCCCGACGGGAATGGGAAGTCTGTCCGCGACGGTCGCACCAGACGGCTCCGTGCGCGTGACGTGCGACGGCCGCGGCGAGGTCGCCGAGCTGCTCCGCCTCTTCCCGGCGCTGACCGCGAGCTCTCTTTTACCCGAAGAAGGTTCCAGAACGCCACCCGGTGCGAGCACACGACACGAAAACGACGAAGTCTTCGCTCTTCGCCTCCTCGACGACCGCGTCCTCTTCTGGAGCGCAGGACGCATGACGATCCTCGACGCGTGGAGCCGGCTCGAGTACCCGCTCCCTGCGCCTTCGCGCGCCGCTCTCGAGAAGCTCTTCGCGCTCGAGCTCGAGGGTGTCGCCTTACCCGAGGAAACGCACGAGACGCCCCCGGCCCCAGCCACGCTCCGCGTCTTTCACGAGAGCCCGGTTTCCGCGGACGAAGCCCGCCGCCGGGTCGCCTGCGACGCTCCGGCCCTTTCGCTCGTCGTCGGCCGCGAGACCTGGGTGGAAGAGTCTGGGGCGGGCTCGAGGATCACGATCGAGGCGGCGCTCGCGCCCTCTCTTCCGCCCCAAGGGCTCACGGAGGTCGTCCGCAAGACGCTCGTCTTTCACCTCGTGTCGGAGCTCTTCGAGCTCTCTCGCGGCTAAAAAGTCAGCTCGTCCCCGTCGGCGAGAAGAGAGACGCGCCCGTTGCCGAGCGCCGCGACTTCGGCGCGCAGGCGCTCGAGCGTCGGCGGCTTCATGTGGTAGAGGTAGATGGGCGCATCAGGGGGGAGCTTCTCCATCTCCGCGCGCAGCGTCGCGGGCGTGAGGTGCTTCGACACGTCCGCCAGATGCTGCAGGGCGTTCGGGAACGAGCACTCCACGAAAAACCCCTTCACGGAAGGGCGCGCCCGCACCGCCTTCCACAGCGCTTCGGTGGGGCCGGTGTCGCCCGAGAAGACGATGCACGTGCCGGCGTCTTCGAGGATGTAGCCGCAGGTCGGTACGACGTGTGACACGGGGATGGCCGTCGCCACGAGACCCGCGACCTTGCAGGGGGTCCCGGTCGGGATCGCGCGAAACGTGACCGCGGGAACGGCGTCGTTCGGCAGGCGCGAGAAGTCCGGCCAAAGGGCGTCGTTGAAGAGATGCTCCCTCAGGGCGGCGAGGACCTCCTCGGGAGCGACGATTTCGAGGGGGGACCCGTTCCGCCCGAAGACGTTCTCGACGAGGAAGGGAAGAGACGCGACGTGGTCCAGGTGGGCGTGCGTCACGAGGACGGCGCGGACGCGCGCCTGCTCGTCGAGCGTGAGCGCGTCGGTGAGGGAGCCCGCATCCACGCAGACGGTGCCGTTCACGAGAAACGACGTCTGGCGGTGGAAAGGCGAAGAGCCGCCGTGAGCTCCGAGGACACGAACGCGCACGGCCGCGGATTATGCAGCCGGTCGCCACCGATCGCGGCCCGCAGGAGCGTCGGCGTGAGCCCTCTCACGCTTCGGTGCCGGACGGGGGGCTCCGGCGGCTTCTCCCGTCAAAAAGTCGTCCCGACGTAGAACGTGGCCTGCGTGCCCGATAGGGCCGAGCGGAAGTCCCACTGCCTCGAGAAGTCCACGTTCCACGGGAGGCCGAGGAAATAGATGCTGAAGCCGGCACCGTAGGATGCGTGCCCGTCCTTCAGCCGCTCGTCCTGCCAGAACTGGAAAGACTGGTCGTTGAGCCACGCGCCGCCGACGTCCACGAAAATGCGCCCGCGGATGCCTCCGAACTGCAGGACCGGCGTCGCGAGGACGTCCACGAGGGGGAAGCGGAACTCCGTGTTCACGTAGAACACGTTGTTCCCGATGATGCTCCGGTAGTCGTAGCCGCGCAGCGTGTCGAGGCCGCCGAAATAGAAGACCGTGGGCGCCGCGCCGCGCGAAATGCCGCCGAAGGCACGGATCGCGAAGAGCACGCGCCGCGACAGCGGCAGATAGAGGCGGCCCTCGGTGAAGGCGTCGAACGAGAGGGTCGTCTCGCCCGGCTGGAAGGAGGGCGTGTACTGCAGGTTGACGTCGAGCCGCTTGCCGCCCTGCGGCCCGAAGCTGGCGTAACGCGTCGTGTCGTACGAGAACCCGACGCCCGCGGTCGGTACGTTGTCCGTGCGCGGGTTGTAGGTGAACTGCTGTGTCCCGTCGGCGTTGGAGAAGACCAGCGGGACGTCGAGAGCACGGCTCAGGAAGCCGACGTTTCCCTCCAGGCGCGTGTAACGCGAGATCGGGTAATAGCCGTTCACCGAGATGCCGGTGTCACGGGAGACGCGCTGGGATCGGTCGTAATTGGCCGTCTCGTAGTTGTATTCATAGAAGTATTCGCGGTCGTCGTAGAGCTGGACTCCCCACTGGAAGCGCTTGGCGATGTTGAAGTAGCCGACGCGGAAGTTCGAGAACGTGGAGACGGAGTCGAATAGGAAGAACGCGCGCCGGTCTCCGAGGTAATCCGAGAAGGACAGGAGGATCTGCGACACGAAGGTCTGGTCGGAGTTGATTCCAGCGAGGACCTCCGCGTTGTCGAGGAACATCTTGAATTTCGGGCGCGAGAGCTTCTCGGGATCGACCTCGACCTCCACGGCCGGCACGAAGCTGGCCGTCCCGCCCGTTTTGACCGGCGCGGGCGGCAGCGCGCGCTCGTCGAGCTTCCGGAACGGCTTCTTCGCGTCGGCGGCGTAGAGCTGGAAGCGCAGACCTTGGAAGCCCGAAAAGACGATCTTCTCCTGGCCGTCCGGGCCGATGAAGGCCGCGGGGCCGAGGGCGGCGCCGATCACGTCCGTGTACTGGAAGATCTCGCCGGACGCGAGATCCTGCCCATAGATGTTGTAGATGCCGCCGCGCGAGGACGTGTAGTAGATCCGTTTGCCGTCGGGCGAGAACGAGGGGTCCTCGTCGTTGCCATCGCCCCACGTCACCTGCTCGGCCTTCGACGGGTCGTCGAGCGGGAAACGGACGATCTTCGAGAACCCGGTGACGATCTTGCTGTGATAGATGAACTTGCCGTCGGGCGAGAAAACGGGTGCCTCGTCGTATTCGGGATCGTTCGTGAGGTTTTTCACCGCCTTTGACTTCAGGTCGAGGAGAAAGATGTCGCGGCTGTTGCCCTCGATGCCCGAGAACACGATGGAGTTTCCGTCCGGCGACCAGGACGGCGCGAGCGGCACGTCGGGCGCCACCGAGATGCGCTCGAGAAGGCCGCCGCCGCGCGCCGAGAAAATGAGGAGCTTGCGGCCGCGCTCCTGCCGGCCGAAGACGGCGATGCGGTCGCCGTCGGGCGCGAAGGAGAGGTCCCGCCCGCTCTCGGGGCCCGTCGTGAGGTACTGGCCGACGATGTATTCGTACTTCGTCGTGCGGCCGGCCGAGAGGTTCTTGTAGAGCTTGCGGTCGCGGACGGACAGGAGCGCGATGTCCACGTCGTTCTTGTAGGTCGTGAGCGTCGCGACGAAATCCCCGGACGGGGACGGCGCCGCACCGATCTCGAAGGACTCGCGCCCGTAGGGACCGACGCGGAAGCGCTCGCCATACTCCGAAGCCTCACCTTTGGTGGCGAGGAGCGGGAGGTACTTCCGCCTCAGATACCGGCGGAACTTCAGGTCGAAGTCGTCGGGTTGGATCTCGAAGGCGCGCCGGAGGGCGACGGTGACGTCGCGGCCGAGGAACGAGCGGTACTCGAAGAGAAAGTCGCGGACCGCGTCCTTACCCCACTCGGCTTCCATGAAGTCGTAGACGGCATGCCCGTACCGGTAAGCCGCGTAGCCTTCGATCGAGACCTTCGTGATCGGCGGGATGAGGTCCTGGTTGACCGCATCCCTCAGGAACATCCGGTCCTTGTCGTCCTCGTCGTTGCCGTAGTACGACGCCATGCCTTCCACGACCCAGGTCGGAACGTTCGCCGTGAGCGCGCGGCCGAGTCGCCCGCCGAACAGGATCTCGTATTGGAAGACGTGCGTCAGCTCGTGCTGGATGAGCGCCTGAAGCTTCTCGTCGGGCACGTCGATGGGAAGAACCATGCGGTTTCGCGCCGGCTCGGCGAAGGCGCCGACACCTTCTGGGATGAAGTTGAGCTCGATGTTGTTCTGCTCGAACTCGGCGTGCGTCGCGTAGTAGATGATCGGAATGCGCTTCGGAATCTGGTAGTTCAGCCGGCGCGACAGCTCGTCGTATGCGGATTCCGCCATCGAGACGATCTTCTGGAGCGTCTGGCGCTCGCGCGAGTAGTGGAAGACGTCGAAGTGGGTGGACTGGTAGATTGACCAGTCGAACTGGTCGTAGACGATCTTGTTCTGCCCGGCCGACCGAGCACCGCGTGCCAGAAGCAGGGAGCAGGCGCCAAGCAGCCCGACAGAGAGGGCCAGGGGAAAACGGGAGCGCTGTCTAGTCGAAGACATAACGGTTCGCTTCCCGCTCACGCACGACGAAGAGCCCGAGGAGCTGGTTCTCGAGGGAGAAGAGATTCTCGAAAAGGCCCACGAGCTCGTCCACGCGCGCCTTGCTCTTCTCCTTCGTGTCCCGGAAGTTCTCCTGGAAAAGCTTCGCGCCCGTGTGCCCGTCGATCGCGACGACCGTCACGTCGAACGTGAAGCCCGTGGACTCGACGAGCACCTGGCGGTAATACGTCCGGCCGTCGATGGCGCTCCGATATTCCTCGTTGCGGTAGCCCGACTTGTTCTCGACGCGGAAGTCCACGATCCCCGTCAGGAGGATGTCGGCCCCGGTGCGGCCGCCCACGCCGCGCCAGAAATCTCCGGCCTCGCCGAGCTCCTTGAGATTCTGCGTCGGAAGTCGCACGTCCTGAGGCATCGTCACGATCGTCATCTTCGTGCGTTTGCCGAGCTGCTTGCCGAGGTAACGCCGGAACTCGGCGTCGAGGTCGAGGTCCTTGTAGCGCGGCGCGTCCTTCTTGTCGGAGAGCTTCGAGGCGACGAGAAAGGGCGCGAGCGAGATCCGCTCGCGCCCCGTCACGGCGAGCTTCGGGCGCAGAGGGAGTTTGAGCTTGACCTCCTTCGTCCCGCTCGAGCAAGCCGAGGCGAGCACGGCGGCTGCGACGAGAGCAACCCCCCGGGGGCCAGCCGCGGCGCGCTTCATCGCGGACCCGAAGGTGGCCCGGGAAGAACTGGCGTTGGCGCCGGAGGCGGGGCCGGTGGATTCTGCGCGGGCGGCGGAACCGGAGTGCCGGGCGACGCGCCGGAGGGCACGGTGCCGACGGACGGCGGGACGAGCGGAGGCTCGGCCGAGCCGGGTTTCGCGCCCGTTTCGGGCGCGGGCGGGGGAGAAGGCCGGACGGCGGGGCTGGAACTGGATGGCGCGGGCAGCGAAGAGGCGCGCTGCACGGAGGTGTAGTACTCGGCGAAACGCGCGTAGTTGCGCTTGATCTTCGAGTCCTGCGGCGCAAGCTCGAGGGCCCTCTTGTATGCGGCCAGGGCGTACGATGTCTCGCCGACGCTTTCGTACGCCACGCCGAGGTTGTTCTGGACCTCGGCGCTCTCGGGGTGCTGGGCGGCCGCCTTCTCGTAGCGGAACAGGGCTTCGCGCCAGAAGCCCTTGCGGGCCATCTGGCTGCCGTAGGAGTTCTGCTCCTTCCAGGCACCGCCGTCCCTCGACGACGAGCACGCGGGCGCCCCGGCGGCGACGGCCACGAGAAGCGCTGCGGCGGATCGGAGGCGACGCGTCACGGCGAGGTCGGGCATTATAGACATCGTCGAAACTTCTTCTCAGAGCAAGAGAGGTGCCGCATGGACGGCGCGGCGAGCGATGCCCGGACAGGACTCATCTGGGCCCGGAAGGGGCGCGGAAGGGCGGCCCGCGCCCTCAGGACGCTCCTTCTTTCGGCCGGGTCGCCCGCTGCCGTGCGCGCTCTGTCCCCGGAAGTGGCCGCCCGGATCGCGGGCGAAGAAGTCTCGGCCGTGGCGCCGCTCCTGGCGGCGGACGAGGGAAGGGAAATCCAGGAAGACGCTCGGCGGCTCGCGGAATCCGGAGCGCGCGTCCTTTTCCTGACGGACCCCGGCTACCCCGCTCTCCTGCGCGAGATCCACGATCCGCCGGCCGTCCTTTTCGCGCGCGGCGCCCCGTATCCCGACGGGCCGGCAATCGCCGTCGTCGGGGCGCGGCGCGCCTCGCGTGCGGGACTCGACGCGGCGCGGGCCCTCGGAGCGCGGCTCGCAGAGGCCGGCGTGACGGTCGTCTCCGGCTTCGCCCGGGGCGTGGACGCGGCCGCCCATCGCGCGGCGCTTGGGGCAGGCGGGAAGACGATCGCCGTCCTCGGGTGCGGCGTGGACGTCTGCTATCCGCCCGAACAGAAAGACCTTCTCGTGGCGCTTCTCGCGTCCGGTTCCGCGCTCTCGGAATTTCCGATGGGGACGGATCCTGAGCCCTGGAACTTCCCGGTCCGCAACCGCATTCTCGCCGGTCTCGCGCGCATCGTGTGCGTCGTCGAAGCGGCCGAGAAGAGCGGGTCCTTGATCACGGCCCGTTACGCGACGGGCTATGGCCGCGACGTGGCGGCCGTTCCGGGCTCGATTCTTTCGCCGGGTGCCGCCGGGTCGAACGCCCTCCTCAAGGACGGCGCGATTTTCGTGAGGAACGCGGACGACCTTCTTGCCGAGCTGCCCGAGGAGGAGCGAAGGCTTCTTTCGCGGCGCGTTGCGGCGCGGGAGGACGCCGCGATGCCGGCCCATCTCTCCCCGGACGCCGCGGCGCTTCACGCGGCGCTCGACGTCGACGAGCCGAAGGACGCGGACGCGCTCCTCTCCGCAACCGGGTTGGACGCGGCGCGCCTCTCGGCGGCCCTCGTCCACCTCGAGCTGGAGGGCCTCGTGACGGTTCTTCCGGGGGCCCTGTTCGTGCGGCCGCGGGCAAGGAGTTGACAGACGTGGCATCGTGACGGCGGTTCATGGCGAAATCTCTCGTCATCGTCGAGTCACCCGCGAAAGCCGCAACGCTCGGAAAGTTCCTCGGCAGGGACTTCTCCGTCATAGCGTGCTACGGCCACGTCCGCGACCTCCAGAAGAAGGGCATCGCGGTGGACCGCGCGCACGGCTACGCCCCGTCGTACGAGATCCTGCCCGGCAAGGAGCGCACCGTCCAGGACCTGAGAAAGGCGGCGAAGGGCGCCGACACGATCTATCTCGCCGCCGACCCGGACCGCGAGGGCGAGGCGATCTGCTGGCATCTGCAGGAGATCCTGAAGCCGGGCCTTCCCAAAACGACGTTTCACCGGGCCCAGTTCCACGAGATCACGAAGGCGGCCGTGACGCGCGCCATCTCTCAACCGGGGACGATCGACCAGAACCGCGTCAACGCGCAGCAGGCCCGCCGGATCATCGACCGCCTCGTCGGCTACGAGGTGTCGGACCTCCTCTGGTCGAAGGTCTGGCGCGGGCTCTCGGCGGGGCGTGTCCAGACGGTCACGCTGCGCATCATCGTGGAGCGCGAGAGCGAACGCGAGCGCTTCGTCCCTGTCCCGTATTTCTCGGTACCCGTCACGCTGAGAAAAGGCGAGGCGGCGTTCCCGGCGCGCCTCGCCGTGTGGAAGGGCGAGAAGCTGAAGTTCGACGGGACGGACCCGCGCCTCGCGACACGAGAGCAGGCGGAAGCCGCCCGCGCGCACGTGGAGAGCGCGGCCCTCGCGGTCGTGAAAGTCGAAGCGAAGGAGCGGAAGGGGAGCGCTCCGCCGCCCTTCACGACGTCCAAGCTCCAGCAGGGCGCGGCGCGCGTCGGCTTCAGCGTGCGGCGGACGATGCAGATCGCCCAGCGCCTTTACGAGGGCAAGACGATCGGCGAGAGCGGCACGATCGGCCTCATCACGTACATGCGCACGGACTCGACGCGCACGGCCGAGGAGGCCCTCGTCGCCGTCCGCGAGTTCATCTCTCGGACGTACGGAGCCGGCGCCCTCCCCGAGGAAGCGCGGCGCTTCCGTCAGAAGAAGGACGCCCAGGACGCGCACGAAGCGATCCGGCCGACGTCGCTCGACTTTCCGCCCGAGGCCATCGCCCGGTATCTGGCTCCGGACGAGCTGAAGCTCTACCGGCTCATCTGGAACCGCTTCGTCGCGTCCCAGATGGGCCCCTCCGTCTCGGAGGTGACGTCGGTCGAGATCGAGGCCGCCGGTGGCGGAGAGACGGCTGGCCTTCGCGCTTCGGGCACGGTGCTCAAGGACCCGGGGTGGCTGCGCGTCTACGAAAAGGAAGCCGAGCCTTACGCGGAGGAAAAGGAAAAAACGGAAAACAACGGCGATGTGGGTGACGAGGACGACAAGGTGCGCCTGCCCGCCCTCGTCGAGGGCGACCCGCTGACTCTTGTCGCGGTCGCCGCCGAGGGGCACGAGACGCAGCCGCCGCCGCGGTTCAATGAGGCTTCGCTCGTGAAGTTCCTCGAGGAGAACGGCATAGGCCGCCCCTCGACGTACGTCGAGATCATGCGCAAGATCGAGGACCGCGAGTACGTGAGGAAGAAAGACCGGCGCTTCACGCCGACGCCTCTCGGGCGCGTCATCGTCGACCTCATGCGCGAGGGCTTCGACGACTTCTTCCAGACCGAGTACACGGCGAAGATGGAGGAGGAGCTGGACGAGGTCGAAGAGGGAAAGCTCGACTGGCGAAAGGCGCTCGCGGAGTTCGACGGCAAGTTCGTCAAGGATCGAGAGAAGGCCAAAAAAAAGATGGTCTCGCTCAAAGCGGGCCTTCCCCTCTCGGACGTGAGGAAGCGCTTCATCGACTTCCGCCTCACGAACGATCCTGGCGACACGTGCCCGAAGAGCGGCCATCCTCTGAAGCTGCGGATGGGCAAGGCTGGCCTCTTCATCGCGTGCGGCGGGTATCCCGAATGCGACTTCACGCAGGACATCCCCGAGGTGGAGGAAGACCCGATCGACGCGTCCGACCTCGAGGGTCAGACGTGCGAGGAATGCGGCAGCCCGATGAAGCTCCGCACCGGGAAGAGCGGGTCCGCGTTCCTCGGCTGCACGGCCTATCCCGTCTGCCGCAACACCGTCCCCGTGAAAGTCGCGGGCGGGAAGGCCGAGGCGAAGCCCGACGTCCCGACCGGCGACAAGTGCCCGAGCTGCGGCCACGCGCTCGTGACGCGCCACGGCCGTTTCGGCGACTACGTCTCCTGCTCGAACTACCCCGCATGCCGTTTCAAGCCGCCGAAGCCTGTGACGCTCACGGGCGTGAAATGCCCGAAGTGCAAGACGGGCGACGTCCTCGTCCGGCGCGGGCGCTTCGGGCCCTTCTACGGCTGCTCGAACTACCCCGCGTGCGACCGGAATTTCCGCGCGCGCCCGGTGCCGAAGGTCTGCCCGAACTGCAAGGCGCCGTACCTCCTCGTGCGCGACCGCAAGGCGGGCCCGTTCTACGTCTGCGAGACGGAGGGTTGCGGCTTCGACGTTCCGGCCGCCGATCTCGAGCTCTACGAGCCGGCGACGCGCATTCCCGAGGGCGCGCTCGAGGCGGCCATAGCCGAGGCGCGCACACCCGCGCCCGCGAAAGGCGCGAAGAAGCGCGCGTCGCGGGCGAAGGCGGCCGCTGAGCCCGCGGGCGGCCCGCCGAGGTCTCCTAGACGTCGATCTCGCCCCGCATCATGAGGACGGCGCTCCCTTCGACGCGGACGCCCGACGGGCGTCCGGCCTCGAGGAGGACCGTCACGTCGAGCTCCGACGGCCGGCCCATCTCGATCCCCTGGTCGATCGTGAAGCGGCCACGCCCGTCCGCGACACCGCCGGGCAGCGCGCCGTGGAGCGCGAGGTAGACGCCGACCGGCCCCGCAGCCGAGCCCGTGGCGGGGTCCTCGGGCACGCCCGCGCCGGGCGCGAACATGCGCGCCCGGAGGCGAGGTCTGCCGCCGGCCTCATCGAATGCAAAGAAGAAGAGGCCGAGCACCGAGAGCTCCTTTTCGATGTGGTTGAGCATCCGCGTGTCGGCGAGAGCGGAGGCCACGGCCTCGACGGACCCGAGAGGGACCATGAGGAACGTGTTCCCGGTCCCGACGGCCTGTGGCGGGAGCGACGGGTGCAGGGCGTCGAACGGGACGCCGATCGCCGCCGCGATCTGCCCCTTCACGTCGTCGCGTACCACGGGCTCCCTCCACTCCGGCCGCCCCTGCTGCATCCTGACGCGCGCGACGCGCCCGTCTTTCTTGAGGAGCTCGAGGGCGAGCGGGCCGAAGCCGACCTCGATCGTGACGGGATGGACGCCGTCGGGCGCCCCCGCAGCGACCTTCCCGAGCGCCGCCATCACGACCGCCGTTCCGACCGTCGGGTGGCCGGCATACGGGATCTCCTTGACCGGCACGAACGTGCGCTGGAGATACGCGTGCTTCGGGTCGGCGGCCGGCAGGACGAACGTGGACTCGGAGTAGTTGATTTCGCGCGCCACGGCCTGCATCTGGGCGGTCGTCATCCCGCGCGCGTCCGGCACGACGAGCAGCGGGTTGCCGGTGAAGGGTCGGTTCGTGAAGACGTCGCAGGTGACGAAGGAGACCTTCATGCAGGGGACGTTACCGCCCGGAGGCACGTCCGGAACCGGCAGAGACCGACCATCGGCAGCGCACGGTCGAAAGCGCCGAGGAGGGGATACGGGCTCGCGCAGAAGAAGAGGTCTTCGACGCGAAACCCCGCCGCCGTAACGAGGGCGACGACGCGTTCCGCCCTACGCACGGCGATGTGATCCTCCTGCTGGAGGCCGGGCACGTCCGCCTTGAGGCGCTCGGCCCAGTGCGTCGCGTTCGGGGTGTAGATCGCCAGGGCGCCGCCCTCACGGAGCACCAACCGGGCGCTTCGAAGGCACGGGAGGAGCACGTCGTCGAGGACGTGCTCGACGAAGTCCGCGAGGAGGACGACGTCGAAGGGGCCGCCAGAGACGGTCGACAGGTCGCGGGCGTCCGCCTCCTCGAACCGGACGTTCGGCAGCGCGAGAGCCGCGAGGCGTGCGCGCGCCGCCGCGATGGCGACCGGCGCCGCGTCGATGCCCACGACCTCCTTCACGCGTGGCGCGAAGAAGAACGCCGTGTCGCCGCGCGCGGAACCGACCTCGAGGACTCGCGTGAACGGAGACGGCCGCACGATCCTGAGGAGTGCCGCGTCGCGCTCTTCGTACTTGCGTCGGTTTCTCAGGAACCAGTGCGGCCGGTACATCCTCTCGTAGTAATCGGGCCGGTACACCTCCGCGTTCGGGGCGAACTTTCCCGGGGTCCTGCTCATGGCCGCGCCGCCGAGGTCATGCGTCTCTAGTCTACGGCCCGGCTCGAGGGAGCCTGCTACGTCCTGGAGCGCCTGACGCGGCCCTCTCCGTAGAATCCCGGAGGATCATGGAGGCTCCCCGTGTCACGGTGATCGGCGGCGGGTTCGCGGGCGTGGAGTGCGCGCACCAGCTCCTCCGTCGCGGCCATCGCGTGCGCCTCGTCGAGATGCGGCCGGTGAGGACGACCGACGCGCACGCGACGGACCGCCTCGCCGAGATGGTCTGCTCGAACTCCTTCCGGTCGGATAACCCCGCGAACGCCGTGGGGCTTCTGAAACGCGAGATGGAATCGATCGGCTCGCTCATTCTCGAGGAGGCGCGGAAGGCGGCCGTGCCCGCGGGCGACGCGCTCGCCGTGGACCGCGCGGCCTTCGCCGAGGCTGTCACGCGGCGCCTCGGGAGTGAGCCGCTCCTCGAGCTCGTGCGTGCGGAAGCCGAATCGCTCCCCGACGCAGGCACTGGCTTCGTCGTCATCGCGACGGGCCCGCTCACGTCGCCGGCGCTCGAAAAGTCGCTTCTTTTGGCGCTCGGAGACGCGTATCTGTACTTCTATGACGCGATGGCGCCCATCGTGGAGCTCGCGTCACTCGACCGCGAGAAGCTCTACGCGCTCTCGCGCTGGGGCAAGGGCGGGGGCGACGACTACCTGAACGTCCCGCTCTCGAGGTCCGAGTACGAGGCCTTCGTGAAAGAGCTCCTCGCCGGCGAGAAAGTTCCGTTCCACGACTTCGAGAAGGCCGTTTACTTCGAAGGCTGCCTTCCGATCGAGGCCATGGCCGAGCGGGGAATCGAGACGCTGAGGCACGGGCCGATGAAGCCGTTCGGGCTGAGAGATCCCCGCACCGGCCGCGAGCCGTACGCCGTCGTGCAGCTCCGCCAGGACGATCTCGCGCGCGAGCACTTCAACCTCGTGGGCTTCCAGACGAAGCTCCGGGTGGGCGAGCAGAAGCGCATCTTCCGGATGCTGCCGGGGCTCGAGAAGGCCGAGTTCGTGCGCTTCGGGATGCTCCACCGCAATACTTACATTAACGGGCCGGCACATCTCGACGCGCTGCTTTGCTGGAAGAAGGACCCGCGGGTCTTCTTCGCGGGCCAGCTCACGGGCGTCGAGGGCTATCTCGAATCGGCCGCCACGGGCCTCATGGTCGGCGCGACGCTCGCGCAGCTCCTCGAAGGCCGCGAGCCCAAGGCGCTCCCCTTCTCGACCGCGCTCGGCTCGCTCGCGAAGCACGTGTCCGCCCCGCGCGAGCAGGAGTACACGCCCATGAACGTCACGTTCGGCCTCATCGAAAACGAGGAGACGCCGGACGTTCCTTTGACGCGGGACCGGGCGAAGCGCCGCGAGGAGATCGGCCGGCGGGCCCTCGAGGAGGTCGCGCGCTGGAAGGAAGCCGCGCTTCCCGTGTCCGCCGTCACCGTCACGCCCGAAAGGCCTTTCTAGAATCGCCCCGGAGGGAGATCCGTGCCGAGAACGAACGCCATCGCCGCTCTGTCCTTCGCCGCGGTCCTCGCCGCCCCGCCCCTCGTCGCCGCCGACGAACGCTCGGAGAACTTCCAGATGTTCTGCTCCGTCTGCCACGGAGACAACGGCAAGGGCCAGACCGAGGAAGGCCGGAAGAAGAAAGCCCGGGACCTGACGAATGCGAAATGGCAGGACACAATCGACGACGCGCGCATCGTGCGCTCGATCACGAAGGGACACGAGAAGATGCCCTCCTTCGAGAAGAAGCTCTCGGCCGACGAGATCAAGGCGCTCGTCGCCGAGGTGCGGAGCCTGGCGAAGAAGTCATCGTAAAGAGCGTCTCCTTCGCCTCGGAGATTGCGGCGTTCGACCGCCACCTGAGAGACGAGCGCCGCGTCTCGCCGCATACGCGGTCCGCGTACGGCGCGGATCTCGCGCGCTTCTCGGCGTTTCTCTCGGCGGTCTTCTGGAACCGGCCCGCGGCCGCGCTCAGGGCCGAGGACGTGGATCTCCTCGCCGTGCGGTCGTATCTCGCGTACCTGCGCACCGAGGGAATCTCGAAGACGTCGATGGGGCGGCACCTGTCGGCGCTCCGCACGTTCTTCGCGTTCCTCAAACGCGAGGGCCGCATGGCCTCGAACCCGGCGAAGTCGGTGGGGACGCCCCGCCGCGAGAAGACGCTTCCCCGGACGCTGTCCGTCGCCGAAGCCGGGGCGGTCGTCGAGGCAAGAGGGCGCGAGGGGGCGCTCGGGACGCGCGACCGCGCGCTCCTCGAGCTGCTCTACGCGACGGGACTCCGCGTCTCCGAGCTCGTGGGGCTGCGCCTCGAGGACGTCGATCTCTCCGCCCGGCAGGTGCGCACCGTGGGGAAGGGGCGCAAGGAGCGCGTCGTGCCGTTCGGCCAGCCCGCCGCCGCGGCGCTCCGCGCCTGGCTGAAGGCGAGAGGGGCTTTCGGGCCCGCCGCGCGGGACGCCGAGATCGTGTTCCTGAACGCGCGCGCCGGCCGTCTGACGGACCGCAGCGTGCGGCGCATCCTCGACCGGGCGGTGCTTTCGGCGGCGGTTCCCCGCCACGCCTCGCCGCACGCGCTCCGGCACTCGTTCGCGACGCATCTCCTCGCGGCCGGCGCGGACCTCCGCTCCATCCAGGAGCTTCTCGGCCACGCCTCGCTCTCGACGACGCAGCGCTACACGCACCTTGACGCCGAGCGCCTCATCGAGGTCTACCGAAAGAGCCATCCGAAGGCCGAGGAGAAAGACTGACGGGCTAGACTCGGGGCATGGGCGGACCGCTTTTCACGCACACGACGATTCTCTGCGTGAGGAAAGACGGGATCGTCGCGCTCGGCGGCGACGGCCAGGTGACGATGGGGACGACCGTCATGAAAAGCGGCGCCTCGAAGGTTCGCCGGCTCCTGAACGGAAAGGTTCTCGCGGGCTTCGCCGGCTCGACGGCCGACGCCGTGACGCTCTTCACACGGTTCGAGAGGAAGCTCGAGGAGTTCCACGGCCAGCTCGAGCGCGCGGCCGTGGAGCTCGCGACGGACTGGCGCACCGAGAAGACGCTGCGTCAGCTCGAGGCCCTGCTCGTCGTGGCCGACGAGAAGATCTCGCTCCTCCTCTCGGGAACCGGCGACGTCATCGCGCCGGACGAGGGCGTGATCGCCGTGGGTTCCGGCGGCCCGTACGCGGCGGCGGCGGCCCGCGCGCTGCTCCGGCATTCGGCCCTCGACGCGGCCGCGATCGTGAAGGAATCCCTCGCGATCGCGGCGTCCATCGACATCTACACGAACGACGTGATCCGCGTCGAAACCCTCCCGTGACGCCGCACCTCCTCAGAGATCTCTCGCCGCGGAAGATCGTGGCCGAGCTCGACCGCCACGTCGTCGGGCAGACGAAGGCGAAACGCGCGGTCGCGATCGCGCTCCGCGACCGCTGGCGGCGCCAACGCCTCACCCAGGAGCTCCAGCGCGACACGATGCCGAAGAACATCCTGATGATCGGCCCCACGGGCGTCGGCAAGACGGAGATCGCGCGGCGTCTCGCGCGCCTCGTGGACGCGCCGTTCGTGAAAGTCGAGGCCTCGAAGTTCACGGAGGTGGGGTACGTCGGGCGCGACGTCGACTCCATCGCGCGCGATCTCGTGGAGGCGGCGATCCGGCTCGTGAAGGACGAGCGCCGCGCGCGCGTGGCGGACCGCGCGGCCGCCGCGGCGGAGGAACGGCTCGTGGACCTCCTCGTGACATCTTTGTCGGCCGGACCGGCAGGCCGTGCGGATGCGGGAGCGAGCGCGGGCCTGCAGGACGGGCGGGACCGGATCCGCCGCGACCTCCGCGAAGGCAAGCACGAAGCGCGCGAGGTCGAGATCGAGGTCACGGACGAGAGGACGCCTCAAATCTCCGTCATGACGCCGCAGGGCCTCGAGGAGATGGGGATCGACCTGCCGGGCATGCTCCCGAATCTCTTCGGCATGCAGAAAAAAAAGAAAGTGAAGCTGCCCGTATCCGACGCGCGACCGCTTCTCGTCACGCGCGAGGCCGACGCGCTGTCCGACGAGGCGACCGTGCCCGAGGAGGCCGTGAGGCGCGCGGAAGAGACGGGGATCGTGTTTCTGGACGAGATCGACAAGATCGCGGGCAAGGAGGGGGCCCGCGGCGGGCCCGACGTCTCGCGCGAAGGCGTCCAGCGGGATCTCCTCCCCCTCGTCGAGGGGACGACGGTCAAGACGAAACACGGGATGGTGAAGACGGACCACGTCCTGTTCATCGCCGCCGGGGCCTTCCACGTCGCCAAGCCGTCGGACATGATCCCCGAGCTGCAGGGCCGCTTTCCGATCCGGGTCGCGCTCGACTCGCTGACCGACGAGGACTTCCTGCGCATCCTCACCGAGCCCGAGCACGCGCTCCCGAAGCAGTCCGCCGCGCTCCTCGCGGCGGACGGCATCGAGCTCGTCTTCGCGGACGACGGCCTCGGGGAGATCGCGCGGGCCGCGGCCGAGGTGAACCGAAATCTCGAGAACATCGGTGCCCGGCGCCTTCACACGATCCTCGAGACGGTGCTCGAGGAGATCTCCTTCGCGGGGCCGGATGCCGCGGGCGCGCGGATCGTCGTGGATCGACCGTACGTCGAGCGGGCGCTCAAGGGCCTCGTGAGGGATCGCGACCTCTCGCGTTTCGTGTTGTAGGCGGACTTCCAGGAAATGAGGATTTCTCTCTTTTTTCTGTCCCTCTCCCTGCTTACCGGATGCGGGCGAAAGCTCGCGCCCGAGCCGCCGCTGCAGGTCCTGCCGGCCCGCGTCGAGCCCGTGCGCCTCTCGCAGGAGGGCTCGGACGTCGTCCTGAGGTTCCCGTACCCCTCGAAGACGAACGCGGGCGAGACGCTCACGAATCTCACGGGCGTGACGGTGTACCGCGAGCTCATCGGGGCGCGGGAGGGCGAAAAGGCGCCGGAGGCGTCGAAAGACGCGGCGGCGCGCGCCCTCGACGAGAAGGGGTTCCGCGCGCGCGCCGAGGGGATCCAGAAACTCACGCGCACGGAGGTCGACGCGGCCACGGTGGGCGCGGACGTCGTCGTGAGGGATCCGCTCGTGCCGCTCTACCGCGAGGGGCGCATCGGGCGCGTGTTTCTGCGGTACGGCGTGACGGCCACGCGGGACAAGAAGAAAGCCTCCGAGCTGTCGCCGCTGGTCGCGCTCCTGCCGCGCGTCCCGCCGGACCGGCCGTTCCGAGTCGTCCCGACCGTCGAGGAGGCGCGCGTGTGCCTCGACTGGAGCGCCCCCTTCGCCATGCTCGACGGCGTCCGTCCCGCGGTGGTCGCGGGCTACGCGGTCTACCGGCGGGACGCCGGGGATGAGGAGTACGAGGACCGTCCGCTGGGCGTCGTGATCGGCGCGACGACGTACGTCGACGCGACGGTCGTGCCCGACCGGAAGTACGTCTACACGGTGCGCGCGGCGCCCGTCGCGGAACTGCCTCTCGTTCTCGGTCCGGCGTCCGACGAGGTGCCGGTGTCGACGGCGGACGTGTTTCCGCCGGACGCTCCGGACGGCGTCCTCATCCTCGCGGAGGCGGGCGGAACTCGCCTCGTGTGGAACCCGAGCCTGGCCGGCGACCTCGCCTCCTATCGCGTCTACCGCCGGGAGGACGGCGCGTGGAAAAGGATCGCGCAGGATCTCAAGGATCCCGTCTACTTCGACGCCGGCGTCTTGGCGAGGGAATACGGCGTGACGGCCGTGGACAAGTCGGGCAACGAGAGCGCGATCGGGACGGCGAAGTGACCCGGGAGATGCGCCCGCCACCTTTCGGCTCGCTGCCTTACGCATTCACGAAGATGAGCGGAGCGGGAAACGACTTCCTGGTCTTCGGGGCGCGCGTCGAGAAAGGCCCGCTTGAGACCGAGGCGATTCGCCGGCTCTGCCGCCGAGGCACGGGTGTCGGCGCGGACGGAGTCCTCTTCGTCTTCGCGGAGCATCCTGGAGACCCGTCCTCGAGGATCGTGGCCGATTACGTCAACGCAGATGGCTCGGTGGGCCGGTTCTGCGGAAACGGGACGCGGTGCGCGGCACGGTTCGCGGTCCTCAGGGGCCTGGCGCGCCCTTCTCTCGTCGTCGCGACGGGCTGGGGCGCCGTCGGCGCGACCGTGCAAGGCGATGGGAGCGTCGCACTCGCGTTGCCCGAGCCGGTGGCGGTGGGACGCGCGGTGCCGTCGCTCGACGCGGCGGGCGAGACGCTCGAGCGCGACGCGTTCGCCCTGGCCGTGGGCGTGCCGCACGTCGTTTCGTACGTGAAGGCGGGCGTCGACCTCGATGTCCTCGACCTCTCGATTCTCGGACCCCTACACCGCCGCCATCCCGCGATGCGCGAGGGTGCGAACGCGAATTTCGTCAAGGTGCTCTCTTCATCGCGCCTCGCGGTGAGAACCTGGGAGCGCGGCGTCGAGGCCGAGACGCTCGCGTGCGGCTCGGGCGCGGTCGCGTCGGCGGTCGTGACGAGCTTTCTCACGGGCGCAAGCCCGCCGATCTCGGTCGCGACGCGCTCGGGCGAGACGCTGGAGGTGTCCTTCGTGAGGGACGGGGAGGTGGCCCGCGACGTCACGCTCACCGGCGACGCGCGCGTCGTCTTCGAGGGTACGCTGGAAGAGAAGTCTGGGCCCAGCCCTTGCTAGGGTCTTTTTCAGGCCCATCGACCTGCCCCGTTGGCGCCTGGCGGCGCCGGGTGGGGCGGGCGCACGTATACTCGCAATCCTGACCGTGTTTTCGAAGGAGTCCCCGATGTCTTTCTCCAGAATCCGTCTCCAAATGGTCGCCGCTCTGGCCGCGGCCCTCACGCTCGCCTTCGTCCCGGCCCTCCTCGCGCAGGCCCCGGCTCCGGCTCCCGCCAAGGCGGCCGACACGGCGTCCGGACCGAAGCTCGTCGTCCCAGAGGACAAGAAGGACGTCGGAACGGTGCCGAAGGGCGAGCCCATCAAGCACGTGTTCATCCTCAGGAACACGGGGCACGCCGACCTCCACGTCACCGACGTCAAGCCCTCGTGCGGCTGCACCGTGCCGGAGTTCGACAAGGTGATCAAGCCCGGCGGCGAGGGGAAGGTGACCCTCACGGTCGACACGAAGAACTTCTCCGGGCCCATCTCGAAGACGGCCCTTCTCCTGACGGACGACCCGTCGACGCCGCAGATGACGCTTTTCCTCTCGGCGAACGTGAAGCCCTTCATCGAGGCACTGCCGTACGGCTTTTTCCGCATCACGGCGCTCTCGGGCGAGGCGGCCTCGTCCGAGGTCGTGCTCGTGTCGGACGAGCCTGAGTTCAAGCCGACGAAGATCGAAACGCCCAACTCCTTCCTCAAGGCCACGCTCTCTCCCGTGCCCGAGAAAGAGCTCATCAAGGACAAGAACCCGAATCAATGGAAGATCACCCTGACGGCCGCGCCCGACGCGCCGGAGGGGATCCTCGGCGGGATCGTGAAGGTCGCAACCGGCGTCAAGCGCCAGCCCGAGATCGAGATTTCGGTGTCGGGCTTCGTGAAGCCCGCCGTCTCGGTCACGCCGGTCTCGATCAACTTCGGGAACTTCGACCCGAAGGGCGATGCCGTGAAGCGGAACGTCATGATCGTCAACAACAACGCGCAGGCGGTGAGCTTCGCCGTCACGAAGGTCGAGACGAACGTGCCCGGCATCTCGGCCGAGATCGTGCCCGTCGACAAGTCGCGCGTGCAGGTCGTTCTCACGGTCGACCAGAAGATCAAGAAGGGCGTCTTCGAGGGCGAGCTCCTCATCAAGACGACCGACAAGACCAAGAGCGACGTGAAAGTGCCCCTGAAGGGCGTCATTCTCTGAGCCGCCGGGCCGAAAGCTGACGGTCGAGGCGGGGGCGCAGGGCGCCCCCGCTTTTCATTTGCGGGGAGGAAGGGTCTTGTAAACGGGGGGAGGCGGCGCGGTGAGGGCGACCTCGTGGAGCGGCGGATACTTCTGCCGCGCGGCCTCTTCTGCGATGAGTCGGAACATTTTGAGGATGGCCAGCCGCCTCTCGTGCTGGTGCCGGGCGGCCACCGGGGAGAGGATCGCCGCGAACGGCGAGTCCGAATCGTAGTGGGAGGCGAGGTAGAGGTCGGTAACGCCGTTCGGAACGGACTCCAGCCCGAAGGTGAAGGAGAGCCGCTCGATACCCTTGTCGAGGATGTCGGCATCGTCGGAACGCACGAGAAACGAGAGCATGTCGGGCGGCGCGGCGACGATCACCGAGAGGTCGAGGTGCCGGGGCCCCTCGGAGGTCGTCGCCTCGAGCGAGAGGACATCGCCTTTTTCGGCGGTCGGGCCCTTCTTGTAGTGGGCGCCGCGCGGCTTCAGCTTCGGCGAGTCCGCGAAGAACCACGCCGCGGCGTATTCGGGCGCCACGAGGAGCCGCCACACGATGGAGCGAGGCGCGTGGATCGAAACGCAATCCTCCCCCTGGAAGGTCGCCAGGGGGGTGTCGGAGAGGGCGCGCGCGCGCGCCGCCCAGGGATCGGCCTGGGCGCGGGCGAGGCCGGGCACGAAACACACGGTGAGAAGAGCCGCGGAAAACGGCCACCTCGAGGTTGCCATCGCTTACTTCTTCGCCGGCTGGGGGCGCAGAATCTCGAGCCAGTCGAACGCGGCCGAGAGCGTGCGCTCGTCGGTGGCGCCGCTCACGCGGTCCTTGGGGGACTCGGCGTACGCGAAGACGAACTTGAGCTCGTTCGCGCCCCTCTTCCAGAGCGCGCGGGGAACGGCGATCGCATAGACGCGCGGCTCGCCGCCGAGCGTGAGCACGTCGGTCTTCTGGTCGTTCACGAACAGCGTGAGCGTCTGGGGCGGGGCTCCCGGGAAGACGAACGGCCAGCACCGGAAGCGCACGAGGCGGTCGCCGTCGGCGCGGCTCACGATCGAGACGCGCGCCTCGCGGCCGTGGGCCCAGACGAACGTGTCGCCGAGCTCGGTCTTCTCGAAGCCGTCCCAGCCCGCGCCGAGCGCGCCCGTCGTCGTCTCGGGATCGAAGTTGAGGGAGCGGGTCTCCTCGGGCGTGCGGCAGGCTCCCGTGAGGATCAATCCGAAAAGGACGAGGGGCGCCGCGAAAAAGGCGCCGGACCGTCTCATCGGGCGGCAGCCTCGCGCCGCACCTCGACGCCGGTAGCGACGAAGACGACGCCCGCCTCGGCGGCGCGGGCGCGCCCCTCGGCCGCGAGAAAACCGCCCGCGAGTTCCTGGGGGAGCTTGAAGGACCCGTCGGAGACGACGGGGAGGACGGCGTCTCCGTCCTTCAGCGAGGGCCGGCCGGCGGCTCCCACGTTCAATCCCTCGACGCGGACGGCCCTCGCGGAAAAGCGCGCGGGATCCTTGACGACCGCCGCGACCGAAACCGGCGACAAGCCGCGGAGCGGCTTGCCGTATAGGTCCGCCGCGGCCGCGGAAGACACGGCAAAAAATAGGGCATAGAGAGTCAGCGCGGCGGCGGCCGCGAAGGGCCCCGGGCCGCACCTCACAGGTCGACGCCCTTGGCGCCGCTGAAGGGATACGTCACGGTCGCAGCAGGACACGGGTTAGACGCGGAGGGGGAGCCGCTCGGGCGCGTGTACGTCAAGGTGCCGTAGACCCTGGCGTCGAAGTTCGTCTGGATGGTCCCGCTGACGGTCGCGTTGTCCGCCATGGTTCCTGCGAAGGATGTACTGCCATCGGCGTTGTTGGTGAACGTCGTGTTCTGTCCGGGAGCCGTCCCGAAGCCCTGAATGAAGAAGATAGTGTCCTGGCCGCCACACGAGGGAATCACGATCCCCGCGGTGAGGAAGTCGTACGCGCCGGCGACGATCTCCGCGCGCCCCGAGAAGCCGTAGCCGTCGTTCAGGATGAGCCCGTACGCGCCGTTGTTCGCCACGGGAACCTTGACGGGCGGCGCGTAGCTGATGGATCCGATCGCGTTGTCGATGATCGAGGCGCCGGTCGCGACAGGTCCGCCGCTCGTCACCGTCACGAGAGCGGTCAGGTTCGTTTCGCTCACGGCGGGCGTGTAACCGAAAAAGTTTGCGATGCCGTTGATCTGCGTCTGCGAGAGCTTTCCGAGCGTGAGGTTCTTCGAGCCGACCGACGTGCCGTCTGACTTGCGGAGCGTCACTGTGACAGTCGTGTTGTCCGTCCCGTTCGTGGACAGGAGAAAGAGGTTCGTGCGGTACCCGCTCGGCGGGACGGTCGCCGGGGAGGCTGAGATGTACGGCACGTAAGCCGTCTCGCCGAGGGCTACGACCTGATCCTGGTTCTGGGAAGGGATCGCGAAGCCGTTCGTACCGGGTGTTCCCGCCTGATTCGTCGCGTTCACGACGAGCGTCTGCGAGAGGACCCAGACGCCGGCAGGGTTGGAATTGAGGTCGCACGGCCCCGGCGCCACGCACGACTCGACGCGAATGCCGCCGGCGCCTGCCGTGCCGAACGTCGAGGCGAGGACGTCGTCCAGGGGGAGTGTGGAGTTCGCGGGCACGGTCACGACCACCTTCGGAGCGAGGCTGTTGTCGCCGAGCGCGCTGTTCGTCGGGTCGAGCGGCGTTTGCGGAAGAAAATACAAGTCGACCTCGGCGGCGGCCGCGCTCGGGTTCACGATGCGCAGGGACGTGACGTAGTCGTTGCCCCCTCCAGACACCTTGGCCGACGTGACGACCCACTGCTTCGAGGCGGGGGTGTCCGCGAGGAGAGTTGCCGGAAGCAGCGAGATCACGGCGAGGGCCATGGAGCAAAAGGGCTTGAAGTTCATCGTGGGTATCCTTTTTCTGTGAATTCGGAGCCGGCAGAGAGCCGTGAGACGCAAGAATGCGGCCTGAGTTTAGCCTGCCCGGAGGGAAGTGACGCCGCCCCACCCGGCCTTTCAGAAGATAAGGCCGCCGCTTCCGGCATAGCGGCGCAGGTCGCCACGCCTCCTTTCGCCGAGAAGGACGCGCGTCGAAATGGGTGCAAAGCCGAGGCTCGTTGCCGCGTTGAGAAGCGCCCGCGCCTCGGCGGGAAGCGCGAGCGAGAAACGTTTTCCTCCGGCGCGCGACGCGAGGAGAGGAAGGAGGTCCGCGGCGCCCTCGGGAGCTCTCGCGGCGATGGGGCCGAGCGCCGTCCCGCGAGGTCCCGGGTGCCACGCGCCGAGCGCCACCGGCCGGCCGCCGCGCTTCCGCGAGACGACGCGGCCCTCCTCCGCCCAACGCGCCCAGTCGCGCGGCCGGGCGAATCCCCGAGTCTCGCGGTCGAGAGCGGCGATCCAGCCGTAGAGAGAAGCCCCGGGAGAGACGGTGTGGAGCGAGGTGCCTGACCCGGGCGCCAAGCCAGACACTTCCGCCGTCATTTCGAGGACCAGCGTGCGGAGGGAGAGGCCGGCGCGGAAAAAGAACGCGAGTGAGGACGGGTCCGATGGCGCGAGAACCTCCAGCGCGCGGGCGCCCCGCGCGGCGCCATATGCGCGCGCTGCCGCGAGGAGCGCGCTGCCGACCCCTTTGCCTCGATGTGCCGCCTTCACGTCGAGCGCGAGGAGGAGAAGCGCGTCTTCGCGGACCGCAGCCGCGGCCGAGCCGAGGAGGCGGCCCTCCTGATCCACGGCCACGAGTGCGCCCTCGGGGTCCGTGGCGCGCGCATGCGCAAGATCCGCGTCCGGGGGGGCCTCGCCGGGCCGGGCGGGGCGGATCGAGACCGGCGGAGGTTTCCTCGCGGGCACCCTGACGGACGGTAGCACGAGGGAGAGGAGAGGCCGAGCCGGCGTGGGCGGCACGCGGGACGAAATCCAGAGGAGAATCCACAGGGAGTCGTCGTATGCAGAAGCGAAATGTCGGACGTCCCCGCGGCGGCGACCCCGTCGAGACGCGGCGCGGCATCCTCAACGCCGCGGAAGAATGTTTCGCCGCGGCGGGCTTCGTGGGCGCCACGACGCGCCAGGTGGCCGCCCGCGCCGGCGTGAACGTCGCGACCCTCCACTACCACTTCGGGAGCAAGGAAAAGCTCTATCGCGCCGTCCTCGACGCCGCGACCCGGCAGGACGTCCCTTTTCTCGCGAGCGGCGAGACGCCGGAAGAGCGCCTGTCGTCAGCCGTCGACACCCTCTGGGATTTCGGCGCCGCGCATCCGACGCTCCCGAGGCTGAGCCTCCTCCACCGGCTCGCCGGCCCCGCGCCTGCCGCCGGGGCTTTCGAAACTCCCGAGGATCCCCGCGCCGGCTTTCTCCTTCGGACACTCACCCAGACGGGCGTGAAGACTCCGTTTCCGCCAGCCGAGACCGCCCGCGTCATCCTCGCGCTTCTCGACAGCACGCTCGTGGCGGCGCAAAACGGGTACAGTTCCGAGGCCGCGTCGCCGGCTGCCATAGCCGACGCGTCGCGCGCGGGGGTCGTCGCGGCGGCCCTCCGCGTGGCCGGCCTCGCCTAGCCCGCAGACCGCCGCGCGGTCTAACCGGGGATTGGCGGGCTAGCATCTGCGAGTGATGGGGGAAACATGGCCGTGTTTTCCCCCGACCCCCTTCACCGCTCGAGAAACGCCGAGGAGCAGCACGAGCGCGTTGGCGCCCGTGCCCGCGAGCACGGGATCGATTCCGAAAGGGTGAACAAAGCGCTCGAGCATCGCCGTCGCGCCGCCGAGGAGCATCGCGGTCCCCGCGAAGCGCCGGTCCACGCGGACGCCGGGACAGAACGCGACGAGCGTGGGCAGGATGAGTCCGGAGGCGAAGAGCGTGTAGCCGAGGCGGAACGTCTCGACGAGGTCGCGAAGCACGAGCGCCACGACGAGCCCGAGCCCGCCATACGCCACGACGGCGAGGCGCGTTGCCATCACGCCGGCTCTCGGGCCGAGGAGGTCGTGTGTCGTCGCCGCGGCGGCCGACAGGAGCACGGAGTCCGCCGAGGACTGCATCGTCGCGACGAGCGCCACGAGGAGAAACGGAGCCAGCGCCGTTCCCGCGAGGAGGAACACCGTGCGGGGAAAGAGCTCCGCGGCGGGACCGCCGACGCCGCGGGCGATCCCCGCCAGGGCGATCGCTGCCGTCGCGAGGCCGAATGCGAGCTTGGACGCGGCGGCGCCGAGGGCCGCGCGTCGCGCGTCGCTCGCGTCGCGCGCGGACAGGAGCTTTGCCCATACATCGCTTCCGACGGCGTGCGGGAGGCCCACGAGGACGAGAAGCGCGAACGCGTCCCCCCACAAAAAACGTGGGCCCGTCGGGAAGTGGAGAAGCTCCGCGGGCGCTCCGGTCGCGGCGAGGGAGCGCAGGGCGAGCGGAAGAGCCACGGCGAGAAGGCCCGCCACCATGAGGCCGAACTGGAGGATGTCCGTCCTCACGACGGCGCGCTGACCACCGAGCGCCGTGTATGCGACGAAAAGGGCCGCCGTGACGACGAGGACGCGTACGGGCTCCCACGGCGTCGTCGCGACGACGACGGTCTCGGTCGCCTCGGTCAGGAGCGCGAACCAGACGATCTCCGCGAGGACGACGAGAAAAGCGGCGATCCTGCGCACGCCGGGGCCGTACGTCCTTCCGACGACCTCGGCGAGCGTCGTCGCGCCCGTCGCGCGCACGCGCGGCGCGAAAAAGAGGCCGAGGGCGAGCAGGCCGAGCGCCCCCGCAAGGTCGAGCCAGAGCGCGGGCAGGCCCACCCTGGCGACGAACGCCGCGAGGACGAGGGTCGTGGACCCGCCGATCACCGTGGAGGAGAGGGCCGCCCAGGTCGTGAACGCGCCCAGGCCGCGGTCCGCGACGAGGAACGCGTCGGTAGAGCGCGAGGCGTCTCGTGCCGAAAAGAGGCCGACGAGGAGGACGGCGGCGCCGTAGAGGACGAGGGCGGCGGCCACGCGTCAGCGCTCGAGGCCTCAGTCGGCGAGAACGTCGCGCGCGAAGCCCGCGAGAAGGAGCGCTGCGTGCGGCAGGGCGCGCTCGTCGAAGTCGAAGTCGGGCGCGTGGTGCGGGCCCCGCGGAAAGGTGGCCGGCGCCGCGCCGACGAACGCGAACGCGCCCGGGACGCGCAGGAGGAACTCGCTGAAATCCTCGCCGCCCATCGTCCGGCAGGATGCCGTGACGCGCGCCGGGGACGCGCGCGGCGAGAGCGCCTCCGCCACGCGCCGAACGCGCTCGGTTTCGTGCGGGTCGTTCACGACCGCGGGGTTGATCTTCCGGTACACCGTCCTCGCTTCGCACCCGAGCGATCGCGCCGCGTGTTCCGCGACCTCGCGGACGAGGGACGGAAGGCGATCGGCGACTTCGGCGTCGAAGGACCGGCACGTGCCGCGGAGCGTCACCGACGCGGGCAGGATGTTGAACGCCGAGCCGCCGTGCATCGACGTCACGGAGACGACCGCCGGCAAGAGCGGCGAGAGCCGCCGCGCGACGATCGTCTGGAGCGCGGTGACGACGTGAGCGGCAGCCACGATCGTGTCGCGCGTCTCGTGGGGCGAGGCCGCATGGCCGCCGGGACTCGTGACGTCGATGAGGAACTCGTCCACGGCGGCCATCATGGCGTCGGGCGCGACTCCAACCTGGCCGAGCGGCAGTGCCGTCCAGAGGTGTACGCCGAAGACCGCGTCGGGGCGGGGATCGTCGAGGACGCCATCGGCGATCATGGCCTGCGCGCCGCCGGCGCCTTCCTCTCCCGGCTGGAACGCGAAGACGACGTGTCCCTTCGCGGGCGGGTCGAGAATCAGAAGGTCCGCCGCCGCGTCCAACGCCGCCACGTGTCCGTCGTGCCCGCACGCGTGCATTTTCCCGTTCGTCGCGGCGAAGGCCAGGCCGGTCTTCTCGACGACGGGAAGCGCGTCCATGTCGGCCCTTAGGAGGACCGTCTTTCCGGGCCGCCCCGTGTCGAGGACGGCCGCTACGCCCGTCCTCCCGACGCCCGTGCGCACGGCGAGAGAGCGCGCGCGCATGCGATCCGCGACGAGGCGCGCCGTCTCGATCTCCTCGAACGCGGTCTCCGGCCGGGCGTGGATCTCGCGGCGGAGGCGGACAGCCCCGGCCTCGACCTCCTCCTCGCGGGTCGCGAGCGCTTTCACCGGGGAGATCATAGGGCCACGCCGCGTTATCCTCGGCGAGATGAGCGAGACCCCGCGGAAGACGTTCACGTTCGAGGAAGCCCGTGCTCTCCTGCCCGAGGTGCGAGAGCGGACCCGGCGGGCGGTCGAGGCGCTTTCGCACCTGACGATCCCTTCGGATGACGGGCCCGAGGCCGGCGAGGCGCGGGCCGAGAGGGCCGTGGCCGAAACGCTCGCCGCGTGGGCGAACGGGATCGAGGAGCTGGGGATCGAGGTAAAAGGGCCGTGGCTCGTGGATTTCGACTCGGGCGCGGGCTATTACTGCTGGAAGTGGCCCGAGGAGTCCCTCGAGTTCTTCCACGGCTATGAGGAAGGTTTTGCGGGAAGGGTGAGACTTCAGTAGAGAGTCAGGCGATCCCCAAAAGCCGCTTTCCCTCGGGCGTCATCATCTCCGCGCTCCAGGGCGGGTCCCACACGATCATGACTTCCGCTTCCGCGACGCCGGGCACCGACGCGATCTTCGCCTGCGCGTCGGCGGCGATCGCGCCGCCCATGCCGCAGCCGGGCGCGGTGAGCGTCATCTTCACTTCGACGCGCTCCCCGGCGGCCGCCGCAGGAAGGATGCGAAGGTCGTACACGAGGCCGAGGTCCACGATGTTCACCGGAATCTCGGGGTCGTACACGGTGCGCAGGCGGTCCCACACGGCCGCTTCGTCCACGGGCCCGGACGCCGCGGGGCGTCCCGCCGCGTCCCCGGCGAGCGGTGCGAGCCCAAGGGCGTCGGCGTCGCTCCCGGCGATCCGGAAAAGGCCGCCGAGCGCCGGCGCCTGCACGGTGAACGTGCCTCCGAGAGACTGCGTGAGATAGACGGACGTGCCCGCCGACAAGGTGACGGGCTCTCCGCTCGGAATGCGGATTGCCTCGCAATCGCGCGCGAGGGTGTAGGCGGTCTCGGCCAGAGGCGTCATATGAGGGTGCCCGCGCCCGGTGCTCGCGAGCCCCGGCCATTCTCTCTCAGGAGCCCCGTCGCGGAAAGCCCGAGTGCGGCGGCCTCGAGGGCGGCCGCGGCCCAGTGCGGCCAGTCGGGCCCGATCCTGAAATACACGTTCTCGCTTCCGAACGGCCCGAAGACGCGGCCCAAAGAGCCCATCGACTGGTACGCCCCGAGGATCTCCCCCTGCTCCCCTGCGGCCGAGCGCCGGCTGACGAGCGACGAAAGCGTCGGCGTCGTGATGCCGATCCCGAGAGCGATCACGGCGATCGCCAGGAGAAGGACCGGAACCGAGTCCGCGGCCCTGAGGCCCACGAAGCCCGAGATGAGGAGCACGGCCCCGAAAACGACGAGACGCGCTTCCCCGACGCGCGCCACGAGACGCCGCACGAGCACGCCCTGCACGAGAGCCGAGCACACGCCGACGAACACGAAGAACCACGCGACAGTCGACGCGCCGGCCCCGAGGCGCACCGACACGAACTGCGCGAACGTGGACTCGAACATCGCGAAGGCCGTCGTCGTCACGAGCGAGAGAAGCATGAGAGCGCCGATCTCCGGCCGGCGGAACGCGCGCGCGAGCGCCGTGAACGAGAAAACACCGACGCGCGCGCGGGCGCAGCCTTCGGGGCGCGTCTCGGGCAGCTTGAGGAAGGCCCAGACGAACGCAGTGAACGAGAGCGACGCCGCCGCGAGGCCGGGGGCGCTCGCGCCGAGACCGACCGTGAAACCCGCGATGGCGGGCCCGAAAATGAACCCGAGGCCGAAGGCCATCCCGACGAGGCCCATGCCGCGGGCGCGTTCCTCCGGGCTCGTCGTATCGGCGATGACGGCGTGGGCGGTGCCGATGTTTCCGCCGGTGGCTCCGTCGAGCAGGCGGGACGCGAAGAGCACCGGCAGCGAGCGCGCGAACGCGAACAGAAGGTAGCCGACGACGGTGCCCGCGAGGGAAAAGAGGAGGACCGGACGCCGGCCGAAGCGGTCCGAGAGGCGCCCGAGAACCGGCGCGCACAGGAACTGCATCGCCGAGTAGCTCGACATGAGGAGCCCGAACGCGAGCGGGGACGGGTGGTACTTCTCGGCGTACAGCGGCAACAACGGGATCACGATCCCGAAGCCGAGAAGATCGATGAAGACGGTGAGGAAGACGATCCGGAGGATGGACGGCGAACGCGTCAGCTGAAGCTCTTTCCGCAGCCGCAGCTGCCGCCGGTCGCGTTCGGGTTCTCCACCGAGAAGCCGGCGCCGCGCATGTCCTCGATGAAGTCCACCGTGGAACCGTGCAGTTTCAGGGCGCTCTGGGGGTCGACGATGACCTCGATGTCGCGAACGGCGAGGACGTGGTCGGTCGGGCGCTTCTCGTCGAAGGTGAAGCCGTACTGAAAGCCCGAGCAGCCGCCGCCCTGGATGAAGACGCGCAAGGCCTTGCCCGCGGCGTCCGGCGTTTTCGCAGCGAAATCCTTGACCTTGTCGACCGCGCGGTCGGTGACGTTGAGGATGAAGACGGACGGCGACGTGGCCTGTGTGGCCGCGGTCTCGGTGACGCTGGACATGGATACCCTCCTGCGGCGAGACGCCGCTCGTTGAGAACGAATCTTGGGGTTCGGGGCGTTCGAAGTCAAACTGGATCACCTTCACTGGACGACCCGGCGAGGGAGGCCGTCACCCCCACTATCTAGTGGCTAGGGGATATAAAAACACTATTGGTAGCGTTTTTCCCCTTGAAAAAGGGCGAGGCGGGAATTACCTTGTGAGACAGCCCCATACGCCGGACGCGAGACCACGCGGAGAGCGCGGAAGAAAGCGAAAAAAGGCCAGGCTGCTGGCAGAAGGGGTGGTTTCGTCTTCGCGCGGAAGGAAGACGGGAAAAGGGAGGCCTTCTCACCCATGAGCACCTCGAACGGACGAGAGACGCGCCCCGCAGCGGCAGGAGCCCCGTCGGAGAGAGCGGCGGCTTCACGCCGCGCCCGAACCGGCCTCAGCGGCCTCACCTTCCGACGGCTCTTCACCGACGGCGTCACACCCCCCTTCGACGCGCTGGAATGGGAGCTCCGCACGGCGGCGATCACGAACGAGAAGGGCGAGGTTTTCTTCGAGCAGAAGGACGTCGAGGTCCCGAAGGCGTGGTCGATGACGGCGACGAACATCGTCGCGCAGAAGTACTTCTCCGGGAAACTGGGGACGCCGCAGCGCGAGCGGTCGGTCAAGCAGCTCATCGGCCGCGTCGTGGACACGATCACCGGCTTCGGGCAGAAGAACGGGTACTTCCGCACCGCAGCCGACCGGGACACGTTCTCGGACGAGCTCGCCCACATCCTCGTGAACCAGGCCGCGAGCTTCAACTCGCCCGTCTGGTTCAACGTCGGCGTCGAGCCGAAACCCCAGGCGTCGGCGTGCTTCATCAACTCGGTCGGCGACTCGATGTCTTCGATCCTCGATCTCGCCAAGACGGAAGGCATGCTCTTCAAGTTCGGGTCGGGCACGGGCTCGAACCTTTCCTCGCTCCGCTCGTCGACCGAGTCGCTCTCCTCCGGCGGCATCGCGTCCGGCCCCGTCTCCTTCATGAAGGGCTTCGACAGCTTCGCGGGCGCGATCAAGTCGGGCGGCAAGACGCGCCGCGCGGCGAAAATGGTCATCCTCAACGTCGACCACCCGGACGTCGAGGAATTCATCCTGTGCAAGGAACGGGAAGAGAAGAAAGCCTGGGACCTCATCGACTCCGGCTGGGACGGCTCGTTCAACGGCGAGGTCTATGCCAACATCGCGTTTCAGAACGCGAACCACTCCGTGCGCGTGACGGACGAGTTCATGCGCGCCGTCGAGGCGGGCGGCACGCACACGACGAAGGCCGTCACGACGGGCGAGCCCATGGGGACGTTCGACGCGAAGGCGCTGCTCATGAAAATGGCCGAGTCGGCGTGGGTGTGCGGCGACCCCGGGATGCAGTACGACACGCTCATCAACGCGTGGAACCCGTGTAAGGCGACGCACCGCATCAACGCGTCGAACCCATGCTCGGAATACATGTTCATCGACGACTCGGCCTGCAACCTGGCCTCCCTGAACCTCATGAAGTTCGCGCGCGAGGACGGGGGCTTCGAGATCGAGAAATTCCAGCACGCCGTGGACGTCGTTTTCGCGGCGCAGGAGATGCTCGTCGGCGAGGCCTCGTATCCGACGCCCGCGATCGAGAAGAATTCGCATGCGTTTCGCCCGATCGGCCTCGGCTACGCGAACCTCGGCGCGCTTCTCATGTTCAACGGCCTCCCCTACGACAGCGAAGAGGGCCGCCACTACGCGGCCGCCGTCACGAGCCTCATGCACGGGCAGGCTTACCTCACGTCCGCGAAGATCGCCTCCGAGATGGGGCCCTTTGGGGCCTATCCGCCGAACCGCGATGCGTTCCTCGAGGTCATCTCCATGCATCGCGATGCCGCCTATGCCGTCGAGAAGAGCGGCGTTCCGAAGGACCTTCACGAGGCGCAGCTCGCGGTGTGGGACCTGACGCTCGAGTCGGGGCGGCAGCACGGCTTTAGGAACGCGCAGGCCACGGTTCTCGCGCCCACGGGCACGATCGGCTTCATGATGGACTGCGACACCACGGGCGTGGAGCCCGATCTCGCGCTCGTCAAGTACAAGAAGCTCGTCGGCGGCGGAACGATCAAGATCGTCAACCAGACCGTCCCGCATGCGCTCACCCGCCTCGGCTACTCGGACGCCGAGATGCATGCGATCGTGAGCTTCATCGACGAGAAGGGCACGATCGAGGGCTCGCCGGGGCTGAAAAGCGAGCACCTGCCGGTCTTCGACTGCGCGTTCAAGGCGCTCGGCGGCACGCGCTCGATCGCCCCGATGGGTCACGTGCGGATGATGTCCGCGGTGCAGCCCTTCCTCTCGGGCGCGATCAGCAAGACCGTGAACATGCCGAACGACGCGACGGTCGAGGAGATCGCGGACGTCTACATGCAGGGCTGGAAGCTGGGGCTGAAAGCCATCGCGATCTACCGCGACGGCTGCAAGCGCACGCAGCCGTTGAACACGGCGGCGAGCAAGAACGACGACGCCGTGAAGGGGCATCGCGGCCTCAGGGCAAGCGCGGCGGGCGCCGGAACCTCGGCCGCCGCCCCTGCCGCCTCGGTGGCGCCCGACGGCACCCCGCGCCGGCACAAGCTTCCCGACGAGCGCCGGGCGATCACGCACAAGTTCTCCGTCGGGGGCCACGAGGGCTACATCACGGTGGGGCTGTACGAGGACGGAACGCCGGGCGAGATCTTCCTCACGATGGCGAAGGAAGGCTCCACGATCTCCGGTCTCATGGACTCGTTCGCGACCGCCATCTCGCTGACCTTGCAGTACGGGGTGCCGCTGGAGGCGCTCGTCGAGAAGTTCAGCCACATGCGCTTCGAGCCATCCGGCTACACGAAGAACCCCGAGATCCCGATCGCGAAGAGCCTCGTCGACTACCTGTTCCGCTGGCTCGCCTCGAAATTCCTGACGGCGGACCTCAAGGAGAAGGCGGGCGTCATCTCGCGCGAGGAGAGAAGCCCCGCCACGGCGCCGGCCGACTTCAAGAACAGAGGGACGTCGACGCCCGTCGCGGAGGCCACGGCCGGCCCCGTCCTCGGCGTCAGCACCGCGCTTCAGGCGCTCGCGAGCGCGAAGGCGGAAGCCCCGGCGGCCGCCGAGGCGGCCGAGCCGCGGGCCATCGGGTTCGCCGTTCCGGCGCCCGCGCACGCGAGCAAGCTCACGTTCGAGAACAGCGCCGACGCACCGAGCTGTCATGAGTGCGGCAGCCTCATGGTGCGCAGCGGCGCCTGCTACAAATGCCTGAACTGCGGCGCGACGAGCGGCTGCAGCTGAGTTGACCGGGGGCGGCCCGGCAGAGCGGGCCTTGACTGATGTTTCGCACCACCAGTTTCCCCCGGATACCCGGGTGAACAACGTCTTGAGCCTTTACAACTAGAGCGACATCGGGGACCAGAGCCGCCAGAGGTTGCTGCGCACCGTGGGCGGCGGCGCGTCCGGCGCGCGGGGAACCGCGTATTCCGAGTAGAGCGCGGGCCGCGTCGA
>Ga0207930_1000003_pt1 | contig 63811 bp, 48 predicted proteins | sample NGESurshal092012_7_FD_184477 | JGI IMG/M metagenome (GOLD analysis project Ga0207930, IMG submission 184477) | Arctic peat soil microbial communities from Barrow, Alaska - NGEE Surface sample 210-3 shallow-092012 (SPAdes) | ecosystem: Environmental > Terrestrial > Soil > Wetlands > Peat ... | reverse complement strand
CCCTTCTGCCCAGCAGTCTATGCTTTCGCGAAGACCCTAAGGCCCACATGGCGAGAGTCCCATCGTGAAATGGTCCCGCACTTCGAGAACTAACGGCCGAACCCCCGGACTCGCTACGCTCGCCGCTGAGCTTGCCCATGAAGAGTTTTGTCAAGCCCCATAGGGGCGCAATGGGAATTGCCGGGGGCTGCTGCGCGTAGAGGCCAGGAGCACGTTCTCGGTCTCACTGTCGGTGAGACAGTTTAGGTTCGAGTAATCGACCTTTTCCCTGAAGGCTTCCCGGAGTAATGGCTCAGCGAGCCGCCCTGCGATCCTAGTCCAGCGTACTCCGTGGTCGCAGGCGAGTGGTTGTGTTCAAGGTGTCGCCGCCGAGTGTCGGCGCTTCGGATACTTCTCAGTCCTCGCCCACTCCTTCGAAGCTTCTCGTGAGCGGTCTCGCCGCTCGGTGACGACCGCCGCACGTCGGAGTCATTGACTTGAGCCTAGCTGGGACTTGACATGTCAAGGACTGGCCTGCCTTCGTTGATACGTATCGAACTCTGCTGGCAGACCCGCCACCCGAGCTTATACGGCTGTTCGAGCGGCTTCCGGAGATCACCGAGGCGGCCTGACGGACCTGATTCACCGCAAGAGGGCTGAACCGGGATTGGGACTAGAATCTTCGCAGCAACACGACCCTGACGGGCCGCCGGAATGAGCGTCGCCGCGCCGGGGGCACGACCCGCCCCTTCCTCCGACCCGGGAAGGCAGACGGCATGGGCCTCTCCGCGGGCATGCGCCTCGGGCCATACGAGATCGTCGCTCCTCTGGGTGCGGGCGGTATGGGCGAAGTCTACCGGGCGCGGGACATACGCCTTGAGCGCAACGTGGCGATCAAGGTACTGCCCGATGACGTCGCGAAGGACGCCCACGCCCTCTCCCGCTTCGAGCACGAGGCAAAGGCCGTCGCCGCCCTCTCGCATCCGAACATCCTTGCCCTCTTTGACGTCGGGAAGGAAGGCGCTGTCTCGTTTGTCGTCATGGAGCTTCTGGAAGGCGAGACGCTGCGTGAGGCGCTGGCCAAAGGACCGCTCTCGCTGCGGAAGGCCCTCGACGTCGGGCTGCAGGTGGCGGAAGGTCTCGCTGCGGCGCACGGGAAAGGGATCGTCCATCGAGACGTCAAGCCCGAGAACGTCTTCCTGACGAAGGACGGCCACGCCAAGCTCCTCGACTTTGGTCTCGCCCGTTCCGGACCTGCTTCCACCGCAGGTGACGAGACACATTCACCGACGCTCGACAAGCTGACCTCGGGAGGGGCGGTCCTCGGGACGGTGGCCTACATGTCGCCAGAGCAGGCGCGTGGGGAGGCCGTGGACTTCCGGAGCGACCAGTTCTCCCTCGGCATCGTTCTCTACGAGATGCTGACTGGGAAGCGTCCCTTCGGGGGAGCCTCGGCTGCCGAGACGCTCACGGCCATCATCCGCGAGGAGCCCGAGCCGCTGGACAAGCTGGCGCCGCGAACGCCCGCCCCGGTCCGATGGATCAGCGACCGGCTCCTCGCGAAGGACCCGCGCGGCCGATACGACGCGACGTCCGACCTCGCCCGCGACGTCCGGATGTGCAGTCTCCACCTGTCCGAGACTGGCGAGGCCAGGGGGGCCGCGACGAGGGCCGGGGCCGGCAAGAGGAGCTGGCGAAGCCTCCCCATGTCCTATGCTGTAGGTGCTGTCGCTGCTCTCGCAGTCCTGTGCGCTCTCGCGGGGGCCTTCGTCGCGAAGACTGTCCGCACTAGGACAGTTCCTGAGCACCCTCCAGTAAACCGCGTGGAGATCCGGCTGCCGAAGGGCTACTACCTCTCGATGTATCGACAACCCTTCGCCCTCTCCCCTGACGGAAGGCTGATCGTCTTCTCGGCGTTTACCTGGAAGAAGCCCTTCGAGGAGCAGAACGAGCCGCAGCTCTTCCTTCGCCCCCTCGACAGCTATGAGGCCAAGCCTATCCCCGGAACCGAGGGCGGCTTCCAGCCGGTCTTCTCCCCCGACGGACGGCATGTCGCCTTCAGCGTTGAATCAGAGAGCGGGACCTTCCTGAAGAGGATTCCCTTGGCGGGCGGGCAGGTCATGACGATCTGCAAGTGCGAGGCGCTCTACGGTGCAGCGTGGTCCCCGGAGGGGACCATCCTCTTCGCAGCGCAGTTAGGGCCTCTGCAGAAGGTACCGGAAACTGGTGGTACTCCTGAGTGGGCCACCACTCTCGATGTCAAGGAGAACGAGGTCAGTCACCGGCTCCCCCATCTCCTTCCCGACGGACGCACGGTCCTATACACGGCCATGCGTTGGGATTCCTGGGAGAGGCACTGGAGGACAGCCCGGATCTTCGCTCAGCGTCTCGGTGAGAAGGAGAGGAGTCTTCTTGCGACGAATGGCTCCGACGGCCGATGGGCCGCGGATCATCTCATCTTCGCACGGGAGGGGAGGCTCTTCGCTGCGGCGTTCGATGCGGTGACCCTTCGGCTCACCGGAAAGCCCGTCCCAATCCTGGAAGGGGTCAGCCACGCGATCTGGACGGGAAACACCGGCGTCGAGACGGGGGCCGCCATGCTTGACCTCTCCGGGCGTTTGTTCGCCTGGATCCCCGGATCGGTGATGCCGGAGCACCAGAATTCTCTCGTCTGGGTCGATGCGTCGGGTAAGGAGACGCCGCTGGACATCCCTAAGGGTCCGTTCCTGGGGGGCCGCGTCTCGCCTGACGGCAATCGCGTCCTTGTCCAGTACATCTATTCAGGGAAGCAAGTGGAACTCCTTGAGCTTTCGCGGGGCAGCCGCCGGAACCTGACGTTTGGCCTCGATCCTCTGTGGGCTATCTGGGGACCGGGGCCAGATCGAATCACTTTCAACTCGTATCACGAAGGGTCGATGGGCATCTACAGCCGGAGAATCGACGCCGGCTCAGAGGAGGTCGAGACGCTCTTACGGCCTTCGGGCAGCGGCGGCTTCCAAGCAGTTGGCTCCTGGTCCCGTGATGGGAAGACCCTCGCATTTAGTCGGGAGGTTTGGGAGGGGGACAAGAACTATGGAAACATCTGGCTCCTCGAACGGGGGAAGCAGCCCCGCCCGGTAGCTCCGAGCCGGTTTAGCGAGTACCAGCCCGACATCTCCCCGGACGGACGCTGGCTCCTCTTCACGTCTGACGAGCCAGGACGGCCTGAGGTTTTCGTCAGGCAGCTCTCAAGCGGGGGTGCTCCGCGGCAGGTTTCAGTCGGGGGCGGTGTCGCTCCTCTTTGGTCGCGAGATGGAAAGGCTATCTTCTACTGGTCCCTCTGGCAGGGCAGCGACCGCCGGGTGCTCTTCCGCGTTCGTGTGAGCGGTGCGGGAACAGGACTCTCCTTTGGCCGACCGGAAAGGCTCCTAGAAGTCCCCGTTTTTCTCTCTTCCCCAGGCCACACTTGGGACGTTGCTCCAGACGGCCGCTTCCTCATCGTCAAGCTGCCTGATGAGGCCGACCGTCGTGCCTGGTGGGAGAAGGTCCTCTCAGACCGCATTCGCATCGACCTCGACGGCCTGCCGGCGCTCCTGTCTGAAACCGGAAAGAAGCCCTGAGACCCGGCCTCTACCGCGGGGGCGCGTGTTCAGAACAGCGGCGAGCCGCGCCCTCCTAGACGGAAAAGGTTGGCCTGCCTCCCCTGACACGAATCGGACTCTGCTCGCAGACCCAGAGGAGACCCAGCAGGTCGGAGTAATTGACTTGAGCCTAGCGACTTGACATGTCAAGGACTGGCCTGCCCGCCCGGATTCGAACCGGGGACCCTCGGCTTAGAAGGCCGATGCTCTAGTCCAGCTGAGCTACGGGCAGACACGGTACGGCCATGGGCAGTTTAGCGCCGCGGCGGCGCACGCGGCGAGCGGCGTCAGCCCGTGATCGAGACCGACGTCCCGCCCCAGACGTCCAGGACCGCTCCCGAGATCGCGGCCGCCGCGGGTGACACCAGGAAGAGGGCGGCCTCGGCGACGTCGTGCGCGTCGAGCTTCTCCTGGAGAGGGGCCGTGCGCGGCCGGCCGGACAGCTCGAGGCTCTTGTTGTCCGTGGAGCCCGGGCAGAGCGCGTTCACGGTCACGCCCGCGCCGCGCAGCTCTGCCGCGAGCGCCTTCGTGAAGCCCACGAGCCCGAACTTCGCGGCGCAGTGCGCCACGACGTTCGCCTCGCCCACGGTGCCGTGAATGGACGAGACGTTGATGATCCGGCCGCGGCCGCAGGCGATGAGAGACGGCAGGGCGGCGTGAACGAGCAGGTAGCTCGCCTTGAGGTTCGTGTCGAGGATGCGGTCCCACTCGCCCTCCTCGAGATTCGCGAGCGCCTTCCACACGAAGACACCCGCGTTGTTCACGACGATGTCGAGGCGCCCCGTGGCTTCCCGCGTCCTCTCGACGAGCGCCTCGACCGCGGTCTTCGACGTCACATCCGTCGCAATCGCGAGCGCCTTTCCGCCCGCCCCCTCGATCTCCCTCCTCGTGCGCTCGATCTCGTCGGCCGAGCGCGACGCGACGGCGACGGTGGCCCCGGCACGCGCCAGAACGAGGGAGATCGCGCGGCCGAGGCCGCGCCCCGCGCCCGTTACGATGGCGGTCTCGCCCTCGAGTATCCGCCCGCGCGCGCCTTCCTTCCCGGGCATCTCCGCAAGGTTAACAGGCGCGCTCTAGAATGACCCCTTGACTCGCCCCGCGCTCGGCGCCGCCGCCGTCCTTGCCGCGTTCGCGTGCTTTCCTGCGGGCGCGTGGGCCGGGCGCCGCGAGGAGCGGGTGGCGACGTCCTCGCTCCCGGCGCCGGTCCGCGTCCTCGTGATGACGCCGCCTTCGTACGACGCCTCTCTTACGCGGCGCTTTCCGGTTCTGTATTTTCTCCACGACGGACGCGGAAGCGAGGATGTCTTCTTTCGCGAAGGGCTGGCCGACGCACTCGAGAAGGACATGCGCGAAGGGCGCCTGCCCGAGATGCTCGTCGTCGCGCCGCGCGGCGTGGGCACCTGGTTCGTCGACGCGCAGGGCGGCGTCTCGCGCTACGCGACGTTCCTCACCCGAACGCTCGTGCCGTTCGTGGATGCGCGGTACCGCACGGTCGCCTCGCGCGGCTCTCGTCTCGTTGCCGGCATTTCGATGGGCGGCTATGGCGCCCTGCGCTGGGCGCTCGCGGAACCTGACCTCTTCTGCGCGGCCGGCGGGCTGTCACCTGCGGTGGAGCAGATGTGCTGGCCGGCGGTTCGGGCTATGCCTTTCTTCATCCGCTCCTCGCTCACACACACGTTCGGCGGCGATCCGGTGAAGAACGTTCTGAGGCAAAACGATCTGTACGCCATGCTCCTCGACGACCCTCTCCTCGCGGCGCGCGCGCCCTTCCTTTACGTGCGCTGCGGTACCGAGGACAAATACCGACTCGCGGAGATCTCGTCTTTTCTCGACCGGTATCTCGACGCGTTCGCCATTCCACATTCCGTCGTCCTGGAAACCGGAGTGCACGACTGGCCGTATTGGAGAAGAGTGTTCCCCGAGTTCGTGCGCAGGCTTTCGACCCGCCTGTCTCCCCCGGAGGCGGCGCGATGAGCGCGAGGAGCAACTCGCCGAGCGCCGTCGCCGCGACGAAGCGCCTCGTCCTGTTCGACATCGACGGCACGCTGCTCTCGACCGGGCAGGCCGCGCGGACGACCTTCGCGTCCGCGCTCCGGGACGTCTACGGCACGAGCGGGGACGTCGAGGGCTACGCCTTCGAAGGGCGCCTCGATCCCCTCATCGTGGCCGATCTCATGCGCGCGGCTGGAGTGGCCGATGAGACGATCGCCGCACGCCGCGCGGACGCGCTCGCGCTCTATCTCGAGCGGCTCGAGACCGCGCTGCGCGAACGTCCCCCCGTCCTCAAGCCGGGGGTACTCGCCCTTCTCGACGCGCTCGAGAAAGTGCCCGGCCTCGTCCTCGCCCTCCTGACGGGAAACGTTGAGCGCGGAGCGCGGCTGAAGCTCTCTTTCGCGGGCATCTGGCACCGCTTCGCGTTCGGCGTGTGGGGCGACGACGCCTCGTGTCGCGAGGAGCTGGGGCCCGTTGCGCTCACGCGCGCCCGGCCCGCGACGGGCCTTTTCTTCGCGGGCTCCGAGTGCGTCGTCGTGGGCGACTCGCGACACGACGTCGCGTGCGGCCTCTCGTTCGGAGCGCGCGCCGTGGCCGTAGGCACCGGGCGCACCGCGCTGCCCGCGCTTGCCGCCGCGGGAGCGCACGCCCTTCTCGCGGACTTCTCCGATACGCCTCAGGCCCTGGAAGCGATCCTTGGCTGACTCGAGGGGTTCTCTCTGGCTCATTCTGCCGGCCTTCGCGGCCGCGGCGGCCTTCGCAACCGGGCCTCTCGCGGCGGAGGGGGTGGCGGGCCCGCCCTTCGACCTCGCGGCCCCGACGCCCCACCGGCTGTCGTTCACTTTCGACACCGGGCCCGCGCGTGACGTCCTCGCGCTCCTCGGTGGGGCTCCGGACGCGCCGGCAACGCTCCGGCACCTCAAGGCCTCCGCGAACGCCACGGCGGCCATCCGCGCCGAAGGCCTCTCGCCCGACGATTTCTACGGGCGCCTCGTCTTTACGATCGCCGGCACGCCGGACCCGCTCCTGTCGACGTTCGTCGCGAAGATTCCGTATTTCACGCGAGTCCTCGATGCGATCGAGACGGACGGGACACCCGGGGCCGTCCTGGAGGGCCGGCGCATCGCGTCGCTTCTGCCCACCGGCAGCCCCGTCACGGCGTCGTTCGTCGTCGTGCCTTTCCTCGACGTTTCGGGCTTCGCCGAGGTCGCCACGGTCCGCGACGGAGACAGGCTCGTCCTCGCAGCAGACCTTGCGCGCCTCACGGGCGACCTCGCCTCGGCGCCGATGCCGCGGGAGGTCGTCCTGAAGCTCCTGCGCGCCGCCTCCGCCGAAGGCTGGCGCACGCTCTTCGACGCGCACGTGCGAAAGGCCCCTGCCTGGCCCGACGAGAGAGCCGCGGATTTCGACGCGCTTCTCGCGCGGACGATCGCCGAGGGGCCGCCGACGCTCTTCCTCATTCCCGATGACTTCTTTCCGATCGTCCCGCTCCTGGAGGAGCCGATCGTGCGCGCGTACGCGCGGTGGAATCGGGCGGCGGACGTGCTCCTCGAAGGGAAGAAGAAAGACTCGGAGCGCCAGGAGCTCCTCCAGAACGCGAGTAAAGGCGACTTCTGGAGCCGCTACCCCGCGATCGTGGGCGCGCAGATGACTGACGCGCTGTTGCGCCTGGCGGGGCGCGAGAAGTACCTTTCCGCTCTCCAAGCCGGCCCGCGCGCCGTCGTCTCGCTCTATCTCGAGGTCACGAAAGGCAAGCGCCTGCCGGAGCTCTCGAAGAGCGCGCGGAAGGCGCTCGCGGCGAAGAAGCCCTGAGGCTCAGCGCACCGGCAGCAGCGGGAACGCGGCCGCCAGCGGCGGAAGCTCGGGCGGGTTCTCGCCCCACTCGCGCAGCTTCTGGTAGGTGTAGAGGCCGTCGGCGTGACCGTCGGCCCAGAAGATCTGGAGCGCGTAGCCACCCACGGGCCCCGTGCCGCGCACCTGGTACGACTCGGCGGTCAGCGGTCGCTCGGGTGGCTTCATGAGCCGCCCGAGGAGGTCGCGCTCGCCCTGGCACTCCGCGCACGGGCAGAGCCGGCGAAGATCGGTGAGCTCGAGGTACGACTCGGCCCCGTCGCTCCATGCGATCGCGAGCTCGTTGCCGAGCACCTGAAGGTTTTTCGGGACCGGCGCCACGGCGGGAATGGTAGCGGAGTTTCTACTCGTACCGCAGGGCGTCGATGGGGTCGAGGCGCGCGGCCTTCATCGCCGGGTAGATCCCGAAGAAGAGGCCGATCGAGACCGAGACACCGAGGCCGAGGAGGATGCTCCAGAGCGGCGTCTCCGTGCGGAGGCTCGAGACGAGGCGCACGACGAGCGCCGTCAGCATGCCGAGGCCCACGCCCACGATGCCCCCGAGTGCGGTCAGCGTCATTGCCTCGGTCAGGAACTGGAGCGAGATGTCACGCCGCAGCGCACCGAGCGCCTTGCGGAGGCCGATCTCCCTCGTCCGCTCCGTCACCGAGACGAGCATGATGTTCATCACGCCGACCCCGCCCACGACGAGCGCGATCGCCGCGATGAGGACCATGACGCCCGAGATCGCGTTCGTGACGGCCTGCATCTGGGCGAGCAGCTTCTCGGCCGTGAAGATCGCGAAGTCGTTAGGCGCGTTGAACGGAACCTTGCGCCGTGCCCTGAGGACGGTCGTGCCTTCCTCGATCACGCGGTCGACGAGCTCAGGCGAGCGCGGGATCGTCGCGATGTGGATCGTGTCGTCGTGCGAGTTCTTCGTCTGCGGGAAGTGGCGGTCGAACGTCGAGATCGGCATCAGGAGGATGTTGTCGGGCTGGCCGCCGAAGCCCGAGGAGCCCTTCTTCTCGAACGTGCCGACGACCAGGATTCGCTTTCCGTTGACCGAGATCAGCTGCCCGAGCGGATCTTTGCCCTTGAAGAGGGCTTCCGAGACGTCCTGTCCGACGACACACGTGTCCGTCGCGTGAAGGACGTCGAGATCGGTGAGGTTGCGGCCGTCCTGGATCGACCAGTTGTTGCAGATCGCGTAGTTCTGGTTGCCGCCCAAGATCGTCGGCGAGTTCGCCTCGTTGCCGTTCCCCTTCACCTGCGAGACGCTAAACATGTAACGCTCCGGTGAGACGGCGAGAATGGAGGGACAGAGCTCCTGAAGCGCGTCGGCGTCCTCGATCGTGAGGTCCTTGCGCTTCCTCTCTTCCTCCGTGCGCCGGCCCGGCCCGAAACGCGGCTCGAATTTCTGGAACTGCACGAGAGTCGTGCCGAAGGACGAGAACGCCTCGGTCTGCGAGCGGTCGAACCCGGTCACGAGCGCGACCATCCCGATGACGGTCCAGACGCCGATGACGATGCCGACCATCGTGAGGAAGGCGCGCAGCTTGTGGGCGCGAAGCGCCGTCAGCGCGAACCGCAGGTTCTCGGCGATGACGCGGCGAAACGTCTCGAGGACGTGCGTCATTGGTGGCGGCTATTCATATCGGAGCGCCTCTATTGGAGTCAGGCGGCTCGCTTTGATGGCGGGAAAAACGCCGGCGATGATGCCGGTCAGGGTCGCGAGGACGAGGCCCGACACGATGAGGCCGGGCGTCACGAGCGTCGGGAGCGGCGTGAACGCGTCCACGCAGAGCGCGACGAGCCACCCGAAGAAGACGCCGAGGCAGCCCCCACCGAGCGCGAGGAGGCCGGCCTCGAGCAGAAACTGGAAGAGGACGTCCCGCTTGCGAGCCCCGACCGCGAGGCGCAGGCCGATCTCCTTCGTCCGCTCGATGACGGACACGAGCATGATGTTCGCGATCACGATCGCGCCCACGACGAGCGAGATGCCGCTGATGAAAACGAGAAGGGCGAAGGCGGCCGCCGTGATCGCCTTCCACACGACCTGCACCGCATCCGCGTTCACGAAGACGACCGGGTCCGGCGCTTGCGGTTCCGTATGGCGGATCGCCCGGAAGATCGTCCGGATCTCGTCCATCGACGCCGGCACGCCGGGCACGCCGCCCTTCGCCTGGACGTAGATGCCGAGCTGGCGATTCGCTCCCCAGACCTTGCAGAGCGTCTCGCGCGGGATGTACGCGACGTTGTCCTGGCTCTGACCGAGGATGGAACCCTGCTTCATGAGGAGGCCGATGATCTCGAATGAGATTCCGCCGATCGTGACCGTGCGGCCGATCGGGTCGACACGCGGAAACAGCTCCTCGCGCACGTCGGAGCCGATGACGGCGACGTACGCGCGGTGCTCGTTCTCCATCTCGGTGAAGAAGCGCCCGGACTCGAGGTCGAGGTTCCGGATCTCGCTCATGTTCGCCGTCGTTCCCTGGATCTGGACATCCGAGAGGCGATGATTCGCGTACTTGACGAGCTGCAGCGTTCCCGACTGCGCGCCGATCTTCTCGGCGAGGCGCGCGAGGCGCACGACCTGATCGTAGTCGGGCTTCTGAACGGGCTTTCTCTTGAGCGCCTCGAGGTAGCCCTCACGCGACGTGATGATTCCCCAGCGCGTGACCACGTAGACGTCGGGCGACAGCGTGAAGATTTTCGTCGCGACGTAGTTGTTGAGGCCCGAGATGACGGCCACGACGGCGACGACCGTCATCACGCCGATGATGACGCCGAGGAGCGTGAGGAACGAGCGGAGCTTGTGCGCCGTGACCGCTTTCCAGGCAACGCGCAGAAGCTCCCCGATCAGCATGCCGGTCCTGAGTTCTCAGGAACTCTTCGCGGCGTCGGGACCCGCCGCCGCGTTGTCGACCTTGACGCGATCTCCGATCTTGAGAGAACGGAGCGCCTTGAAAGGTCCCGTGACGATCTCCTCGCCGTCCGCGAGCCCTTCGAGGACCTCGGTCTGCAGGTCGGCGCTGATCCCGGTCTTGATCGGCCGGAAATCGACGGTGCCGTCCTTTTTCACGACGAAGACGCCCTCCACGTCCTTCTTCTTTTCGGCCGCGGCGGCGGTGGGCGTCGGGACGGGTGTCGGTTTCCTGCCCTTCGGGCGCTCGAGCGACGCCGGATCGGCGACGACGAGGGCCGGGATGGGAATCGCGAGCGCGGCGGCGCGTCGGTCGGTCTCGATCTTCCCGGAGACCGAGAAACCGGGCCGGATGTTCGACGGCGGGCTCTCGACCTGGACCTTCACGATGAAGTTGACGGCCGACGAGTCCGTGCCGAGCGCGGACTTCGTGATCGGACTGCCGCCGATCTCCGTGACGACGCCGTCGAACTTCTTGTCCGGGTACGCGTCGAACGCGAGCTTCGCCTTCTGGCCGACCTTCACGTGCGGGATGTCGGTCTCGTCGACCTCCATCTCGCCCTCGACGATGGACATGTCCGACACCGTCAGGAGCACCGTTCCCGCGTTGTTCATCGTGCCGACGATCGCGTTCTCGCCGGCCTCGACGGGCTTCGCCGTGACGATTCCGTCGATGGGGGCTGTGATCGTCGTCTTCTTCAGGCTGTCCTTGTTCGCGAGGAGGTTCGCCCGCGCCTGCTCGATGCGCCGCTCGTCCGCCGTCTCGTTCGCGCGGCCGGAGTCGAGCGCGAGCTGGGCCTTCTGAAGGTTCTGCTCGGACTCGATGTGCGCCTCGAAGTTCTTCTTCGTGCGATCGAGGTCGCGCTCTGCCTGCTCCCGCGTGAACTTGTCCGCCTCCCGCTGCGCGAAGAGGGCATCGAGGCCCGCCTGGGTCGCCTGCGCGCCCGCGTCGTACTGGACCTTGTCGATCTGCAGGAGGAGGTCGCCCTTTTTGACGTGCTCTCCTTCGACCACGGCGAGCGTCACGATCTGACCCATGACCTGCGACGAGATATCGACCTTCGTCTTGGCCTGCACGCGCCCGTTGCAGTTCACCGTGGCGACGAGTGGGGCCTTCGCGACTTTCGCCGTCGTGACCCGCACGAGGCTCTTGTCCCGGCTCCTGATCGAGGCATAGACGACGAGGGCGAGGACAAGGGCGACGGCCACCCCGATCGCGACCTTGATCCGCGTGGTCATCGAACGACTCCCTTCGGGCGCAACGCCTTGACTCCTCCGCCTGTTACGGGATTTGAGGGACGAAAGTTTCCGCTTCCCAAAACGGCGGATCTGGCGGACAGGGGGGGATTCGAACCCCCGGTAAGGTTTTAAAGCCCTACGGCGGTTTAGCAAACCGCTGGTTTAAGCCACTCACCCACCTGTCCGCGCGAGCGCCGGGCCGCGAAGTCTAGCAGGGAGAGAGGATAATCGCCGTGCGGAGGAGTGGCCGAGTGGCTTAAGGCGGCGGTCTTGAAAACCGTTGAACCGCAAGGTTCCGGGGGTTCGAATCCCTCCTCCTCCGCCAGTTTCGCGCGCCGTCAGAGCCTGCGAATCTCCGCAAGACCGCCGCAGTAAGGCTGCAGGACCTTCGGGATCGAGACAGAGCCGTCTTTTCTTTGGAAGTTTTCGAGGATCGCGACGAGCGTCCGCCCGACGGGCAGCGCCGAGCCGTTGAGCGTGTGAACGAGCTCGTTTCGGGGTTTCCCGCCAGGGCCTTCCACCTTCACGCGGATCGCGGCGCGGCGCGCCTGGAAATCCTCGAAGTTCGAGCAGGACGAGATCTCCTTGTAGCCGTTCTGCCCGGGCAAGAAGACCTCGAGGTCGTACGTCTTCGCCGAGGCGAAGCCCAGATCGCCGCGGCACAGGGAGATGCGCCGGTACGGGAGCTCGAGGCGCTCGAGGAGGTCCTCGGCGTCGCGCGTCAGGCGCTCGTGCTCTTCGCGCGAGGCCTGGCTGCTCGTGAACTTCACGAGCTCGACCTTGTCGAACTGGTGCTGGCGGATCATCCCGCGCGTGTCCTTGCCGGCGGCACCAGCCTCGGCGCGGAAGCACGGCGTGTACGCACAGTAGGAGATGGGCAGCTCCTTCCACGAAAGCACTTCGTCGCGGTGGAGATTCGTGACGGGCACCTCGGCCGTGGGCGTCAGGTACCAGTCCGTCCCCTCGAGGTGAAAAAGATCCTCTTCGAACTTCGGGAGCTGGCCGGTGCCGAAGAGCGAAGCGGAGTTCACGAGGAAGGGAGGCAGCACCTCGGTATAGCCGTGCTCGCGCGTGTGCACGTCGAGGCAGAACTGGATGAGCGCCCGCGACAGAAGCGAGGCCGGCCCCTTGAGCACGGTGAAGCGAGACCCGGTGATCTTGGCCGCGCGCTCGAAGTCGAGGATGCCGAGCGACGGCCCGAGATCCCAGTGCGCGAGCGGCGGGAAGTCGAAGCGGGTCGGCTCGCCCCACGTCTTCAGGACGACGTTCTGCGCCTCGTCAGCGCCGTCCGGCACGTCGTCCTGCGGAATGTTCGGGAGCGTCTCTTCGATGGGGACGAGGCGCTCGTCCAACGCTTTCAATTCTGCTTCGAGAGAAAGAGTCTGGGTGGCGATCTCTTTCGAGAGCTGTTCATCGCCGGCTGAATCTTCGCCCGCCCTGCGCTTCGCGCCGATTTTCTGAGAAAGGGAATTCCGCGCGGCGCGCACGGCTTCCACCTGAGTGAGCCTCATTCTCCGAACGGCGTCGATGTCGCGCCATTCCTCCAGAGCGCCGGCCGGCACGTTGCGCTGCCGGAACAGGTGAGGAAGGCGGTCGAATTCCTTTCGAAGAAAATCCCGCGAGATCATGGGAACGGCATTCTAAGCGGCGCGGGGCGTGCCACCCCGCGCCGCACTATCATCGCTCGGCTTGACCGTCCCGCGCGTCCTCGTCGCAATCGTGTCCTGGAACTCCTCCGCCCACCTGCGCGAGGCGATCGTGTCGGTGCCCGAAGGCGTGCCCGTCGTCGTCGTCGACAACGCTTCGTCAGACGGCTCGGCGGAAGTCGCCCGAACAGCGGGCGCCCGCGTGATCGACGCCGGTGTGAATCTCGGCTTCGGCCCCGCGTGCAACCGCGCCGCGCGCGAAGGCGGCCCGTCGGAGACGATCCTTTTTTTGAACCCCGACGCCGCCCTCGTGGACGGCTCGCGGACGCTCGCCGCGCTCCTCGCCGCGCTGGACGCGGACCCCGCCGTCGCCGCCGTGGCGCCGCGGCTCGAGGGCGACGGCCAGGACCGCTTTCAGCTCCGCCGCCTCCCGTCGGCTCATGCGCTCGTTCGCGAGGCGCTCCTCGTCGACCGCCTCTTCCCGAACAACGCGGGTTTTCGCCGCGACCGCTACCTCGACGAGGACCGCCGCGCGGCTTTTGACGTCGAGCAGCCCGCCGCCGCCGCCCTCCTCGTGAGGCGTGACGCCTTCGAAGCGCTCTCGGGCTTCGATGCCGCCTTCACGCCCGCGTGGTTCGAGGACGTGGATCTCTGCGCGCGCCTCCTGAAATCGGGCTGGAGGATCCGGTACGTTCCCGAGGGCCGCGCCACGCACATGGGCGGCGTCACGATGCAGGCGCTTTTCTACCGCGACTTCCGCCCCGTTTACATCCGGAATCTATTCCGCTACCTGGCGCGCCACGCGTCACCCGGGACCCGCGCCGCCGCGCGGGCCGCAGCGCTCGCGGGCGCGCTTCTGAGACTCGCGCTTCTCCCGTTCGTTCGGCCCGACCACCCGCGGCCCGACGCGGCCGGGGCCCACGCGCGCGTCGTCCGCGGGCTTCTCGGCTTCGGCTGGCGCTCGGCGCTCCTTAAGGGAGGACGATCCTCGTGACGGGGACCCGCGTTCTCGTCTCGATCGTCACGCACAACGAGTCGCGCGACGTCGAGCGCCTCCTGCCGTCTCTCTTCGCGCAGACGTTCCGGGATTTCTCGATCGTGGCCGTGGACAATGCTTCGGAGGACGGCACGCGCTCCACGTTCGCCGCGTTCGAAAAGGTGACGCCCGTCCCGCTCACGGTCGTGTCTTCGCGCGAGAACCTCGGCTACACGGGCGGCCACAACCTCGCGATCGGCAAGGCCGTGGAAGCGCAGTGCCCCTGGGTCCTCGTCCTCAACTCCGACGTCGTCCTCGCGCCCGATTTTCTCGAGCGCCTCCTCGACGAGGCCGAGCGGCCTGAAAACGCGCGCACCGGCGCCTTCACCGGGAAGATCCTCAGGGCCGAGGGTGTCGAGCTTCTTCCCACGGCGGTGCTCGACACCGTCGGGATCCGCATGACCAAGAACGGCCGGCACTTCGACATCGGGGCGGGCCTCCAGGACGACGGGCGCTACGACCGCGGAGCGGAGGTCTTCGGCGTCTCGGGCTGCGTCGCGCTTTACCGGACGGCCGCGCTCTCAGACGTGAAGATCGCGACGGGCTTTTTCGACAACGACTTCTTTCTCTACCGCGAGGACGTGGACCTCGCGTGGCGGCTCCGCGGGCGCGGCTGGACCGCCCGCTGCGTCCCCGCCGCCCGGGCGTGGCACCGCCGGCGCAACCTGCCCGAGCGTCGCCGCGAGATGTCGCCCGCGGCGAATCTGCATTCCGTCAAAAACCGCTTTCTCCTCCGGATCAACAACGCGGGGAAAGAGCACCTCGAGGCGACGTTCGCGCGTACCTTCGCCCGCGACCTCGTCGTCGTCGCGGCGTGCCTCACGGTGGAGCGCGGCTCGCTGCCGGCCCTCCGCTGGCTCGCGGAGAACCGAGCGCGCCTTCTCGCGAAGCGCGCCGCGATTCGCGCCGCGCGCACCGTGACCGATCGCGCGCTCCTGCCCTGGTTCACCTCCGGGCCGGAGGGGGCGCGCCGCGCCGGCGCATGAGAATCGCCATCATAGGAACGCGCGGCGTTCCCGCCGCATACGGAGGCTTCGAGACTCTCGCCGAGGAGCTCTCCGCACGCCTCGCCGGCCGGGGGCATCTCGTCACGGTCTACGCGCGGGCGCACAGCGTCGGCTCCGTCGTCTCGGCCCATCGCGGCGCACGCGTCGTCCACCTTCCGACGCTCCGCCTGAAATACTTCGACACCGTCGTCCATTCGGCGCTCTCGGGCCTCCATGCCGCGGCAGAGGGTTATGACGCCGTTCTCGTCTGCAACGGCGCCAACGCCCTCCTTTGCCGCCTGCCCCGCCTTCTCGGGACGCCGGCGCGCATCGTCCTGAACGTGGACGGCCTCGAGCGGAACCGCCGCAAGTGGAATCGCCTCGGGCAGCTCGTCTACGCGCTTTCCGAGCGGCTCTCCTGCGTGATGCCGGACGCCGTCGTGACGGATGCCCGCGCCATCCAGGCCTACTACCGCGAGAGGTACGGAAAAGAGTCCGTTTTCATCCCGTATGGCTCCGACCTCCCGCCTCCCACTTCCTTCGCGACGCTCGAGCGCCTCGGGCTTCAGCCTGGCGGCTATGTGCTCTACGTCTCGCGCTTCGAGCCGGAGAACAACGCGGACGCTGTCGTGCGCGCGTTCCGAGGCGTGCCGGGTGAGACGAAGCTCGTCCTCGTGGGCACGGCGCCCTACGCGGACGCCTTTCTCGCGCGGGTCCGCGCCGAGGCCGCTCTCGATCCGCGAGTTCTCCTGCCTGGAGCGCTCTATGGGGAGGCGTATCGCGAGCTCCTCGCGCACACCGCGATCTACGTGCACGCGACGGAGGTCGGAGGCACGCACCCCGCGCTCGTCGAAGCGATGGGCTTCGGCCGGCCGCTCGTCGTACACGACACTCCCGAGAATCGCGAGGCGGCGGGGGAGGCCGCGCTCTTCGTGAACGCGCGAAGCGCCGCGAGCCTCGCCGCCTCTCTGACGGCGCTGCTCTCGGATCCCTCGGCGCGGGAGCGCTCGGGCCGGGCGGCGCTCGAGCGCGCCCGCAGGGATTACCGCTGGGAGGCGGTGGCTCACGCCTACGAGACCCTCCTGACGGGCCCCTGAGACCCGAAACGCCCACCCTTGCTAGGATTCGAATGGCGGGGAAGCTCCCGTCCCCGAATGCTGAAGCAGCAGGCCCGGACGATCGCCGCGCTCCTGTACGCGGCCGACCTCAGCGTCACCCTCGCGACGCTGCCCGTGGCCTACGTGCTAAGGAGCGAGCTTCTGCCGCACCTCTTCAGCCGGCTCACGCCGCTTTATCAGTTCAACTGGTACCTCGTCCTCGTGGGGCCCACGGTCCTGATCTTTTCGGGCCTCCTCTTCCTCGAAGGCGCGTATCGCAGCCACCGCACGCTGCGGCTCAAGGACGAGGTCGCGCTCATGACGCGCACGTCTTTCTTCGGAAGCCTGTTGCTCGCGCTCGTCGTCTTCGGCGCCCGGTGGGATTTCATCTCGCGGCCGGTTCTCGCGATCTTCTTCATCGTGAACGTCCTCTTCCTCGTGTCAGAGCGCATCACGGTACGTCTCGTCGCCCGTCGCGTGCGCTCACTCGGCTTCAATTTCCGCACCGTCGTCCTCGTCGGCGACACGACGAGGGCCGCGTCGATGGCCCGCCTCATCCGCGAGCATCCGTGGTGGGGGTTGAAGCTCCTCGGCCTCGTGCGCGAGCGACCCGCCGAAGACGGCCAGACGACGACCGCGAATGGCGTGCCGCTTCTCGGTTCACTTCAGGATTTTCCGAAGATCCTCACGGAGCTCACCGTCGACGAGGTCATCCTCGCCGTGGACCGCGGCGATCTGCCGAAGCTCGAGGACGTCTTTCTGCTCTGCGAGGAGATGGGCGTCAAGACGCGGCTCGTCCTCGACTTTTTCCCCCACGTGCTCGCGCGCGTGGAGCTCGAGGAGCTCGAGGGAACACCGCTCCTCACGTTCTCGACGACGCCGGGTGAAGGCCTCGCTCTCGTCGTCAAACGCGCCGTCGACATCTTCCTGTCCGTCCTCGTCGGCGTCGTGTCTTTCGTGCCCGTCACGCTCGCGGCGCTCGTCATCAAGCTCACGTCGCGGGGGCCGGTGCTCTTCCGCCAGACGCGCTGCGGGCTGAACGGCCGCCCGTTCACGCTCGTCAAGCTCCGGACGATGGTCGAGGGGGCGGAGGAGCTCCTGCCCGGCGTCGCGCACCTGAACGAGCACGAGGGCCCCGTCTTCAAGGCGGCGAACGACCCGCGTCTCACGGTGTTCGGCCGCCTCATTCGCCGCTTCTCGTTCGACGAGGTGCCCCAGCTCTGGAACGTCCTGCGCGGCGAGATGTCTCTCGTGGGGCCGCGCCCGCCCCTTCCCGAGGAGGTCGCGCGCTACGAGAGGTGGCAGCGGCGCCGCCTCTCGATGAAGCCGGGCGTCACGGGGCTCTGGCAGGTCTCGGGCCGAAGCGAGATCGCGGAGTTCAACGAGTGGATGAACCTCGATCTCGCCTACATCGACAACTGGAGCCTCGGCCTCGACGCGAAGATCCTATTGCGCACGATTCCGACCGTCCTGACGGGCCGCGGCGCGCGTTAGGGCGCGCCGCGCAGGACCTTCGGCGCTGACAGCGCACGCCGGAGCTGCTTGAGGTGCTTGCCCTCGTGCCCCGCGATGAACCGGAACCACGAGACGCCCGTGAAGCGGCCGAGGAGAAAATGCGGGAAGACGAGCCTTGCGAAGCGCTTTTCGCCCATCCGGTCGACGAGCGCGAGGAGATCGCGGCGCGACGAGGCTAGGCCCTGGAGGACCTCGGCGGGCACCACCTCCGCGCGCGGGCGCGGCCTCACGAGCTTCGGAGCCGTCAGCTTGATCGGCCAGAAGACGGGGGTCATGGGCAGGCGGTAGTACCACGCGCGCCTCGGGACGCGAGTCGGCTCGCCTCGCTCGAGTTTTCCGAGCGCTTTCACGAGGGAGCTTTCGGCCGTGCGGATGTGGTCGAGGACCTCGGCCGCACACCAGCCGCCGCCCGCGGGGGCGGCCATGAGCTCGGCGTCGGACTTTCCCGCCACGGCGGCGCTGATCTCCCGTCGCACCCGTTCCATTCCGGCGCGAGCCTCCCGCAATGCGTTCAGCCGGCTCATAATCCGCATCGTCTCACCGAAGCGGAGGCCCCGTCCATGAAGCGATCTCTCTCCCTGTCTCTCGCCGTCCTCGCTCTTTCTTTCGGCGCGCCTCGCGTGGCGGCCCAGCCTCTCGTCGTGAAATGCGGGAAGCTCCTCGACCCGGCGACGCGGACCGTGCACGCTGGCGTCCTCGTCGTCTTCGACGGAGGCAAGGTCTCCGACACCAAGGCCGCGCTTGCGGCCGCCGAGAACGCCGCGCGAACGGGCGCGAAAGTGCTGCTCGACCTTTCGGCCTACACCTGCCTCCCCGGCCTCATCGACGCGCACACGCACCTCCTGCTGCAGGGGGACGCGACCGCCGAGGAGTACGACGAGCAGGTCCTCAAGGAGTCGACCCCCTACCGCGCGCTCCGCGCCACGGCCGCCGCGCGCATCGCGCTCGACCACGGCTTCACGACCCTGCGCGATCTCGGGACCGAGGGCGCGGGCTTCACGGACGTGGACCTGAGGAAGGCGTTCGCCCTCGGGATCGTGCCTGGGCCGCGCGTCCTCGCCGCGGGCCCCGCGATGACGCCGACCGGCCGCTATCCGCTCCTCGGCTATTCGTGGGAGCGGAAGATGCCCGACGGCGTCCTCAAGTGCGACGGCGCCGACGACTGCCGCAAGGCGGTCCGGTATCAGGCGCAGTACGGCGTCGACTGGATCAAGGTCTACGCCGACGGCTCGTATTACCGGACGCCGGACGGCGGCTGGGCGTCCATTCCGAACTTCACGCAGGACGAGATGAACGCGATCGTGGACGAAGCGCACCGCCTCAGGAAGAAGGTCGCGGCCCACTCGATGACGCCGACGGGCCATCGGATCGCGCTCGCCGCCGGCGTCGATTCGCTCGAGCACGGGGACGTGCTGGACGACGAGACCGTCAAGGCGATGGTCGCGAAGAAGGTCGCCTACTGCCCGACGATCACCGCCCTCGACTTCGTGAAGGGCCCGCGCAGCAAGACGAACCCGATCTGGGACCAGCTCTGGGCCGCCTCGCAGGAGTCCTTCAAGCGGGCCTACAAAGCCGGCGCGTTGATCGCGTTCGGGACGGACGCGGGCGCGTTCGGCTGGGACCAGCGCAACGAGGCCGGGGAGTTCTCGTTCATGGTCGCGTGGGGGATGACGCCCTGGGACGCGCTCCGCTCGGCGACGACGGTGGCCGCCGACCTCCTCGGGCCGCACAAGGACGGCAGGCTCGGGTGTCTCGACGCCGGTTGTGTCGCCGATCTCGTCGCGGTCGCAGGCGACCCGCTTCTCGACATCAAGACGATGGAGAAGACGGTCGCGGTGATCTCGCGCGGCAAGGTCGTCAAGAAACCGGATTGAGGAAGAACCCGGCGCGCCGAGTGGCGCAGAAGCTGATCGTCGCGCTGGTTTTCTTCTTGGAAGGTAAATGCGCCCTCGCGCAGGCGCTGGCGGCGCCCGATGCGTGGCACGTGATCGCCTCTTACGGCCAGGCGTCCGCGCCGCGGTCGCAGGGGTTCGCGGAGGCTGCGACGCTTTCGGTAGCGCGCGATTTTCCGCTCGGCTCCCGCTTCTCGCTGGGCCTCGAATTCACGCCGCTCTTCGTCGTGAACCAGACGCGCGTGGATCTGCCGGGCCGTCCGCGCGAGGTCGCGTATGCGGTTGCCGTGACGCCCGTCCTCGCGTGGACCTGGGTGCCGAAAGCCTCTCGGTTCGGCCTGAGGCTCGAGGGTGGCGCCGGGATCTTCTGGGGTTTCTCGCCGATTCCCACGGAGGGCTCCCGGTTCAACTTCCTCGAAGAGTTCACGGGTCTGGTCCTCGTCCGCGTCGGAAGCGATCACCTCGTCTCTCTCGGCGTCCGGCGCGTCCACGTCTCGAATCTCGGCCTCGCGGGGCCTGACAACCCAGGCCTGAGCTTCTACTCCGGCGTCGTCGGCCTTTCGTGGCCGGCCCGCTGACGCCGGGCTATTTCTTCGCCGCCGCCGGCCGGTAGCCCTTCGCGCCCACCTTGCCGAGCGCGCCGACGCTCTCGAAGTACTTTGCGAAGGCGATCATGCCACCCTCGGCCTGCTCCCAGTCGTAGTTCTCGTTCGGCGCGTGGTAGCCGTGCTCGGGGAGCGAGAGGCCGAGGAAGAGGATCGGCACCTTCAGGAGCTTCTCAATCGTGACGACGGCGCCGATCGAGCCACCCTCGCGCACGAAGACGGGCTCCTTGCCGAACGCGAACTTCATCGAGCTTCGGACCGCGTCGGCGAGAGGGCCTGTCGTGATGCCGCGATACGGGTCGAGGCGGCCTTCCAGGTGGACCTTCACGTCGGGGTTCTTCTTCCTCACGAACGCCGTGACGAGCTTCGTGATCTTGGCCCCTGTCTGGTTCGGGACGAGGCGGCAGGAGACCTTCACCTCGGCGCGCGGCGGGATGATGGTCTTCACGCCCGGGCCCGTGTAGCCGCCGACGACGCCGTGAACCTCGAACGTGGGCCTCGTCCAGATGCGCTTCATGACTTCGAGCACGTCGTTCGTGCGGATGGATTTGAAGAGATGGTCCTTCTTGAAGCCCGAGACCGTGAAGCCGGACCTGCGGAAATCCGCGAGCTCCGCCTTCGACGTCGCGACGACGTCATCGTAGAAGCCGGGAATCTTCACGCGTCCCGTCTTCGCGTCGAAGCAGTCGGCGACGAGCTGCATGAGCTCGGCGATCGGGTTGCGCGCCGCGCCGCCCGTCACACCGGAATGCTGATCGGTCGTGCCCGTCTCGAGCGTGAAGAGCAGGCCCTGCAGGCCGCGGAGGCCCGCCGGCGCTGCCGGCTTGCCGCGCGCGATCCAGATCGTGTCGGAGACGATGACCGAGTCGGTCGCGAGAGCGTCCAGGGCTCCCTCGACGCCCTTCGCGAAGCTCGGCGAGCCGATCTCCTCCTCGAACTCCCATAGAACCCTCACGTTCACGGGCACGCCCGCGTCCACGGCGGCCTTCGCGCCGAAGAGCGCCGAGAGCGCGGGGCCCTTGTCGTCCGTGGTCCCGCGCCCGAAATAGCGGTCGCCCTCCACCGTGAATACGAACGGGTCCGTTTCCCACGGCTCGGTCTCCCTCGAGGCGGGCTGGACGTCGAGGTGGTTGTAAATGGTGACGGTGGGACGCGACGGGTCGCTGCCCCACGCGCCGCTGACGATCGGGTTGCCACCCGACTCGTGGACGGAAGGCGTTCCCGAGAAGGCGCGGATCGTCTTTTCGGCCAGCTTCACGCCATCGGCGATCGCGGCCTTTTTCGTGGGATCGACGGAGACTGTCGGGCACTCGACGAAATCGCGGAGCAACCCCTCGAATCGGGACCGGTTCTCGCGGGCGAAGGTGGTGAGGGCGTCTTTGGTGAGCGCGGACGTATTCATGGCCTGAGTCTAGCCCGGCCCATCCGAACCTCAGGGAGAGGTCGGGGTCAGCCCGGAGCTCCTGAGGTCCCCTCGGAGGAGGGCGTTCCAGGCGGGCGGAATCTTCTCTTGTGCATGCGCTCCTCCTCTTCCTTGAAGAGATACTTGATGGAGCGCTTCGGAATGAGCAGGTTCGGCCCGTGCTCGCGGTTCAGTTTGATCACATCCTTGTCGTACCACTCGATCCAGCCGCGCAGCTCCTCGCCGTCCACGAGGCGGACGACGATCGGCGTCTTGCTCTGCATCTGCTTGAGGTAGTAGTACGCCTCGGCGTTCGTCTGCTCCGGGGGGACCATTTTTCGCGACGACGGGCCGCGCGAGACGCCCTGGTCGCGCAGGACGCGGGCCAACGAGGGCCGGATGAGCTTCCGCGGGCCCAGCTCGGCTGGTCCGTCCGCGGCGGCGGAAGGCTCTGCTGGGGTCGGCGGCTTTTTCACCGAAGCCATGTCGAGGACTCCTCTTCTTGGGGGACCCATGGGAGGGGAAACGAATTTGAGAGGGAGTCTATTCCGTGCTCCGGCGGAAAAGCGAGGCCCCGAAATGCCCTCAGGCAGCGGGCGGCGCGGAGCGCGCCCGGTCGCCCCCGTGGCTCATCCGGCGCGCGGCCTCGATCCCGCCTTCGAGCTCGTAAGCGACGCAGCATTTCAGGCGCCCGCACTGGCCCGTGAGCTTCGAGGGGTTCGGGGTGAGGCCCTGCATCTTGGCCATCTTGATGGCCACGGGATGGAAGCTCTTGAGCCAGGTCGAGCAGCAGAGCGTGAGGCCGCACGAGCCGATGCCGCCGATCAGCTTCGTCTCGTCCCTGACCCCGATCGACTTCATCTCGACGCGGATCTCGAAGCGGTCGCCGATCCGGCGGGCGAGCTCCCGCGTCTCGGACTTTTTCTCGGACGTGTAGAGCACCGTCATCCGCCTCCGGTCGAAGCCGACCGCGCACTTGACGACGTGGAGGTCCAGTTTCAGCTCGAGAACCGCCGCGTCGGCGAAGAGGCGGGCCGCGTCCTGGAGCTCGACCCTCTCGACGTAGTCGGCGTACTCCGAGTCGGACGCGAGCCTGAGGAAGCGCTTCGCCTTCTTCGACGAGCACGCCTTCGCAAGGACCGGGGTCGTCGTCGTGACTTCGGCGAACTCGGGACCGTTCTCGGCTTCCACGATGATGCGCTCGCCTGGTTTGACCGCGATCTCGCCCGTGAAAACGAGCGCCGTCTTTCCGTCCATCGCGTCGGCGAGGCGCACCCCGATGTAGTTGCCGCCGGGGTTCGTGGAGGTTCCGAGGGAGCAGCCGGTACAGCCCATACGCGGCCGATTGTGCCAGAGGCTATTCCCGCGCGTACAGCGCGGCCCCGAGAAGGCCCGCGTCGTCGCCCAGCGCGGCCGGCTCGACCCGCAGTTTCCCGAGCTCCTGGGTGAAAGCGAACGCCTCGGCCCATTTTCGAACGTCCGCGAGATACGAGGCGCCGACGTCCACCGCCACGCCGCCGCCGAGCACGAAAAGGTCGGGCGAAAAAACGTTGAAGAGGTTCGCCATCGCGAGGCCCACGGCTTTCGCGGAACGGGCGAGAGCGCGAAGAGCGAGCGCGTCTTTCGCCTCGACGGCCTCGCGGAGCTGGGAGCCCTTGAGCCGCGCGTCTTTCCTCGACACGGCCTTCTCGAGGCAGGTCTTCTCGCCTGCGGCGATCCTCCTTCTCAGCCACGCCGTGATCCCGACCTTGGCCGCGATGCCTTCCAGCGTTCCGTTGGGTTTGCCGGGCTCGGCGCGCCGGAAATCGATCTGGATCTGGCCGATCTCGCCCGCGTTGCAATTCCGGCCCGTGTGGATTTTCCCGTCGATGATGACGGCGCCGCCCACGCCTGTTCCGACCCACACGGCGATCATCGTGGACGCGCCGCGCCCAGCGCCGAGCCGCGCCTCGGCGAGAGCCGCAAGGCGGACGTCGTGCCCGAGGCGCCGGCGGGCTTTCGGGAACGCTCCGCCCAGCGCCTTGACGATGTCCCAGTTCTTCACCGTGAGGTTTCCTGCGCGAATCATCACGCCCTTCTCCACGTCCACGGCGCCGGGGGCCGCCACGGCGAGTGCGCTCACGCGCTCCCGCGAGGCGCCGGCCTCGTTCAGCGCCAAATCGGAGGCCTCGACGAGCGCCTCCGTGAGCACCGCCGCATCGCTCTCGAAGGGGGTCTTGAGCTTGCCCCGCCCGAGAATCTTTCCCGCGCCGTCCACGGCGCCTGCGAGGATCTTCGTCCCGCCGAGATCGATCCCGAGTGTGATTTGACCCTGCGTCCGAGCGGCCATCTCCACCTCCGTCTGCACCGGGGAGGATAGTCTTGCTTCATGAGCCTCCATCCGTGGCAGCGCTATCAGGCCCTCTCCCTCCACGTTCCTACGCTTTCGCTCCTCGTCGACCTCTCGAAGACGTCGCTCATGGACGACGCGCTCCATCGCGACCCGCTTCTCACGACCGCGTTCCCCGCGGCCTTCGCCGCGATGGAGGCGCTCGAGGCCGGTGCGATCGCGAACCCCGACGAGAACCGGCGCGTGGGCCACTACTGGTTGCGCGCGCCGGAGCGCGCGCCCGACGCGGAGACGGCCGAGGCGATCCGCGGGACGCTCACGCGGATCAAAGACTTCGCAGAGGCCGTCCACGCGGGCCGCCTCGCGCCGCAGAAGGCGTCGCGCTTTACGAACCTCCTCGTTGTCGGGATCGGCGGCTCGGCCCTCGGGCCGCAGTTCGTCGCGGACGCGCTCGGCTCGCCGCGCGATCCGCTCCGGCCGTTCTTTTTCGACAACACGGATCCCGACGGCATGGCGCGCGAGCTGTCGCGGATCGCGGCGACCGAAGACGGCCTCCCCGCGACGCTCACGGTCGTGATCTCCAAGTCGGGCGGGACGAAGGAGACACGCAACGGGATGCTCGAGGCGGCGGACGCCTACCGCCGCGCGGGCCTCGACTTCGCGAGGCACGCGGTCGCCGTCACGGGGGCGCAAAGCGAGCTCGACGAGGTCGCCGCGCGCGGGAACTGGCTGAGCCGCTTCCCGATGTGGGACTGGGTGGGCGGACGCACGTCGGAGCTTTCCGCCGTCGGCCTCCTGCCCGCGGCGCTCCAGGGCCTCGACGTGGACAGCCTTCTCGCCGGCGCCGCCGCGTGCGATGAGGCGACGCGCGTCCCTCACGTCGCGAAAAACCCGGCCGCGATGCTCGCGCTCGCGTGGTACCGCGAGACGGATGGAAAAGGGCAGAAGGACATGGTCGTCCTTCCGTACCGCGACCGCCTCCTCATGTTCTCGAGATACCTCCAGCAGCTCGTCATGGAATCGCTCGGCAAGGAGAAGGACCTCGCGGGAAACGTCGTCCATCAGGGCATCGCCGTCTACGGCAACAAGGGCTCGACGGACCAGCACGCGTATGTGCAGCAGCTCCGCGAGGGCGTGCCGAATTTCTTCGTGACGTTCGTGGAGGTCGCGCGCGACGGCGAGACCGCCGCCGCCTCGCTCGCCGTCGAGCCCGACGTCACCTCGGGCGACTACCTCCACGGCTTTCTCCTCGGCACGCGGAAGGCGCTCTACGAGAACGGACGCGGGTCGATCACGCTCACGATGTCGGACGTCTCCGCGCGCTCCGTCGGCATGCTCATTGCGCTCTACGAGCGCACGGTCGGCCTTTACGCGCAGCTCGTCGGCGTCAACGCGTACCACCAGCCCGGCGTCGAGGCCGGGAAGAAGGCCGCGGCCGCGGTCCTCGTCCTGCAGGCCAGTCTCCTCGCGGATCTGCGCCGGGAGAATGGCGTCTTCCGGACCGCCGAGCGTATCGCGGCCTCGGCCGGCGCGCCGGACGAGACCGAGACGGTTTTCAAGGTGCTCGAGCACCTCGCGGCGAATCCCGACCACGGCGTCGCGCGAAAGGCGGGCCCGACGTTCTTCCTCGCGACGTTCGGGATTCCGTGATTCCAGCTCGCGCGCGCAGACGGGGACGTGGCCACGATTCTCTTACGCCGGCGCGAGCGGTCCCGTTTCAGGGTTTGAGGCTCGCGACGAGCGCGTCGAAATCCACCCCGGCGGCCGCCATGCTCCGTCGCGGGCCGGTGAGCTTGAAGAACACGGCTCCGTCCGGCCCTTCGGCGATCGCGCCACGGAGCGCAAAGCCGCTCTTCGCCGGAGACGCGTCGCCCATCCCGGTGCCGGAGGAATAGGTCCCGGCCGCCCTCACGAGCGTCACGGGCAGCACGCCGGTGCGCATGAGGCTGCGCGTGGGCTTCGGATCGCCGGGCGAGGACGCGAACTGCGAGAACCAGCGCTCCACGTTCGCGTCGACGCTCCCGCCCTTTCCTGGCCCGAACCAGAAGACGGCCAGCTCCGGCCTTTCGGCGTCACCCGCCGAGGCGGGAAGAAAGTACGTTGCGAGCCTCATCGCAGACGACGGCCCGGGCACCCACGTCTTCGGCACGGCCCATGTCAGGCCGCCGCCGGACGTCACGGGAAAGACAGGCGCCGGCGTCGCGGCAAGGGCGGACGGGCCACCGTGGGACGAGACGAGCTGGGCGAGGAGCGCGAGGACGGCGGAGATGTGCATGGGCGCGATCATATTTCGTCATACTCTCAAACGTGGCGAGCCTCTCGGATCTGTCGCTCAAGAACCGCCTCTTCATGGCGACGTACCGGTATCGCGCGCTCGATCCCGTGCCGTTCACGCGGCCCGCGAAACCGCTCCGGCAAGCGCGCGTCGCGCTCGTGACGACGGGCGGCGTTCACCTGCCGTCGCAGGCTCCGTTCGACAACGAGCTCAAGGGCGGCGACGCGTCGTTCCGCGAGATCCCGGCGGACGTGGACCCCGCGACGCTCGGAATCGCGCACAAGTCCGATGCGTTCGACCAGAGCGGGTTTCGAGCGGACCGCAATCTCGGCTTTCCTCTCGAGAGGCTGCGCGAGATGGCTGCGAGCGGCGAGATCGGCTCTCTGAACGGCCGAGCGCTTTCGTTCATGGGCTCGATCACGGCGCCTGGGCGGCTCGTGAAGGAAACGGCGCCCGCAGCCGCCGCGCTCCTCGCCGCGGACGGCGTCGACGCAGCGTTTCTCGTCCCGCTTTGACCCATGTGCCATCAGACCGTCGGTCTGATCGCGGGCGAGCTCGAGCGGCGCGGCATCGCGACGACGTCCGTCACGATGCTCCAGGAGGTCACGAGGAAGGTCAAGACCCCGCGCGCTCTCGCGGTGCCTTATGCGCTCGGCTATCCGCTCGGGAAGCCGGGCGACCCCGCGCTCCAGACTCGGGTCATCCGTGCCGCCTTCGCGCTCCTCGACGCCCCGGGGCCGCCGCCCGTGCTCGTCGATTTCACCTCAACATAGAGCCGGAGCGCTCCACCAGGATATCGAGCGCCTTCTTTCCGATGTCTCGCCGGAAGTGGGCGCCTTCGAAATGGATCTTGCCCGCCGCTTCCTTCGCGGTCGCGAGTGCCTGCGAAAGGCCGCGCGCGCGCGCACACACGTTGAGAACCCGACCGCCCGACGTTACGAGGCGGCCGTCTAAGCCCTGAGCCGTCCCCGCATGGAAGACGAACACGCCTTCCATCGCCTCGGCGTCCTCGATTCCGGAAATGGCGCGGCCGCGCTCGAACGGCCCCGGGTAGCCTTCGGCGGTCATCACGAGGGCCGCGGTCGCCTCGCGCCTCCAGCCGGGCTGTACCCCTTCGTCGAAGCGGCCGCGCGCCGACCCCAGAAGAAGCGGCAGGAGGTCGCCGTCGAGGCGCAGGAGGACCGCCTGCGTCTCGGGATCCCCGAACCTCACGTTGTATTCGAGCACGTATGGGTTCAGCCCGGCCTCGAGGATGAGACCGACGAAGAGCACGCCGCGAAACGGGCGGCCCTCGTCCGCCATGCCCTTGAGCGTCGGCTGCACGATGAACGCGAGCACGTCGGACGCAGTGGACGCGTCGAGGAGCACCGACGGGCTGTGCGCGCCCATCCCGCCTGTGTTCGGGCCGCGGTCGCCGTCGAAGATCTTCTTGTAGTCCATCGCGGTGGCCAAAGGCAGCGCGCGCTCCCCGTCGCACAGGACCATGAAGCTCACCTCGTCTCCCGAGATGAACCGCTCCACGAGGATGCGGTCACCCGCCGAGCCGAAGACGCGATCCTCGAAAAACAGCTTCAGCGCGCGCTCGGCTTCCTCGGCCTCCTGCGCCACGACGACACCTTTGCCGCCCGCGAGGCCGTCCGCCTTGAAAACGCACGGCAGGCCGTACGACTTGAGCGCGCGCTCCGCCTCGCCGCGCGTCTGGCACACCTCGGCATCCGGCGTCGGGATGCCGTACTTCTTCATGAAGAGCTTCGAAAAGACCTTCGAGCCCTCGAGCTCGGCCGCGAGACGGTTCGGCCCGAAAGCCGTGAGGCCACGGCGCGCGAGCTCGTCCACGAGGCCGAGCGTGAGCGGAAGCTCGGGCCCGACGACGGTCAGGTCGATCTTCATCGACTCGGCGAAATCCGCCAGCTCGACGACGTTCTCGACGCCGATCGGAAGACACGTCGCCTTTGACGCCATGCCCGGATTGCCCGGCGCCGCGAAGACATCCGTGACGCCCGGCGCCTGCGCGAGCTTCCACACGAGCGCGTGCTCGCGACCCCCGGAGCCGACGACGAGGATCCTCATCTGGTCGGGGAGAAGTCTACCCGACCGGCGCTTGACGGCCCCGGCCGGCGCGCCGTACCCTGACGGCGGCTCTTTGACCGGGTTTCATCCAGAGCGGCGGAGGGACGGGCCCTGCGATGCCGCGGCAACCGGTCCGGTGCCCCGAAGGGGTGGCGGATGCCAGGTGCCAAATCCCGCTCCGGGGCGCACGACGCGGCCGGAGGAAGATGAGATCGAGGCCGAAAACGGCGCGGAGTCCCGGCGCCCCTTCGTCCTCGAAGGGGCGTTTTTCATGAAGAGAGACATCCGGGAGCGGCTGAAGGCCGAAGTCCTCCTCACGGACGGCGCGATGGGGACGCTGCTCGTGTCGCGCGGCGCGCCGGCGGAGGGCCCGCGATCGCCGAATTCGGTGGCCGCGCCCGACCTCGTGCGCGAGATCCATGACGACTACGTGGCGGCTGGCGCGCAGGTGCTCTCCACGAACACGTGGGACGCGAATCGCGCGAAGCTCTCCAGGTTCGACTGGGCCGACTCGCTCGAAAAGATCAACCGCGCGGCCGTGCGCCTCGCCCGCGCCGCGGCCGAGGGGGAATACGTCTACGTGGCGGGATCCGTCGGGCCGCTCGGACAGCTCGTGAAGCCCTACGGGCCGCTTACGCGCCTCCACGTGCGCGAGCTCTTCACGGAGCAGCTCCGGATCCTCCTCGAGGAAGGCGTCGACCTTCTGTCCTTCGAGACGTTCTCCTCGACGCTCGAGGCTACCGAGGCGCTGCGCGCCGCGCGCGCCCTGTCGGACGGGATTCCGATCTCCGCCTCGATGACGTTCCTCGCGGATGGCAAGACGAGCTTCGGCGAGGATGCGCCGGACGCACTCGCGGCGCTCGTCGCCGCGGGCGCCGATGTCGTCGGGATGAACTGCACGGTCGGGCCCCAGGAGGCCTTCGAGATCTTCTCGCGCGTCGCCGGGTCGGTGGCCGTTCCGGTTTCCGTGCGGCCGAACGCCGGATATCCCTGGGTCGTCTCGGGGCGCACCGTCTATCCGGCCACGCCCGATTACTTCCGCCAGAGCGCGCGCGACCTTCTGCGTGCCGGCGCCGCGCTAGTCGGCGGCTGCTGCGGCACCACGCCGGAGCACGTCGCCGCGATGGCGCGCGAAGTCGCGGGGAAGGCGCGCGCGGTGCCGGCTCCCGCGCCTCAAGCGCGCATCGCCGTGACGGAAGGCCGCGCGGCGCGCCCGCGCGAAGCAGCGCTCGAGACGTCCGCTCTGAAGCGCAAGCTCGCCGACCCGCGCGCGTTCGTCGTCACGGCCGAGGTCGAGCCGCCGAAAGGCATCGACGCCTCGGCAGCCGTGGACGGCGCGCGCACGCTGAAGGCCCTCGGCGTGGATGCCATCAACATCACGGACAACCCGATGGCGCGGCTCCGGATGTCGTCCATCGCCGTCGCGCATCTCATCCGGACCGAAACGGGCGCCGAGACGATCTTCCATGTCTCGCCGCGCGACCGGAACGTGCTCGGCATCCAGTCGGACCTCCTCGGCGCGGCCGGGCTCGGCATCAAGGCGCTTCTCGTCGTGGGCGGCGACCCCCTGAAAATCGGCGATTACCCTCAGGCCAAGCCCGTGGGCGAGATCGACACGCTCGGCCTCCTGCGCATCGTGAAGGGCCTGAACACGGGCACGGACCTCGCGGGCGGCGCGATCGGCTCGGCCACGTCGTTCGCGATCGCGTGCGCGGCGAATCCCGCGGCGAAGGACCTCGACGCCGAGATCTCGAAGCTCGCGGCCAAGATCGGGGCAGGAGCCACGTTCGCCCAGACGCAGCCCGTCTACGACATCGCGGCGCTCGACCGCTTCTACGCGCGCGCCGAGGCGCGCGCGATTCCCGTCCTCATCGGCCTCATCCCGCCGAAGAGCCTGAAGCAGGCTCTCTACCTCGCGAACGAGGTCCCAGGGCTCGTCGTGCCCGAGGAGATTCTCACGCGGATGCGCCACGCGGCCGAGAAGGGCCCCGAGTTCGAGGAAGAGGAAGGCCTCGCGATTGCCGTCGAGCTCGCGCGCGCGGTCGTGGAGCGGGCCCGCGGCGTCCACATCATGCCGATGGCGCGCTACGACGCGGTCAAGCGGATCCTCGAGGCGCTCGGCGCGGAGGCGAAGCGAACATGACCGCCAAGACCCGCCTCCGCGCGCTCCTTTCCAGCCGCATCGCCATCCTCGACGGAGCGATGGGGACGATGATCCAGGCGGAGAAGCTAGACGAGGCGGCGTATCGCGGCGAGCGGTTCCGGAATCACCCGGTGGACCTCAAGGGGAACAACGACCTCCTCGTCCTCACGCAGCCGGCGATCGTCGAGGGGATCCATCGGCAGTATCTCGAGGCGGGCGCCGACATCGTCGAGACGAACACGTTCAACGCGCAGGCGATCTCTCTCGCCGACTACGGCCTCCCGAGCCTCGCGTACGAGCTGAACGTCGCGGCCGCGCGCGTCGCGCGCCGGGCCGTGGACGCGCACCGCGCCGCCACGGGGGTGGACGCCTTCGTAGCGGGCGCGGTCGGCCCCACGAATAGAACGCTCTCGCTCGCGGTGGACGTGAACGATCCCGGAAAGAGAACTCATGTCTTCGACCAGTTCGTCGCGGCCTATACGGAGCAGATCCGCGGCCTGATCGACGGCGGGGTCGACGTCCTGCTCTTCGAGACCGTCTTCGACACGCTCGTCCTCAAGGCCGCGCTGTTCGCCGCGCTCCAGCACTTCGACGAGGCGGGGCGCAGCGTCCCGCTGATGGTCTCCGTCACGATCACGGACAAGTCCGGGCGGACCCTTTCGGGCCAGATGGTCGAGGCGTTCTGGAACTCCGTCTCGCACGCGCCGCTCCTTTCGGTCGGGATCAACTGCGCGCTCGGCGCCAAGGAAATGCGCCCCTACGTCGAGGAGCTGTCCCGGATCGCGCCCGTCTTCTCGAGTGCGTACCCGAACGCGGGGCTCCCGAACGCGTTCGGCGGCTTCGACGAGACGCCCGAGATCATGAGTGCCGACATCGGCGGCTTCGCCCGCGAGGGATGGGTGAACATCGTGGGCGGCTGCTGCGGCACGACGCCCGCGCACATCCGCGCCATCGCCGCCGCGGTGAAGGGGCTGCCCCCGCGGCGGATCCCCGCCGTCGAGCGGCGCACCCGCCTCTCGGGCCTCGAGCCGTACACGCTTCGCCCCGAGGAGACGTTCACCCTCGTGGGCGAGCGGACGAACGTCACGGGTTCGCCGAAGTTCGCGAAGCTCGTTCTCGCGGGCGACTACGAGGGCGCGCTCGCCGTGGCGCGCCAGCAGGTCGACGGAGGCGCGAACCTCCTCGACGTGAACATGGACGAGGGGATGCTGGACGGACGAGCCGCGATGACGCGTTTCCTGAACCTCCTCTCGGCCGAGCCGGACATCGCGAAGCTGCCCGTCATGCTCGACAGCTCGAAGTGGGACGTGATCGAGGCGGGGCTGAAGTGCCTCCAGGGCAAGTCCGTCGTGAACTCGATCAGCCTGAAAGAGGGCGAGGAGCCTTTCCGGCGGCACGCCCGCCTCGTGCGCCGCTACGGAGCCGCCGTGATCGTCATGGCGTTCGACGAGGAGGGACAGGCGACGACCGTCGAGCGCAAGGTCGCGATCGCCGGCCGCGCGTACCGCATCCTCACGGAGGAGATCGGCTTTCCGCCCGAGGACATCGTCTTCGACCCGAACATCCTCACGGTCGCGACCGGCATCGAGGAGCACGACGCCTATGCGCTGAACTTCCTCGAGGCGACGCGGCGCATCAAGGCGACGCTGCCGCACGTCAAGGTGTCGGGCGGCGTTTCGAACATCTCCTTCTCATTCCGCGGGAACAACGCCGTCCGCGAAGCCATGCACGCCGCGTTCCTTTACCACGCGATCGCCGCCGGCCTCGACATGGGCATCGTCAACGCCGGCCAGCTCGCGGTCTACGAGGAGATCCCGAAGGACCTGCTCGTCCTCGTCGAGGACGTTCTTCTGAACCGCCGCAAGGACGCCACGGAGCGGCTGATCGCGTTCGCGGAGTCCGTGAAGAAGGCCGGGAAGGCCGAGGTCGTGGCCGACGCGTGGCGAGGCGGCACGGTCGAGGAACGCCTCTCGCACGCGCTCGTCAAGGGCGTCGTCGACTTCATCGACGCCGACGTCGAGGAGGCCCGGAAGAAGTACGGCGCGCCGCTCGCCGTCATCGAGGAGCCGCTGATGGCGGGGATGAACGTCGTGGGGGACCTCTTCGGGGCGGGAAAGATGTTCCTGCCGCAGGTCGTCAAGAGCGCGCGCGTCATGAAAAAGGCCGTCGCGTATCTCCAGCCCTTCCTCGAAGCCGAAAAGAAGCCGGGCGCCGTCTCCTCGCGGGTCAAGGTGCTGCTCGCGACCGTGAAGGGCGACGTGCACGACATCGGCAAGAACATCGTGGGAGTCGTCCTCCAGTGCAACGGCTACGAGGTGATCGACCTGGGCGTCATGGTGGCCGCCGACCGCATCCTCAAGGCGGCCAGAGAGCACGGGGCCCGTATCGTGGGGCTCTCCGGCCTCATCACGCCGTCGCTCGACGAGATGGTTCACGTCGCGCGCGAGATGGAGCGTGAGGGGTTCACCGTTCCCCTCCTCATCGGGGGCGCCACGACGAGCCCCATCCACACGGCGGTCAAGATCGCGCCCGCGTACGGCCCGCCCGTCGTCCACGTGCTCGATGCGTCGCGCGCCGTCGGGGTCGTGAGCGGACTTCTCGGCGCGGAGGCGGCCGCGCTCGCCGACGCGAATCGGAAGAAGCAGGAGATCCTCGTGGAGGAGCACGAGAAGCGGTCACAAAAGCCGCTCCTTTCTCTCGCGGCCGCCCGGGCGCGCAAACCCCGTTTCGACTGGCCCGGCACGGAAATCCCCGCTCCGTCCTTCACGGGCGCGCGCTCCCTCCACGACGTGCTGCTCTCGGATCTCGTGCCCTTCATCGACTGGTCACCGTTCTTCCACGCGTGGGAGCTGCGCGGTCGATATCCCCAGATTCTCGAAGACGCGGGGATCGGCGAAAAAGCGAGAGAGCTCTTTGCGGACGCGAAGGCCCTTCTCGACCGCATCGTGAGGGACCGCCTCCTCACCGCCCGAGGCGTCTACGGATTCTTCCCCGCGCACGCGGACGGCGACGACATCCGCCTCTTCTCGGATGCCGCGATGACGAAACCGCTCGCGGCCCTCCACACGCTGCGCCAGCAGATGGAGAAGCCCGAAGGTCAGCCTCTCGAGGCGCTGGCGGACTTCGTGGCGCCGAAGGAGAGCGGGCGCGCGGACTTCGCCGGCGCTTTCGCCGTGACGGCCGGCATCGGCGTCGACGCCCTCTGCCGCGCGTTCGAGAAGGAGCACGACGACTATTCCTCGATCCTCGTCAAGGCGCTCGCGGACCGGCTCGCCGAGGCGTTCGCCGAGATGCTGCACCAGCGCGCGCGCGCGGACTGGGGTTACGGGCGGAACGAGAGCCTCACTTCCGAGGACCTCCTCCGCGAACGCTACCGCGGCATCCGTCCCGCGCCCGGGTACCCGGCGTGCCCCGACCATACGGAGAAGCGCACGCTCTTTGCGCTTCTCGACGTGGAAAAAAACGCCGGGATCTCGCTCACCGAGAACTGCGCGATGACGCCCGCGAGCTCGGTGAGCGGCTTTTACTTCGCGCACCCCGACGCGCACTACTTCGGCGTCGGGCGCCTCGGACGCGATCAGGTCGAGGACTACGCGGCGCGGAAGGGCTGGACGCTCGAGGAGGCCGAGCGCTGGCTCGGGCCGAACCTCGGGTACCAGCCCGCCGGGGCTGCACGTCCCGCGGCGGCCGCGGCGCGGTAAGACGTCCCGCGGCTCTCCTAGGGCTTCTCCCGCCGTTCACCGGCGCCGAAGGTCGATTCGCCGAATAGGGAGGGATGAACGGGGCCGTTGCGACGTATCTTTCACACGGGGAGAATCGCCATGGACGGAATGGAAATCAAAAGAGAAATCAAAGACACCAGCCCTCGCCACGACACCATGTCCCGGCTCGTCATCGGCCTCGCGCTCATCGCGGGCGGAATCCTCTTCACGCTCGACAACTTCGGCCTCGTGGACGTCGGCGATCTCTGGAGGTTCTGGCCGCTCGTCCTCGTCGCGCTCGGCCTTACGAAGTTCGCGAACCGCTCGTTTTTCACCGGGACGATTCTTATCGCAGTGGGCACGCTCTTTTTCCTGCGCGCGTTCGGCCTCCTTCACTTCCACCTGCGCTACCTCCTTCCGCTCATCTTCGTGTTCATCGGCCTCAGGATCGTGTTTGCGCATCGTCCGGGCGCGCGGACATGGGACGCATCGACGAATCCTGGCGGCACGCTGAACGAGTGGGCGGTCTTCGGCGGCGGCGAGCGCCGGTTTGCCTCGCCCAACTTCCAGGGCGGTCAGGCGAACGCGGTCTTCGGCGGCTTCAATCTCGACCTCAGAGAGTCGAAGATGACGGGGGACCGCGCGACGATCGACGTCTTCTGCTTCTGCGGCGGCGGCGAGCTGCGCGTGCCCGAGGACTGGAATGTGATCCTGAAGGTCGTTCCGATCTTCGGGGGCACCGACGACAAGAGCCGGCACCTCGCGGCCGCGCCTGGCACCGGTCAAAAAGAGCTCCTCGTCACCGGCTTCATCCTCTTTGGCGGCCTCGGCATCAAGAACTAGGGGGCGCGATGCACCCCTTCTTCACCCAGTCCGGACGCCTCGGCCTCTATCTTCTCGGCTGGATCCCGCTCACGGCGATCCTCGGCGGCCTTCTCGTTCTCGCCGGAGGGCTTTCGCTCCTCGAGGCGACGGCCCTTTCCGTTCCGCTCGCGCTCCTCTACGCATTCCTGTGTCTTTCATCCTGGTATCTCTGCCGGGCCTTCCCGGTCGACTCGTCCCGCCTTCTCGCGACTGCGTCGGCGCTCGCCATGGCCTCGATCGTCGCGGCCTCGCTGTGGCTCCTCTCCGGGACGACGCTCGCGTGGGCGCTTGCTCTGCTCCCGGCCTTCCAGACGTTGCCCGACCGGCTCGCCCGCGCCGGCCCCGTCGTCTTCCTCCTCGGCGTCCTGCTCTACCTCCTCGTCCTCGCCATGCACTACGTGCTCGACGCAGCGGAGAAAGTCCGCGTAGAGGAGCGGCGCGCCGCGGACCTCAGGACGCTCGCCCGTGAGGCCGAGCTTCAGGCGCTCCGCGCGCGGCTCAACCCGCACTTCCTCTTCAACAGCCTGAACTCCATCGCGGCCCTCGTCGCCGAGCGGCCGGAGGAAGCGCGCTCGATGTGCGCGCTCCTCGCGGACTTCCTGAGGACGACGCTCGGCATGTCGGAGCGCATCTCGATTCCCCTTCGCGAGGAGCTCGCGCTCGCACGCCGCTATCTCGCCGTCGAACGCGTCCGCTTCGGCAACCGGCTCACGGTATCCGAGAACGTCGACGCTTCGACGCTCGACGTGGCGGTTCCGCCTCTTCTCCTGCAACCGCTCTTCGAGAACGCGGTCAAGCACGGCATCGGCGCGCGCCTCGAAGGCGGCGTCCTGTCGCTCGTGACGAGGCGCTCGGGCGGCCGCGTGTCCATCGTGGTCGAGAATCCGGCGGACGCCAGGGCGGAAAAGCCCGCGGGCACGGGCCTGGGTCTCGCGAACGTGAAGAGACGCGTCGCCGCATGCTGGGGTGACGCCGGGCACGTCGGCGCCCGGCTCCACGACGGGCGTTTCCGCGTGGAGATCGAGCTGCCCGCGGAGGCCTGAGCCCCACGGCGCTACGATTGCGCCGTGCCTTCCCCTCTTCTCGGCGCCGTGCTCGTGGACGACGAGGAGCTCGCGCGCGCCCTCGTGCGCCAGCTTCTCGCCGCGCACCCGGACATCCGGATCCTCGCCGAGTGCGCGAACGGCTTCGAGGCCGTGAAGGTCGTCGCCGAGACGAAGCCCGATCTCCTCTTCCTCGACGTCCAGATGCCGCAGCTAGACGGACTCGAGGTCCTCGAGCTCATCGAGCGCGATGCCGCGGGCCGGCCGGCCGTCATCTTCGTCACCGCGTACGACCAGTACGCGCTGAAGGCGTTCGACGCGAACGCCGTCGACTATCTCCTCAAGCCCTTCGACCGCGCGCGCTTCGAGACGGCCCTCGCGCGCGCCCGCACGCGGCTCGACTCCGGCTCCGCGCCGGCCCTCGATCCTCTCGTTCCGCGCGGCGCCCCTCTTTCCCGCGTCGTCGTGAAGGACGGTGTCACGGTGACGGTCCTCCCCGTTTCGAAGATCGACTACGTGAAAGCCGAGGACGACTACGTCCTCCTCCGTGCGGACGGACGAAACCATCTGAAGAACCAGACGCTCGCAGGCCTCGAAGAGGCGCTTCCGAAGGAGCGGTTCGTGAGGATCCACCGGTCCTATCTGTTGAACCTCGACCGCCTCGTGCGTCTCGAGCCCTCCGCGACGGGCGCGCCGACGGCCGTGCTGACAGATGGCGCCAGACTTCCTGTGAGCCGGACGGGAGCGCAACGCCTGCACGACCGCCTCGGTCATTGACTCTCGACCGCCGAGGCGACGCCGCGCTAGAGTTCCTGCGTGAATTGGCCCTTCGGAAGAACGCGGAACGCGAAAAAAGAGATGCGGCCCTCTCTCCCCGCGAAGGAGATTCCGCGTGACGACGAACGCCGGGGCCCCGCGCCGCCTCCGCCGCGCACCGCGCACGCGCCGGGCGTTTTGGTTTGCAGCTTTGATGCGATTCCCTCGCCAAACCTGTTGCGGTTCGACAAGGGTGGCGGTGGTTTTTTCTTAGAAGGGGAAGAGGGCGACCGCCGCTCGGCCGCGCTGCTCGTCCTCACGGGAGGCGGCGCGCCCCCCGGCGACGTTCTTGTCTGGTCCCCCTCTCTTACACTCGAAGAAATCTCCAGAACCTCCCCCAGGCCCCATCACAACATCAGGAGAGACGCCCTCGGCGGCCGGCCAGTTACCGGCATTACCGGTTTGCGCGCTCTTGCCCGCCTGCCCGAGGCGGGCCTCGCCGTCCTCAGGCTCGGTCCGCCGCCTACGGCGCGATGGGTTTTCCAGGGCGTTCGCGCGATTGCCGTCTTCTCCGGCAAGATCACCCTGGTGGACGGCGAGGAGGCGAAGCTCGTCCGCGCAGGCTCTCTCGCCCTCGTCGGCGATCCCTCCGCCACTCTGTATCTCGAGGCCGGAAATGACGCGGCTCTCGCCGTCGCGCTAGCCGCATCCGACTTCGTCGCCGCCCTGAGTTAACGCGCTCGGGGACTAGAATGACCGTCCTCTTTTCGGAGGACCCGATGCCCGAGACAAAAGCCGCCCCGCCCGGGCCCGCGTCCCAGGGAGCCCCTCCGCGCGAGATCTCGCCGACGGTCAACCCCAAGGGCGAAATGCTTTCGGAGAGCTCGCCCTCCCGCTATATCGCGAAGGTGAGCTTCGCGACCGGCAAGGAGATCCTCCGGCCGATCGACCCGGACGACCTGCTCGTCCATGCCCATCGCGACAAGAATCCGATCGACGTCACGGCCCAATACCTCGCGAGCCGACTGATCCAGTGGACCGGCAACGAGGACGCCGTCAAGGACGGCCTAAGGAGAGTGAACCTCCTCGGGACAAAACTAGCCGAGGCGCTCGGCTCGGCCACGGGCAGCAAGGCCGTGGAAAAAAGCGCGAAGCGTCTCATCGGCGTGACGGACCGGAATGTCTTCTTCAAGTTCCGCGAGGCCTCGCATCTCTCCGAAAAGGAGGTCAAGGCGCGCATCGAGAAGCTTCAGAAAAACGCTCGCGCCCTCCTGCGCGCCCGCGGCAGAAGGCCGCGGCTGCACGTCCTCTTGACAGGCGCGACGGGCTTCCTCGGCAAGGAGTTCCTCGCGCAGGCCTCGAACGACCGCCGCATCGAGCGTGTCGTCTCGGTCGTGCGGCCCGAGAGAATCCGCGACCCGAAGACGAAGGAGGTCGTGAAGATCCTCTCGCCGGCGCAGCGCGGCGCGATCCTTCTCCGGCGCCTCCACATCTCCGGCGCGAAGGCAAAAAAGTTCGTCTTCGTGGACGGAGACATCGAGAAGGCCGACCTCGGCATCGCGCCGAAGGAGCTTGACCGGCTGGAAAAGACGCTCACGCACGTCGTGCACTGCGCCGCGAGCGTCTCTTTCGACGATGCCTATGAGAACTCCTTCCGCGCGAACGTGCAAGGCGCGCGCAACGCGCTGCAGTTCGCTCTCGCTCTTCAGGAGGCCAAGGGCTCGAAGTTCATCCAGCACGTCGCGATCGAGACGTCCTACATCCACGGGCGGAAGAAGAGGACGACGGCGCAGGAGAACGCGCTCGTCTTTCCGCGGAATTTTTACAACAACTTCTACGAGCTCACGAAGGCGATGGCTTCGCTCGAGACGGATTACACGCTCGTCGACAAGGGGCTTCGCGTGTCGCAGCTCCTCCCCTCGATCATCATCGGCCACAGCAAGACCGGCAACAACCGCGGCGACACGAAGGTCGTGAACGCTCCCATCAACGCGTTCGGACGCTCCAAAGAGGCGATGGACTCCCTTCAGGCGGACGCGATCGGTCGCGGCAAGGCCTGGCTCATCGGCGCGATCGCCTCGAGCTTTCCCGGGGATGCCTCGGCCGAGCTGAACCTCGTGCCCGTCGATCGGGTCGTCCAGGGCATCCTCGCTTCTCTCACGGTTCCGGAGTCGATCGGCGAGCGAATTCACCTCGCGACGGACAACCGCATCCGGTCCGACGACATCGCCCGCATCACGCGTGAGGAGATCGGCATCAACGTGCGGCTCGCCGACCCCACGCTCTTTCGCAACATCACGCTGCCGATCGTGAAGACGGCGCTCGAAAGGGGCGGCGAACCGAAGCTCGCGAACGCGCTCGAAAAGCTCGGCACGATCTTCGGCGGATACAACGAGTGGGGCCAGCCGATTCACGACGTCGGCAACGACGTGCGGATCCTCGGCCTTCCCGTCCGCCGCCCGAACACGGAGCACGCCTTCCGCATGCTGTGCCGCCACAACAAGTACGTCCAGGAGTTCGGCAAGGTGCGCGACCTCGACGAGATCGCGCGCCGCGAGTTCCTGTGGGAGAAGGTCCTCGGCGCGATCGAGCACCACGTGGGCCGCCAGGTCGCGTCCCTCCCGCCCGAGGAGTTCCGCCGCCACCTCGCGCAGCGCCTCGACCTCAAGAGCTTCATGGAGAGGTAGGCGAGGCGCTTCCGGTTATGGCACCGCGAGAAGATAGTCCGACATCGCCGAAAGCTCGGCCTCGGGCAGGAACCGGAACGGTGGCATCTTCGAGCCCGGCACGAGCTTCTTCGGCTCCTTGAAGTGCGCGACGAGCCAGTCCTTGTCGCGCTTGCCGAAAAGGTGTGCGAGCACGGGTCCGCGCCGGCCGCCTTCTCCATAGAGCTGGTGGCACTGCCGGCAGTCTTCGCGGTCGATTGCCGCGCCGCCGACGCGGATCGGTTCCGGAAGCGCGGAAAGCCGCACGCCGTCCTTCGCAATCGCCTCGACGTACGCGAGGAGGGACGGCACGTCCTTGTCGGGGTTTTCGCCCTCCTTCTCGGCAACGAGCGGCTTGACGCTTTTCTCCTTCACGTGCGCGACCAGCGCGTCGCCCTGGAGAACGTGCGCGCGCGCCGCGAGGCCGACGGCGTTCGGCGAAGCGTCCGCCGCCGGCCGGCCATCCGCCCCGTGGCACGACGCGCAGCCGCGCCTCTCGTAGGACGCGAGGCCGCCGAGGAGGCGCGGATCGGGAGGTTCCCCTGAGCCGCCGAGGCCGGAAGGCGCTTTGATTTTCGGTGCGTCGAGCGCCCCGAAAACGAGGAGCGCGAGGAGGCCCGCGCCGACGAGGCCGCCGAAGACGAGGACGGGCCTGCGATCCCGGGGCCGGCGCGAGGCGCCCCGGTCGAGCCACGGCACGAGCGCGAGGAGAAGCATCGACAGACCCGGAAGAACCACCGTGCCGATCGGCTCGAGCGGGCCCTTGAAGTACTTCAGGAGCTGAAAGAGCGGCAGGAAGTACCACTCGGGGCGGGGCACGGACATCGTGTCCGTCGGATCGGCGAGCCTCTCGAGCGGCGCGGGATGCCGTGCGGCGAGCCAGAAGAGCGCGAGAATGACGGCGAGAGTCACGACGCCGTCGCGCGCAGCCTGGAACGGGAAGAACGGCTCTTTCGGATCGGGTTCCGTCGTCGGTCCCGCGTGAGAGTGCCGACGCAGAAGAAGCAGATGGACAGAGATGAAGGCGAACGCGAGGAGCGGCAGCAGTACGACGTGGAGCGCGTAGAAACGCGTCAGCGTCGCGGCTCCGACGGCGGGCCCGCCGGCCATGAGGCGCGATGCCGCTGGCCCGACGAAAGGAAGCGCCGCCGGCACCTTCGTCCCGACGACCGTCGCCCAGTACGCCTTCTGGTCCCACGGGAGGAGATAACCCGTGAAGCCGAATCCGAGGACGAGGACCAGAAGCGCGAGGCCCACGAGCCAGTTCAGCTCGCGGGGGCGGCGGTACGCGCCGAACGCGAACGTACGGGCCATGTGGGCGACGGCGAGGACGACCATCGCCGAAGCGCCCCAGTGGTGGAGACCGCGCACGAGCCCCCCCGCGAACAGTCGCGTCTGGATCGCTTTCACGCTTTCCCACGCGTGATCCGGCGTGGGAGCGTACGCGAGAGCGAGCGCGAAGCCGGTGACGAACTGGACGAGGAACACGGCGAGCGCCGCGGACCCGAGCGTGAAGAGCCACGCGCGCCGGACGGAGACAGGCTCGTCGGCGAACGCCCGCCAGAGCGAGACGAGGCCGAACCGCGACTCGAGAAAATCCAGAACTCTCTTCACGCGTCGAGTGCCGCCGTGTCGAGCTGCAGGCGTCCGCCCGATACGACGAGCGGCAGGCGGGTGAGCGGCTTCGGCGGCGGACCGGCCAGCACGTTGCCGCCCGGCCCGTACACGCCGCCGTGGCAGGGGCACAGGAACGCCTTTCGCGCGCCATTCCACGACACGCCGCAACCGAGATGGGTACACGTCATGCTGAGAGCCGCGAGGCCCGAGGCGGCCTGCGCGTCCAGGACGACCGCGAAACGCTCCTTCACGCGGCGCGTCATGTAGCCATCCTCGACGGTGCGCTCCACGACGACCTCTTCCGGTCCGGACGTTCCGGCGCGCAGCGCCTCGAAAGCCGAAGCCGGACCGAAGTCCAGAAACGCGGACTCCCGCGGCGCACGGCGGCGCAGCGGCCCGAGGACGAACGCGAGCGCGGCACCGGCGACCGAGGAGGCCGCGGCGAGGGCCGTCCCGATCGCTGCGAGCGTGAACGTCCGGCGGGTCTCCATCGGCTCGGAGGGACAATGATACCAAGGGTGAGGACGAGGCGTCCTATGCGCACGTCCCCGGTATCCTACCGAGCGGAGAGCACCCGATGACCGCGGCCGCTCGTCGCTTCGTCTTCCTCGATCGGGACGGAGTCCTGAATCGCCGATCGTCTGTGAAGCGATACGTCACGACGCCGGAGGAGCTGGAGTTGTTGCCCGGAACAAGGGAAGGCCTCTCTCTCCTTTCGGCGCACGGCTATGGGATCGTGATCGTCACAAACCAACAGGGGGTGGCGCTGGGGCGACTCTCGAGCGAGGCCCTTGCAGCCGTCCACGACGAGCTACGACGGCAAGTTTTCGGGGTGGCCACCTTTCTCGACATCCTGGTCTGTCCTCACTCCGAGGACGAGGCCTGCCCGTGCCGCAAGCCGCGACCAGGCATGCTGCTCGAGGCGGCTCGGCGCCACGCGATCCCTCTGGCACGGTCCTTCTTCGTGGGCGACAACCCCACCGACGTCGCGGCCGGGCATGCCGCCGGCACCCGAACGATTTACGTGGGCGAGCCCGAAGCGCTGGCGGGGCAGACCCCGGATTTCTTTGCCGAGGACCTGATCGCGGCCGCGAGGATCATCCTCAGGGAGGATGGACTCATCGAAGGGACGGCATGAGAGCGTTCGTCACCGGCGCGCGCCAGATCGAGGAGGGTCGCTTCTCGTCGGAGTACTGGGTAGAGTCGGAGCTTAGTGGCGAACCTCGAACTCGATGAGGAGGCTTCCGTCCATGGCGTAGAGGATCCTCTCCGGACCGTAGGCCAGGCCCGATAACCAGCCGACGCCGGGTTTGCCCTCTCCGAGCCGGGAAAGCTGGACCGTGCGGCTCCTCCTGTCGATCGAAACCATTTGACTCGTCGTGCTGACGTCCAGCCATGCCGGATCGAGGGTCGAGGTTGCGAAGTAGAACGGCTGGCCGGTCAGCTCGTGGGTCCGGATCCACTTCCCGCCGAGGTCGAGCTCCTGGACCCTCTGATGGGCCTCACTCGTATAGACGGTCCCGTCCTCGTCGACGAAGATCCCCCTCGGATTGTTCAGTCCCGGGCCGAAACCCCGAAAGCGAGCCCGGGGAGCTCCGCCCGATGGGCCGAACCTGAGAACGTTCCCGCCAGCCTGGTCGCTCACGAAGAGGGAGCCATCCCGTCCGAACGCGAGGCCTTTGCACGACTCGGAACATTGCTCGAGCGCGATGTGGCGAACGATCTCTCCGCCCGGCTTCATGACGAGAAGAGCCTGGTCGCCGATTCCGTTGTTCAAAACCCAGAGCCACCCGTCGGGGCCGACCTTGACGTCCCCGGGATGGACCCAGTCCTCGGGGCCCGCGGAGGAAAACGGCTGGATCACCGAGAAGCTCTTCGACGCCACGTCGAATACGCCGACCTGACCGGGGAGCGAGTTGGCGGCTGGTTGGGGTTGTCCGTACTCCGTGATGTAGACCTTGCCATTCAAGTAGGCAATCCCGCCAGACTCGTAGATGTGAGGTTCGATCGTCCAGCGGTCTTTTTCCAACAGGAGAGTTTTCGGCCTCAGGTAGTCCCTGTTCGCGCAGCGCCACCCGAGTCCGGCAAGACCGAAACCGAGGACCCAGACCAACGCCGTTCGAAAGCGCTCGGGCCCTCGCGCACTTCCGGTCTCACGCCGCCTGCCCCGGCGGCACCACGCGAGGAGGAGACCCGAGGCCGCCACGATGCCGGCCGACACCAGGAGGAGCCATCCGGTCTGATACGGGATCTTCACGACATCGGGCCACCGAATGGACGGAAGGTATGGCCTCAGGTCGAGGGATCGCGCCACTTGCGTCTGCGAGAGCCTCTCGAAAAAGTACCCTTTGTCCAGCGGCCACATCAGGCGCGGGTCGTGGAGAAGGAAAGCCATTGCCAGGAAGCCCGGCACCGAAAGAAGCGCGTAGAGCAGCCGGTAAGCCCATGCCGCCCTGCTACCGGAAATCCCAGCGAGCGACATCGCAAGCGGGCCGGTCAAGAGCGGGATCCAGGAGACCTGGTACCGTCCCGGAGGATTCCAGGAACCGTGCCAGAACTCGAAAGCCATGATGAGGAAGACCGTCGGGCCGAGAATCGCTGCCATCCAGAAAACGAGACGCCGGTCTGAGCGACGGCCGGACTGGAGCATCGCGACGAGCCCCACAACAACCAGAATGTACAAGGGGGCGTAAATCAAAACGCCGAAGTTCACGTCGTAGAGGAGCCCGAGACCCGTCTCCAGCCACCGCGCGAGCTCCCTCATCCCCTTCCAGGGCCACAGGAAGATGGACAGATCCGCCCGCTCGGGAACGATTGCCGGCGGTATGGCCCTCCCGAAGAGGAAAAAATTGAAACGCAGGAGGGACGCTCCGAGGAAAAGTAGAGGCGCGAGCAGCCAGAGGGCGCGCAGGTGCGAAAAGATCCCCCTTCCTGCCGGCTGGCCACGGGAAAGCCTGCGAACGGCTTCCTGGGCGCGCCACCACTGCACAAAAGCATAAAGGCCAAACGCCGCGCTTACCGGAACGGATCGCCAGGCGATCCACGGGAAATAGCCAATGCAAGCTCCGACGAGGAACAGTCGGATGGGGCCGTTCGCGCTCCAGCCGAGGGCAAGCCGGCGGAATACATAGAGGATCATCAGGCCGGTCAAGAGCTCCGTGAAGATCACGTACGAAAACGTCATGACCGGGTTGCTGAAGCTCACGGGCAGCCAGACCATGACCGCAATCCACCGCTCGCCCGTCAGCTCATAGGCCAGGAGGAGCACATTGACCGCCACGAGCGCGCCGACGAGGCACATGAAGACAATCGTGGCCGGCCACCAGAGCGCGAAGTACCCGCCGACGATCCAGAAAGGCACGAGAAGAAACGAGAGGCCGGGATTGTGGTAGTTGTACCACTCACTGGGCGGCCGCGCGGTGGATGCGGCGAGGTTTGTGGGCAACGGGTAGGACCACGGCATCCCGACAAAGTCCTTCGCGTGCGGGGCGAGCCCGTAGAATTTGTCTTCGTCGTGGCGGTCGAAGTTGTCGTGAAGATCGAGGTCGCCATCCTCGGTGAGGCTGGCGGTCATCATCATGTACCACGCCTGATCGCCACCCGGGGGGCTGCAGTAGCGGAGAAAACGCGGGACGAAGGCCAGGTAAACGCCGAGCGTCAGGAGAAAGCACGCTGAAGTCCAGGCGATGGGAAGCCGGAGGCGCGGCAGATCCGCGGCAAGGGGTACTCCTGAGCCGACGGGAAAGGCCACGCTAGGGTTTGAGCTTGAAGACCTTCACCGTCCGCGCACCCGAGTCGCTGGCATAAAAGACCTTTTCTTTCGCGTCCCATGCGACGCCGGTCACCAGGCCCTGAAACTCGTCCTGATTCCCCGCTCCCTTGCCCGCGACGGCCCTGGCCTTGCCTTCCTTGGGGATGAACCAGACGGTGTCGACGCTGGCCGCCAAGAAGGAGCCTTCATCCCCCTTGTCGAGACGCATGCCATCGAAGCCGCCGTTCCCGGGGACGCCCACGGCCCGCACGAAGTCCCCCTGTGGAGTGAGGATGACGACCCTCTTGTTCTCGCCGTCGGCCAGCGCGACCATCCCGCTCGCAGCCACCGCGACATCGGAAGGCTCGGAGAACTTCAGGGGGTCGAGGCCGCCGATGATCTTGATCGGGTTCCCGTCCGCCGAGATGTGGTGGAGCCTGCTGTTTCCCGTGTCGACGACGTAGAAGCTTCCGTCGGGAGCGACGGCGAATCCGCGGGGATTGTATGCGGGGTTCCTGGCGGACAGGTCGATGGTGCGGGCCGCCTTCCCGTCGGAGTTGTACACCGTGACTTTCATGGTGGCCGCGTCGAGGGTGTACAAGAGGCCGTCCGGCCCGATGTCGATGCCGAGAATATCGGCCGCGCCGTAGGACCAGCGGTTCCGGACGGTTCCCGCGGCGTTCAGGACGACAATCTGCCGCCCCATGTAGTCGACGACGTAGAGATTCCCGTTCGAGTCGACGCGCAAGGAGCGGGGCTGCTTGACCTCCGCTTTTCCCAGCACTCCGGCCTCGATGATCCGCACGCGGGTGGCCGCGGCCACTTCGGTCGAGAGCGCCGGGACCGCGGTTGGTCCGGCGGCCTTGGCGGGCGTCTCGGATTTCTTGCCGCATCCTGCGAACGAGAGAAACGCTGTCGTGCCGACGATCGCGAACAGTCTGGCTCTACTCATGGCATCCCACCCTCTCATCACGGCCTGGCGAGAAGAAGAGCCTACCAGATCGGATACTGGCTGGTGAGAAGGGTCGTCCCGTCTCACGGCCCCGGTTCGACCTTCGGCAGCGTTTCCCGGATCCGGCGATACTCTTCATCCGAGAGAGCGGTCAGGTCTTTGAGCGGGATCAGGCCCCGCCGCGAAAGAGGTGGGCGCCAGAGGAATCGAATGATCGATGCGTAACTGTTCTCGAGGTACCTCACGACGAGAAGGTGCTCGCCCGCGGCCAGCGTAGCCGTCCCGGAGACTGGTTCCAGGCTCTCGAAAACCGACTGCCGGATCACGGTCTGGCCGTCGAGAAGAACCAGAGCGGGACCGGCGGCCACGAGCTCGAACCCGTACTCTCCCGAGTGCTCCACGTGGAGCCGAGCCGCCCAATCGGCCGTGAACGGGTCAGGCAGGGCGTCCTGATCCCAATGGTAGTGGAACAGGATGGCCGGCTCGCGACGCACGATGGCGGATTCGCCCTTCCACTCCTTGTTCGCGTAGAAGCTGACAAGGTAGCCGCGCGCGGATATCCCCGCCGGTTGACGCCGGTCGGCGGCGGGGACCTCGATGCTGACGAACATGACGCGGCCCCATCTGTCCAGGTGCCGGCGGGCGCTGGCGTGAGGGTAGGCCTCCCGAAAAATCGGGATCAGCTCCGCGAGCGAGCCCGCGAGCGTGAAGAGAGCCGGCCGCACCTCCCCGGTCCCGGTCATCCTCGTCTGAATCGGAATGTGCTCACTCAGCCGAAAGCGAGACGAAACGAAGTCCTCCCCGAGGTAGACACGGAACGTGGGGACGTCGAAAAACGTCGGATCGATGAAGTTATCGTGTCCCGCTGCCTCGGCCGCGAGGAACCGGGCGATTTCGCGGTGGTCCCCATCGAAGGCCTGCCAGGAAACGGGGCCCCGTACCTGGACATCGAAGTACAGGACGGCATTCCAGGCGCCGGTTGCGATAGCCAGCGCGGCCAGCGCGCCACCGAGAACGGGCGAGGCGCGATTCGTACCCGAGGCCATTCGGACGATGGTTTGAAGGCCTTCCGCGATGAGGAGATAGAGAACGGGAATCACGCCGATCGTCCTGTAGGCCTGAGGGGCCTCGATCGTCAGGATTCCGGGCAGAAGCATGACGACGAACCAGGCGAGCCACGCGGGGCGCGGCCAGCGAAAGCCCCTCCCGAGAGTGCAGCCCAGTCCGAAGGCGAGGAGGACTCCCTCGATGGACGTCAGGAGGGGAGCATCCGGAATGTTGTGGCGCGGGTTGCCGTCGCCGTGGAAGTTGAACATCAGAAGGTGCGTCCGGATGTTCAGGAACAGGGCTTCCGGCATCTTCAGCCCGTGGGCGGGGTTCCAGATCGCCACGGTTCCGGCGCGATGGAAGAAGATCTGCGGGTTCTTGAAGGCAAAGATCGCGAGCGGGAGGAGAAAGACGGCGGCGGTTGCCACCGACAGGGCGAGGCCGGGGATGATTTTCCGGGCTTCCGCGGGGAAGGGGCGGATTCCGAAACGGAACGCGAAGGCCACGACGGCCGCCGTGAAAACGGCCGGAAAGAGATTGAACGCGTAGTAAGTCTGAAGACCGACGGCGACCCCGGCCCCGAAAAGGATCCAGTGAAGTTTCCGCCCCGTCTCGAGGGCCTTCACGAGCGCGAGAAGCGTGAGAAGTTCCATCAGCGGGCTGACGATGCCGTTGAACCCGATCCGTGAAAAGTTCAGGTGCCAGCGGCATCCCAGAAGGAAAATGGCCGCGGCCGCCGCGGCTTCCCGGCTGAAGAACCGGCGGGCAAGAAGGTAAAACACCGGGATGGCCGCCGAGCCGCACAGCGCGGAGACTCCCCGGACGCTGGAGATCGTCTTCCCGAAAGCGGCGATCGCCGCCGCCACGGGATAGAAATAGAGGGCCGGCATCTGGCTCGCGTCGGCTACGAAGACCGGCCAATGTCCCTTCAGAATCCACTGTGCAACCAGGATGTTCTGCAATTCGTCGAAGAAGCCGCCGGGAGGGAAGCGGTCGAGGGCGGGGAACCGGAGGGCGGCCGCACCCAGAAAGGCAAGAACCAGGAAGATCTTCTCCCACGCGAGAAGCGGGCCGGCCAAGGGGGCTTCTCCGTCCGCCCGCCGATGCAACAGGAGGGCGGAACCGGCAGCGAGGACCATGCCTGCGAGAAAAAGAGAGATCCCCTTTTCGGGCAGCTGCTGGGTGAACCGCGCTTGCCCGGCGGCGAGGATTCCCAGGCTGGCCAGGGCGAAAACAGCGCCGAGAACCCGTCGCCCGAGCGCTACCGCATACGCCCTCCGGCCCCATCGGTTCGTCCTCCAGCCGCCTGTCGACATCGTGCACGAATGGTAACGCGCGATGGCCGGCCCGAGTCGTCGAGCTTCGGTACACTCGCGCGAACATCGATGACAGGAGGAGTCCCGTGCCCGAATCGGTTCCGACGACGCACTCTTCGTCGCGCTTCCTCCTCACGGGCCTGCTCACCGCGGGACTGAGCCTCGCCGCCGCTGCGCAGTGGATCCTCGAGAAGCGTCCGCCCCTCCGGTTCGGCGGCCGCGCGCTCCATGACGCGCTCGCCCCCGTCTGGCCGCACCCGGGCGCGGTCCTGCTCTCGCTCGCGATCTTCGCCGTCGCGACCGCGTCATTCGTCGCCGCGGCCCGCCGCTTCGTCCCCCCGCCGGCTCTGCCCCCCTCCCCGTTCGATTTCCCCGCCCGGCACGGAAGCGCGCGCGTCTCGATCGCTCTCGCCGGCTTCGGACTCGTCCTCGGCGGCTCGGTCCTGCTGCTCACGTCGCGCGAATACAAACCCTTCCACCTGGCGCTCTACCTCCTCGCCGTCCTTCTCGTGACCGGAGCCTTTCTCTGGGAGGAGCGCCGGCTCCTACTCGAGGTGCGCATCCGCCTCGATGCCGGCGCCGCCGCGGAGATCGCGGCCGTCGCGGCCCTGATGAGCGTGTTCGTCGCGCTCTGCGCGTGGGACCTGCGGAGCTGGTATTTCTCGGCGATCGGCGACGAGTACGCCTTTCGCGACATGTCGATGAGCATCGTGCTCGGCCAGAAGCCGAACCTGTTCTCGCAATTCGGCGCCTACGGAATCATTCCGGTTCTCGACTCCTACGGCACGGCGCTCTTGATGAAGGTCTTCGGCACGGACGTGGTGGGCTGGAAGGTCTCCGTGCTCGTTCCGGTCGCAGCGTCTCTTCCGCTCTATTACCTCCTCGCGCGCGTCCTCTATGGCTGGCGCGCCGCGTTCCTCTGCCTCGGGATGCTCGCCTCCGCGCATTACCTCCTCGCCTATGCGCACACGGGCTACGCGAACCTCGGTCCGTTGCTGCCGACCGCGGCCGCTCTCTTCCTCCTGGCGGCGGCGTTTCGACGCCCGAGCCGGCTGCTCCTCTGGGCGAGCGGACTGGCAGCCGGCCTCGGCTGGTACACGTTTTACGGCTCGCGCGCGACGATCTTCATCCTCGGAGCGATCGTCGCGTGGTGCGTCCCGTGGCGGCGATGGTTCGCCGCATCCTGGCCGCTCGTCTTCGGTTTCCTCGTCGCGCTCGCGCCGATGGTCGTCACCGACGGCAAGGCGATCGTGCTCCGGATGCTCGAGCAATCGGGGACGGCGTCGGACGAGGTGGTCCGCAATAGGGCGATGCTCCCGATCTGGAACACCGGACGCTCTCTCCTCGCGTTCAACTACAACACCCATAATGGTCCCTATCTCTACGGTTCGCTCGCGGAGCCGGTCACCGCGGCGCTCTTTCTGCTCGGTCTCGGACTTGCGCTCGGGACCCTGCGAGACGTCCGGAGCCGGTTTCTCCTCGCGTGGTTCGGCCTCGGCCTGACGGCGACCGGCATCCTGTCGAAGTACGACCTCGTCTCGACGTCGCGGCTCCACTTCGTGCTGCCCGCGGTGGCTCTGCTGGCCGCGTTGGCGGCGGAGACGGCGCTTTACGCGGGAGGGCGGCTCGCGAGAGGCGAAGGCCGGGGCGCGCTCGGGAATCTGCTCGCGTTTTTCGTCGTCGTCGCGGTCACCGGAGGCAATCTCCACCGGTGGTTCGTCGAGGCCCCCGCGAAGCTTCAAAGCACAGCGGACGCCGTCCTCCTGCGCATCCTTCAGAAGGATGGCTGTCTCGCGACATCGCGGCCGGCCCTCGTCGTGGACGTCGGGATCGGCGGCGAGATCGAGCCCGCGCTGGAAGCGACGGGCCGGAAGATCCCGGTGGAGTTCGCCCTTTACGCGAAGGGCCCTTCACCGTGGATCGAGACGGCACCAGAGCGGTGCGTGGTCTTTCGGTCGCCGTTCGATGCGGATGCGCGACCGCTCCTCGACGCCCTCGAGAAGAGGTGGCCGACCCTCCACGCCGTCGAAGAGACGGATGTCGCGCACCGGACGACGCTCCTCGCTTTCTATCCGTCAAGCGCCTTGACCCGAGGCCCGTGAGCAAGAGCGGACCAGGACGATCACTTCCGGAGGACCGCGTACAGCTCGATCGTCCCCCCCCGGCGGAGGAGAACTTCGAACAAGAACAGGGCCAAGCTGAGCGGAATGACGAGCAAGAGCGCGGGCAAGAGGAGGAGGGACCAAATTGGGTATACGCGAAAGGGGTGAACGACGTTCCGGGCTGACTCGTGCTTCAGGATGTCATAGAGAAGGTTGGGCGGAAACCCCAGGAGATTCAGGAGGCTCTGAATCCACCCGTACGGGTTCTGTTCGAAAGAGAAATGGCTCGTCTCCCGGATCGCGAATCCCCTCTCCTCGAGGAGTGCCCGCAGGGTTTTCTCGCCGAAGTGCCAGTAATGCCGCGGCACGTCGAGGTGAAACCACTGGCGTCCGGCGAATTTGGCCTGGAAGCTCTCGAAGTTGGGGACCGCGACGACGAGCAGGCCGCCGGGCCGAAGAAGCGTCCTGCTCTTCGCGAGGACTCCGGCCGGGTCCGGGACGTGCTCCAGAGCGTGCCAGATGTTGATGACGTCGAACGAGTCTGCAGGCCAGGGAGCAGCAAGCACGTTGCCCACGAAGACCGTGTCTCCGAGAAGGCTCCGCGCGTGTGTCGCGGCCGTCTCGGAAATCTCCACCCCCGAGGCCTCCCATCCGTCTTCCTTGAGCTGGGATAGCGTAATTCCACGCCCGCAGCCGATATCCAGAACTCTCCCCTTCACGACGAATCTCTCGATCTTTCGCACGCGGCGACGTCTGAAGATCGTCACGAGCCATTCGAAGAGCGGATTGAATCTCCGGTTTCCGGTTCCGTAGTAGGCGGGGGGATAGTAAGTGGCTATCTCGGCAGGGGAGATGACCGGGAACGTGATGGCGATCCGGCAGGCGCGACACTGGACGAGCGAGAAGCGGTCACCAACAGGAAAAAGCCGGTCCATCGGGCCGGCTCCACAAAGGGGACATCTCATCACGTCCTGCTCGCTCGAGCGAAACACACTATTTTTCAATTTATCACGGCCATGCTCAGCACTTTGCGGCCCCTCTGGTAGCCTGTTCCGGCCCGAGCGATGAGAGAGCGTCCCGCATCCCCTCGGTGGCTCCTGCTCGCGGTTGCGGCGTTCGCGCTCGTCATCCGCCTCGTCGGCCTCGACTTCGACCAGAACCACTTCTTCCATCCGGACGAGCGTGCCATCGGCGACGCGATTCTCAAGCTCTCCTTCCACCCGCTCCAGCTCAACCCGCATTTCTTCGCGTACGGCTCGCTGCCCTTCTATCTGACGAAGGCCCTGTCGTCGTTCCTCGCGGAGGTCTCCGGCCACGACTGGTTCTCCTCGTACGACGGCGTCGTCCACGTGGGCCGCTTCCTGTCGGCCCTCGCCGGCGCGCTGACCGTTCTTCTCGTCGCCGCCGTGGGCCGCCGCCTCTATGGGCAGAAGGCGGGGCTCCTCGCGGGATTTCTCCTCGCGCTCGCGGTCCTGCACGTCCAGACCTCGCACTTCGCGTCCACCGACGTGACGCTCACGCTTTTCGTCCTCCTCGCGCTCGCCGCCTCGGGCCGTCTCGCGCGCCGGGGACGTGGGCGAGACGCCCTTCTCGCCGGCGCGTTGACCGGCTTTTCGCTCGCGACGAAGGCGAGCGCGGCGCCGCTCCTCCTCCCGCTCGCCGTCGCCGTCTTTCTAGCCTGCCGGCCGGAGCGCGCCTGGCGCAAGGGGACGCTTCTCCTCACGGCCGCTGGCCTCGCGGTCCTCGTCGCGTTCTTTCTCGGCGAGCCCTATGCGTTCCTCGACTTCCACGAATTCTGGCGCTCGGTGTCCGAGCAGGGCGCGATGGTCCGCCACGCGGGCCTCGTGCCCTACACGAACCAGTACATCGGCGTCCCGAACTTCCTGTACGAGGCCCGCGAGATCGTGCTCTGGGGCCTCGGGCCGCTCTTCGGCCTCGTCGCGCTCTGGGCCGCCGGCCGGCGCCTCGCCCTCTTCCGGACGCTCTCTGCCGTGGAGTGGGTCTTCGCCTCGTTCTTCGTGCCTTATGTCTTCGTGACCTGCACGTTCGAGGTGAAGTTCCCGCGCTATCTCCTGCCCGTCTACCCGCTCCTCGCACTCTGGGCCGCAGCCTGGCTCACCGAGAAGGCCGAGCGCGGGCGGGCGGGACGTCTCCTGAGAGCCGTCGTGGTGGGCGGCACGGCGGCCTGGGCACTCGCGTTCGCGTCGATCTACACGCGCCCGCACAGCTCCGTCACGGCGTCGCTGTGGTTTCACGACCACGTCCCGGAAGGCGCGCGGGTCCTCGAGCAGGACTGGGACGAGGGGTTCCCGTTCAGCTTTCCCGGCCGCCCGGCCGAGCGCTACAGGATCGTCACGTTCAGCTTCTACGAGAACGACTCACCCGAGAAGATGGCGAAGCTCGCACGAGAGCTCGCCGAGACGGACTGGGTCGTCCTCCAGACGAAGCGGCTCTATGGCGCCGTCACACGTGCGCCCGAGAAGTTCCCGCTCACGAACCGGGCCTTCCGTCTCCTCTTCGCGGGCGACCTGGGCTACACGCTCGCAAAAGAGGTCGCCTCACGCCCCTCCCTCCTGGGAATACAGGTGCCCGACGAGCTCGCGGACGAGTCCTTCACGGTCTACGACCACCCGAAGGTCCTGTTCTTCGAGAACACGGCGCGGCTCTCCACGGAGGCGATCGAGAAAGCCCTCCTTTCGGCCACGCCTTCAAAGGCCCTCACGCGCGACGATCTTCTTCTCGCGCATCCCGCGGCCGCGGCGGCGACGATGACCACAGGGGCCGCCGAGCCGGGCCGGGGCGTTCCCGGCTTGCGCTCTTCCACTCTCGCGCTGCTGCTCTTCGCGGCGTGGCTCGAGCTCACGGGCCTCGCGGGCGCGGGGCTTCTCGCCGTTCTTCTTCCGGCACGCCCGGGGCGAGACGCCCTCGGACGCGTCACCGGCGTCCTCCTCTTCGCGTTCGTGCCCTGGCTCCTCGTCTCGTGGCGCTTCGCACCGTTCACGCGAGGCCTTCTCGTCGTCACGACGGCGGCTCTCTTTTCGGCCGGCTTTTTCTGCCGCCGGCGGGAGCGAGAGGCCACGCCAACGCCCGAGCGCCGGAAGACGGCGCTCGTCTTCTGGGGCACGTTCCTGTTCTTCCTCGCCGTGCGCGCCCTGAATCCGGAGATCTACTCGGGCGAAAAGCCGATGGACTTCTCGTTCGTGAACACGCTCCTCCGGTCCACCGAGCTCCCGCCGCCCGAACCCTGGCTCGCCGGCACGCCGCTGTCGTATACGTATTTCGGCCATTTCCTCGCCGCGGCGGCGGGGAAGCTGCTCGGCATTCATCCGGGCATCCTGTTCAATCTCGCGATCGCGATGACCGCCGCGCTTTCGGCCTCCGCGATCCTCGCCGCCGGCGCCGCGCTCGGCGGGCGCCTGCGCACGGGCGCGGTCGCGGTCCTTCTCGCTCTTTTCGTCGCGCCTCCTTCCGGGCCGCGAACGGCGTTCGACTTCCACTTCCATCAGGCCGGCCGCGCGCTCGACTGGCACTACTTCTGGGCGACGTCGCGCGTCATCGCGCCGAACGCGATCAACGAGTACCCGTTCTGGAGCTTCCTCTTCGCGGACCTGCACGCACACGTCCTCGCGCTGCCCTTCACGGCGGCCTTCGTCGCGGCGCTTCTCCTCTTCGTGAAGCGCGAGGACCGCGCTCTTCCCGCTCCCCGCCAGGCGGCCGCGCTCGTCGCGCTCGCCGCGCTCTTTTTCGCCGCGCTGCAGATCACGAACGGGTGGTCGACGCCCGTTTACGCGTGCCTTCTCCTTTTCCTGCCCGGAGTCCTCTGGCTCGGGTCGCGGCCGTCGGGGCTCGCCGCCGCGGCCGGCGCGCTCGCGAAGAACGTTCTCGCGCCAGCGGTGGGAGTCACTCTCCTGGGGGCGCTCCTCGTACGTCCGTTCTGGGCGCAGTTCTCGCCGCCACCGCGGAACTGGGGCCGCGAGGTCGGCCCGTGGGCGCAGCCGTGGGACTTCTTCAACGTATGGGGGCTCTTCATCGCGCTCCTCGTGCCGTTCGCTTTTGTCGCCTGGAAAAGGAGCGCCGCACCTCCCGGCAAGGCTGCGCGCGTGGTTCTGATCCTCGCGGCGGTCGCGCTTCCGCTTTCTCTCGTGTCCGTCTCGCTCCATCCCCTGCGGCTCGCTCAGGCCCCTTCCGTGCGCCTCTTCACGGCCCTCGTTTTTCTCGTCACCCTCGGGGCGGCGCTGAGGCGCGCGACGGAGGCCCGCCTCCGCCCGGCGCTCGCGCTCGTCGCGCTCGGCTTTGCGGTTTTGACGGGCTGCGAGCTCGTCTTCGTCTGGGACCGCATGAACACGATCTTCAAGTTCCATTTCGAGACCTGGCTCCTCTTCTCCGTGGCGGGGGCGCTCGCGTGGGAGACGTTTCTCGCCTCGAGAAGCCGCGCGTGGCGCCTCGCGACTGCTCTCGCCGGCCTCGCCGCGCTGTTCACCACCGTGACGGCGTTCGCCGGCTTCCTGCGGCTCGACCGCGGCGGCTGGCCGCGCTTCACCCTGGACGGGACGGCCTACCTCGAAAAGCAGAACCCCTCCGACCGCGGTGCGATCGAGTGGATCAACGCGAACGTGAGCGGTTTGCCCGTCCTCCTCGAGGCGCAGGGGCCGCCGTACCAGGAATTCACGCGCCTCTCCATGAACACGGGCCTGCCGACGGTGCAGGGGTGGGAATACCACACGCAGCAGCGCGGCCACAGCCAGGCAGAGACCGACCGCCGCAAGGGGGAAGTCACGGTCGCGTACACCTCGGCAGACGAGGCGGCCGTCAAGCGGATCCTCCACCGGTACCACGTCGCGCTCGTGGCCGTCGGGAATCTCGAGCGCCGAACGTACGCGGGCGGGAATCTCGCGCGATTCGAGTCGTGGACGGATCTCCTGACCCCCGTCTACCGGAATCCGGAGATCGTCCTTTTCGCGGTGACGGGCGTCTTCTCGCCCGGCGTCGCCGCAGCGCCCGTGCGCGTCGAAGAGCTGCCTTCCTCTCCGCGTAAAGAGCAGGCTCCTCCGCCCGCCGACGCCCCCGGCCGCGTGCGTCAGCCCCGGGGGGCGGCATCGGACGCGGCCGGGCGGGTCTGGGTCGCGGATTTCGGAAACCAGCGGGTGCAGCTCTTCGGTTGGGACGGCTCTTCCCTCTCATCCCTGCTCGCGTTTGGGGCGCGCGGCAGCGGGCCCGGACAGTTCAACGACCCGTGCGGCATCGCGGTCGGCCCGTCCGGCCTCGTTTTCGTGGCCGACACGTGGAATGGCCGCGTGCAGGTCTTCAACGACAAGGGCAGCTGGCAGCGCGAATGGGGCGGCGATTTCTTCGGCCCGCGCGGCATCGCCGTGGACGCGGGCGGCGCCGTCTTCGTCGCGGACACGGGGAATGGACGCGTCGTGCGCTTCGATGGCTTCGGGCACAAGGAGGCCGAGTGGGGGACGGCGAAAGGCCCCGGCAAGCTGGCCGACCCACAGGGTCTCGCCGTCGGCGACGACGGGAGCGTCTACGTCGCCGACAACGGAAACGGCCGCGTCGCGATCTTCGACCGCAACGGAAGCTTCTTGCGCGCGTTCGAGGTCACCGGCTGGCGACGCGAAGTCCTCTCCGAGCCGTACCTCGCGCTCGACTCCAGAGGTTTCCTGTGGGTTTCCGTGCCGCTCGCGGGCGAAGTGCGCGCCTACACGAAAGAGGGCCGCCTCGTGACGACGCTGCGCGGGGTGGACCAGCCGGAAGGCCGAAGGTTCGAGAAGCCCTCGGGCCTCGCGCTCCTTCCCGGAAGACGCCTTTTCGTCGCGGACCTCGAGGGACGGTTCGTCATCGTCTCTCTGCCGAAGTGAATCTCGATCAGGAAATCCGGTCGGGCTTCGCGCCCGCCGGCTGGTTGCGCGGCCGCCATGCGCAGACGGTGTGGGGACGCCTCACGCGCTCGCAAAGGCAGGTGGCGATGCGCCGCGAAGCGCTGACCGCTCCGGACGGCGACACGCTTTTCGTGGACCATCTCGACGCGCCCGCCGCCCCGAACGCGCCGTTTCTGCTCGTGCTGCATGGTCTCGAGGGCAGCTCGAACTCCGTCTACGCGCAGGGGATTCTCGCGTTCGCCGCGCGCGCCGGTTTTCGCGCCGCCGTCCTCAACTTCCGGTTCTGCGCCCGGGATCCGGTCGACCTTCACCGCTGCATCCCGAACGAGCGGCCGCGCCTCTACCACTCCGGCGAGACGTCCGACTTCGACTTCGTGGCCCGCACGCTCGCGGCACGGCTCGGTCGGCCACTTTTGGCCGCGGGCGTTTCGCTGGGCGGAAACGTGCTGCTGAAATGGCTCGGCGAGAACGCCGGCGATCCCACCGTGGCCGCCGCGGCGACGCTCTCGGTCCCCTACGACCTCGCGGAGGGTGACCGATACATGGCGTCTTTCCCGGCGAACCTCTACGTGCGAAGCTTCGTGAAGACGCTGACCGCGAAGGCCGAGAATCTCGCGCGGCGGTTTCCCGAGGCGGCCGAGAGGATCGACCTTTCGCGCGCACGCCGCGCCTTCACGTTTCGGGAGTTCGACGACGCGGCCACGGCACCTCTTCACGGCTTCACCTCAGCGGACGACTATTACGCGCACTCGAGCTCATTGCCTTTTCTCGCCCGTATCACCGTACCCACGCTCTGTGTCTCGGCGCTCGACGACCCGTTCGTGCCGCCGGACTGCGTCGCGCGCGCGCGTGGCACGGCGTCGGCTGCGGTTTCCTTCGACGTGACGGAGCTCGGCGGCCACGTCGGCTTCGTCGGCGCCCACGGGTGGAAGCCAGTCTATTGGGCGGAGGAGCGCCTCGTGGATTTCCTCGCGCGACAGGCCCTCTCCGCGGCCTCGCGTTAGGATTCGTCAGCCACCGTGAGCGGAAAGACCGTCTTCATGACAGGCGGGACCGGCTACGTCCTCGACGTCCCGGCGATCCGGGCCGCCTGATGCAGGCCGCCGATCTCAGGGCGGTCCCCGACGCCGAGAAGACGCAGTCCCCCGTCGACCTCTTCCTCATCATCGCGGGGGCGAACCTCGTCGCGACGACGCTCCAGACGGGCGCGAGCCTCGCGCCCGCCTTCGGCGTGAAGCAGGCGGCGTTCCTCGTCGCGGGAGGCGTCATCCTGGGGACCGGGCTCGTCGCAGCGCTCACGCCGCTCGGGCCGCGGCTCGGCGTCCCGTCCGTCGTCGCCTGCCGGGCCGCGCTCGGCTTCCGCGGAGGTGCCCTCGTCTCCCTCATCCTCTACGTGACGAACTTCGCGTGGATCGCCGTGAACAACGTGATCGCGGCCTCCGCCTGCGCGCGCCTCTTCGGCGGGCCTTCGAGCGAGCGGTTCTGGGCGTTCGGCCTCGGCCTCCTCGCGACGGCCGTCGTCGCGGGCGGGCCGCGGGCGGTCGGCCACGCGGACCGTGTCGCCGTTCCCTTACTCCTCCTCGTCGGCGGCGTCCTGACGTTCGCGTGCCTGCGCCTCCCGGCCTCGGTGTCCGCCGCACCCGGCAACGGCTCGATGACCGCCGTCCGCGGCCTCGACGTCGTGATCGGCTACCAGGTCTCGTGGCTCCTCATCTTCGGCGACTACCCGCGCTACACGCGCTCCCCCGGGAAAGCGGCTGCCGCCGTCTTCCTGGGGCTCGCGCTCACGAGTCTTTGGTTCCTCCCACTCGGCTTCGTCGCGGCGCGCGCCGCAGGCTCGACGAACCCGGGCGCGATGCTCGCAGCCGCGGGGATCGGCGGCCTCGGCGCTGTCCTCCTCGCCCTCGCGACGCTCACGACGAACTTCGTGAACATCTACATGTCGGCGCTCGCCTGGAAGAGCCTCGTCCCGGCGGCGCGCGACCGCGCGTCCGTGTGGACGATCGGCGTCGTCGGCGCGGCGCTCTCCCTCTTCTCCGGCTGGCTCGAGCGCTACGCGGACTTCATGCTCCTCCTGGGCGGCCTGCTCGTGCCCGTCGGCGGCGTCCTCCTCGCGCGCTTCTTCCTCGTGCGCCGGCCCGTCGATGTCGCGGACCTCTACGCCGTAGACGGACCCGCGAGCCGCCATGGTGGCTTCGCGATTCCGGGAATGTGCGGCTGGGTTGCCGGCGCGGCCGCCTACTTCCTCGCGGGGTCGATGGGCGGGACGTTGCCTTCGCTCGTGACGGCCCTGCTCGTGACCTGGGGGCTCGAGCGCGCGCTTTCCCGGCCCGCGTAGAAAATAGCGGCGTGAGCCCCGACGCGGCGCCTCGCCGCATCCTCCACCTCGACATGGATGCCTTCTACGCGTCCGTGGAGCAGCGCGACGATCCCACGCTGCGCGGCAGGCCCGTGGCCGTGGGCGGAGACCCGAAAGGGCGCGGCGTCGTCGCCGCCGCGAGCTACGAGGCCCGGAGGTTCGGCGTCCGCTCGGCCATGCCCATGGCGCGCGCCGTGCGCCTCTGCCCGGGCCTCGCGATCGTGCGGCCCGACTTCAGGCGCTATTCCGCCGTCTCGAGGCAGATCTTCGACATTTACCGGGCCGTCACGCCGCTCGTCGAGCCGCTCTCCCTCGACGAGGCGTACCTCGACGTGACCGAAAACGCCTGGAACGAGCCTCTTGGCGTGAACGTGGCGAGGCGCCTCAAGGTGAACGTCGTGGAAGCCACATCTCTCACCGTATCGGCCGGCGTCGCGCCGAACAAGTTCCTCGCGAAGATCGCCTCCGGCTGGAGGAAGCCCGACGGCCTCACGGTGATCGCGCCGGAGCGCGTCGAGCGTTTCCTCGAGAAGCTACCCGTCGAGGCGCTCTGGGGCGTCGGGCCGAAGACGGCGGAAAAGCTTCTCGCGCTCGGCTGCGCGCGCCTCGTGGACGTGAGGCACGTTCCCCTGGACGCGCTGCGGCGCGCCGTCGGAAGCTGGGCCGATTCCCTCGTCCGCCTCGCGCACGGCGAGGATGGCCGACGCGTCGTGCCCGACCAGCGGGCGAAATCCTGCAGCACGGAGGACACGTACGCCGAGGACCTGACGGACGTCGAGACGATGCGGAGAGAGGTCGAGGCCATGGCGCGCCACGACGCGGCGTGGCTCGAGAAAAGGGGCCTTTACGCGCGGACGGTCGTCCTGAAGGTGCGCTACGGGGACTTCACGACCGTCACCAGGAGCGAGACCCGGCGCTCCACGCGTGACGCGGACGAGCTCGCGAAGCGGGCCTCCGCCCTCCTCTCTCGGACCGAAGCCGCAACGCGCCCCGTGCGGCTCCTCGGCGTCGGGGTGCACGGCCTGATGACGCCCGAGGAGTTGACGGCGGCGGCGCCGCCCGACCCGCAGCTTCCTCTCCTCGCCGAAGACTGAGGCTCAGCGCGCGCCGAGCTCCTTCCTGAGCGTCTCCTCGTGAAACCCCACGAGGAGGCGGCGCCCGATCCTCACCATCGGCGCCCGGAAGTTGCCTGTCGGACCGCGGAGATCGTCGAGCGTCGCCTCGCGCGCCGGAAGGGTCCGCGCGGACTTGCCCTTCGCGACGACGATTTCGTTGACCTCTTTCAGAAGGGCGCGAACGTCCTTCTCCGAGAGGGGGTCCGATTTGGAGAGGCGCGTCGTGACGATGCGGGCCTTCGTGGCGTCCAGCACCTCACGGGTGCGGCCGCAGCTCGTTCAACCGTTGCGGTGGTAGTAGAAATCGACGTTTCGCATGAGGGCGGAGTCTAGCGAAAAGTCGGAGCTCAGCGGAGGGTCGCGAGGATCGCGTCCGCCGCCTCGCGCCCGATGCGGATCGCGTAGTTCTGGCCGCGGTCCTCCGGGTACGTCTGCGCCATGCACGCGGACCACAGCCCGGGGACGGGCGTCTGAAGCGGCGGGAGGAGCTTCGAGTAGTGCGGCACGATGATGGGCTGCGCGTACTCGGCGCGCCCGATCTGCTTCGCGAGGATCCAGCTCTCGTCGAACAAGGGATTCACGACCCTGAGCGCGGGCAAGTATTCGGCCCACAGCTCCTCGTCGCGCCTCTTCCACTTCGGGTCGTCGGGCAGGACGTAGTTCGAGAGGTACACGACGTGCCGCCCGCCGTAGTCCGCCGGGGAAAGGAAATTCGTGTGCTCGATGACGCCGCCGAACGGCATCGCGTCGTCCCCCACGTTGAGCCAGTAATACGGCGAGAGGGGACGGTCGAGCTCGAGGATCGGGCACAAGGCGTGGCAGTACGAGATCGCGCTCCACTTTTTGCGGGTCTCTTCCGGGAGATCCGGCGCGAGCCTCAGCAGCTCGGGGATCGCAACCGTCGAGAGGACGAGGTCGAACGCCTCCGTGCCGCCCGCGAACGTCACGTCGAAGCCCCCGGCGCCGCGTTTCACGATCCGGACCGGGCGCGACGTGCGCACGTCGCCGCCGCGCTCCTTCACGCGTTGGAGAACGGCCGCAACGCCGCGCCCGAACGAGCCCTTCAGGTAGCCGAGGCGCTCGCCGAGGCCCGTCTCGTCCCGTGAGCGTGTCCGAAGAGCGATCTTCCCCCACAGCCACACCAACCCTACGTCTTCCGCGCGGCGCCCGTACTTCTGGCGGAGAAGCGGCCCCCACACGGCGTCGAGCGCGCGGCCGTAGCCGTTGCGCCGCATCCAGCCCATGGCCGTCTCGCCCTCGAGCCGCTTCCAGTCGGAGCTCTGGCGCAGCTTCAGCGTCGAGAGGACGAACTGAAGTCTGCCGACGAGCCCGAGCGGCTTGAACCGAAGGAGCGAGGCCGGCGTGCCGAAGTCGTAGAGCCTGCCGCCCGAGAGAAAGCCCATGCGCGACTTCAGCCAGAGGAGGTCCTTCTCGAGATCGAACTCCTTCGCGAACGAGACGTAGTCGACGTCACTCGTGAACAGGTGGTGGTAGTACCGCTCGAGAGGCGTCCCTCCCACGGTCACGATGCCCACGAGGCCACCGGCTTCGGGATATTTCTCGAAGAGCGTGACGGGAACGCCCGCCCCGAGCAGGCGATCCGCCGCGACGAGGCCGGCGAGACCGCCGCCGATCACGGCCACGCGGGGCGAATCGGCCATCATCCCACCGAGTGTAAGCCGGTGCGGGAAAGGGCGTTGTGCTACCTTGAAACCATTCCGTGACGGTCCCGACGGCGCTTCTCTTCGCCTTCGTCCTCCTCCTGGCCGGTGCGTCGGGCGCCGCCGTGCTCGCCCGCCTTTTCCGCGGCGACGAGGCGGACCTGGATTCCCGCGCGGACGCCGTACTCGCCTTCGCCGTTCCCGTTGGCCTCGTGCTGGCAGCCATGCCCGGCTGGCTCCTGTCGTCGTTCTTCTACGTCCCGATCGTCCGGCTCGCGCTGCCGCTGGCGTTCCTCGCTCTCACCGGGGGTCTTCTCTGGGGCGGCGCCGATCTTCCTGCGGTCCTTCCTCGAACGCGCGCGCGGCTCGTGCCCATCGCGATCTTCTTCGGCGTCTTCCTGTTCTTCCTGTGGATCCGGTGGGCGAATTTCGCAGAGATCCGCCAGACCGAAAAGCCGATGGATTTCGCCGTTCTGTCGGGTCTCATGACTACCACGCGCCTGCCGTTTCCCGATCCCTGGCTCTCCGGCGAGCGCTTTCCCTACTATCACTTCGGGACGTACCTCTTCGCGCTTCCCGCGCGCGCGGCACGCGTGCCGTCGGAGTACGCATACAACCTCGTCGCGGCGCTCCTGCCGGCCCTCGCGGCGGTCGCGGGCTTCGGCGCGATCCGCGCGCGGCGGGGCGGCACGGCCATCGCGGTCTTCGGCGGGCTCCTTCTCGTGCTCGGCGGGACGTTCGACGGGGCCCGGCAGTTCCTTTCGGGAAAGCCGCTCGTCGACCTCGACTGGTGGGTGTCCTCGCGGCGCGTCGAAAACCCGAACACGATCACCGAGTGGCCGCTCTTCACGTTCCGCCTCGGGGATCTCCACCCGCACGCCGTCACGTTCCCGTTTCTCGTGACGCTTCTCGGCCTCGCGGGCCGCATCGGGCGCGTATCCGGAACTCTGCTCGACGGCCTGCTTCTCGCGGCCGTCGTCTCGGCGAACCCGTGGGACCTTCCCGCCTCGCTCCTCATCCTGGGCGCCGGGAACCTCGCCGAGCGCGACTTCAGGCCCGCGTTCATCCGGAGTCTCGCGACGCTCCTTCCCGCGGCGCTCTTTCTCCTGCCGTTCGCGCGCTCCCCGCGTCCCGCCTTCAACGGGCTTTCGTGGTGGAAGGAAGGCACGGGCGCCGCGGACGCATTTCTTCACTTCGGCGTCCTCGCCGTGATTCCGGCGCTTGCGCTCGGGATCGCCCTCGTGCGCAGCCAGACGCGCGCCGACCGGTCGCTCGTGGCGGCGTGCGCGTTTCCGGCGCTCGCGCTCGCGCTAGTCGTCCTCACGAAAAAGCCCGTTTTCTCGCTCGCGGCCGGGTTCGCCGCGGGTGTCGCCTGGCTGCTCCTTCGGGAGACGGGACCGGGGGAGCCGGAGCGGCCCGCCGGCGCGCTGAGGGCCGGCCTCCTCCTGGCCGCTTCGGGCGCGGTCCTCGCGGCCGTGCCCGACGTCGTCCTCGTGTCCGATTCCTACGGAGCGTCGATGCGCCGCATGAACACGGTCTTCAAGTGCTTCATGGGCGCGTGGCCGCTTCTCGCGCTGGGCGGGGCGCTTCTCCTCCCGCTCGCGCTCGCCTCGCGCCACGCGCGGGTTTTCATCCGCGTCGCCGTCGTGGCCGCGCTCGTCGCCGCCCTCGCGCATCCGCTCTCGGCAATTTGGTTTCGCGCAAAGTGGAACGGGCCTCTCGACGGGCTCGACGGCCTGCGCTGGATGGCGCGGGAGGCGCCGGGCGATCGCGAGTCCGTTTTCTGGCTGCGAACGCATGCCGTGGAGGGCGCCGTCCTCGCGGAAGCCACGGGCAACGCGTACAGCGACTACGGGCGCATCGGCGCCGCCTCGGGACTGCCTATCGTTCTCGGGTGGGAGAACCACGAGGGCCTCTGGCGAGGCGGCGGCTCCGTCGCCGAGACCTCGGCCCGCAAGCGCGACCTCAAGCTGATCTACACCTCCGAGGAGTTCGAAGGGGTCCTCAAGCTTCTGCACCAATACCAGGTGCGCTACGTCTTCGTCGGCGCGCTCGAGAAACGCGATTTCGGCCCGAACGCGTTCCCGATGCGTGCGAACTTCAGACGCGCCTTCGCAAGCGGCGATGCCGCGATCTTCGAGATTCTGAAATGAGTAGCGCCGCGCCGTCCCCCGCTTGGGAAACGCCTTTCTCGGACTTCGAGAAGAAGGCCTGGATCGCGCTCCTCGCGCTCTCGGCCTTTCTTCATCTCGTCCAGCTCGGGACGCACGCCTTCCACCACGACGAGTCGATCCACGCGTGGGCCGCGCTCCACCTCCTCAGGGACGGCACGTACAAGTACGACCCCGTCTACCACGGGCC
>Ga0207930_1000002_pt1 | contig 65730 bp, 57 predicted proteins | sample NGESurshal092012_7_FD_184477 | JGI IMG/M metagenome (GOLD analysis project Ga0207930, IMG submission 184477) | Arctic peat soil microbial communities from Barrow, Alaska - NGEE Surface sample 210-3 shallow-092012 (SPAdes) | ecosystem: Environmental > Terrestrial > Soil > Wetlands > Peat ... | reverse complement strand
GTCCGGGATCTCGATGCCGAACGCCTCCTCGAAAGCCATGACCAGCTCGACGGTGTCGAGGGAGTCCGCGCCGAGGTCGTCCACGAAAGAGGCTTCGGGCTTCACCTCGTCCGCCTGGACGCCGAGCTGTTCCACGATGATGCCCTTGACCTTTTCTTCCACCGAATTCGCCATCGCGATCCTCCGAAAGTCTTCGTCTCGTGAGAGACCGGCATTCTGAGGGCTGCCGGGACCCGATTTCAAGCGTGCGCAGTCTATCCGATGGGGAAAGAGGACGATTCTCAGGGCTCTATGAAGACGTTCTCCTACTCTCTCGGTCCGCTCCTCACGCTGACCACCCAAGAATTTGAGGCGCCTCCCCGACTTCCGCTACGACAAGAGGATCTCGTGGTGTCCGATGCGTATGGCCCGCCCTAACGCCCGCAGCGTCGCCTCGAGATCGGGAATCTCGTCTTGGACTCCGGCCGGATGGTCCGCAGCGAGGTCGGTGATGGGCTCGCAGGTTTCGACGATGTGCGCGAGTCGCTCGCGTTCGGCCACGATCGCGTCTGCCACCGTCCTGGTCGTATATACGTTTGCGGAGCGCGTGACGAGTTGGTTCGCCGTGTTGACACACCCCTCGAGTTCTTTCCGCTGCTCTTCGCTGAATGCTGACATGGGGAAACCCCCGCAGGGGGAGGGTATACCTAAAGGGAACACGACATGAGAACAATTCTCAAGATCCGCTCCCCCATCGTCCTGCCTCGGCAGTCCGGGTCCACCCTGAATTACGAGCTTCCGATGTAGAGCCCGCCGCTCACGTTGAGACAGGTCCCCGTCACGTAGGCGGCCGCGTCGGACGCCAGATAGACGACGGCGCCCGCCACGTCAGCGGCCGTTCCGAGCCGCCCGAGGACGATCTGGCCTACGAGCGCCTTCCTCCGGTCCTCGCTCAGCGCATCCGTCATGGACGTCTCGATGTAGCCCGGCGCGACGGCATTCACGGTGATTCCCCGCGAGCCGATCTCGCGGGCGAGGGCCTTCGTGAACCCGATGACGCCGGCCTTGGCCGCGGCATAGTTCGTCTGGCCCGGGTTACCCATGAGCCCCACGACGGACGTGATGTTCACGATGCGCCCCGGGACCCGTTTCTTCAGCATGATCTTCGCGGCCTCCTGGGCGCAGAGGAAGACCCCCGTGAGGTCGGTCGCGAGGACCTTGTCCCAGGACTCCTTCGACATCCTGAGGATGAGGCCGTCGTCGGTGATGCCGGCGTTGTTCACGAGGATGTCGAGCTTCCCGTGCTTCTCCACGATCGCCTTGAAGGCCGCCGAGACGGACGCGGGGACGGTGACGTCGAGGCACAGGGCCTCGGCCCGGCCGCCCGACGAAGTGATCGCCTGCGCGACGGCAGTGGCCTTGTCTTCGCTGCGGGCGGCGACGACGACGTGCGCGCCCGCCGCGCCGAGCGCGTTCGCGATCGACTCCCCGATGCCTTGCGAGCCGCCGGTGACGAGTGCGACTTTCCCCTCGAGAGAGAACGAGAGAGCCATCTGACCTTCCTTTCTCCGTCAGGCGAACGTCACGAGCGCCGCGGCCGTCGACGTGGTCTTCACTGGCCAGTCCTTCGCGATGCGTTTCGCGAGGCCCGCGAGAACCGTCCCCGGCCCGGCCTCGACCGCCGACGGGGCGAGGCCCGCGAGGCGCTGCACGGACTCGACCCAGCGCACGGGCGAGCAGATCTGGCGCCGAAGCGAGTCGCGCGCCACTTCGGGGTCGGTGGTCTCGCGGGCGTCCACGTTCGTGACGACCGGGATCGCGAGCGGGCGGAACGCCGCCACCGCCAGGAACGGCGCGAGCCTTTCCTCGGCGGGCTTCATGAGCGCGCAGTGGAACGGGGCGGATACCGCGAGCGGGAGGACGCGCTTGGCGCCCTTCTCCTTCAAAACCTCTGCCGCCTTCGCGACGCCGGCGGCGCTCCCCGCGATGACGGTCTGCTCCGGCGAGTTGAAGTTCGCGGCCGAGCAGATCTCGCCGGTTGCCGCAGCAGCTTCTGCGCACGCCTCGGCGACGGCCTCGGGAGCGAGACCGATGACCGCCGACATGGCGCCCTGCCCCTGCGGGACCGCCTCCTGCATGAAGAGGCCGCGGCGCCGGACGAGGACGACCGCATCCTCGAGCGTGAGCGCACCGGCGGCGACGAGCGCGGCGTACTCGCCGAGCGAGTGGCCGGCCGCAACCGACGGCGCGAGGCCCTTCGCCTTCAGGACTTCGAACACGGCTACCGCGTGCGTGAGGATCGCGGGCTGCGTGACCGCGGTCTGCTTGAGGTCGTCGTCGCTGCCTTCGAAGGAGGCCTTCGAGACGGACAGGCCCAGCGGCGCGAGCGCCGCGTCTGCCCGCTCGTAGACGTGGCGGGCCTCCGGAAAGGCCTCCACGAGATCCCGTCCCATGCCGGCGAATTGCGAGCCCTGGCCCGGAAAAAGGAACGCGAGGCTCACCGGCTCACCAGCGGACGAGCGCGGCACCCCACGTGAGGCCGCCGCCGAACGCCGTGATGAGAATGAGGTCTCCGCGCTTCAGTTGGCCGTCGCGCGCATACTCGTCGAGCGCGATCGGAATCGACGCCGCGCTCGTGTTCCCGTAGCGCCCGATGTTGTTCATGCAGCGCTCGGGCGGGATTTGCAGGCGCTCGCCGACACCCGTGATGATCCGCTCGTTCGCCTGATGCGGGAGGAGCCAGCTCACATCGGAGGTCGTGAAACCGCTCTCCGCGAGGACCACCTTGCTGACCTCCACCATCGATCGGATCGCGAACTTGAACGTCTCGCCACCCTTCATCTGGATGAACGGAAGCTTCTTCTCGAGCGTCTCGGGACGATTCGGCGGGTAAGTGGACCCGCCGCCGGGCATCGAGATGAAGGGGGCGCCCTCTCCGTCCGAGTGGATCGACGTCGAGAGAACGCCGTGGTCGGCCTTCGTCGCCTTGAGGACGGTCGCGCCCGCGCCGTCCCCGAAGAGGATGCACGTGTTGCGGTCGGTGTAGTCCACGAATCGGGTCAGGAACTCGGCGCCGATGAGGAGGATGTTTTTCGCCTTGCCCGACTGGATGAGCCCATCCGCCACGTGAAGCCCGTAGAGCCAGCCCGAGCAGGCGGCGTTCAAGTCGAACGCGGCGGCCTTCTTCGCGCCCAGCTTGTGCTGCACGACCGGGGCGGCGCCCGGGATCAAGTGATCGGGCGTGCAGGTCGACAGGATGACCGTGTCGAGATCGGCAGCCGTGACGCCGGCGTCGGCGAGCGCGGGACGGGCCGCGCGCACGCAGAAGTCCGAAAGCACGTCTCCCTCGCTGGCCACACGGCGCTCCCGAATGCCCGTGCGGGACGTGATCCATTCATCGGACGTCTCGACCATCTTCGCGAGGTCCGCGTTCGTCAAGATCCGGTCCGGAATGGCCCGGCCCGTGCCGGCGATCGTGGCGTGAAACATCGTTCCTCCGTGCGGGGGTGAGGCCGGAATGTTACCGGGAGAGCGATGGCGGCGCGAACAGAAGGGCTCGCTCGCGGATTTTCTCGGGAATTCCACGCCGCACGAACTCGTCCGCGGCGCGGATGGCGTTGCGGACCGCCTTCGCGTTCGAGCGTCCATGCCCGATCAGACACGCCCCGTTCACGCCGAGCAGCGGTGCGCCGCCGTACTCGCTGTAGTCGAGACGCTTCTTGAACGACCGGAAGGCGTCCTTGGAGAGAAGAAAGCCCATCGAGGCCTGGAGGCTTCGCGAGATCTCCTGCTTGAGGGCCTCCTCGACGAGGTGCGCGAGGCTCTCGGAGACCTTGAGGATGACGTTGCCCGTGAACCCGTCCGTCACGATGACGTCCACGTCGCCCGCGTAGACGTCGCGGCCTTCGACGTTCCCGATGAAACGCAGCCCTGACTCTTTCAGGAGGCTGAAAACCTCCTTCACGGTGTCCGTTCCTTTGCCCTCTTCCTCGCCCACGGACATCAGGCCGATCTTCGGCTTCTCGATGCCGAGGACCTCCTGGGCATAGAAGTGGCCCATGATGGCGAACTCGCGGTAGTGCTCCGGGCGGCAGTTCACGTTCGCCCCGACGTCGAGGAGGACGCGCTTGCGGTCGAGTCCCGGCAGCACCGTCGCGAGGGCTGGCCGGTCGATCCCCTCGACGACGCCCATGATCATCTTCGCGACGACCATCGCGGCGCCCGTGTGCCCCGCCGTGAACATGCCGTTCGCGCGCCCGTCTCGCACGCATTCGGCCGCGATCCGGATGGACGCGCGGCGCTTCTTTCTAATGGGGGTGATCGAGGGCTCGTCGAAGAGGACGACCTCGTCCGCATCGACGACGCCCACACGGCTCCCGTTGTAGGCGGCCTTGCGGAGCTCGGACTCGATCTCCCGCCGCCGGCCGACGAGGAGCGTGTCGAGACCGAAATCCACGGCCGCCGCGACCGCACCCTCCACGTTGACGCGAGGGGCGTAGTCGCCCCCCATGGCGTCGACGGCGATCGTCAAGTCAGGCCTTCTCGGCTCCGCTCATGACTTCCCGGCCCTTGTAGTGACCGCAGGACGGGCACACCCGGTGCGGCAGCTTCTCCGTGCCGCAATTCGGGCAGTTCGAGGTCTGCTTGGGCTTCAGAAAATCGTGGGCGCGGCGCAGGTCGCGGCGCGTCTTGCTGTGGCGGTGCTTTGGATTCGGCATGGCGGTCTCCTGTGACGGTCCGACGCGCGGCGACGATGACGAAAAGTGTTGATTCAGTTCCCGGGCTCGAGAAGCGTTCGAAGCGATTTCCAGCGCTCGTCCGCGGGAGGCTTGCACACGCACGGCGCGAGGTTCCGGTCGGCGCCGCACATCGGACAGAGCCCGCGGCAGTCGTCCCGGCAGAGGGCCTTCAAGGGAAGCTCGAGCTGCACCTGCTCCTCGACGAGAGGGTCGAAGGGGACGACGAGGTCGTCGTAGTACAGGACGTCGAGGTCCTCCGGCGCGAGCTCGAGGCCGTCGTCCGGGTCTTCCTCTCCCTTCGAGCGCCTCTCGGTCCGGTCCGCCTTCGGGGCGGGCTTGCCCTCGTGCGGCTTCTCGTGCGCCGGCGCGAAGACCCAGAACGCCTCGCTCGCGCGGCGGAAAGAGACGTGGGCGAGGCAGCGCGCGCACGCCGTGACGCCGTCGAAGACGACTCGGCCGTTCAGGACGAAGCCGGGCCCCTGGCGCTCGAGACGACCCGTGAACGTCACGGGCGAGAGCGACACGAGCTCGGGACGCTCCAGGCTTCTGGCCGGAAAGTCGAACTGATGAGAAAGATCAACCGGCTGGTCGAAAGCCGCTTCGAGGTTCAGGTCCATGGGAAAAGGCTCCTCCTCCACGAAGAGGAGCCTGGGAATATAACATGGAAGCATGCGCCTCGCCGTCGATGCGCGCCCGTTCGAGGAGCGTCCGACTGGCGTCGGCCGTTATCTCGAAGGGCTGCTTTCCGCATGGCTCGACCAGACGCCTTCGGACTCGTTCATCCTGCTCTCGCCGCGGAAGGTCCACGTGCCGGCGCGCCTCGCCGGGCGCGTGGAGGCGGCGGCCTCTCCCGCGCTGCCCGGAACGGTTTGGCTGCAGACCGCCGCCGCTCGCGCCGCCCGCCGCGCCGGCGCCGACGCTTTCTTCGGGAGCCTCGGCATCCTGCCTCTCCTCTCTTCGCTGCCGGGCGTCGCGACCGTGCACGACCTCACGCCGCTTCTGTTCCCCGAATGGCACTCGCGGAAGAATCGCCTCGGTTTCAATCCCTTCATTGGCGCCACCGTCCGCCGCGCACGGCGCATCGTGGCGGTGTCCGACGCGACGCGCCGCGACCTCGTCGCCGCGTTCCCCGATGCCGCGCCGAAGACGGTCGTCGTGCACAACGGCGTCGAGCCCGAGGCTCCCTCGGTGCTCGACCCGGCACCGCACGGCGGGAGGCCGTATGTCCTCTACGTGGGCACGCTCGAGCCACGCAAGAACGTCGCGCGGCTCGTCGCCGCGATGGAGTCGATCTGGGATCGTCGCCCGGACTTTCCTGACCTCGTGCTCGCGGGTGGAGACGGGTGGGGGATGGAAGGGTTCAGGGAACGCGTCGCGCGTTCGCGCCACGCCGCGCGCGTCGCGCGCGTCGGCTATCTCGGCCCCGGCGAGCGGGCGCGCTGGCTCGCAAGCGCGCGCGTCTTCGCGTATCCGAGCCTTTACGAGGGCTTCGGCCTCCCGCCCCTCGAGGCGATGGCTCAGGGCACGCCCGTCGTGGGCTCGTCGGCGTCGGCGCTGCCGGAGGTGATGGGCGACGCCGGCCTCCTGCCCGATCCCGCGAGCGTTCCCGATATCGCCGCGGCGCTGGAACGGGCGCACGATGACGCGGATTTCCGGCGCCGCGCGGCGGCGGAGGGGCCCCGGCGCGCGCAGAGCTTCACTTGGGCGGCCGCGGCGACGAGGACGCGCACGCTTTTCGAAGAGGCACTCTCATGACGGAGCGAAAGAAGGTCGTCCTCGTCGATGCGCGCAAGGCGCGCGACTTCGGAATCGGCACGTACGTCCGGGGTCTTCTCGGCGGCCTCGCGGGCCTGGACCGCTTCCAACTCCAGGCGCTCGTTCTTCCGGGCGACGAGGCGCTCTTTCCCGCAGGGGTGGCGACGACGGCCTGCGCGGCTGCGCACTATTCATTCGGCGAGCTCGTAGCCGTCCGGCGGGCGATCTCCGCGATCGCACCGGATCTCTTCCATGCCCCGCATTACGTGGTGCCGCTCTTCCCGCCGCGCGCGACGGTCGTCACGATCCACGACCTCATGCACCTCACGAGGCCCGAGCACGCGACGTCAGCGAAACGCGCATATGCGCGGTGGATGATCGGGCGCGCGCTCCGCCTGTCGGCTCGCGTGATTGCGGGGTCCGAAGAGACGAAGAAAGAGATTCTTGCTTTCGGACCCGCGCAATCCGGCAAGGTCGTCGTGATCTCGTACGGGGTAAGAAAGGAGTTCTTCGAAGGTGAAGAAAAGAAAGGCGGCTCGCGCCGGGCGGCGGCGGCGCCTTCTCCCTCTTCCCCTTTCAAAGAATCTTTTCCTTATGTTCTTTTTCTTGGCAACGACAAGCCGCACAAAAACCTCGACGGGCTGCTCCGCGCGTGGCCGCACGTGCACGCGGCGCATCCCGCGCTGTCGCTCGTCCTCGCGGGCGTCAAGCCCGGACGGATACTGCCCGACGGCACGAAGGCCGTCGGCTGGGTGCCCGACGAGGACGTGCCCGCCCTCGTCGCGGGCGCCCGTGTGCTCGTCCAACCGTCCTTCGCTGAAGGCTTCGGCCTCCCGGTGATCGAGGCGCAGGCGGCGGGCACGCCCGTCGCGTGCTCGGACCTCCCCGCTCTCCGCGAGGCCGCGGGCGACGCGGCGGTTTTCTTCGATCCCAACGACGCCGCGTCGATCACGGCGGCTCTGGGCGCACTGCTCGGAGATGAAGAGAAGAGAAATTTGCTGAGAAAGAGGGGACGGGAGCGTGCGGCGGAATTCACGTGGTCTCGCGTCGCAGAACGAACGGCGCGGATCTACGACAGCGTTCTTTACCCATTCAAAGAAAACTCCCCTTCTGAAGAACTGAGGCATGACTCGTGAGGGTCGCCCTCGTTCACGACTGGCTGACGGGCACGCGCGGCGGCGAAAAGGTGCTGCTGGAGCTGGTCCGGATGTTTCCGAGCGCGCCGGTCTTCACGCTCTTCCATTTTCCGGGCTCGCAGCCTCCCGAGATCGAGGCCGCGGAAATCCGAACGACGTTCCTCCAGAAGCTCGTCTCGCCCTACGCGGACTACCGCAAACTGCTCCCCCTCTTTTTCATGGCCGCCGAAACGTGGGATCTCTCCGAGTTCGACCTCGTGATCTCGTCCTCCCACTGCGTCGCCAAGAGCGCGAAAAGGGCGCCGGGCGCCTTCCACCTGTGCTACTGCCACACGCCCGTGCGATACCTGCACGACCAGTTCGACGACTACTTCCGAAACCGCTCCGCGGCGATCCGGGCGGCCGCGCGCCTCGCACGGGCCCCGCTTCGCGCATGGGACCGGGCGACCGTGCCCCGCGTGGACGCCTTTCTCGCGAATTCGGAAAACGTGAAAGGCCGTATCGCCCGGCTGTGGGGACGCGAGGCGGCCGTCGTGTTTCCACCCGTGGACACGGAGTTCTACACGCCGCCGCCTCCCGGGACGCCCCGGAGCGGCTTCCTCGTCGTGTCGGCGCTCGCACCGTACAAGCGCCTGGACGACGCCATCGACGCCGCGAACGCCCGCCGGCTGCCCCTCACGATCGCGGGGTTCGGGCCGGAGCGCCCCCGCCTCGCGGTGCGGGCCGGTGAGACGGTCCGATTCCTCGACACTCCCAACGACGAGATGTTGCGCGACCTGTACCGCGCCTCGGAGGCCGTGCTGATGCCGGGTGAGGAGGATTTCGGCATCGTGCCGCTGGAGGCGCAGGCTTGCGGGGCGCCGGTCATCGCGCTCTCTCTCGGGGGGGCGACCGAGACGGTGCACGACGGCGAGACCGGCGTCCTTTACACCGAACCGGGCGCCGCGGGCCTCCTCGCCGCGCTCGGCCGCCTCCGCGGCCTCACGCTCGACTCCGCGACTCTGCCCCGCAACGCCGCCCGCTTCTCGCGGGACGTCTTTCGGACTTGCTTCCGCGCCGCCCTCGAGACGGCGCGGGCCGGGCGCCACGGAACCGCGCGGGACGCTAGAATCCACCGTCCGGAGTCCGTGTGATCCGCCGCCAGACCCGCCGCCTCCAGGCCCTGCTCGTGGCCGCCGACGTTCTCGCGACTGTGCTCGCGCTGGGCGCGGCGTGGCTCATCCGGTTCGAGTCGGTGTGGCCGACGCCGAAGGGCGCGCAGCCCTTCGAGAACTACGTCGCGTTCATCCCGATCCTCGTCGCCATCTGGCCGGTCGTCTTCTACTTCCACCGGCTGTACCAGATCCGGCGCGACCGTTCGACGATCGACGAAGTGCTCGCGGTGATCGTGGCGGCGTCTCTCGGGACGATCCTCCTCGTGGGCCTCCTCTCCTTCTGGCGCGGGTTCACGTACACGAGCCGGCAGCTCCTCGTCCTGTTCCTGTTTCTCGACGTCTTCTTCGTGTCGCTCGTGCGCTTCGGCATCCGCAAGTACCTCGAGACGATGTGGTCCACGGGCGCCGGCGTGCGGCGGACGCTCATCGTGGGCGCGGGGCACGCGGGCCGCGCGCTGGCCGACAAACTGCTCGACCACCCGGCGACGGGCCTGAAGCCCGTGGGCTTCGCCGACGACGACCCGCTCAAGCGCGTCGAGGCCTACCGTGGCCTCGCCGTCCTCGGGACGACCTCGGAAGTCACGGCGCTCATTGGCGCGCACGGGGTCGATACGGTGTTCCTGGCGCTGCCCGTCGAGGCGTACCGCACGATGCTCACGATCCTCAAGGAGGTCGGCAACCAGATCGTCGACCTCAAGGTGGTGCCGGACCTCTTCCAATACGTCACGTTCAAGGCCGGCATCGAGGACTTCGACGGGCTGCCCGTCATCAACCTGACGCAGATGCCCCTCGAGGGCTGGAATTCGCTCGTGAAGCGCACGATGGACGTCGCGCTCTCGGCGCTCGGCCTCGTCGCGCTCGCCGTTCTTTTCCCCATCCTCGCGCTCGCGATCTGGCTCGAGGACCGCGGGCCGATCTTTTACGCGCAGGAGCGCATGGGCCTCGACGGGCGGCTTTTCCGCATGCTCAAGTTCCGCTCGATGCGTGTCGACGCCGAGGACGACGGGGCGCGCTGGACCGAGGAGAACGACCCGCGCCGCACGCTCGTGGGTGCATTCCTGCGCCAGACTTCGCTCGACGAGCTGCCGCAGCTCATCAACGTGTTCAAGGGCGAGATGTCGCTCGTGGGGCCGCGTCCCGAGCGCCCGGAGTTCGTCAGCACGTTCAGAGAGAAGTTTCCGCAATACATGCTGCGCCACCGCGTGCGCGCGGGCATCACGGGTTGGGCGCAGGTCCACGGCTGGCGCGGCAACACGAGCCTCTCCAAGCGCATCGAGTACGACCTTTATTACATCGAGAACTGGACGGTGGGCCTCGACGTGAAGATCCTCTGGCTCACGGTCAAGTGGGGCTTCACCCACAAGAACGCGTACTGACGCCCGGCTTTCGCCGCGTTCAGATCACGAGCGGGCGTCCCCCCTTGAGCCGCATCGCGGCGCCCTCGAGGAGCTCGGCGTGCTCGCGCTCCTCCGCCTCCAGCTCGCGGTAGAGGCGCCACTCGGGCGAGGCCTCGGAGAACGCGCGCCCGGTCTCGAGGAAAAATCGGCCCGCCCGCTTCTCGAGATGGACGGCGAGGCGCAGCAGCGCGACGCCGTCGGCGTCCACCGAGGTCTCGACGCCCGAGAAGACGGCGAGCTGCGAGGGGGATGGCCCCCCGACCGAGAGGTCCGGCGCTTCGAGGTGATAGCGCCGCGCGAGCGTCTCCATGTGCTCGCGCTCCATCGCCGAGAGGCGATTGAAGAGCTCGATGACCTCGGGGTCGCCTCCGGCGCGCGCCATCTCCTCCGCGCCGCGGGCGTAGAAGAGGACGCCGCCGATCTCGATCTCGTACGCGCGCCGCACGGCCTCGGCGAGCGCGCCTTCCGGGGTCGAGAGCTCTTCGCGGGGCGCGAACGCGCCGCCGCAGATCGGGCACAGGCCGAACGGGAAGGCGAAGCCCTCGGAGACCTTCTGGCAGGACGTGCACTGGAAGGAAAGCCGCTCACCCGCGCAGCAGACGTAGTCCTCACCCTCCTCGATCGGGCGCCGGCACTTCTTGCACACGGACTCGGCGGGCACGGCCACGGCCGGGATCTTCGATTCCGCACGCACCTCGGGAGGCCAGACGCGTTCCTTCAGGTACGACGTGATCGCGCGGGCCGCTCTTCGGCCGGCGCCGAGCGCGAGGATCACGGTGGCCGCACCGGTGACGATGTCGCCGCCCGCGAAGACGCCCGGCAGGTTCGCGGCCTGCGTCGTCTCGTCGACGTTGATGTACCCCTCGCCGCGCACATCGAGGCCCGGCGTGGACCGCGCGATGATGGGGTTCGCGCGCGTGCCGAGCGCGTAGATGACGGTGTCACACTCGAAAGTCTCCATCTCACCGGGAATGGGGACGGGGCGCCGGCGGCCTGAGGCGTCCGGCGGGCCCAGCTCCATCTTCTGGCAGACGAGAGCCTTCACGCCGCCCTTGTCGTCCGTGACGATCTCGGTCGGGCCCCTGAGCCAGTGGAACGTGATGCCCTCTTCCTCCGCGTGGCGAAGCTCTTCGACGCGGGCGGGAGCCTCCGCCTTCGTGCGGCGGTAGACGCAGCGGACCACGTCGGCTCCGAGGCGCTTGGACACACGCAGGCAGTCCATCGCCGTGTTGCCCGCGCCGATGACGACGATGCTGCGGCCGAGCGTGACGGGCGTGTCCTCGTAGGGAAACTTGTCGCCTCCCATGAGGTTCACGCGAGTGAGGAACTCGTTCGCGCTGTAGACCTGCCCGGCGAACTCGCCCGCGATGCCGAGAAAAGCCGGGGCGCCCGCCCCGGTCCCCACGAAGACGGCGTCGAAGCCGCGCTCTGAGAGGAGCTGCGGGATCGTGAACGTCTTGCCGATGACCTTGTTCGTCTCGAAGCGGACGCCCATGTCCTCGAGCTGCTTCACTTCGCGGTCGATGATGTTGCGCGGCAGCCGGAAGGACGGGATCCCGTAGCGCAGGACTCCCCCGATGACGTGCAGCGCCTCGAAGATCGTGACCTCCGCGCCGTCGCGCGCGAGGTCGCCCGCGCACGCGAGGCCGGCGGGACCGGAGCCCACGACCGCGACCTTGCCGATCGGCACCGCCGGGCGTGGAGGCGGGGCGGTGACGGGCGCATGGTCGCCGACGAAGCGCTCGAGCCGGCCGATGGCGACCGGCTCCATCTTCTTGACGAGGATGCACTGCACCTCGCACTGGCTCTCCTGCGGACAGACGCGGCCGCACACGGACGGGAAGTGGTTGTTCTCGCGGATGACCGCGGCGGCGCCCGCGAGGTCGCGCACGAGGAGGTGCCGGATGAAGCGCGGGATGTCGATGGCGACCGGGCAGCCCTGGATGCAGGAGGGCCTCAGGCACTGGATGCAGCGCTCGGCTTCCGTGAGCGCATCGGCGATGGTGTAGCCGAGGTTCACCTCGAGGAAGTTGTGGGCGCGCTCTTCGGCGTTCCGCTCGGCCATCTTCGTGGCATGCGGCGCCACGTCCTTCAGCTTCTTGTAGTTGCGTTTCTCTTCCTCGAAGAGCAGCTTCTCGATGTTGCACGTGTGCTGGAAGTCCTCGTTCGCGCGCGTCTCCTGGTTCTTGAATCGCTGCTGGCGCAGCATGAGCTCGTTGAAGTCGATCTTGTGCGCGTCGAAGTCGGGGCCCTCCACGCACGCGAACTTGATCTCGCCGCCGACCGAGACCCGGCACGACCCGCACATCCCGGTGCCGTCCACCATGATTGCGTTCAGGCTCACGGCCGTCGGCACCCCGCGCGGGCGCGTGACCTCGGCGCAGGCGCGCATCATCGGGAGCGGGCCGATCGCCACCACCTCGTCGACCTTCTCCTTCGACAGGACGTCCTCGAGCGCGGCCGTGACGAATCCGGGCCGGCCGTACGTGCCGTCGTCGGTGCAGACGATCAGATCGTCGCAGTACTTCCTGAACCGGTCCTCCCAGAACACGAGCTCCTTCGAGCGGAAGCCGATGATTCCCGTGACGCGGTTGCCGGCCTCCTTGAAGGCGCGGAGCTGGGGAAACACCGGCGCGACCCCGAGGCCGCCGCCGACGAGGACGACGTGCCCGACCTTGTTCACGTGGCTCGGCATCCCGAGCGGCCCGACGAAGTCGAGAAACGTGTCGCCTTCCTGGTACGCGGCCATCATCTCGCGCGTCGTCTTGCCGATCGCCTGGATGACGATCGTCACGGTGCCCCACTCGCGGTCGTAGTCGGCCACCGTCAAGGGGATCCGCTCGCCCCCGTCGCGCAAGCGCAGCATGACGAAGTGCCCCGGCTGGGCGGCGCGGGCCACATCGGGCGCGTACACGTCCCAGAGGAACGTCGATTCCGAAAACTGGTGGCGCCGGACGATCTGGTACATGGCCGCTGATTTTCCGGGTTAGGAGGGTCCGCGGCTATGGTGCAAACCCATCAGCCTCTCAACGCACTCCCCCGAGGGGTCTTACGCGCGCGCGGCCCGCAGAATCCGGGGCACGACGATCAGGGCCGCGCCGTACAGGACGAACGTCGCCACGAGCGTGCTCGGGCGCCCGTGCGGGAGATCGTCGATGAGGAGCTTGAGCCCGGCAATCGCGAGCACCGGGTAGGTGAGGCGCGCGAGGGGGGCGAGCGTCGGGAGGCGCCTGAACGAGGCGAGCAGCACCGCAGCCACCGACAGGACGGCGCCACGCGCCGAGGCGGTGCGGCCGGGCTCCCCGTCGGGAGCGACGAGGAGAGCCAGCCCGAGCACGGCCAGTGCGCCTGCCCCCGCGATCGAGACGCACGCGAGCGTGAACATCGCCCCGCGCACGACGGCTCCCCCGGAACCTGCCCGCAGACGCCCCGCGAGAAGCACCGTCGCAGCAGCGGAGAGGACGAGAACGACGAGGGAGCTCGTGGCCGGCCCCCCGGTGGCGGGCGAACCGACGAAAGCGTCGCGGACGAACCCGGCCAGTCCGGAGGCAACCGCCGCCGTCAGAAGCATGACGCCGCCGTACGCCGGAGCCGTCGAGCCGACGGCGCGGGCCGGCGCGACGGCCGCCACGAATCCGGCAAAGCCCCAGACGAGCGAGGGCGGAAGGCCTGCCAATGGAATGAGCCGCGAGACCGCGAAGACCGCGAGCAACAGGGCCGCTCCGAGCTGAACGGCCTCGAAGGCGTCGGGCGTCCCCCCGCGCCCGAACGCGCGCCGAACCGTTCCCGCGAGAGAAACGCCGAAGAGCGCGAGGGCGAGCGCGAGGACGGCTCCCCGAGAGAGGCCCGCGTACGCCTCGGGGAGCCCCTCGGGACGTGTGGCAATCCAGACAGCCTCGAGAATGACGAGATCCGCGATGACGGCCGGGAGCCACCCAAGGGTGGCCCAGCCGCGGAGGATCGAGGCTGCCCAGGCCCCTGCGGCGAGGACGACGAGAAGCGCGCCGAAGGCGACGAGGGCATGCGTGGTGACCAGGAGCAGGCACGCTGTCGCGAGAGCCGAGAGCACGGCGGCCCAGGCCAGCCCGCGGAGGCTGCGGTGAACGGACGCGCCGAGGGCGGCGGCGGCGAGCGCGGCGAGCACGGCAGCGGCGGCCGTCGGCCGGAGCACGTCGAAGCGCGTGGAGGCCTCCCAGACGAGGGGACATGCGATGACGAGCGCCGTGACGCCCCACGCGGTCGCGGCAGCGGCGGAGGAGCTTGCCCGCCCGGCCCGGTCGGCGAGGACGAGCCAGGTCAGTGCATACGCGAGACCCAGCGCCACCCCTGCGCCGCGCGGGAATGTGCCCGAGTCAGTCAGGGCGCGAACGAGGAACGCCCCTGCCAGGACGAAAAGGCAGCGGCCGGCGAGCGCGGCGATCGAGGGGTCCGCCGGCTCGATCGCCGCGGAGGGCACGCTGGCCTGGCCGCCGGCCGGAATGGGCGCGGCGACCGGAAGCGGGAGAGCTGGCGCGGCGGCTCCCTCGAGCGCGGCCAACCGCGCCTCCACCGACCGGAGCGACCGGGCCAGCTCGGCGACCTGTTTCTCGAGTCCGGAGACGCGGTCGTCCATGGCGGTCAACTCCCGATGCGGCGTTTTCCGCGCCCCTGCGAGCAGAAGCTCAGACGGCCGCCTTCTCCTCTTCGAAGGGCGGCAGCACCTTCACGAGAACCCAGAGGATTCCAAACGGGAGGATCATCAGGAGGATCGCGGGGAGCAGCCCCTCCTTCGTGGCGAACGCCATCTTGTACGTCGTGTACCCGAGGAAGCTCTTCGAGAAGAGCTGCCCGCCGATGACCACGTTCCACCGCATCGCGAAGATCCCCATGAGCGTGAGCAGGCCGGCGAGGACGTAGATGCCCTTTCGAGCCGCTTCGCTCAGCTTCACGACCTGGATGAAGGCCAGCATGGAGATCGGGACGATCGTGCCGAAGATGATCTGCACGATGATCTGCGACGTGTAGAGTTGCGTGTGCGCCATGAAGTCGAGGCTCTTGAAGGATTCGTCCGCCTCGTAGATGCGGTGGATCAGGTCGAGCATCTCGAGCGAGAAGTCGATGAGGAAGGCGTACATCAGGTAGCGGGCGATCGTGTCCACGCACGGCATGTCGATGGGAATGCCCTTCAGGAAGCAGACGAGCATGTACATGAGGAGCACGAGGGCGATGCCCGACACGATGGCCGAGAAGAGGAACACGATCGGCATCACCGGCGTGGACCACCACGGGTTCGCCTTCACCGAGCCGAAGATGAAGCCGACGTACCCGTGCAGGAGGAAGGCCGAAGGGATGCCCACGATCGTGATGAAACGCCCCAGCTTGTCGTCGATGCGGAGGGACTCCTCGCTGATGTTGTCGACGCCGAGGGTGAGGACGCGGTAGAGCGTCTTTTTCCATCCGGTCTCGGATCGGGCCAGAAGGACCATGTCCTTGCGATAGTCGAGCCAGATCTCGAGAACGAGGACGCCCATGAGGTACCAAAGGTAGATGAACCCGAACATCGCCATCGCCGAGCTCGTGTGGGGCGTGAGGTACATCTCGAGGGAGCGCTCCGGGTGGCCGAGGTGGAGCTGCAGCGGCAGCGGCGCGACGAGGAGGAACGCGAGCGCGGAGAGCAGCGCGAGCCGGTACGTCGGCTTGACGGCCTGCACGTTGAAGACCCGCTCGAGCGATGCCAGGATGAAGGCGCCAGCGACGAGGCCGGTCGTGAACGGGTAAAGGACGATGAGGATGCTCCACTGGAGCTCGACCTCGTTCGGGTACATGAAACCCTGAACCGCGTGGAGAAGCCCTTCTTCCATTCGCTACCTCACCGACCCGTCGAGGCCGTTGTAATAGACCTTCGCCCCGGTCGCGAGCTGCGGCTTCAGGACCTGGATCTTGTGATCCCTCAGGAAATCGTGGACCGGGTCTTTCGGGTCCTTGAGGTCGACGAGCTGCCGCGCGCCCGTGGGGCAGCTCTCGCAGCAGGCCGTCGTGAGGCCCTTCGTGATGCGGTGGTAGCACAGGTTGCACTTGTCGACCGTTTTCGTGCGCGGGTCGATGAACCGGCACCCGTACGGGCAGGCCTGCACGCAGTAGCGGCAGCCGAGGCAGTAGGATTTGTCCACGAGGACGGCGCCGTCGGGGCTCTCGAACGTGGCGCCCACGGGGCACACTTGCGTGCAGGGTGAGTGCGCGCACTGATTGCAGAGCTTCGGCACGAAGAAGCTCTTGGCGCCGTCGCCGGCCGCGTACTTCTCGGGAAAGCCGCTGTAGCCGCCGTCGGGCGAGTCGACGTCGGGATGCTCCGCGCCCTCCGCGACGTGGTACCGCTCCACCCAGGTGCGGAAGAAGTACGGCTCGACGGGCACGTCGTTCTCGGTCTTGCAGGCCCTCACGCAATTGCCGCAGCCGATGCACTTGTCGACGTCGACGATCATTCCCCAGTAGTGCTCGGCCATCTTGTAGGCGGGCTCTTCCGCCTTGCCGGTCTCCACTGCCTCGAGGTAGGCGGCCGCCGGCGCGGTCAGCACGAGGAGCTTTCCGGCCGTGAGCACGAAGTCGCGGCGGTCGGAACTCATTTCTTGGGCTCCTTGTCGGGGGCGTGCGGAGAGTGGCAGCCATTACACGCCCCGCCATCGAAGTGGTTCTTCGGATCGATTTGGGGGAACTTCCTCGGCTTCGCGGCGTTCGTCAGGTGGCAGGTGAAGCAGATCGTGTTCGGGTCGGGCTTGAAGGCATTGCTCGCGGAGGGATCCTCGGCGTGTTTCGCGAGGGCCCCGTGGCAGGCCTCGCAGCCGACGCCGGCGTGCTTGCCGCCCTTCCAGGCATCCCGCTCGTCCGTGTGGCACTCGATGCAGGCGCTCCGGCCCGCGAAGCGCGGCGCGCGCACGCGATTGTCCGCGAGGGCGCCGGCGCGGTAGTGGCCGTAGACGCCGAATCCCTTCGGAACGAGCACGGCTTTGAGGATCAGGAAGAGGACCACCCCCGCCGCGAACAGCCCGGCCATTCGAACAAGATGCTCCTTGTCCTTCAGGAACCTGTTCATGATCCGGGGACGATGAGCCGCGGGCGGCCCCCCGCCAATGATTCAGACGCCCTATTCAGGGAGGCGCCAGTCCCTTTAGAGAGCCTACTTGGACTTCGGGTCGCCGGGGTTCGTGCCGGCCTTGATCTCGTCGATGTTCTTGACGCCGTCGCCGTCGCTGTCGAGCGCCTCGATCTTCTCGAACTTGAACGTTTTCTTCTCGGCCTTCGGGTCGACGACCGCCTTCGCCAGGAGGTCCTTCCCGTACGGGTTCAGCTCGTGGTCTCCGTCCTTTTTCGGGAGAGGCTTCACGTGACACGTCGAGCACTTGCCGAGGGAGGCCTTGGCGTCGGGATACTTCGCCACGAATTCCTTCTGGTGGTCGAGCGTGGCGAGCATTGTCGTGCCGACGCAGAACGCAAGGAGAGCGGAAACGGCGATTGTCGTTTTTTTCATCTCATTCCTCCAGTTTCATCGTAGAAGAGCCTGAGCTCCCGCGAAAGGATATCCCCAATCTGAATCATTGCGCTCGGAGCCGTTTGGCAGCCCCGCGGAACTCGTCGAGAAGCTCCTGCAGCCGGACTTCCTCTCCGTCCGCGGCCGCCAGGCCGCCGAAGGACTCGCGGACGTAGGCGCTGACGATCGCCTCCGCGGGGCGCGCGGCACGAGGGCCGAGCGCGGCCGCGGCGGCGAGCGTCTCGCCCGGGACGGACGCCGGCGTGAGCGGCGCCCCGGCGCGACGGAGCGCCTTCTGCAGGCGGCGGTACGCGGCCGAGGCCGGCGCGAGACCGCGCGTGCCCCAGCGCGCGCCGCGCAGGCGCCGCCCGAAGAAGACGAGCGCGACGAGGAGCAGCACCGCGGCCGCGACGCCGGCCGCCTCTCTCCGAGGCAGGCCCTTCGCCCCGCGGGCGCGGCGAAGGACGTCGAGCGCGCCGCCGGCCGCTTCTCGGATCCTCCGCAGCAGCTCGACCTGATCGCCCTGGCCGAACGAGAGGATGAAGCGGTCGTAGAAGAACCCCAGCCCGTCCGTCACTTGGCGCAGGCGCTGCGAGACGGGCACGCGCTCGAGCCTCGGCTGACCGCTGACGGGCGTCGGATCGAACGTGACCCAGCCTTTCGACGGCCCGCACCAAGCCTCGACCCACGCGTGGACGTTCTGCCCGCGCACGAGGACGTATCGCCCGAACGCGCCGATCTCGCCGCCGAGGAAGCCGGTCACGAACCGCGTGGGGACGCCCACTTCCCGGAGGAGGAGCGCCATCGCGGTCGCGAATGTCTGGCAGTGGCCCTTGCGTCGATTCGCGACGAAATCCTCGACGGCATTCGGCCCGTGCGGCCTGAGGTCCAGCTCGTACGTCCAGCCCTGCAGAGCCGCCTCGATCGCGCGGGCCGCGGCCTCGGGATCGGCCGCGGGATCGATCCCCCGGAGCGTCTCGAGCGCGAACGCGCGCAGCGTGCTCGAGCCTGCGGCCCTTCCGGCCTCGACCGCGTCGCCGGGCTCGAGGTCGGGAAGCGGACGGGTCCCGTACAGAGCCGTGTACTGGATGGTGCGGTCGGGCTCGAACGGCAGGCGCACGTTGCGCGCCGCGTCTCTTTCGACGTACGCGAGGCTGGGATTCCGGAACGAGCCCTCCGAGAGGCGCAGCGCGCTGCCGAGGAGCGGATACGGAAGGGACCGAGTCTGGATCGGCGTGAGGTCGATCGTCATCGCCGTGCTTCCCGCCTCCGCGCCGCCGCGCGAAGCGAGGGGGACGAGGACGGCATTGCCCGCGGGCGCGACGGTGACACCGCGCTCAAGCGGCTTTTTCCAGACGCCGCCCTCCCAGCGCGAGAGAGCCAGCGTTCGCAGCCTCAGGACGGCCGCCGCGCCCTCGCCGAGCGGCTCCTCGCTCGTGATCCTCAGGAAGACCCGCTCGTTCAGCTTGAGCGCGCCGAACAGGTCCGGGTCCACGTTCTCCGAGAAGCCCGTCGTGATCTCGCGCCCTGCCTCGGCGCCCTTGACGTACGGGGTCTTGAGACGCGGGAGGAAGAGGAAGAGCGGCACGGAGATCAGCACCGTGGACAGCACCGACGTGAAGAGCGGCCCACGACCCGGCAGCTCGCGCGCCGCGCGGTCGCGGCTCCATTCCTCCGGGGCCGCCGCGAGATCGCGCCACAGCGCCCACTTCACGAGGACCGCCCAGCCGACGGTGGCGACGAGGACGACGTAGAGAAGGATCGCGTAGTGGAAGGAGGTCGAGACGGATGCGACGAACAGCATGCCCGACAGGACGAGGGCGAGCGAGAGGTCGCGCTCTTTCCGGATCGCCGCGAGCTTGAAGAGCGTCGTGAAGAGAAGGAGGTGGAGCATCGTCTTCAGGAGCGTCTGGCTCCCGAAGCGCACGTCGACGACGATCACGGGAAGATAGAGGAGCCCGGCGAGATTCAGGGCGCGGTTTCCGAGGCGCGGAATGCGGCCCCCGCGCACGCGCAGGAGAAAGAACGCGAGCACGCCGAGGTAGACGAGGAGCACGGCAAGCTCGAGCGCGTTGCTGAAGAAGAGCGGAACGGGAGCGAGGAGCGCGAGCGACCCGAGCGCGAGGAGGCGCTCCCTGAGAAACGGGATCGGCTCCTCTCCCTTCGCGGGGACGAACCCGCGCGCGTTCACGCAGCTCTCTCCGGCCCGCGCCCCGCGCGATATACCGCCGCCGAGGCGGGAATGGCCGCGGGCGGCCGCGCCGGGTCACGGCCGGGCTCGACGAGGGCGAGGGCGCGCAGCAGGCCGCGGCGGTGCGCCGGGCCGGAGCCGGGCGGAACGACTGAGCCTCCGAGCAGAAGGCCCACGCGGCTTCCACGCGCGAGGAGGTGCAGCGCGAGCCCCGCAGCCTCGGAAACCGAGCGCTCGAAAACTTCGTTCCACGCGGCGTCCGCGTCCGGCGGGCGAAGCGTGTCGAGCGCGACGAGCGCGTCGCGGCCCTCTTCGGAGGCGCGCTCCTTCACGATGAACTTCCCCTGGCGCGCCGTCTGGGGCCAGTGAACGTCCCGCGGATCGTCGCCGAAGCCCGCTTCACGCAGATTGCGGATCTCCGCCCCGCGGCCCCTCCGCCGGTCGCGCGGATCGCCGCCCTCGGCTTCCCGCGGATCGGGAGGGACGTACGGTACGGCCGCCGGCGCCGGGTAGACCAGGCGCTCGTCTTCGAGCGGATGCACGCGGCCCTTGCGGAAGAGGCCGATCGGGTAGCCGCTGTAGAGGAGGAGCGACTCGACGGACCGCCGGCCACGCTTCGGGAAGACGAGGTCCACTCCGCGCTCGGCGGGGCGGCCGGGGTCGAGGCGGCCAAACAGGATCGGGGCCGAAGCGCTGGAGATCTTCACGAGGAGGCCGCGCCGCGGGAGGCGCCCGAGATTCGTGAGCCTGAGCGTGAAACGCACCGGCACGCCCGCGAAGATCTCCGCCGGGCCGTCCAGCTCCACGGCGACGTTTTCCACGTTCCGGCGCGAGACGACGCCCGAGACGACCAGCGCGCCGAGAAAGAGCGACACGAGGATGTAGAGGCCGTTGTTGCCGGTGTTCGTCGCGGCCACGGCGACGACGAGCGTCAGGAGGATGAAACCCAACCCCAGGTTCGTGACCCGGACGAGGATGCCCGGGTGGAGGAGCTTCTTCAGGCGCGCGGCGAGGACCACGGGCTCACAACGGAACTGGCGTCTCGTCTAGGATGCGCTGGATCGCGTCGCGCTCACGCCGCCCGCTCCCCCCGCCGTCCCATGCGCCCGGCTGCGAGGCGAGGACCCGATGGGCGAGCGTGGGGATCGCCACACGCTTGACGTCGTCCGGCGTGGCGTAGGGCCGGCCCGAAACGAGAGCGCGCGCCTGCACCGCGCGGAAGAAGCCCTGCGAGCCGCGCGGCGAGACGCCGAGGAGCAGGTCCTTGCCGTTCCGCGTGCGCCCGACGATCGCGAGCACGTAATCCATGAGCTTGCCGGCCACGGTGACGCGCTCGGTCGCGGCTTGCGCGGAAGCCAGCTCCTCGAGCGTGAGCGCAGGCGCGAGCGCCGCCAGGACACGGTCGGCGCCGCCCGAGAGGAGAAGGCGCCGCTCGTCCTCCGGCGCGGGATAGCCGAGCGAGATGCGCATGAGGAAGCGGTCGAGCTGCGACTCGGGGAGCGGGTACGTGCCGAGATACTCCACCGGGTTCTGCGTCGCGAGGACGAGGAACGGCTCGGGCAGCGGCCGGGTGACGCCGTCGGAGGAGACGGCCCGCTCGCTCATCGCCTGCAGGAGCGCCGCCTGCGTCTTCGGCGTCGCGCGGTTGATCTCGTCGGCCAGGAGCACCGGCGTGAACACGGGGCCCGGGTGAAACTCGAACTCCTGCGTCCGCACGTTGAAGACCGTGAGGCCGAGGATGTCGGACGGCAGCGTGTCCGGCGTGAACTGTATGCGATGGACGCCGACGCCGAGCGCCTTGCCGAGCGCCGAGGCGAGCGTCGTCTTGCCGACGCCCGGGACGTCTTCGATCAGGAGATGGCCCCGCGCGAGAAGACACACGACCGAGTCCTCCACGGCCGCCACCGGCCCGCGGTAGGCCGTGCGCACGGTGGCGACGAGCCGCCCGAGAGACGCGAGGACGGTCGCCGTGGGCGCGTTCGCCGCGGAGGGCGCTCGTGCGTCCGTCATCGCGAAAGACCCTCCTCCACGCTCCTCGAGAGAGCGTCGGACGCGCCCCGGCGCATGACGAGAATGCCGTCCGGCGAGTCCACGACGGCGACGTCCGACAGCCCGACGACGCGCACCGGCCGCCCTTCGGCCAGAATGAGGTTGCCGGAGCCCTCCACCGCGGTGGCGGGGCCTTCGAGCACGTTCCTGCCGGGAACGCCGCCCAGGAACTCGAAGACGGCGTCCCACGAGCCGAGGTCGCTCCAGCCGCACGCGCAGGGGACGGTGAGCACCTGCCGCGCCTTTTCCATCACGCCGACGTCGAAGGAAATGGAGGGGGAGGACGAGAAGATTTCTGTGAAAGAAGAAGAATCACCGGCTTTGCGGGCCGCATGCGCGCGACGAGCAATCTTCAGGATATCCGGACAAGCCCTCTCCATTTCTTCGAAGAGGTATGAGATCCGGAACACAAAGATGCCGGCGTTCCAGAAAAAGCGGCCGGAGGCAAGAAACTCTTCTACTCGCGCAATTGTCGGCTTTTCCACGAAGCGCACGACGCCCCGGGCCGCGAGCTCTTGTCCCCTCTTCCCATTCAAAGAAATCTTTTCCTTCTTTTCTTCATATTCTTCAGCAGAAATCTTCTCTTCTTCTTCGACCTCCATGTACCCGAACCCCGTCTCCGGCCGCGTCGGAGGAATGCCGAGCGTGACGAACGCATCGTGCGTCCGGGCCGCCTCCGCCGCCGCGCGGAGAGCGGCGAGAAACGCCGTTTCGTCGCGCACGGCCTGGTCGGACGGCAGCACGGCGAGAACGGTGTCCGGAGCGTCCTCCGAGGCGGCAAGCGCGGAGAGGGCGATGGCGGGCGCGGTGTTGCGCCGCACCGGCTCGAGAACGAAGCGCGACCGGGGCACCTCGGGCAGCTCGGCGGTGAGCAGCGGCGCGTGCGCGGCGCGCCCCGAGACGAAGACGTTCTCGGCCCCGGCGAGGGCGGTCGCACGCCGGAGCGTCTCCCTGAGGAGCGACTCGCCGCCCGTCAGCTTTAGAAAGGGCTTCGGCCGCTCGTTCGTCGAGCGCGGCCACAGCCGCGTGCCGCTGCCGCCGGCGAGAATGAGCGCGCGAACGGGCGCATCGGTCATCGGGACATTGTACGGATCAGGAGGGATTTTCCGTCACGATCCGGATCTCCGGCTGGAGCTCGATTCCGAACCTGTTCTTGACGGCCCTCTTCATCTCCTCCATCAGCCGCTTCACGTCCGCCGCCGTCGCACCGCCGAGGTTGACGATGACGTTCGCGTGAACGGGCGAGATCTCCGCGCCTCCGATGCGCCGTCCCTTCACACCGCACTCCTCCAGCAGCTTGCCCGCGAAGAGGCCGGGCGGATTCTTGAAGATGGACCCCGCGTTCGGCTGTTTCGGAAGCGCTCCTTTCCTCTTCGCGGTCACCTCCTCGATGCGCGCGGCGATCTGCTCCACCGGCTTCGGGAAGAGGCGCAGCGCGACGCCGGAGACGACGTCGTCCGTTCCCGAGAGCGCTGTCCAGCGGTAACCGTGCGGAATTTCCGAGGCGGGCACCGTCCAGCGCTCGCCCCGAGTCGAGACGAGGTCGACCGCTACGAGGGCCTCGAAGATCTCGGAACCGTAGGACCCCGCGTTGATCCGCACGGCTGCGCCGAGCGACGACGGAATGCCCGAAAGGTTCTCGAGCCCGGACAGGCCGGCCTTCTGCGTCGCAATGGCGAGCGACATGAGCGACACGCCGCCGCCCGCGACCACGTCCGGCGGCTCGATCCGCGTCGCCAGGAAGTCCCCCGCGAGCGTGAAGACGACTCCGGGGAAACCCGCATCCGGCACGAGGAGGTTCGAGCCTTTCCCGAGCGCGAGGACCGGAAGCCCATTCGCCCGGCTCGCGATGAGGAGCGCGGCGAGCGCGTCCACATCGTGGACCTCCACGAAAAACCGCGCCGGCCCGCCGATCCGGAGCGTCGTCCGCCCGGAAAGCGGAACGTTCTCGCGCACGATCGCGCGTAAAGAGCGCAGCGCCTTTTCGATCATCGGGTCACGACGAGAGCGGTGCCGACGAACGCTCCGGCGACCGCGCCGGCGAGGACATCGTCCGCCATGATCCCCCAGCCGCGCGGCAGGCGCTCGAGCGCGCCGATGGGGCCGGGCTTCCAGACGTCGAGCACGCGAAAGAGAAGGAACGCCGAGAGTACGGCGCCGATCCGCAGGAGCGTGGCTCCGGCCGGCACGAGCGCGTACACCGGAAGAAGCGCGATCGACTGACCCGCGACCTCGTCCACGACGATCTCCGGCGGATCGCCGACGCCGCGCAGGCGTGCCGTCTCGCCGGCGGCGTGCACGCCGATCATGGCGATCCCGAGCGCGAAGCCGCCGAGACCCCACGCGCCCGAGAAAAACGCCACGAGATGCGCGGCCGGAATTGCCACGAGGCTGCCCCACGTCCCCGGCGCCGTCGGCAGGAAGCCCGTCCCGAACCACGTCGCCACGAGCGTCGTCACGCGCGACGCCGCGAAGACTTCGGACCAGGGGCGAAGATCCCCTTGCATTTCGTGGATATCGGACCTAACTTCCATCCGTTCCTTCCGCGCGGCGACGCCATCGTAGGCCGACTCGCCGAATTTTCGGATTTTCATAGAAGTTTCAGACGAAGGTGAGTTGCGCCGGAGCGGAGTGTGTCCGCCCCGACCCAAACCTATAATCCGCCACGCTTGAAGGAGACCACATGGTCGAAGTGAACAAGGAAAAGCTCAAGGCGCTCGAGATCGCCGTCCAGCAGATCGACAAGCAGTTCGGGAAAGGCGCGCTCGTCCGCCTCGGTGACAAGCCCCATGAAGTCATCCAGTCCATCTCCACCGGCTCGATCGGCGTGGACTCGGCGCTCGGGATCGGGGGCATCCCCCGGGGCCGCGTCATCGAAGTCTTCGGGCCCGAGTCCTCGGGCAAGACCACCCTGACCCTGCACGTCATTGCGGAGGCGCAGAAGCACGGCGGGCTCGCGGCGTTCATCGACGCCGAGCACGCCCTCGACCCCGATTACGCCCGGAAGCTCGGCGTCGACGTCGACAACCTCATGGTCTCGCAGCCCGACTCCGGCGAGCAGGCGCTCGAGATCGCCGAGGCCCTCGTGCGCTCGGCCGCGATCGACGTCATCGTCATCGACTCCGTCGCCGCGCTCGTCCCGAAAGCCGAGCTCGAGGGCGAGATGGGCGACGCATCGATGGGTCTGCAGGCGCGCCTCATGTCGCAGGCGCTGCGCAAACTCACGGCCGTCGTCTCGAAGTCGAAAACCACGCTCATCTTCATCAACCAGATCCGCGAAAAGATCGGCGTCATGTTCGGGAACCCCGAGACGACGACCGGCGGCCGCGCCCTGAAGTTCTATTCGTCCGTGCGCATCGACATCCGGCGCGTCAACGCGATCAAGGACGGCGAGGTCGTCGTCGGCAATCGCACGAAGGTCAAGATCGTGAAAAACAAGGTCGCGCCCCCGTTCCGCGTCGCCGAGTTCGACATCGCCTTCGGGGAGGGAATCTCGAAGACGGGCGAGCTGATCGACATCGGTCTCGAGATGAAGATCGTCGAGAAGTCCGGCGCGTGGTTCAGCTACGGCGACCTCCGCATCGGGCAGGGCCGGGAGAACACCAAGCAGTTCTTCCGCGAGAACCCGGATGTGGCAGCCGAGGTCGAGAGAAAGATCCGGGCGAATCTCGGGCTCCCGACGGGCGATGTCCTCGGCGCCCCGGTCCCGGCTGCCGAGCCGGCCGCGCCCGAGCTGAAACCGGCAAAACCCGCCGTCGCGGGCGAAAAAAAGAGGTGAACCCCGGCCCTCGGTGTAAACCGGAGGGCCATCTCCACCGTCTAAAGACAAGGTCATGGCCGTCAGGGTTGGCCCGAACCCGTCCCCCGAAACGCCGAAGGACCCGGCGGCGAGGAGGACCCGTCTGCCGAGGAGCCGGTCCGAGGCTCTCCGCTTCTGGATGGTCGCCGTCGCCACGACGGCTCTCCTCGAAACCGCCGTCGTGGCGCTTGGAGCCGCGTTTCCGGCGGCCTCGGCTCCGCGTCCCGAATCGGCTCAGCAGACTCTCCGGGTGCTTGCCCTCGCGGCGCTCCTTCCAATGCTCTTTCTCTCCCTCGCGCGCTTCGCGGAGAAGAAATACCAGCGGCGCCCTCCCAAGGCTCTTCAGGTCTACCAATTCGGTTTCTATCTCGTCGGAACGGCGCTCGTCAGCGCGGGCTTCCTTCGACACAGGGCGAATGTCGACCCCTCCCTTCCGCTCCTTTTCGCGGGAGAGATTCTCCTCGGAGCCGCGACGCTTCTCCTTGCGGCCTGGATCGCGAGCGTGGTCCTTTGCACGCCCACCGAGGACACGCTTACGATTCCCTGACCCGACATCCCCCGCCCGGCACCCGTAGAATCCCGGCAGATGTTGCGGGGCCGGGCGTTCTCTCTCCTTCTCCGGCTTCTGCCGATCGCCGTGGCAACGGCCCTGCCGGACCCGGTCCGGGCCGCTTCACCGGCTCCCACGCTCTCTCCCTGGCTGAAAATCGTCCCGGGGGACGCCCGCATCGGGAGCCTCGCGGCAAAAGCGGCCGCACCGCTTTCGCCGAACGCCCCGGGGCTGCTCCTGAAGCTCGACCCGCCGGGCTGGAACGCGGGAAACGCCGCCGCGCGGGAGGCGGTTCGCGCGCTCGCGGTGGACGCGCATCGCGCGGGCTGGCGATGGGGCCTCGATCTCGAGCTGCCGGACGTCACGATTCCGGCCGATGTGCGCGCCGCGGAATCGGCCACGGTGGAAAACCTGTGGCCCGGGCTCGGAGAGATTTTCAGAGACGCGAAAGAAACGGATCTCGTGACGATCGAGTTCCCACAAACGATCGTTCCGGGAATTCCTGAGGCCGGGCGGCCTCGGGAAGGCGCGTTCGATCCGAAGGCACGGGCGTATTTGCTTAGAAAGGCGGCTGCGGGTGCGCGCGCAGCCGCGCCTCACGCGCGTCTCGTCCTCGCCGCTGGTCCCCTCGCGAAAAGCGAACTTCTGCCGGCCGGCGTCCGCAAACTCCTTTCAGAAGAAAACACGGCCTACGTCGACTTTCTCGGCGCGGCCCCTCTCGCGCCGCCGAGACCCGGCGAGGTCCGTGTCGCGATCGACGACGTCGCGTTCGGAAAGCCCGGGCTCGTCGACCTCGATTTCTCGGGCGTCCGCTCCCCCGGCGCGCTGCTCGCCGCCGCGGCGCGCCTCGCGCCGGAGAACGTCCCGTTCGTCGTCGCGTCGCCCGCGTGGCCGCCTGCGGGGGACGCCGCCCTCGAGCGCTTCGCGCATCTCCTCGACGGAGACTTCGGACCCGATTCCCGCGTGGCAACGGCCTCGGACGCGAGCGGCGAAGTGCTCGACGTGTTCCGATTCGTCGCGCGAACCGATCTCGGCGGCGTCGTTCTGATACCGGGGACGGCGCCCGCGGGCGGCGTCGCGTCCGGAGCGTTCTCTCTGACGCTCGACGAGACGGCGTACGCCTCGGCCGAGGTCTTCGAGCTCGAGACGGGCGCCTCCAAGAGCTTCGACATCCCGGCCGGCGCCGTGCCCACGCGCCTGTCGCTCTCCCTCGCGAACGGTCCGCTCGGCGTGCGGCTTGTCGCGCGGGAGAAGCTCCCTTCGGAGGCCGCGGTGGCCGCCGTCGGCGTCGCGGCGACACGCGGCCTCACGGCCGAGGAAATCCTCGCAAGGCACCAGGCCTGGCGCGCGGCGCGCGACGCGCGGTGGAAGAACCTCACCGCCCGCAACACGATGTCGATGCGCTTTCGCTTCGCGGAATTGAACGACACGTTCGACCTCGCGCTCGCGGGGCCGTTCTTCTACGAGAAGGGCGGCAGCTACGACTGGGCCTGGAGCGAGGCGTACTTCAACGGCGTGCGCTGGAAGGGAAAGAAAATCCCCGAGCTGCCGCTCCTCCAGCCCCAGAAGGTCTCGGACATGCCGCTCGCCCTGACCTTCGACGACGCCTACGCATACACGCTCGCGGGCGAGGACACCGTGAACGGCATCCCCTGCTGGGCGCTCGACTTCACGCCTCGCGCCGCCGCTTCCGACAAGCCTCTCTATGCTGGCACGGTCTGGATCGCGAAAGCGGACTTCGCGGCGATCCGCACCCGCACGCGGCAGCTCAACCTCACGGCCGAGATCCAGGCCGTGGACGAGGTCTCCGACTTCGGCGAGGTGCCCGCGTCCGACGGCGGGCCGCCGCTGCGCCTCCCGACGCACACCACCGGACAGTGGATCCTGAAAACCTTCTCGCGGACGACCGTCATCGAGCGCGAGAGCACGCTCACGGACGTGCGGCTCGACGTGCCCGAATTCGCGGCCGCGCGCCAGGCGGCTTTTGCATCGCCGGACGTCATGGTGCGCGACACGGAAAAAGGCGTGCGTTATCTCGAGAAGACGGCGGACGGCGGACGCGTCGTCACCGAGAACGCGAAGCCCAGCAAGCTGTTCGGCCTGGGGGGTCTCTTCTACGACGGCTCGTACGACTATCCCCTCCCGCTTCTCGGGCTCTACTACGTCGACCTCGATTTCCGCGACCGGCACGAGCAGCTGCAGGTCTTCTTCGCGGGAATCCTTCTCGCCGCCTCGTACAACCAGCCGCGCCTCTTCGGAACGGCACTCGACGCCGGCGTCGACGTCTTCGGCATCGCGCTCCGCGGAACCGACGCGCTCTACGTGAACGGCACCGAGGACCGGAGCCAGCGCGTCGAGTCGCGCTCCTTCGCGGCGAACTTCAAGGCGGGGATTCCGCTCGGGCGCCACGTGAAGCTCTCGACGACCGTCGGGGAGACGCATCGCGACTTCGCCGCCGACACGGACACGTCGGCCGCGTTCGTGATCCCCTCCAACCACTGGATCACTCGCCTCGAAGGACAGCTCACTTGGGACTTCCAAGGCTGGGCCCTCTCCGGCCGGTACGCGTGGAACAAGCGCTCGCAATGGGACGCGTGGGGGCTTCCGGGGAATCCGGACTACGACCCCGGCAAGGACGAATACCGGACGTATGGCCTGCAGCTCGCGAAGGACTTTCACCTTCCGCACTTCGCACGGATTCGCACCTCGCTTCAGTACCTAGGCTCGAACAACACGGATCGCTTTTCGAACTACACCTTCGGTTTCTTCGGCGGCACTTCCCTCGAAGGTTTTCGCTCCGGCGCGCTCCGGGCCGAGGAGGCCGTCGTGACGAAGTTCGCGTACGGCTACGTCTTCGGAGACGCCTTTCGCATCGAGGCCCTCTACGAGGACGCGCGCGTGAAGGATTCCGCGGCCGGACTGGACTGGGCCTATTTCAGCGGTGCGGGCCTTTCCGGGGAGGTCCCGGGCCCATGGTCGACGCTCGTGCGGTTCGACGCCGGCACACCCGTCGCGGGCCGGAACCGCGGCCAGACCGGTATCGTCCTGAACCTCACCTTCCTGAAGATCTTCTGAGGCGGGCGACCCGTACAATCCCGGCGCGATGCGCTGCCGCCTGCTCTTCGTCTCCCTCGCCGCTCTGTTCGCGCTCGCGCTCTCCTCCGCACCCGCGCGCGCCACGGGATGGACCTTGGCGGACGAGAGGCGCATGGCCGCCGATGCGGCCTCCTACGCGCCGCCGGAATTCAAGCGCCAGCTCGCGAAGCACAGCCGACGCCTCATGCAGGGCGTGAGCGACGCCTCTGCCGGCGAGATCGGCACCCGCGACGCAGCCGCGCATCGCGCGGCCGCGGCCCGCGGCGCGCGCGCGCTGGCGGAGTCGATTCGCCGCCACACGCCTTTCGACGAGATCGCATACCAGGCAGGCGGAATCGTCCACGAGCTCGCGATGGCGATCCAACCGGGGGCCGCGCCGACCGCGGACACGTCCTCGGTGGCCCGTTTCCTCGGCTTTTCCGCGGAGCCCTTCGCCGCCCCCGAGAAGCTCGCGGCGGCGGCGCTGCCGTCCGGCACGCCCCGGGAGTGTTACGACGCGTCCGTCACGCTCACGACGCGGCTCCTCGCATGGATCTGGAAGACGGCCGGAGGCGACGCCTCCTCGGTCGCGCAGTACCCCCTCTCGAAAGGACCCTACGCCGTCCGTGAGTGACCCCCGCCTCGCTCTCCTCTCCGTCTCGGACCGCACCGGCCTCGTCGAGTTCGCGCGCGCTCTCGCCAGGCTGGGCTTCGGACTCGTTTCGACGGGCGGCACGGCCGGACACCTGGCGGCGGCGGGTCTGTCCGTCACGAGCGTCTCGGATCTCACCGGCTTCCCCGAGGTCTTCGGCGGCCGCGTGAAGACGCTCCACCCGAAGCTCTTCGGGGGCATCCTCTTCGACCGGGCCGCGGAGCGCGACCGCGGCGAGGCCGAAGCGGCTGCCGTCTTCCCGATCGACCTCGTCGTGGTGAACCTCTACCCTTTCGAGGAGACCGTCGCGAAGGAGAACGTCGGCTTTCGCGAGGCCATCGAGAAGATCGACGTCGGCGGGCCGTCGCTCCTGCGCGCGGCGGCGAAGAACCACGCGTACGTCGGAGCCGTGTGCGATCCCGCGGACTACCCGGCCGTCGCCTCCGAGCTGACGAAGAGCGGCGGCACTCTCAGCGACGAGACGCGCCGACGTTTGGCCGCGAAGGCCTTCCGGCGCACGGCGGCCTATGACGCCGCGATCGCGCGGTGGTTCTCGAGGCAGACGGGCGAGACGTTTCCCGAACGCCTGTCGCTCTCCTTCTCGCTCGCCGCGCCGCTGCGCTATGGCGAGAACCCGCACCAGAAAGCCTCCCTTTACGCCGACGCCGCCGCCGCGCCCCCCGCCCTCTCGCGCTACCGCTTCGTGCAGGGGAAGGAGCTCTCGTACAACAATTTCCTCGACGCGGACGCGGCGCTCTACACGTCGCGCGTCGTGGGCCGGAACGCGCTCACGATCGTCAAGCACCGCGTCCCCTCGGGCGTGGCCATGGAGCACGCGATGGCGGAGGCGTTCGAGGCCGCGTGGGCTTCCGATCCCGTCTCGGGATTCGGCGGCGTCGTCGCGTACACGGGCACCCTGGACGCTGCGGCGGCAGCCGTGCTCACGTCGCGCTTTCTCGAGGTGATCGTCGTACACGACGTGACGGACGACGCGAAGATAATCCTCGCGAAAAAACCGAATCTGCGCATCCTGACCGTGGCGCCGGAGACGGACTTCCGCCCGCGCCTCGAGGCTCGGGGCATCGACGGGGGCCTCCTCGTGCAGGAAGGTGACCTCGCTCCCGACGACGCATCGGAGTGGAAAGTCGTCACGGTGCGGGCGCCGGGCGATGCCGAGCGGCGCGCGCTCTCGTTCGCGAACCGCGTCCTCCGCGGCGTCGTCTCGAACGGCATCGTCGTGGCGGGCGAGAGCGCGACGTACGGCATCGGCGGCGGGCGCACGAGCCGCGTGGATGCATGCCGGGACGCCGCCGGCAAGGCGGGAGTGCGCGCGGTGGGCGCGGTCGCGGCGTCGGACGCTTTCTTCCCGTTCCCGGACGGCCTCGAGGTGCTCGCGGCGGCGGGGGTCACGGCCGTCGTCCAGCCCGGCGGCTCGGTGAAGGACCCTGCCGTCATCGCCGCGGCGGATGCCGCGGGAATCGCGATGGTGTTCACGGGAAAGAGACACTTCAGGCACTGAGAAGAGAAGGAAGAGAGAGAAGATTCTTAGAAAGTGAATACACCCGTTCTCGTTTCTTCCTTCGAAGCACGGCGCGCACAGCGCGCCGCAATCCTCGTTTCTTCCCTCTTCTTTCTTATCTTTACCTTCGAAGCACGGCCGGCGAAGCCGGCCGAAACGCCATCTGCGGCTGCCAGGGCACCCGTCGACGCGCACGCCACGCTCACGAGTATCCGAAAAGCCTATTCTTCCTCTCCCTCCGTCAGCTGCACGTTCGTGCAGACGTACGCGCCGGCCGGCTTCGCGGAAACCGCGCCCGAGACCGGGCGACTCATCCTGCAGGCGCCCGACCGCGTGCGCTTCGATTACGACGGGCCGGAGGGAAAGGTCTTCACGTTCGACGGCAAGGCCGGCCGCCAGTTCGTCGCGGCCGACCGTCAACTCGTCGTGCGGACGCTGAGACCCGAGGAGCGCGCGCGCCTGCCGCTCGTGTTCCTGGAGTCGCCCGAATCGCTCCTCGCGCGTTACGCGGCGCGCGTCGCCGCGCGAGACGCCGGCCTGACCGAGCTCACGCTGACGCCTCGCGCCGGCGGGGATCCGAAATCAGTCACGCTCCTCGCGGCGGCTTCGGGCGAGGTGAAAAGGCTCCTCCTCGTGGACGCCGCGGGCAACCGAACGACGTTCACGTTCACGCAAAAGATGCCCGGGCCGAAGAAACCGGATTCGGACTTCGCCCTCGTGCCGCCGGAAGGCACGAAGATCCTCTCGGAGTGAGCCCATGGCCGAACCCACATTCGACGTCGTCTCCGAAGTCAACCTCCCCGAGGTCGCGAACGCGGTCTCGCAGGCCCGGAAAGAAGTCGGGCAGCGGTTCGACCTGAAGGGCACCGCGGCCGGAATCGAGCAGAAGGACAAGGAGCTCACGCTCACTGCGAACGACGAGTTCGGCCTGAAGGCCGTGACGGACCTGCTCCAGACGAAGCTCGCGAAACGGGGCGTGTCCCTGAAGGCTTTCGACTACGGCACGATCGAGCCTGCATCCAAGGGCACCGTGCGACAGGTCGTCACGATCCGCCAGGGCATTCCCTCCGAAAAGGCGAGGGAGATCGTGAAGGCCGTCAAGGACAGCAAGCTGAAGGTGCAGGTCGCGATCCAGGGCGAGCAGCTGCGCGTCTCGGGCAAGAAGAAGGACGATCTGCAGGCCGCCATCGCCCTCCTGCGCGGCACGGACTTCGGCATCCCTCTTCAGTTCACGAATTTCCGAGGCTGAGAGCGGTAAGATGCACCGCCGAGATGAGCCAGACTTCGCTGAAGGACCGCCTGCTCGTCGCCACCCTACCCGCCGAAGAACGGGAGAACGGGCGGCGTCTCCTCTCTGCTCTCGCGCCGATCGAAAGCAAGCTGAAGCTCGTCGAGGCGCGCCTCCAGGAGCGCACGCGCTCGGGAATTCCGACCATCTCGCTCATCGGCGACTATCTCGTCGAGGGCGGCGGCAAGAGAATCCGGCCCGCGCTCCTGCTTCTCGGCTCGCATCTTCTCGGGTGCGAGGGCGACCAGGACGTGAGCTACGCCGCGATGATCGAGTTCATCCACACGGCGACGCTGGTGCATGACGACATCATCGACGACGCCGAGCTTCGCCGCGGCCGGCCGAGCGTGAACCGGCGGTGGGGCAACGAGTTGACCGTCCTGTTCGGCGACTTCCTCTACATGAAGTCCATGGAGATCGCGCTGGAGGAAGGGGACCTCAGGGTCCTGCGCCTCCTCTCGGACGTGACGCTCCGGATGACCGAGGGCGAGATCATCGGCGCCGAGCGGCGCGGGCTCCTCGACCTCACGCTCGAGGGTTATCTCGACATCGTGCGCCGCAAGACGGCTCTGCTCTTCGCCGGCGCCTGCAAGATCCCGTCGTTCCTGGTGACGGAGGCGTTCGGCGAGAGCCGCGAAGTCTGGGGCGAGCGCCTCTGGGAGTATGGAATGTCGCTTGGGATCGCGTTCCAGCTCCAGGACGACCTTCTGGATTACACCGCGAAGGAAGCGGACCTCGGCAAGCCGGTTCTCTCCGACCTGAGGGAGGGCAAGCTCACGCTGCCCCTGATCCTCTGCCTGCCGCATGCGACGCGTACCGAGCGCAAGCTCGTCGAGACGGTCGTGGCCGAGCAAGGCTTCGCGTCCGTCAGGCCCGAACAGATCCTCGAGATCGTCCATCGCCTCGGCGCCCTGGAGTGCGCCCACGAGATGGTCGAGACCCATGCGGAAAGGGCGCGCGAAATCGCATCGCTCTTCCCCGAGACGGCTTCCCGCGAAGGCTTCCTTCTCGCCGCAGAATATGCCGCAAATCGGCGTAAGTAATTAAAAATAAATAACTTAATTTCTTCGAATGAAAATAGGCCAGTGGCGATGACTGCCTAACGCTAGCTTCGATATCCCTTACTGTGCACGTCGTAGCCGAAATTAGTAAGGTACTTTCAAAGAAATTCCTTCTTTTTTCTGGATTCTGTCTTGATTTCTGCAACTGCCGGCTCTAAGCTCTCCCCAGCATATCGTGGGTCACAGATCAGCTCCCACAACCCGGGAACGGTCAGGAGAGCGAATGATCGAAAAGCTGTTCCGGTCCTTCCGGTCGCCCTTCAGCGCAACCTCCCGCGAAGACTTCACGCTCGAGGAAGAAATCGCGCTCTACCGCCATCGCGCGGAAGTCGCGCTCGAAGAGGAACGCTACAACGACTCGCTCGTGTTCCTGGCGAAGATCCTGCGGCTCAACCCGTACGATCTGCAGGCGCGCATGACGGTCGCCCACACGTACCACTACGCGCTGAACGAGCCCACGAAGGCCCTTCTCACGTACGAGAAAGTCGTCGCCGCGTCCGGATACGACGAGTCGAACTCCTATTCGGTCGCAGCCCGCGAGGGCATCCGCGAGCTGGAGGGCACGCTCGACACGACGGCCCTTCCCTTCCACGAGCTCGTGGACGACGACGAATCCAGCGAAGACACCGGCGGCCGCGCCCACAACGTGGCCGGATAGCGAGCTCCCCCGAATCCCTTCTCTTCCATCCTCTTCAAGTCGTCATCGACCCGCGGGCGCGGGCCGTTGACGCGCTGACCGGGGCCGATGCTAATATCGAACGTGCCCCGGCTGGCGACCTCCTCCCCCCTTCACGCCGTCGCCGTCATCCCCTCCCGCTACGGGGCGGAGCGCTTCCCGGGGAAGCCTCTCCATCCGATCGCCGGAATCCCCATGGTCATCCGGGTTCTCGAGCGGGCGCTTCAGGCGAGGCGCGTTTCGCTCGTCCTCGTCGCGACCGACGACGAGCGGATCGCGCGAGCGGTCGAAACGGCGGGTGGACGGGCGGTCCTGACCGACCCGGCGTTGCCGTCGGGCACGGATCGGGTCTTCGCGGCCGTGAAAGACCTCGACGTGGACGTCGTCCTCAACGTGCAAGGCGACGAGCCGCTGATGGATCCCGAGAACATCGATCGCGTGGCGGGATTCCTCCTCGAACATCCCGAGTTTCCGCTGGCGACGATCGCTCTCGCCATCGACGATCCGGCCGAGATCGCGAATCCGAACAACGTGAAGGTCGTGCGCGGCGACGACGGCCGGGCTCTCTACTTTTCACGCGCCGCCCTTCCTTACCGCCGGAGACCCGAACCTCTCCTCCCGACTCTCAAGCACCTCGGCCTGTACGGCTACCGCAAGGACGCGCTCAGGCGCTGGACAAGCCTGCCCCCGCACCCGCTCGAGCGCGCTGAAAGCCTCGAGCAGCTCCGCGCGCTCGCGGCGGGGATGGCGATGGCGGTGCTGGACGCCGCGTCGGACTCGATCGGAGTCGACACGATCGAGGACGCCCGAAGAGTGGAAGAGATTCTTAGGAAGAAAGAAGAGAAGGAACCTGTGCAAGAAATCCCCGAGACTCTTCTTAGGAGGTGACTGGTGGGCACGAAATATATTTTTATCACCGGCGGCGTGGTCTCCGGCCTCGGTAAGGGCATCGCCGCGGCGTCCATGGGCGCGCTCCTGGAAGCGCGGGGGTTCCGCGTCACCCTCCAGAAGTTCGACCCCTACCTGAACGTGGACCCCGGCACGATGTCGCCGTTCCAGCATGGCGAGGTCTACGTCACCGACGACGGCGCCGAGACCGATCTCGACCTCGGGCACTACGAGCGCTTCACCTCCACGATCACCGGCAAAGCGAACAGCGTGACGACCGGAAAGATCTATCTCTCGGTCATCGAAAAGGAGCGCCGCGGCGACTTTCTCGGGAAAACCGTCCAGGTCATTCCGCACATCACGGACGAGATCAAGGACTGCATCCGCCGCGTCGCGGACGACAACGACGTCGTCCTCGTGGAGATCGGCGGCACCGTCGGCGACATCGAGTCGCTGCCCTTCCTCGAGGCGATCCGGCAATTCCGCCAGGACGTGGGCCGCGGCAACGCGATCAACGTGCACCTGACGCTGGTGCCGCACATCGCGGCGTCCGACGAGCTGAAGACGAAGCCCACGCAGCACTCCGTCAAGGAGCTTCTCTCCATCGGAATCCAGCCCGACATCCTCCTCTGCCGGGCCGACCGCTCGATTCCCGAGGAGATGAAGAAGAAGATCGCGCTCTTTTGCAACGTGGACGAGCGGGCCGTCATCACGGCGCGCGATGTCCCGACGATCTACGAAGTGCCGCTCGCGTTCGCGCGCGAGGGCCTCGACGAGATCCTCCTCGACTACCTCTCTCTCCCCCACTACGACCGCGACCTCGCGAAGTGGGACTCGATCGTGAACCGCGTCAAGAACCCACAGGAAGAGGTCACGATCGCGTTCGTGGGCAAGTACGTGCAGCTCGGCGACAGCTACAAGTCCCTGAACGAGGCGCTCCACCACGGCGGCATCGCGAACAACGTGAAGGTCAGGATCTCGTTCGTGGATTCCGAGGAGTTGGAAACGGCCGGCTTCCCCGAGACGCTCGCCCGCGCGGACGCGATCCTCGTGGGACCCGGTTTCGGCCGGCGCGGCATCGAAGGCAAGCTGAAGGCGATCCGCTTCGCGCGCGAAATGAAGGTCCCGTTCTTCGGGATTTGCCTCGGCCTGCAGTGCGCCGTCATCGAGTTCGCTCGCAACGTCTGCGGCCTCAAGGACGCGAACTCGACGGAGTTCGAGCCGATGACGCCGCACAAGGTCATCTTCATGCTGCGCGACCTCCTTGGCGTCGAGGCCCTCGGCGGCACGATGCGGCTCGGCAAATACCCCTGCGACCTCGTGGAAGGCACGCTCGCGCGGCGCGCCTACGGCGAGCCGACGATCTGGGAGCGCCACCGCCACCGCTACGAGGTGAACCAGGAGTACCTGCCGGCCTTGCGCGACGCCGGCATGACGTTCTGCGGCATGTCGCCCGACCGGAAGTTCGTGGAGATGGTCGAGCTGTCCGACCACCCGTGGTTCCTCGGCTGCCAGTTCCACCCCGAGTTCAAGAGCAAGCCCACCGCGCCGCACCCGCTCTTCAAGGACTTCATCCGCGCCGCCCGCGCCCACAAGCACGCGCGGCAGGAGGGCGTCGACAAGAAGAGCGCCGAGCTCGTGCCCGCCGTCGTCGCGCCGGCGAACCTGCCGACCCCGAACGGCCAGTCGGCATGACGGACGTCGTTTCGTTCGACCCGAAGAGCCGATACGGGAAGACGGCGGAGCGCTGGGGCAACCTTCTCCTCCCCGAGGGGGCCGCTCACGTCGACACGCGCTTCGTCTTCGAGGGCGAGCGTGAGACGGCATATCGGGTCCTGCGCGTGAACGTCTTTCCGCAGGATCCGGCCAAGCGTCTTTACTACTACCTGCGCACGACCGACAACCCGAGCAACTCCTGACGCGCGCTCAGGAGCAGAGCGCCGACAGCGCGCGCGAGGCGCGGTCGATTTTCCGATAGACGGGGATTCCGCCGCGCTGGAGAACGCCGACGAAATCGTCGTACAGGCGCCCCGAGTCGACGTTCACGACGAGCGGCTTGGCGGTCTCGCGGAAAAGGCGCAGGAGCTCCTGTGCGAGCGAGTCCGGTGCGTAGATGTTCTCGGCGTGTGAGCCCGAGGGATCGGGCGGGAGATCGTCGAGCCACGGCGTGACCGGGATCGGCGAGACGAGAAGCGCATCCACTCCGGGATCCCGCAGGAGCACCTTTGCCGCGGCGACGAAGTCGGCGGTGCCCGCCATCGGCGTCGCGTCGACGGGATTGTCCGCGTGGGCGATCGACGGGAGGCACGCCTGAAGGCTTGCTCTCGTCGCGGGCGTGAGGACAGCGGGTGTCAGGCCGTAGAGCCGGTCCAGGACCGCCCCGCACTCGAAGCCCGCGTTCGAGAGGACCGCAAGCCGGCGCCCCGACGGAGGTCGGTCCGCGAGCATCGTGAAGATCTTCACGTAGTCCTCGAACATGTCGAGGGTGACCGCGACGATCGCGCCCGCGCCCTCGAGGAGCGCCCGCGCGGTCTCCCAGTCGCCGGCGAGGGCCGCCGTGTGGCTCCGCGCGGCCTGCGCGCCCAGCGCGGTGCGGCCCGCTTTGTAGACGAGGACGTGCCGGCCCGACGCCGCGACGCGCCGCGCGATCGCCGAAAAGCGCGCTCCGTCGAGCGGGGCGAAACCCTCGACGTAGAACGCAAGGACGCGAACCGACGGATCCCTCTCGAAGTACTCGAGAAAGTCCGCCGCGGTCAGGTCCATCTGATTGCCATAGGAGATCGACGCGCGCGGAAAGACGATGCCGTCGAGGTTGCTCGTGAGCGACACGAGGTACGCGCCGCTCTGGCTCACCGCGACGAGGCGGTCGCCCTGCGCGTCGTGGAACGGCAGCTTGTATTGCGGGAGGAAAAACGTGTTGTAAGCGTGCTTCGAGACGACGCCGAGACAGTTGCCTCCAACGAGAACGGGACCTCCGGAGGGGAGCGCTCGCGCGGACGCGAGGGCGGCACGGATGTCGTCCTCGAGCCCGCAGTTTCCCGTCTCCGAGAAGCCGCCCGGGATGAGGATGATCGCGCGCGCGAGGTCGCCGGCGCAGAGATCCCGGATGGCGTCCCGCGCCCCGGCGGCCGGGATCGCCACGACCGCGAGGTCCACGGGAAACGGCAGGTCCGAGGCGGAGCGCACGCAGGGAACGCCATCGATGGTGTCCGCTCGCGGGTGCACCGCGCGCAGGTGGCCGTACACGATCGTCTCGGAAGCTTTCAGGTTCTGCAGAATGATCCGGCCGGGATTCGACTCGCGGGCCGACGCGCCGAACACGACGGCGCTCTTCGGAGCGAGGAGCTTCTCGATCTTCGCGAGCGGCCGCGCGGACGGCGCGAATCGCCGATTCGAGAACCGCGCCTTCCCGTCGGCCGCGACCCAGCGCCCGTCCGCCGTCAGAAGCAGCGGGTTGACCTCGAGCTCTTCCAGCGTGGGGTTTCCGGAGGAATTGTCGGGAGAGAAAGAAGAAAGATTCCTAGAAAGGGCTTCGAGACGAGCCGCGACCTCATCCAGCACGAGCGGCGCCTGCGCGTGTGCCCTGCTCCATTCGAAGAAAATCTTCAGCGCCGGACTTTTTTCGACCGCGGCCTCGAGGTCCTGCTTCACCTCTCCCGGCCGGAGAATCGCCGTCGACGTGCCGCCTGAGAGGCTTGCGTACCACTCGGTCAGAACGCCGCCGAGGCCGAAGAGAAGGACGGGCCCGAAGGCCTCGTCCTGCTTGAACGAAACCAGCGCCTCCGTGCCGGCCAGGCCGGACGCGGGAACGAGTTTTTCCAGAAGTAGCAGGCCCACGCGCGCGGCCTCCGGCGCGCGGCGGCCGACCTCCGCGTGAACGCGGCGTGCCTCTTCGAGAACGGCGCGCGGGTCTCGCGGCGCGAACGCGACGCCGCCCACGTCCGACTTGTGGAGAAGGCCGGGCGCGACGATCTTGAGAACGACGTCGGCTCCCGGCGCGGCTTCGAGGAAGGCCTGAACGTCGCCTGGCAGGCCCTCGCCCGGCGCTCCCGGCCAGAACACGTACTTTGGGACGTCGAATCCCGCGGCCGCGAGCACCGCGTAGACCTCGTGCTCGAGGAGCGTCGCGCGGCCGCTGTCACGCGCCGAACGGAAGACCTCTGCCGGCCGGGCGGCTGTCGCCGCGACGGCTCCGCTCATCCCGGGAAGCCGCGGATCTGAAGCTCCATGGCCTCGAGGCCGTCGAGCATGCGCGTGACCTCGACGCACTGGTCGCAGTTCGCGTGCACGCTCTCACACGGCACGCCGTCCGACTGGTGCTCGGGGCAACGCGGCTCGCGGGCCATCCGGAAGAGTGCTTCGATGAGCGCCTTCACGCGCGTCTTCAGCGAAGACTCCGGCACGTCGCGCAAGCCCATGAGCAGGCGGTACTCGGCAGGCGTCAGCGAAACGGGGATCAGGTCCTGACTCATGATGTCCTCCGCGGTCAGTTCGGAGCCGGCGTGACGGCGCGCATCCCCCACGAGAAAGCTTCTTCGTTCAGGGGAATCAGCGCGCATTTGTCCTTCAGGGCGAGGCGGATCGCGGTGCGCAACGTCTCCTCGGGGAAGAGCTTCGTCGCGGCCTGCAGAGCGCCGAGCGCGACGATGTTCTTCACCATCGCCTTGCCGAGATCCACGGCGATCTCCGTGAAGGGCACGCCGAAGACGCGCACGCCGGCGAGGAACGGCGGCGGATCCTTCACGACGGAGCTGTCGTACAGGATGGTGCCGCCCGCCGGCACGTCGGGCGCGAATTTTGCGAGGCTCGGGGCGTTGAACGCCACCAGGATTGCCGGATGCGGCGAGGCCGGCGACAGAACCTCGTCGGCGCTCACGTGCACGTCGGCGTACGACGTGCCGCCGCGGGACTCGGGCCCGTAGCTGGGGATGTGCGTCGCGTCATAGCCTTCGTGGATGGCGGCGCGCGTGAGGAGCATGGCGGCCGTCTGCGCGCCGTCGCCTCCCGCGCCCGCGAGCTTCAGCGCGATGTCCGTGCCACCGAGGTGCGCGGGAAAGCCGGTCGCGAAGCGCGGGGGGCGCTCGGCGGTAGCCCCGATCGCCGCGACGAGGCTCTCGGCGTCGAAGCGGGGCTTCTCGCGGTGGAACCAGGGCTCCGGGACGACATCCTTCTTCACGCCGAGCGGGAAGACCGGGAGCATCTTTTCCTTCACCCAGGCCTCGGTCTCCTCGGGCGTCATCCCGAGATGCGTCGGGCATTCGGCGAGCACCTCGACGAACGCGAGGCCGCGGTTCTCGGCCTGGAGCCTCACCGCCTTCAGGACGGCCTTCTTCGCCTTCATGCGTTGCTTCGCGTCGAAGAGCGCGACGCGCTCGACGTACACGGGCCCGTCGAGCCCCGCGATGAGCTCGGCCATCTTCATCGGCTGCCCCATCAGCGCCGTGCGGCCCTCGGGGCTCGTGGCGCTCTTCTGGCCGATGAGCGTCGTGGGCGCCATCTGGCCGCCGGTCATGCCGTAAATCGCGTTGTTCACGAAGATCACGGTGATCGGCGTCCCGAGCTGCGCCGCCGAGACGATCTCGGCGAGGCCGATGGAGGCGAGGTCGCCGTCGCCCTGATAGCTGATCACGATGGAATCCGGATTCGCGTACTTGTGGCCGAGCGCGACCGCAGGCGCGCGCCCGTGCGCGGCCTGAGAGTTCCCGACGTCGAGGTAGTAATAGAGAAAGACCGAGCAGCCGACAGGCGAGATCGCGACCGTACGGTCCTGGATGCCGAGCTCCTCGATCGCCTCGGCGAGGTACTTGTGCACGAGCCCGTGGCCGCAGCCCGGGCAATAGTGTGTCGCGTGGCTCTTCAGCCCCTCCCCTCCCGCGTGGCGCTCGAACTTCTCGTAGAAGACGCTCATGCCAGAACCTCCTGAGAAGCCCGGATGGCCGCGGCGATCTCGGCTGCCTGCGGCAGGATGCCGCCCGCGTGCCGGACGCTCTCGATCAGCGGCGGCGCCACGCCGGCCTTCGAGAGAGCGAGGCGAAGCTCGTCCTCGAGCTGCCCGTTGCTGGCCTCGACGACGAGAATCCTCTTCGCGTTCGGCAGAAACGACTTCAGCGCGGCGATGGGGAACGGCCACAGCGTGAGCGGCCGGAAGAGGCCGACCCGCACGCCCTCGCGGCGCAGCGCTTCGACGGCGCCCTTGGCCATTCGCGCCGGCGTGCCAAACGCGACGACGAGCGTCGTCGCATCCGAGCACGAGAACGCGTCAGAGCGCTCCTCGGCTTCCATGCGCCGGTATTTCTCATTCAGGCGCGCGTTGTGGTTCTCGAGGTCCTTCTCGTCGAGGTAGATCGAATTGATGAGGTTGCCGCGGTGCGCTCCGTCGCCGAAGACCGCCCAGTCCGGAAGGCCGGGCTCCATCATCGTGGCCGGGAGCACGACCTTGCCCGTCATCTGTCCGAGGTAACCGTCCGCGACGACGACGACCGGATTCCGGTAGCGGAACGACAGCTCGAATGCGAGCCGCGTGAGGTCGAGCATCTCCTGGGGCGTCGAGGGCGCGAGGACGATCGCTTGCGTGTTGCCGTGGCCGAGGCCGCGGCACACGAGCTTCACGTCGGCCTGCTCCGGGGCGATGTTTCCGAGGCCCGGCCCGCCGCGCATGACGTTCACGAACACGCCCGGCACCTCGGCGCCGATCATGTACGAGATGCCTTCGAGCATGAGACTGAAGCCGGGCGACGAGGTGAACGTCATGCAGGGAAGGCCCGCGCCGCCGCAGCCGTACATCATGTTCACGGTCGCGACCTCACTCACGGCCTGCAAAAAGATGCCGTCCAGCTTCGGCAGGAGCTTCGCCATCAGCTCGGCGCCTTCGGTGGAGGGCGTGATCGGATAGCCGAAGACGTGCCGGCAGCCCGCGAGAAGCGCCCCGATCGCCGCGGCGTAATTGCCTTTCAGGACGAGCGGCGCGACGGGCGGCAGGGGAATCGCTCGAGGTGGAATGGGCGCCGGCCGGGGTGGGGCCGCCCGTTCACCGAACAGTTTCTCCGGGTCCTGAAGCTCGAAGTCGCCTTCCGGCTGCGGCCTCAGGCCGTAGGGCTCGGGGCATGCGTCGAAACACAGACCGCAACCGTTGCAGGCCTCGAGATTCAGCGTGACGGGCACGAGGCCCGTGCGCGGATCGATCTCGCGGCCCGGCCCGATGCAGTCCTTTGCGCAGGCGTCGATGCAGCGGCCACAGCCTTTGCAGAACTCGGGCAGGAGGAAGGGCTTGGGGCGTTCCCTGAGGGCAGTTGGCATGCCGGGAACCTCCAATGTCAAGTTACCCGCGCGGCGCGTCAGGCGGTATGCCGCAAATGAATCAGGCACATTTGGCCCCGGGCGCTCTGAAACCCGCGCCTCAGCGCCCAGCGTCCTTGTCGCGCCTCACAACCACCTTCTGCCCGCGGATCATCGTGCCGCGGAGAGCGCGCATGACCGACTCGGCGATCTTCTCCGGCACCTCCACGAGCGAGAACCGCTCGGCGATCTGGATCGAGCCGACGTCGCGGGGGCTCACCTTGGCCTCGTTGACGATGGCCCCCACGAGATCTCCGGGCCGGACGCCGGCGGCGCGGCCGGCGCCGACGAAAATACTCGCGGAGTTGCCCGGCTCTCTCCCCCCAGACTTGTACTTCGTCCCGGATTTTACCGCACGCGGCGGCGGGGGTGCGGCAATCGCGGGAATCTCGTGCTCGTCCGCGACCGAGCCCGAACCCGCCGCCGAAGGGTCCGCCAGCTTCACGGCGGCCGCGGCCACGTCCATCGGGTCGAACTCCTCCGCGAGCGACTCGACGACGACGCGATAGTCCTCGAGCCCGCCCGCGAGGATCGACTCACGGAGAGACGCCCGCGTCAGCTCGAGGCGCTTGGCACGCAGGTCGGCGACCGTGGGGACGTTCGCGACCTCGATTTTCTGCTTCGTCAGGCGCTCGATGTTGCGGAGCTGCCAGTGCTCGCGCGGCTCGGCGAGCGTGATGGCGACGCCTTCGCGCCCGGCGCGGCCGGTCCGGCCGATGCGGTGGACGTAGAGCTCGGGCGAGGACGGCACGTCGTAGTTGACGACGTGCGAGAGATGCCCGATGTCGAGGCCGCGGGCCGCCACGTCGGTGGCGACGAGAAGCTCCAGCGTCCCCGCGCGGAATTTCTTCATCACGCGGTCGCGCTGCTCCTGCGACATCCCGCCGTGCATCGCCTCCACGCGCAACCCGCGGCCCTTCAGGCTTTCGGTCAGGTCGTCGACCTCGAGACGCGTGCGGCAGAAGACGAGCGCCCCGGCGGGACTTTCGAGGTCGAGGATCCGTCCGAGCGCCGCACGCTTGTGGCCGCGGGCGACGACGTACGCCGTCTGCCGGACCTTGGGCATCTTCCCCGGCGCGGTCTTCTCCTTCTCGATCTCGATCCGGACCGGCTCTCGAAGGTGGCGCGACGCGAGGGTCGCGATGCGCGGCGGAAGCGTGGCGGAAAACAGCGCCGTCTGGCGCGTCTTCGGAGTCGCCGCGAGGATCGCGTCGAGGTCCTCGGCGAAGCCCATGTCGAGCATCTCGTCGGCTTCGTCGAGGACGAGCGTGCGGAGGCTTCCGAGGGCGAGCGAGCGGCGGTTCACGTGGTCGAGCGCGCGCCCGGGCGTCGCGACGACGACGTCCACGCCGCGCTTCAGGGCCCTGAGCTGCGTCTCCATCGACGCGCCCCCGTAAACGGGGAGGACGCGGATGCCGATCTCCCGGCCGTACCGGTGAACGGCCTCGGCGAGCTGCATCGCGAGCTCGCGGGTCGGTACGAGGATGAGGACCGTGGGCGCGACTCCTCTTTCGGCCTCCGCTCCGATGCGGTGGAGGATCGGGAGCGCGAACGCGGCGGTCTTCCCGGTGCCCGTCGCCGCCTGCGCGAAAACGTCGCGCCCTTCGAGGAGCGGCGGGATCGCCGCGCTCTGGATGGGCGTGGGCTCCTCGTAGCCCAGGGCGGCGAGCGCGCGCACGAGGCGCCCGTCGAGGCCGAGGGTCGCGAAGGGAGACGTCGGGATCTTGTGCATGGGCCCATTCTGAGGCCCGCTCAGCGGACGCTCTCGAAAACCCCCGAGACCCGGTCCTTCCGGACGTCGTCCCAGGCGAACCAGCGTCCGTTCATCGCGACGTAGACGCCTGCGGGAAGCGACTGGACGAAGGAAAGCGCGCTCCCGAGGTTGAAGAGGCCGTCGGAGCTGCCGAACGCCCACGGCACCATCGCCCCGGTCAGGACGATCGTCTTTCCCGTCGCGGCGGCGCCGAGAACTGCCGCGGTCTCCACGATCGTGTCCGTTCCGTGCGTGACGACGATCCGCTCCTCCGGCGCTTCGCGGCAGCGCCTCACGATCTTCTCGCGGTCGGCGGCGGTCATCTCGAGGCTGTCGATCATCATCACCGTTTCGACCGCAACACTCACCCGGCAGCGGCCGAGACGCAGCATCTCCTCAATGTGCGTGTTCTTGAAGAAAAGGCGGCCCGTGAGCTCGTCGTATTCCTTGTCGAACGTCCCGCCGGTCACGAGGATGCGGATCGCCATCGGCTCGGACCTCCCTCCCCTCATTCTGTAACATCGGCACGGTGAAGGTCTTCGCCTCGATCACGCCGCACCTTTCCGTCGGGGACCGCTGCCGTCCCGTCTTCTTTACGGGCCCGTGCGTCATCGAGTCGCGCGCGCATGCCCTGAAAATGGCGAAAGAGTTGAAAAAGGTCTTCGAAGATGCCGGCGCCGCCGACCGGCTCGTCTACAAGTCCTCGTTCGACAAGGCGAACCGCAGCGCGGGAGCGAGCTTCAGGGGACCTGGCATCGAGAGAGGATTGGCGATTCTCTCGGAAGTCAAAGAGAAGACCGACCTTCCGATCCTGACGGATGTCCACGAGCCCGAGCAGTGCGCGATCGTGGCCGAAGTCGCGGACGTCCTCCAGATCCCCGCATTTCTCTGCCGACAGACCGATCTCATTCTCGCGGCCGCGGCGACGAAGAGGGCCGTCAGTGTGAAGAAAGGCCAGTTCCTCGCCCCGGACGACTGCAAGCAGATCGTCGACAAGTGCCACGCGGCCGGGAACACGAACGTCATGCTCTGTGAGCGCGGGACGAGCTTCGGGTATCACAACCTCGTCGTGGACTTCCGCGGCCTTCCCATGATGCGCAACCTCGGCGTGCCCGTGATCTACGACGCGACGCACTCCCTGCAGCTTCCCGGCGGCCTCGGAAAGGAGACGGGCGGCTCCCGCGAGTACGCGCCCGCGCTCGCGCGAGCCGCGGCATCCGTGGGAGTCGACGGCTACTTCTTCGAGGTCCACGACAATCCCGCGCACGCGAAGTCCGACCGGGCGACACAGCTTCCCCTCGCGAGCCTGCCGAAGTTCCTGTCGGACCTCCTCGCCTTCGACGCGCTGAGGCGGAGGACCGGTTCCTGACGTGACGGGCTCCGGCCTAGGAGCTTGGAATTTCTCTTCGGCGCCCTTGACAAACGGGCCCAGGCATCCTTACTGTATTAGTGTTGCGATACAGTAGATCTGCGGCCGGCTTCACCCTCGTCGAGATCACGGTCGCAGTAGCGATCGTCGGAATCCTTGCCGGCCTCGCGATCACGCAGGGGCTCAAGGCCTTGGAGCGCGCGAAGCAGGCGAAGGCCATGGACGACATGGGCGACATGGCCAAGTACATCGCCGTGCGCTTGTCGATCCTAGGGGTGTACCCGAACCCGCTCACGATCCGGAGCTGCCCGACTTGCGCGTGGGTGCCCTACGAGCGCAAGGACCCGTGGGGACATCTCTATGTCTACTCGGGCGGAGGCGACACGTACACGCTCACGTGTCTCGGCCGGGACGGCGCGCCTTCCGCCGGTATCACGTTCGCCACGCGTGACGCGTTCGACCTCGACATCGTCATGAAGGACGGGCAGTTCGTGAACCAGCCCTTCACCAGGTGAGAGGATGAGCCGCGGCCTCTTTGTCGATCCGTCCGACGCCGTTCCCCTCTGGAAGCAGATCGAGGAGAACGTGCGGCGGCTCGTGGCCTCGGGCGCGATGAAGCCGGGCTCGGCCATGCCGTCCGTGCGCGATCTCGCGCGCGACTTGTCGATCAACCCCGCGACCGTGGCGAAGGGCTACCAGCGCCTCGTGGACGCGGGAATCCTCGCCGTGAAGCGCGGCGAAGGAACGTTTGTCGCACAAAAACCGCCGGTGCTCCCGCGCGGAGAACGCGAGAAGGAGCTCGAAGGAGGCGCGATGCGGTACGCGAGCCTCGCAGTCACGCTCGGCGTCTCGAACGAGGTGGCGGTGGAGCGGGTGAAAGGCAGTTTGGGATCTCTTAGAAAGAAGAGAAATGAAGATTCTTAGAAGGAAGAAGAACGGAGGCACGCGATGAGCGCGAATCCCGCGACGGCCGCATCCGCATCCAATGCGTCCGCGGCGGTGGTGTCGGCGAGCCGCCTTCTCGTGCGCTACGGCGGCAACCCGAAACCCACACTCGAAGAAATCTCCTTCTCGGTCCCCCGAGGCTCCGTGTACGCGCTCCTCGGGCGCAACGGCGCCGGCAAGTCCTCGCTCGTACGCTGCCTCCTCGGCCAGCAGAAGTCCACGTCCGGAAGGTGCACGCTGTTCGGGAGCGACTCGTGGAAGACAAGGGGCCGGGCGATGGCGAAGGTGGGCGTCGTATCCGAGGACCCCGACGCGCCGCCGGCGATGACGGCGCGCCAGCTCGCGGCCTTCTTCTCGCGCCTCTACCCGGCGTGGAGCGGCGCCTCGGTCTTCGACCGGCTGCGCCGTTTCGACGTGCCGACCGACACCGCCTTCGGAATCCTGTCGAAGGGTCAGAAGGCGCTCGTGTCGCTTGCGCTCGCACTCGGCTCCGCACCCGACCTCCTCCTGCTCGACGACCCGACGCTCGGCCTCGACGCGGTGGCGCGCGCGGCCTTCTTCGACGAGCTCGTGGGCGAGCTGGCCGACCGGGGGACGACCGTCCTTCTCACGTCGCACGACCTCGCGGGGGTCGAGAAGATGGCCGACCGCGTCGGGATCCTGAAGGGCGGCAGGCTCGTCCTCGACGAGAGCCTCGAGAGCCTCAAGGCGCGCTTCCGGCGCCTGCGCTACGGGAACGAGGCGACGGAAGACCCGGCTTCGTACGGGCAGGAGCTTTCGGCCTTCGAGGCCGTCAAGGTGAAGGTGCGCGGCTGGGGCATCGACGCCGTGGTTTCGAATTACGGTGACGAGTCGTTCGCGCGCTTCGCCGCGCTCGAAGGCGTCGTGGACGCCGAGGCGTCGGCGCTCTCCCTCGAGGAGATCTTCGTCGCCGTCGTGGGAGAAGCGTCTCCCGCAGGAAAGGAGAATGCATGAGAGGCACTCTCGCCGTCGCCGCGCGGGAGATCGCGGAGAGAAAGCTCCTCTTTCTCGGAGCCTTCGTCGCGGGGCTCCTCCCGCTCGGATTTCCCCTTCTTCCCGTATTACGGGGAAATGCGCATGGCGCGCGGTCAGTAGCCATGTTCCTTCTGGCGACCGATATCGTGGTGGCCTTTCCGCTCGTCTTCGGAGCCACGATCCTCGTCGGTGACATCGCCCAGAAACGCCTCGCCTTCTATTTTTCGCGGCCCCTGCCCGGGGCCTCGATCTGGGCCGGAAAGCTTCTCGCCGCGCTTCTGATCTCCATCGGTTGCGCCATCCTCGCCGCAGCGCCGGTTTTCCTCCTGGAAGGTGAACGCGCCTTTTCGCTCGCGACGGGCGGCCTCGATTCGCGAGGCCTTCTCGTCCTGACCCTTCCAGGCGTTCTCCTCCTCTTTCTTCTCGCGCACGTCGTGGCCTCGATGGCGCGGCTGCGGTCGGCCTGGATCGTTCTGGATTTCTTCCTGGCCGCCCTTTTCGCCGTCGCGATCACATTCTCCATTCGAAGCCTGTTCTTCGCCGGCTTCTGGAGTTTTTATGAGCCGTGGCGTTCGCCCGTGCGTTCTCTCTGGTGGCCGCCTGTCGCCCTGATCGCGATTCTTCTCGCCGCGAGCTGCGTGCAGGTGGCCGACGGGCGAACGGATGCGCGCCGCTCGCACGGCGCGCTGTCGGCGACTCTCTGGGGGTTGATTGCCGTCTTCGCGGCGATTCTCGGAGGTCTTGCATTGTGGGTCGCAGGTGGAAGCTGGGAGGTCCTCCTCGGCGGCAGACGCTAAGATCCGTCAGATGACCACGTCCGCCCGGCGGGAAGCCCGCCGCGTGATCGAAACCGAAGCGGAGGCCGTGCGCGGCCTCTCCGCCGGCCTCGACGAGGGCTTCGACCGGGCCGTGGAGGCGATGAAGGCCACGGCCGTAACCTCCTGTCGCGTCGTCGTGACGGGCATCGGCAAGAGCGGGATCGTGGGCCAGAAGATCGCCGCAACGCTCGCCTCGACCGGCACGGCCTCGTTCTTCCTGCACCCGTCCGAGGCGATCCACGGCGATCTCGGGATGATTCTCGAAGGCGACGTCGTCCTCGCGCTGTCGCACTCGGGCGAAACGGAAGAGGTCGTCGCGCTCATCCCGCACGTCAAGCGCCGGGGGGCGACGCTCGTCGCGATGACGGGCCAGCGCGACTCGACTCTCGGCAAGGCCGCGGACATCGTCGTCTGCGTCGTCATCCGCGAGGAGGCATGCCCGCTCAACCTCGCGCCCACGGCCTCCACGACGGCCCAGCTCGTCCTCGGCGACGCGCTCGCGATGGCGCTGTCAGTGGAGAAGGGGTTTCAGCCGGAGGACTTCGCCGCTCTCCACCCCGGGGGCAAGCTGGGCAAGCGCTTCCTCAAGGTCGCGGACCTCATGCACACCGGCGATGCGATTCCGCTCGTCCCCAAGGGAGCGGCCATGAAGGACGTCGTCTACGAGATGTCGCACAAGCGCTTCGGCATCACGGGCGTCACGGACCAGGCCGGAAAGCTCGTGGGCGTCGTCTCGGATGGCGACCTGCGCCGCCTACTCGAGCGCGACGGGCCGAAGATCATGGGAGACACGGCCGCGGACGCCATGAGCGGAAGCCCGAAGACGATCGTCGGGAGCGCGTTCGCCGCCGAGGCGCTGCGCCTCATGGAGGAGCGGAAAATCACGTCGCTTTTCGTTCTCGACGGGGCGGGGGCTCCCACGGGGATACTCCACCTTCACGACCTCTGGGGAGTCGAATCGATTTAGTCCCTACGCCCGGGCATAATCTCCTTGGAAATGCCGGCCGCCCCGATCGTCCCCGAGGACCTGAAGAGTCGTCTCGCCCGAGTCCGCGGGATCGTCCTCGACGTGGACGGCGTCCTGACGGACGGCTCGATGACCTTCGACGAGAGCGGACACGAGACCAAGACGTTCGACGTGAAGGACGGCCTCGGTCTCGTCCTCCTGCGCGATCTCGGCTACCGGATCGGCATCGTCTCGAGCCGCACGTCGAAAGTCGTGGCGCACCGCTGCGCCGAGCTGAAGATCCCCGACGAGCACCTTCTGCAGGGCGAGCGCGACAAGGTGGCCGCGTTCGACCTTCTTACGAGGCGCTGGGGGCTCGACGCGATCGAGATCGTGGCCGTCGGGGACGACCTCCCTGACCTTGGCATGCTGCGGCGCGCCGGGGTCGGGGCCGCGCCCGCCGACGCGATCGGGATCGTGCGCGAAGCGGCCGCCCTCCAGCTCACGAAACCGGGCGGCGCCGGCGCGGTGCGCGAGCTGTGCGACCTCATCCTCGAGGTGCGGCGCGGCGCGCGCGCCGACCGTCCCGCCGCCGTGGAGCAACCCCAGGCGCCCGGCGACGGCGACGTCATTCCGTTCCCGTTCGGCCGCACCTGACCCCGGAACGCGGCCCATGAGCTCCACACGGGTCACTGCCTCGAGCTCGACGAACGCCGCTGGAAAACCCGATCCCTCTGCCGCGCCCCGGAGCCTCTCCACCCGTGCGCTCTCGACCCCCGAGCCGCTGGTGCGCGCCTTCTCGCGCCGCGTGCAGCAGGAGGGCGCTCTCGACCTCACGCAGGGCGACTACAAGAACGCGGACTTCGCGCCGCACCCCGAGGTCGTCCGGGCGGCGCAGCGCATCACGCGCAACACCGTCCACAGCTACGGGCCAGCCGTCGGCCGGATGGACGTGCGCAGCGAGATCGCCGAGTTCTTCAACCGTGACGGCCTTCTCGACTACCCCGCCTCGGACGTCCGCTTCCTGCCCGACGAGGTCATCTTCACGCCCGGCACGCGCTCGGCCCTCGCGACGGTGCTCGAGGTGCTCGGCGCCGACGGCTCCGGCGTCGTCGTACCGCGCCCGAGCTGGGAATACGACTGGTTCATCGAGCGCGCCGGCAAGCACGTCGTCGAGCTGCCGACCACGCCGCCTGATTTCCTGCCCGATCCTGCGGAGTTCGAGCGCCTGCTCGAGGGCGGTGGGATCTCCTCGGTCATCGTCAACAACCCGCACAATCCGACCGGACGCGTCTACCCTCGCGCACTCGTCGAGGAGCTCGTGCGCGTCGCGTCGAAGCACTTCGTGTACGTGCTTTACGACTCGGTCTATCAGCGCCTCGACTATGTCGGCTCGTTCGTCAACCCGGCGTTCGCTGACCCCGAGTGGCGCGATTGGGTCGTCACGCTGTCCGGCCTGTCGAAGATGGACATGTTCGGGGCGTCGACCGGCGCGCGCGCTTGCTGGATGGTGCTGTCCGACCAGATCAAGACCGGTGGCGTGCGGGCCCGGGAGATCGTCGCGAACCTCTCGGCATGGCTCGTGGCGACGCCCTCGACGCTCGCGCAGGACTGGGCTCTCGCCGCGCTGCAGAGCCCGCTCGCGGCGCTCCGGCGCCCCTCCCCGTACATGCGCGAGCGGCGCGACTTCATGATTCAGGCCGCGGACGCGCTCGCCTCTCTCGGCGTGACGCGCACCGACTTCGGCGGCACGTTCTACTCGCCGCTCGCGTTTCCCGGGCTCGTCGGCGAGTCGTTCAAACGCCTCCGGAATGGCGTGAGCGAGCGGGCGGTGGTGAAGACGTCCGTGGACGCTTTCGACTTCCTCCTCACGGGCGGCGTCGGAGGCATCCCGTTCGCGGCGTTCGCCGGCAGCGACCCCGCCCGCTACGGGACCTGGCAGCGGCTGTCCTACGGCTCGAAGGACGTGAGCGAGCTCGCGGTCTTCATGGACCGCGTGCGTACCCGAATCGAGAGCTGTGGTCGCGCGGGCTCGAGCGCGCCCCAGCCCCTCGGGGAGAAGCGATCGGTCGAGGAGGCCGTCTGGTTCAGCGGGTGCACGGAATCCGGGTACGCCGCGCTCGACGCCCTCGACGTCCCGGCCTTCGCGGCAGAGCGGCGCCGCTTCCTCGAGCATCCGCGCCTCGAAACGCTCCGCCTGACCGGAACAAAGCACCCGGACTCCACGGTGCACCGCGCCGAACAGCTCGCGCGCGCCTTGCGCTCAGCCCCGGAAGGGACACCGGACCGCGCGGAACGCGCGCTGACGCACCTCGAGTGGAACCCGCTCGTCGAGGCGCGCCAGGAGTTCGAGGAGACGATCGCCGACCTTCTCGGGCCGTGCTCGGAGGTCCTCCTGGACTACGAGGGCCGGCAGATCAGCCCCGACTGGCTGGAAGTCCCGGAGAAAGTCGTTCTCACGCTGCTCCGGCACGGCGTCATCCCCGGCCAGGACCGCCACCTCCTCTTTCGCGTGCCGAATCCCTGGCTCGAACCGGACGAGGAGAAGATCTCCAAGATCCTCGCGGCCGTCGCGCGGACGAACTTCCTGTTCCTTCTCGCCTGCGAGCGGCTCGGGATCGAGCCCGTCCAGAACGCGATCTACGAGGTGACCGTGCCGCAGGTCAACTCGCAGACGGAGCTTGGCGCCGTCGTCAAGATCGGCACGCTCTACCTCCAGGCGGTCGAGGGCCTCTTCAGCGGGCCGCCGGAGCGGATCGACGCGTTCCTCTCGGCGCGCATCCCCGAGGCACGCCGCGCGGAGCTGTCCGCAAAGGTGTCGCGCGTCCGCCTCGTGCCTCTCGTCGAAAACGTCGGCGCTCTCGCGCACATTGCCGACCTCCTCGAGGACTACTACCAGGCGCTCGAAAGAAGCCGTGGTGCCGCGGACCTCCCGGGGCCCGGCGGCTTCCGGACTCGCTTCGACGGGTCCGGAGCGACCGTGAGGGTGTTCGTCGCGATGTCCGATACGGCCGAGCAGAGCGGCAAGATCGCGACCGACGCGGCCTACGCACTGACGATCGCGGGACGAGACGAAGCCGAGCGCCGCCTCGCCGCGCACGCGAGGCGCATCGGAGAGCCGGCGCCCTCGGTCACGTTCCTTGTCGGCGCGGGCCGGGCGGGATTCCGCGGCGGGTTCGACCCCGATCACGAGGGTGTGATCGCCCAGTTCGCGCGCGCGGACGGCGTGACGATGCAGGGGATTCGGGCCGACGCGCCGGCCGAGGCCGAGCGACTCGCGTCGAAGTTCCGCGCTGCGGTCGCCGCGAGGCGCGCGGCGCCGACGCTCGGAGCCGGGGACCGGGAGTCCCTGTGCAGGCTCCTCGAGGCCGGCGTCAAGGCGCACACCGAGACGCTGCTCCGGATCGCCCCGCTCCTCGCGCCGTTCAGCGGGCTCGTGCCGCAGACGCGCGTGCGGATCCGCGCGACCGGCTCGGTCAACTACGGCCGCTCGATCCCGACATACCCCGAGGAGTGGGGCGGCGGCCGGGAGCTGCCGGGCAACCGCGACCTGCGCGACGCATGGCCCGAGGGCGTGACGCTGCCCCGGGCGATCAATTACAACCTCGGCTGCACGACGCTCGGGCTCCCCGCCGTCGTGAGCGACCTCGCAGCGATCGACCGGCGCGCCGCGACCCTCCTGGAACGGCACGTGCCGGGATACCGGGAGATCATCGCAAGCGAGCTGAGCTATTTCGTGCGCGAGTCGGTGGCGCTGGTCTTCGGCAAGCGCCTGGCCGAGACGACGGCGAAGCGGTGCCTGCGTGCCGCGGCGGCGCTCTGGGCCGACGCCCGCGTGCGCGAGGAGCTCGTCCAACCGACGTGCCTCTTCGCCATGCTGTATCTGCGCTACGTCGCGGAAGATTCCGACAGCTGGGACGAGCCGAAGGAGCACGAGAGCATGACCACGCGCGAGGAGGAGCTGATCCGCGAGACGAGCAGCGGTGCGTTCGCCGCCCTGAGCGCGGAACGTCCCGGCAACCGGTGGAACGTGCTCCAGACGGTCATCGACTCCGAGGAGGCGTGCCGCCTGCTGCTCGCGCGCGAGCTGACGATCGAGGAGAAACGCGAGTTCGTCGACCTCAGGATCGAGGGCTGGCTTCGAACGCTGCCCGATTCGCTTTCGCGCGAGCTGCGGCGCGATTGGTCGGGACTCCGCGAGCTCGGCGAGGCGGAGCTGACGCTGCGCACGATCGAGCAGATGATCACCCTCGAGGAGCTGCGCGGAAGCCGCGGGGCCTGATCTGACCCGTCGTTCCTGCTAGGCTCCCCCCATGCGCTGCCCCTACTGCGGCGTGGGAGACGATCGCGTCGTCGACTCGCGCGAGAGCCGCGAAGGAGCGGTGATCCGCCGGCGGCGGGAGTGCAACGCCTGCCAGCGCCGCTTCACGTCCTACGAGACCGTCGAGGAGATCCCCCTTCTCGTCGTGAAGAAGGACGGCCGGCGCGAGCCGTTCGACCGCAACAAGCTGCTCCGCGGCCTCATGAAGGCCTGTGAGAAGCGTCCGGTCGAGACGAAGACGCTCGAGGCCATCTGCGACGCGATCGAGGCGGGACTCTCGGCGAAAGAGCCGCGCGAGATGACGACCGTGGAGCTCGGCGCCGAGATCATGGAAAAGCTCAAGGAGCTCGATCAGGTGGCGTACGTGCGGTTCGCGTCCGTCTACCGCCGGTTCGAGGATCTCGGCGACTTCGTGGACGAGCTCAAGGCGCTCCTCGGGCGCGTGCCCGGACCCGGGAGAGCGAAGTGAGCAATCGCGAGAGGCCCGTCTTCGTCTTCGGCACGGAGACCTCCCTGCCGGCTGCCCGTCCGGCCCTCGAGGTCCCGGTGGACGTCGTCGAGGACGCGCAGGGCTGGCGGCTCGTTTTCGAGATTCCGGGAGCCGATCCCGACCAGATCTCCGTGGACGTCCAGGGCCGCGTCCTGACGCTGCGCGGGGTTCGACCTGCCACCGACCGGGCCGGCGGCGCCTTCCTGAGGGTGGAGCGCGCCGCGGGCGCCTTCGAGCGCGTGCTCGAGCTGCCGCAGGACCCCGACCCCGAGCGCACCCGCGCGACCTACGCGGACGGCCTGCTCGTGCTCGAGGTGCCCAAACGGTCCTCGAAAAGCGGCCACTCCATCCCGATCGTGAAGGGAAAGAGAGGCGCATGAGCGCGGAAGCCCCCTCGGCCGAGAAGGTCGTCATCCCCGACATTCTCCCGGCGCTGCCGCTGAAGGACGTCGTCCTCTTCCCCTACGTCATCGTGCCGCTCTCGGTCTCGCGCGAGAAGTCCATCGCCGCGGTCGACGCGGCGCTCGCCGAGCAGCGCGTCCTCCTTCTCGTCGCGCAGAAGGACTCCTCCGTCGAAGAGCCGAAGCCGGAAGACCTCTACACGGTCGGGACCGCCGCGGCCGTGATGCGGATGCTCAAGCTCCCGGACGGCCGCATCCGCCTCCTCGTGCAGGGACTCGCGCGCGTGAGAATCGACTCGTTCCTCGCCGAGACGCCCGCGCTTCGCGCGAAGGTGACGCGGCTCGCCGAGCCCGAGGAGTCGACCCCGCCATCCGAGGAGACCGAAGCGCTCACGCGAAGCGTCAAGGAAGCGCTCGAAAAGACGGTCACGCTCGGGAAGTCGATCTCGCCGGAGGTCATGGTCGTGGCCGCGGGCCTCGAAGACCCCGCGCGGCTCGCCGACCTCGCGGCCTCGAATCTCGAGCTGAAGATCGACGAGTCCCAGAAGATTCTCGAGACTGTTCCCGCGGTCGACCGGCTGCGCATGGTGCTCGAGATCCTGCGCCGCGAAGTCCGCGTCCTGACCGTCCAGCAGGAGATCACCGGCGCGGCCAAGGGGGAGATCGACAAAAGCCAGCGCGAGTACTTCCTGAGGCAGCAACTCAAGGCGATCCAGCAGGAGCTCGGCGAGACCGAGGACATCTCCGAGGAGATCGCGGCTTACCGCAAGAAGATCACGGAGAAGCAGATCCCCGAGGAGGCGGCCCAGGAGATCGAGAAACAGGTCAAGCGGCTCGAACGCGGCAATCCGGACTCGGCCGAGAACGCGATGCTACGCACGTATCTCGACTGGCTCGCAAGCCTGCCGTGGGGAAACGTCTCCAAGGACAATCTCGACCTCGCGCGGGCGCGGAAGATCCTCGACGAGGACCACTACGACCTCGAGAAGATCAAGGTGCGGATCATCGAGTTCCTCGCCGTGCGCAAGCTCGCGCCCGAGTCGAAAGGCCCGATCCTGTGCTTCGTGGGGCCGCCCGGCGTGGGCAAGACGTCGCTCGGCCGGTCGATCGCGCGCGCCCTCGACCGGAAATTCCTGCGGCTCTCGCTCGGCGGCGTGCGCGACGAAGCCGAGATCCGGGGCCACCGCCGCACGTACGTCGGCGCGATGCCTGGCCGCATCGTGCAGGGTCTCGCGCAGGCCGGCACGTCGAACCCGGTTTACATCCTCGACGAGGTCGACAAGATCGGCGCCGACTTCCGCGGCGACCCGTCGTCCGCGCTTCTCGAAGTCCTCGACCCCGAACAGAACAGGACGTTCCGCGACCACTACCTCGGCGTGAACTACGACCTCTCGAGGGTGCTCTTCATCACGACAGCGAACGTCCTCGACACGATCCAGCCCGCGTTCCTCGACCGCATGGAGGTCATCCGGCTGTCGGGCTACACGCTGGAGGAGAAGCTCGCAATCGCGAAGGCGCACACCGTGCCGAAGCAGCTCAGGGAGAACGGCCTTCCGGCGTCGGCGGTCACGTTCACGGACGCCGGGCTCCGCGCGATCGTGGAAGGGCACACGCGGGAGGCGGGCCTGCGCAGCTTCGAGCGCGAGATCGGCTCGTGCTGCCGCAAGGTGGCCGTGCGCTGGGCCTCGGGCCGCAGGAAGAGCGTCACGGTCACGCCGAGGCAGGTTCACGCCTTCCTCGGGAACCCGAAGTTTCAGCACGACGAGGTCCTCAGGACCGACCAGATCGGGACGGCGACCGGCCTGGCGTGGACGGCCGTGGGCGGCGACGTCCTCCTCGTCGAGGCGCGCGCCGTACGCGGCAAGGGCCGCCTGCAGCTCACGGGCCAGCTCGGGGACGTCATGAAGGAGTCGGCGCACGCTGCGCTCACGTTCGCGCGCTCGCGGGCGGACTCGCTCGGGCTGCCCGCCGACTACTTCGAAACGCACGACATCCACGTGCACGTGCCGGAGGGCGCGATTCCCAAGGACGGGCCCTCCGCGGGCGTCACCATGGCGACGGCCATGATCTCGGCCTTCGGGCAGCGGCCCGTGCGCCGCGACGTCGCGATGACCGGCGAGATCACGCTGCGCGGAGACGTCCTCGCGATCGGCGGCTTGAAAGAGAAGGTGCTCGCGGCGCGCCGCGCGGGGATTCACACCGTCGTGATACCGAAGGCGAACGCGCGCGACCTGACGGAGATCCCCAAAGAATTGAGCCGCGACCTGAAGTTCATCTTCGCGTCGCGCGTGGACGACGTCCTCAAGGCGGCGCTCGGGAACGCCCGAGCCCTGAAGCTCGCGAAGCCCCTCGAGAACGGGAAGAAAACGGCATGAAAGCGGGACTGCCGCTCGAAGACGCGATCGTCCAACGCCTCGCGTCGGCCTTCGCGACGCGCCGCCGCGACGTGAAGACCGGCATCGGCGACGATGCCGCGATCCTCGCGGCGCCTTCGCGCCTCGCGGTGACGACGGACGTGCTCCTCGAGGATCACGACTTCCGCCGGGACGCCGACCCCCGCCGGCTCGGGCGCAAGGCGATCAACGTGAATCTTTCCGACCTCGCCGCGATGGGGGCGGCACCGCTCTGGGCCGTCCTCGCGCTCGGTCTTCCGAAGAAAACGCGCCCCGACTGGCTCGACGCGCTCGTGTCGGGGGTGCGCGAGGCGGCTGCCGAGCATGGCGTGGCCGTGGTCGGCGGGGACCTGTCGGCGTCCGAGAAGATCTTCGTCGCCGTGACGGCGCTCGGGCAGGCGCCGGAGAAGCCGCTTCTGCGCTCGGGGGCCGAGCCGGGAGACGCGCTCTACGTCTCCGGAACGCTCGGCGCGGCGGCCGCCGGTCTCCGATTGCTCGAGGCCGGCTACCGTCTTTCCGCGGAGAAGGACGTTCTCGACCCGAAGGGAAGGCGAGTCCCGGCAACGCGCGCGCCCGAGAAGGCGCGGCTCATCCGCCATCAGATCGATCCGCGCCCGCAGCTCGCTCTCGGCGCCGCGCTCGCCGCCGGGGGGCTCGCCTCGGCGGCCCTCGACGTCTCGGACGGTCTCGTGCGCGATTTGTATCGGATCTGCCGCGCATCGGACGTGGGCGCGACCGTCGAGGCGTCTCTTCTGCCGGCCGACTCCGCGCTTTCCAATCTCGCCGGCGTCCTCGGCCTCGACCCGCTCACCACGGCCCTCTATGGAAGCGAAGACTTCGGGCTGCTTTTCACGGTGCCGCGGCGCAAGCTCGCCGCGCTCGAGGCTCTCTCAGGCCGGTTCGCCCTCCGGCGCATCGGCCTGATCGACGATGGCGCCGGCGTCCGCCTCGTGCGCGACGGGCGGCGGGCTCCTCTTGCCGATGCGGGTTTCGACCACTTTGCAGCCTGAACGCTTCAAGCACTGGTTTCTCCACATGGTCGGGAGCGATTCGTCCCCCGAGGTCGTCGCGGCGTCGTTCGCGATCGGCGTCGCGATCTCCTTCACGCCGCTTATCGGGCTTCACTGGATCATCGCGCTCCTCCTCGCGCTGATCCTCAAGCTCAACAAGGTGGACGTCCTCCTCGGGACTCTCGTCGTGAACCCATTGACGCTTCCGGCGGTCGCCGCGGTTGCAATCCCGATCGGACGCCTCCTGCTCAGGGCGCGGCGCGAAGCGATCGCGCATCTGCCCTGGCGTGAGATGTTCCGGCGCTCGTTCTGGACCGCCGCGGGACCCGCGGTGAAGGCCATCGGCCTCCAGATGGCGGTCGGGTTGTTCTTTCTGGCCGTGATCGTCGGGTCGCTCACGTACGTCATCCTCGTGAACCTGATCCGCCACTACCGGGCGAAGCTCGCCGCCGCCTGCGGGCCCCTGAGCGGGCAGGAAGAGGCCGCGCGCGCCGAAATCATCCCCCCGTCGCCGTGAACGCCGCGAGCGCCTTCGCGAGGCGGGCGTCGGACTTCGGAATGCCGCGCCGGATGCCGGGCACACAAAGTAGCGCGCGGAAGCGCGACTCCGGATGGCGCACGGCATATTCGAGGAGCTCCGAAGCAAGGATCTGATCCTGCGGATTTGCCCGCACGGCGCGCGTCCACTCCGCACCCGCGGCAATCGTCCGCCCCGCGCGCTCATAGCCTTCCGCGAGAAACCGCCGAGCTTCGCCGTTCGCCGGATCGTTCACGAGCGCCCAGCGCGCCTCGTCCCAGGCTTCCTCCTCGCGCCCGAGCTTCCGGAGCACACGTGCATGCGCGAGGCGCGCCGAGACGGCGCCGTCGCCGTTCTCGACCGCGTCGTCCCATGCGTCCTCGGCCTCCTCCAGCGTCCCGTGCTCCTCCAGGAAAGCCGCGCGGTGGTACGCGACGGGATACGAATCGGGAAAGCGGTCACTCGCAACCTCGAACGCCTTGCGGGCCTCCTCGATGCGCCCGGATTCCTCCAGCGTCTTCGCGAGACCCCAGTTCCCGTTCTCGTACGACGGGAAAATCTCCACGGACTTCCGATAGCACGCGATCGCCTCGTCCCATTTCTTCTCGTCCCAGAGCTGCTTGCCGAGGAGCGCCCACGCGTCGTAGTAGCCCGGATAGATCGCGACGGCCTCGCGCAGATGCGTCACGGCCTCGGCACGGCGGCTCTCGCGTTGCGCGTCCCAGGCCACGTTGTAATGAGCCTTCGCCGAGCGCGGGACCTTCACGACCATGTCGGCATAGAGCGTGACGTCGTCCTTCCAGACGCGATTGCGTACGACCGTCGCGGCCGCATACGCGACGACGACCGCGAGAAGGAGCGACTCGCGCCAGGGTCGCGCAGGCTGCGGAACCTCGCGCACGGGGGCGGCGAGGAGACCCACCGCGAGACAGAAGAGGCCGGCGGACGGAAGGTACGCGAGCCGCTCGGCGAAGATCGTCCCGATCACGAATGGTACGTTCGAGGCGGGAAAGAGCGTGCCCGCGAAAAAGCACAGCCCGAACGCCGCGAGAGGCCGTCTCTTCCACAGCGCGAGCGCGAGGACGGCGGCCAGAAGGGCGCCGGCGGGACCCACCCACGCCGCCGGCTCGCGCAGTGAGTGGACGAGCGGCAGCGCGTACGCCGAGTGGTCGGCGGAGAGGTGGATCGGCAGGAAGGTCTTCCCCAGATAGCGAAGCGCGAGGTTCAGCGCGTTCACCGCCCGCACCGGAAAGGACATCCCGACGAGCGGATTCTCGAGCTCGAAAATGCCCGCTTCCTTCGAGATGAGAAATCCCTTGATGACGACGAATCGGACGGCGAAAAGGGCGGCGAGCGGGAGGGCGAAGCCCGCGAGGCCCCACCTCGCGGACGGCGGAAGGCCCCGCCACGCCTCCCGGGGCGACCGGCCGCGGCCACCTCGGAACAGCTCGCCGAGGAGGATGACGCCGGGCGCCACCACAGCGTTCTCCTTCACGAAGACGGCGAGGAGAAAGACGGCGAGCGCCGCCGCGTAAGGGCGCTTTGCGAGCCGGCGTTCGCGCGTCGCGTTGAGCCACAGGAGCGCCACGACGAAGACGCACCAGGCGGCGAGGAGCTCGGCCCGCCCGACGAGGGACGTCACGGCCTCCACGTGGATTGTGGCGACCGCAAAGAGCGCGGCCGCGGCAGAAGCCTCTCCGACCGCGAAGCCGAGCGCGAACAGCCAGGACGCGAACGACACGGTCACGGCCGCGTGCAACGCCAGGTTCACGGCGCGGAACAGCCACGGGCGGTTTCCATGAATCCACTCTTGCACCGCGTACGTCAGGAGCAGGACGGGGCGGTAGTTCTGCGCCGAAGTCAGCTCTCCGCCGAAATACTGCGTCGTGAAGATCTCGCTCACCTTCGCCGGGGCGGCGATGCGCTCGTCGTCGCGGATGATGAGCTTGTCGTCGTACGTGAAGTCGTACGGCAGCGCGTTCAGGAACGGGAGCAGCGCGAGAAGCGCGAGACCCAGACGGCGGCGGAGCGACACGCGCGGAGTCTAGCGTCCGGCGCGCGGCGCTTCGATCCGGAGCTTCTTCATCTCGTACAGCAGCGACTGGCGCGAGATCCCGAGCTGGCGCGCGGCGCGAGTCCGGTTTCCGGCCGTCTCGACGAGGGCGTCCTGGATCGCCCCGACGCGGGCGGCATTCACCGCGGCCCGGTAGGAACGCGCGGCAGGCGTCCCCGCGCCTCTCTCGCGCACGGCGCGCGGAAGGTGCTCGAGGCCGACGACGCGCCCGGGCGCCGCGAGCGCCACCGCCGCCTCGAGCGCCGCGTTGAGCTCACGCACGTTGCCGGGCCAGGGCCATGCCCTGAGAGCAGACGAGGCCTCGCGCGTCAGCCTCGCGCGAGAGCGAAGGGCCGCGTCCACGAGACGGACGAGGTCGGCCGGGCGCTCCCGGAGCGGCGGTAGCTCCAGCTCGAGGCCGGCGAGTCGGAAATAGAGATCGGCCCGAAAGGCGGCTGCTTCGGCCATCTCTTTGAGCGGCCGGTGCGTCGCCGCGAGGACGCGCAGATTCACGCGCCTCACGGCGGTCTCGCCGAGTCGCCGCACTTCGTTCTCCTGAAGAACGCGGAGGAGCTTGCCCTGGAGCGCGAACGGGAGGTCTCCGATCTCGTCGAGAAAGAGCGTGCCTCCCGAGGACTCCTCGACGAGCCCTTTGCGGTCCCGATCGGCTCCCGTGAAGGCTCCCCGGGCGTGGCCGAACAGCTCCGCTTCCGCGAGCGTCCCCGGAAGCGCGGCGACGTTCACGGCGACGAAGGGCCCGCGCCGCCCCGAAAGCCGGTGGAGCTCGTGGGCCACGATCTCCTTGCCGGTTCCGCTCTCGCCGAGGAGGAGCACCGAGATCGTCGACCGCGCGACTCGCGCCGCCTTTTCGAAGACTTCACGCGTGGCGGGGTCTTCCGCCACGATCGAAAAAGCCGTTGGCGAAGGAGGCAGGTGGGTCTCGGCCGGCGCCCCGTGCTCGAGCAGCCGGGTGAAGGATTGCTCCGCTCGCGCGAGACCCGCCCGCGCGGCAAGGCGGCGGGCGAGCCGCACGAGGGGGCCGGCCGCCGATGTGGCAAAGACGGACGGAAAGCGGCCCCGCCACTCGAGGACGCGGCGGACGGCGATCCCAGCACCCGCGCCCGAAGAGGCGATGCGCTCGAGCGCCGCGCTCGCGGCGTCCGGAGCCGCCCGGCCCGAAGCGAGCGCCGCCTCGGCGTCGAAAAGCGCGCGCTCGTCGGCGTTCCACGCGGGGAGCCGCTCCCTGAGAGGGCGTCCCGCGTCGCGTGAAGCCGAGGCCCACAGGCGCAAGCGGCGTCCCTCGGTGCGGGAGCGGTTGTCCGGAATCTCCCCCGCCCGCGCGAGAAGCGCGAGCGCCGATTCGGGATCCTGCGCCGCGAGGAGGCGCTCGGCTTCGAGCAGGAGAATCTCCCGCCAAGCCGGGTGTGACGGGTCCGCGGTACCGCGCTCCTGAGCCTCGCGGAACGCCGTCGCGGCGTCGCCGTCGTCCCCTTCGAGAAGCGCGAGCTCCTGCAGGCTCGGGATCGCGAAGAGGATCTGGTGGTTTCGCCCGCCCGCCCGCTCATGTGAGAGGACCCGTGAGAGAACGGCGCGTACGGCGGAGAAATCGCCGGACCTGAGGAGGAGGTCGATGCGGTTGCCGAGCGCCGAGAGGTAGCGCTCTTCGTGCCGGCCCGCCGCGTACAGGCCAAGCGCGGCGTCCAGCTCGCGTGCCGCGACGTCGAGGCGCCCGCCGTCGAGGGCCGCGTGCGCGACGTCGTAAGCCGCGTCCGCGCGCTCGAGGGCGCTCCGCGAGAGCGTCTCCGCGCGGCGGAAGAGGGCGATCGCCTCGACCGTCCGGCCGAGATCGTTCGCGAGATATCCGGCCGTACGCGCGAGATCGCGCGCCAGGCCGTGCTCTTTCACGCCGGGCAGCAGGGCCTCAGCTTCGGCGAGCGCGGCGGCCGCGGCGCCATAGTCGTGGGCCCGCTCGTGAAGCTCCGCGGCGAGGAGCCTCTCGTTGAGACGAAGCGCGACGGGCGCCTCCGCGAGGTGCTTCGCCGCACGCGCGAGCACCCGTCTGGCCGCCTCGTCGCGGCGGGAGTCCACGAGGACCCGTGCGCGTGCGACGTCTTCGTCGGGCGCTCCCCCAGGGCAGAGCGCCAGCGCACGCTCCTCCTCGCGAAGGAGAACGAGCGCGCGGGCCGTTGCGAGCCGGTCGCCGAGCGAGACGCCGCGCGAAGCCTCTGACGAAATCCGGCTTGCCGCTTCCCGCGCGGCCTCAGGCCTTCCCGCGGCCTGCAGAATCCGCACGGCGAGAAGAGGCCGGCCGAAATCGGGCGCCTTCCGCGGTGCGCGCGAGAGAATCTCGGCCGCCACGACGAGGTTCCCTTCCGCGGCCGCCACGTCGAGCGCGGCCCGCGCCGCCGCGAGGTCAGCGGCATGGCCGCGGGCGAGCGCGGCGATCGCGAACCGCTGGCCCGCGGCACCGGACGCCTCGAGTCGGGCCACGGTGTCGCGCCGCGCGGACGCCGGCACGCGCGAGGCGATCCGCCGTCGCTCGCCGTCGTCCTGATACGCATACTCCCCTTCCGGCGCGGACACGAGGATCCCCTCTTCGGCGGCGCTCGCGAGCGCCTCCTCCGCGGTCTCCACCGCAACGCCGGCGGCCGCGGCCGCCTCGGCGACCCTGAACCCCGGGGCGAGAAGAGCGGCGGCCTCGAGGACGGGACCGCGTCGCCCTGCCGCCGTGGGCCGCGTGCGCGCGGCCGCGACGCGCCCCTCTTTTGGATCGAACCGCGCCGCGAGATCCCGCGCGACTTCGAGGACACTTCCCACGTCCGTCGTCCCCGCCGCCTCTCCCGCGGCTTCCTCCGCCTCGCGCCAGGCCGCCACGGCATCGTGCACGGACACAAACGGAAGCCAGAGGAGCGACGCGGCGTCCCCCGGCCTCAGGCGGAAGGAAAGGAGCGGCGCGTCCTCCCAGGGCTTGAGGCGGGTGGCCCTCGTGGCGAAGAGGCGGAAGCCGAAGCCGAAGAGATCCTTCTCGAACGCGCGGCGCGACCGCCCGTCCCACCGTTCGAGGGAGATCGCCACGAGGGCGAGCGGAAGACCCTCGGCGGGACGCACGGGCCGTGATCCCTCCGCGAGAGCGCGCAGGACGCCCGCACGCGGGTCGTCCCCAAGAGCGCATGCGAGCCGCCGGAGGGCACCTCCTTCGTCCAGCGCGGAGCCCGCCGCGCATTCGGCGAATGCCGGCGGCTCGTCCCGGCGCGCCGCGCCTCGGGCGAGCCAGAGAGAGGCGCTCCCCACGGCCGTCGCGGGGCCGGGCCCGACCTCGCCCGCAACGAACGCGGCCGGAAGCGCGAGGCCGAGGAGGTCCCGAGACACCGCGCGCCCCAGGCCGCCCCGCCTCGCCAGCTCGGAGACGAGTCCCTCAGATCGTCCGCGCGCGTCGGCCGCCCGGAGAGCGGTGACGACGTCCTCCGCGACGTCGCGCGGCAGCGTGCGGTCCAGGGCGCTCTCGACGGCGCGACGCAGCGACTCCGAGTCCTCGCCGCCCGCGTCCCCGCCGCCGAGCCGGACGGCGGCGGCCGCGACCGCCAGAGCGGGCGACACCGCGCGCCACGCGGCGACAGGAGGGGCGCCGAGTGCCGGCCGCTCCGCGTCCCCATCGCGCGCGCCCAGAAGGGAGATGTCTTCGGGGGCGAGGCCGAGGCCGTGAAACGACAGGAATCCGGCGAGAGAACCCAGCCTCACGAGATAGGCGCGGCGCGCGGGCGCGTCGAGCCGCGCGAGCGGGGCGGGACCCGCGCCCTCGACGCCGAGCACGAGGCCCCTCGCGCCGGGTCGAGCCGAGACGAAAACGGGCAGCAGGGGATGCGCGAGCCGCACGAGCGCGGACCCGCCCGCCGCGAGATCGCGGCGCGGAATCGTCCACTGCCGGAGCGCCTTCGAGGGCACCGTCCGTCCTCCCGCCGAGCGCCGTTGCCAGGCTGCCTTTCACCGGACGATTTCGGAAAAAGCGCGCGGCGTCAAGCGGAGGGGCGCCGCCCCGTGACGAGCTCGAAGCCGTGGAGAGTGCCGCGGCCGACGTCGGCGATCCCGACACCCGCGAGACCCGCGCGAATGAGGAGGTCCGCGACCTCCTCTCCGTCGCACGTGACAACCGCCGCACCCCGCGTGATGCCGAGGCCGACCGCGAGCCGCTCCTGCGCGGTGTCCAGCCGGCGCTTCCAGCGCGGCCCTCCCCCGCTCGTCAGCACGACGAAGCGCCCGCCCGGCGAAAGGGCGCGGGCGGCCCGCGAGACGAAGCCGGCTCTCTCGCCCGGCGGCACGAGGTACAGGACGTCGATCAGGGCCACCTGCGAGAACGAGCCTGGCGGAGCCGCATCCACGCCGCCAACCTGGAACCTTCGTGCCGCGGTTTCCGGAAGCCAACGGCGCGCTCGGTCGATCTTGCGCGGGTCCGGATCGAGACCGAGATACGTCCCCGAGAAACCGGCGCGTGTGAGGAGATGCGCGAGCAGGCCGGGCCCGCACCCGAAATCCACGAGCGCACCGCCCGACTCGAGGGCGTCCAGGACCTTCATCCAGGGCGCGCTTTGGAATCGCAGGGCGAGGTGTACGCGCTCGGGCAGGGAGAGCGCCGCCGCGGCTTTCCACAGAGCCGCCGATTCACCGCTTCCGAGCGCGAGGAGAACCTCCGCCGTCGTCTCGATGTGCCTCTCCATCGGCGCCCGTAGACTACAGGCACGAACGCCCGCGAATCCTCCGCCGCCTTTCCGTGGCCCTTTCGAGGTGTCGAGAACCGGCGCCTCGCGGGGCTCGCGCTCGCGTGGCTCGCCCTTCTCCACCTCTGGGCCGCCTTCGCCATCCACGTGCTGCCGCTCGCACGCCCTTCGCCGTGGGGCGAGGCGGCGAACGAAAGAGCCCCCTACTTCGCACGCTACGACTCAGCCTGGTACGGCGAGATCGCCCGCGACGGGTACG
>Ga0207930_1000001_pt1 | contig 76313 bp, 81 predicted proteins | sample NGESurshal092012_7_FD_184477 | JGI IMG/M metagenome (GOLD analysis project Ga0207930, IMG submission 184477) | Arctic peat soil microbial communities from Barrow, Alaska - NGEE Surface sample 210-3 shallow-092012 (SPAdes) | ecosystem: Environmental > Terrestrial > Soil > Wetlands > Peat ... | reverse complement strand
TCATCACCGAGATCTCCGGCGTCGTCCATCACGCCGGCACGGTCAAGGGCCAGCAGAAGATCACGGTCGAATCCGAGGATGGGCAGAAGCGCGACATGCTCGTGCCGCGCGGCTCGCACGTCATGGTGCAGGACGGCGAACGGGTGGAGGCGGGCGACCCGCTCACCGAGGGCGACCCCTCGCCGCACGACATCCTCGCCGTCAAGGGCGAGAAAGAGCTCCAGCGGTACATGACCGACAAGATCCAGGAGGTCTATCGCTCGCAAGGCGTCGGCATCAACGACAAGCACATCGAGGTCATCGTCCGCCAGATGATGCGCAGCGTGCGCGTCGAGGAGGTCGGCGACACGGAGTTCCTCGTGGACGAGCAGGTCGACCGCTTCCGCTTCAACGAGGAGAACGAGCGCATCCTGAACGCGGGCGGCAAGGCCGCGCAGGGGCGCCCGCTCCTCCTCGGCATCACGAAGGCGTCGCTCTCGACGGACTCGTTCGTCTCGGCAGCGTCGTTCCAGGAGACCACGCGCGTCCTCACGGAGGCGTCCATCGCGGGCCGCGTCGACCTCCTGCGCGGGCTCAAGGAGAACGTCATCGTCGGCCGCCTCATCCCGGCCGGCACGGGCATGGACTACTACCGCAACGTCGTCCTCGAGCGCGAGGAAATCCCGCCCGCGCCGGAGGAGACGGAGGAGCTCTACTTCGACGACGAGACGCCGGTCATCGCGGCGGACCTGGACGACGAGGTGTAGGGGGGACTCGCCGCTATTGCTTTTCGACGCGGAAGCCGAGCGTCTTCTTGAGCACGCCGTCCATGTACAGGTTGACGACGTAGCTGCCGACCGGCCAGCCCTGAGGCGGCTTCGTGCAGGGAAAGGAGCCGATGTACTCGCCCTTCGCCGAGAACGTCGTTTCGGGGTTCTCGGCTATTTTGGTCTTTGCCTCGAGCCCTGCCACTTTCTCCGCCAACCACACGGCCTTTACTTTCGTCCCCGGCCCGGCGACGACCCGGTACACCGCGAAAACCTTCGGAGCATCGGGTGCGAACACGTTCCTCTCGTCCTGCGAATACTTGTCGCTCGTGATGATGGCGAGCTTGAAATGCGGTCCGGTGGATGCCGACTGCGGACTGGTTTCCTCGGACGCGGAAATTCCCGCGCCCAGAAGCGTCGCCGCCAGCGCGACAAGAGCCATGCTCTTCATGGTTCCTCCTTCCCCGCTCAGGGAGGTCGTTCCTCCGAATGCTCTCCTGTGCAGAGCAGGGCGTCCAGAGCCGCCTTTCTAAGCGTGGTCCCCTCAGGCTTGGGCGTCTCTGATGAGCCTGCATGTGAACGGCTTCGCACAGGCGCAAAAGAGGTCTTCAGGAAGAAACCGTGGCGGGCGCTAGGGCAGAATTGTAAGTACCAGTAATCCCAGCTCTTTAGGTCTGCGCCGGGCGGGGCCGCTCGGGGAGCCCAGAGAAACAGGAGCCTTGATAGCCTCTGAGCGTGGGCGACCTCCTCGATCTCCTCGAAAAGACGAGTCGCACGTTCGCGCTCTCGATCCCGCCCCTGCCTGAGCCGACGCGCCGGGAAGTGACGGTGGCGTATCTCCTCTTCCGGATCGCGGATACTTTCGAGGACGCCTCGCACGCGTTACCCGAGGCCCGCATCCGCGCCCTTCGCGACTTCGGCGGTCTCGTCGTCGCCTCTCGGCTCGACGAAGCGGTCCGGCTCTCGCGGGAATGGACGGAGGCCGGCGTCGCGGCGAACCCCGGAGACCGCGAGCTTCTCGCGGAGGTCCCGTTCGTCCTGGATGCGTTTTACGCGCTCTCGCCGGGTGCCGTCGAGGCGATTCGGAGGCACGTGATCCGCTCGGCGGACGGCATGGCGAACTTCGTGGCGCGCACGCGCGACGGGCGGCTCACGCTTTTGGACCTCGACGACCTCAAGGCCTACTGTCATGTCGTGGCCGGCCTCGTTGGGGAGATGCTGACGGAGCTTTTCCTCCTCGACCGCCCCGGCCTCGCCGCGGAGGCGGGAGCGCTCCTCGCACGGGCTGGCGCGTTTGGGGAAGCGCTGCAACTCGTGAATATTCTGAAGGATGCAGCCAGCGACGCCGCTGAAGGGCGCACCTATTTGCCCGCCGCCGTGCCTCCGCGCGAAGTGTTCGACCTCGCGAGGCGAGACCTCGTGGCCGCCGGGGAATACATCGGCGCGCTCGAACGCGCCTGCGCCCCGCGCGGAATCCTCGAGTTCTCGGCCTTACCCGTGGAGCTCGCCTGGGCTTCGCTCGAGAAGATAGAAAAGAACGGCCCGGGGTCGAAGGTGACGCGGCCTGAGGTCTATGTGCTGGCCCGGCGGGTCCGGCACGCCCTGGACACCGGCGAAAGCCTCGCGCAACGTCTGTCAAACGCAAGGGATGGCGCTTGACAGCCCCCGGCGGGGTCTATATTCTTCACCGGTTTCCCCGGGGACCGGCTCGGCGCTAAAACGCCGTGTCGCGCCCGCGGAACGGCCGTCCATCGGCTGATTTTGCTCCGTATGTTCGGTTCAACGGGTCGTCCCATCGTCTTTTCACGTCCGAAGGAGTCTCGAAACTCTCATGCCGACGATCAGCCAGCTCGTGAGGAAGGGCCGCGAAGCCGTCCGTTACAAGACGAAGTCGCCCGCTCTTCAGTCCTGCCCGCAGCGCCGGGGCGTCTGCACCCAGGTCAAGACGACGACCCCGAAAAAGCCTAACTCGGCGCTCCGCAAGATCGCCCGCGTGCGGCTCACGAACGGGATCGAGGTCACGACGTACATCCCGGGCATCGGCCACAACCTGCAGGAGCACTCGATCGTCATGATCCGCGGAGGCCGCGTGAAGGACCTTCCCGGCGTGCGCTACCACATCATTCGCGGAACGCTCGACGCGGTCGGCGTCGCGAATCGCAAGCAGTCGCGCTCGAAGTACGGCGCGAAAAGGCCGAAGGCGTAAGGAAGAGTCATGCCGCGTCGCCGTGAAGTTCCGAAGCGCGAAGTCCTGCCGGACCCGCTCTACCAGTCGCAGCTCGTGACGAAGTTCATCAACTGTGTGATGGAGCGCGGGAAGAAGTCGACGGCCGAGTCCATTTTCTACGGGGCCATGAAGCAGATCGAGCAGAAGACGTCCGACGATCCGCTGAAGACGTTCAAGAAGGCTCTCGAGAACGTCAAGCCGGTCCTCGAGGTGAAGTCGCGCCGCGTCGGCGGCTCGACGTACCAGGTGCCGGTCGAGGTCAAGCCGAACCGCCGCGCGTCGCTCGCGATCCGATGGGTCATCTCGTACGCGCAGGCGCGCGGCGAGAAGACGATGCGCGACAAGCTCGCCGGCGAGCTGATGGACGCCGCCAACAACCGCGGGAACGCGGTCAAGAAGAAGGAGGACACCCACAAGATGGCCGAGGCCAACAAGGCCTTCGCCCATTACCGCTGGTAGGACTGCACACTTCTCCGGGTGAGCGGAAACCGGCCGGGCGGCGCTGAGAAGCGCGAAACCGGACAGGTCCTCTCGAAGAGCCCGGACACGCCTCACAGCGTGCGGATCTCAGGTTTCCGGGGCCGGGGAAATTCGGCCAACCAGAAACACTGCGATCGACGGCGCAGACACCCCGGGACGGGACACACTCGTTATGCCGAGAACTCATCCTCTCGATAAATGCCGAAACATCGGCATCATGGCTCACATCGACGCGGGTAAGACCACGACGACTGAGCGTGTGCTCTATTACACGGGGGTCAGCTACAAGCTCGGCGAGGTCCACGAAGGCACCGCGGTGATGGACTGGATGGTGCAGGAGCAGGAGCGCGGCATCACGATCACGTCGGCCGCCACCACGTGCTTCTGGAGGGACGTCCGCGTCAACATCATCGACACGCCGGGCCACGTCGACTTCACGGCCGAAGTCGAGCGGTCGCTGCGCGTACTCGATGGTGCGGTGGCCGTTTTCGACGCCGTCTCCGGCGTCGAGCCGCAGTCCGAGACGGTGTGGCGCCAGGCAGACCGCTACGGCGTTCCGCGCATCGCGTTCATCAACAAGATGGACCGCGTCGGTGCGGATTTCGACCGCTGCGTCGAGATGATGATCGCGAAGCTCGGGGCAAAGCCCACGCCCGTCCAGATTCCGTGGGGCTCGGCCGAGACGTTCGAGGGCGTCATCGATCTCATCGACGGCAAGGCCTACGACTTCAAGGACGACGCGCTCGGCGCGGAATTCGAGACCGTCGACGTCCCGGCCGACCACAAGGCCATGTACGACAAGTACCGCGAGCGGCTCATCGAGCTTCTCGCGGAGACCGACGACGTTCTCATGCAGAAGTTCATGGACGGCCATGTGCCGACGCCGGAGGAGATGCGTGCCGCCCTTCGCAAGGCGACGATCTCGGGGAGGCTCCATCCGGTCGTCTGCGGCTCGGCGTTCAAGAACAAGGGCGTCCAGCAGCTTCTCGACGCCGTCGTCGAGTACCTCCCGTCGCCCCTCGACATCCCCGCCATTCGCGGCGTGGATGAAGACGGGAAGGAGATCGCACTCGACACGGACGACGAGGCGCCGTTTGCGGGCCTCGTGTTCAAGATCATGACCGACCCGTTCGTCGGCCAGCTCGCGTTCTTCCGCATCTACGCGGGCCACCTCGACGCGGGCTCGGGCGTTTACAACTCGACGAAGCAGACGAACGAGCGCATCGGCCGGCTCCTGAAGATGCACGCGAACAAGCGCGAGGAGATCAAGGAGGTCTGGGCGGGCGACATCGCCGCCGCCGTGGGCCTGAAGAACGTCACGACGGGCGACACGATCTGCGAGCGCGATCACATCGTCGTCCTCGAGTCCATGAAGTTCCCCGAGCCCGTCATCACGCTCGCAATCGAGCCGAAGACGAAGGCCGACCAGGAAAAGATGGGCATGGCGCTCGCGAAGCTCATGCAGGAAGACCCGACGTTCCGCGTCCACACGGACAAGGAGACGAACCAGACGATCATCGCCGGGATGGGCGAGCTCCATCTCGAGATCATCGTCGACCGCATGGTGCGCGAGTTCAACGTCGGCGCGAACGTGGGCAAGCCGCAGGTCGCGTACCGCGAGACGATCCGCAAGGACGTCGCGGGCGAGGGCAAGTTCATCCGCCAGTCGGGCGGCAGAGGCCAGTACGGGCACGCCAAGATCCGGCTGCGCCCGCACCCCGAGGGCAAGGACTACGAGTTCGTCAACGGCATCTCGGGCGGCTCGATTCCCAAGGAGTTCATCAAGCCGATCGACCAGGGGATCCGTGAGGCGACCCTCACGGGCGTCCTCGCCGGCTACCCGACCGTCAACATCCAGGTCGAGCTGTACGACGGCTCGTACCACGACGTCGACTCCTCGGAGATGGCCTTCAAGATCGCCGGCTCGATGGCGTTCCAGGACGCCGCGAGGAAGGCGAACCCCGTCATCCTCGAGCCCCTGATGGCTGTCGAGGTCGTCACGCCCGACGAGTTCCTCGGACCCGTGAACGGCGACCTGAACTCCCGCCGGGGCCGGATCAACCACATGGAGCCGCGCGTGAACTTCCAGGTCATCACGGCGAGCGTCCCGCTCGCGGAGATGTTCGGCTACGCCACCACGCTCCGGTCGCTCACGCAGGGCCGGGCCAACTACTCGATGCAGTTCGAACGCTATGACGAGGTCCCGAAGGCGATCGCCGAGGGGATCATCGCGAAAGTTTCCGTTTAAGGACACGCGCAGAAGGAGATATTGAGATGGCCAAGGAAAAGTTCGAGCGCAAGAAGCCGCACGTGAACGTCGGCACCATCGGCCACATCGACCATGGCAAGACGACCCTGACCGCCGCCCTGACGAAGGTCCTGGCCACGAAGGGCCTGGCCGTGGCGAAGTCGTATGACGACGTCGCCAAGGCCGACGCGAAGACGTTCCGCCGTGACGCTACCAAGATCCTCACGGTCGCCCTCGCGCACGTCGAATACGAGACCACCAAGCGGCACTACGCGCACATCGACTGCCCGGGCCACGCCGACTACATCAAGAACATGATCACGGGCGCCGCGCAGATGGACGGCGCCATCCTGGTGGTCGAGGCCCCCAAGGGACCCATGCCGCAGACGAAAGAGCACGTGCTCCTCGCGCGGCAGGTGAACGTGCCGGCCATGGTCGTGTTTCTCAACAAGTGCGACCTCATGGACGACCCGGAGCTTCTCGACCTCGTCGAGCTCGAGGTGAGGGAGCTCCTCAGCAAGTACGGCTTTCCCGGCGACAAGATCCCGGTCATCCGCGGCTCGGCCATCAAGGCCCTCAACGACCCGACCGGCCCCGATGCGAAGTGCATCTGGGACCTCGCGAATGCCCTGGACGAAAGCATCCCCGACCCGGTGCGCGAGACCGACAAGGACTTCCTGCTTCCCATCGAGGACGTGTTTTCGATCTCGGGGCGCGGCACCGTCGTGACTGGCCGCGTGGAGCGCGGCATCGTGAAGGTGGGCGACGAGATCGAGATCGTCGGCCTGCGTGAAACGCAGAAGAAGACGGTCACCGGCGTCGAGATGTTCAAGAAGCTCCTCGATCAGGGGCAGGCTGGCGACAACATCGGCGTCCTGCTTCGCGGCGTGGAGCGCGACGACGTGGAGCGCGGGCAGGTGCTCGCCAAGCCCGGCTCGATCAAGCCGCACACGAAGTTCAAGGGGAAGGTCTACATCCTCTCCAAGGACGAGGGCGGGCGCCACACGCCGTTCTTCAACAACTACCGGCCGCAGTTCTTCATCCGCACGACCGACGTCACCGGCTCGGCCATGCTGCCGTCCGGCGTCGAGATGGTCATGCCCGGTGACGACGTGGAGCTCGAGATCACGCTCATCTCTCCGATCGCCATTGAAAAGGGCCTCAAGTTCGCCATCCGTGAGGGCGGCCGCACCGTCGGGGCCGGCACCGTCATCGAGATCCTGGCGTAGCGAAACGAGATTCAAATGGCCAACGACCGCATCCGCATCCGCCTGAAGGGTTACGACTACCGGATCCTCGACCAGTCGACGACCGAGATCGTCGACACGGCGCGGCGTTCCGGCGCGAAGGTGGCGGGACCGATCCCGCTGCCGACGACCATCGCGCGCTGGACGGTGAACCGCTCGCCGCACGTCGACAAGAAGTCGCGCGAGCAGTTCGAGATGCGGACGCACAAGCGCCTGCTCGACATCTTCGAGTGGACGCCGCAGACGGTCGACGCGCTCACGAAGCTCGAGCTTCCCGCGGGTGTCGAAGTCGAAATCCGGACGATGGGCAAGTAGACCGTCCCGTCACACGAAGGCGAGACGAGGAAGCACACGATGATCAATGGAATTCTGGGACGCAAGATCGGGATGACCCAGGTCTTCGAGGCGGACGGCACGGTCGTGCCCGTCACCGTCGTCGAAGCGGGGCCCTGCCTGGTCGTCCAGCGCAAGACGAAGGACAACGACGGATACGACGCCCTCCAGCTCGGGCTGGTCGGGCGCGTCTCGCCGCGGCGGCTCACGGCCCCCGCGAAAGGTCACTTCGAGAAGGCGGGCGTGCCGCCGACGAAAACCCTCGGCGAGGTGCGTTGCGACGCGGACGAGAAGGCCGCGCCGGGCGACAAAGTGCTCTGCGACATCTTCGCCGAGAAGGAGCACGTCGATGTCGTCGGCGTCTCCAAAGGCAAGGGATTCCAGGGCGTCGTCAAGCGCCACGGCTTCGCCGGGGGCGCGGCCACGCACGGCTCGATGTTCCACCGGGCGCCGGGCTCGATCGGCCCGTCAGCGTTCCCGTCGCGGGTCTTTGCGGGCACGCGGTCCTCGGGCCGGATGGGCGGCAAGCAGACGACGATGAAGAACCTGGTCGTCGTCCGCGTCGACGCGGAAAACCACCTGCTCTACCTCCGGGGCGCGGTTCCGGGAGCGCGAAACACGGTCGTCAAGATCGTGAAGAAGCTCTCCGGGAAAGCCGGCCGCGGGGCGGCGGCGTGAAGGGGACGATGATGGCGACGACCAAGAAAACCCCCGCGGCGAAGGCCCCAGCGAAGAAGGCCGCGAAAAGCCGCGCGGCGACGGCGAGCGCGGTGAAAACGAGCGAGCCAGCCTCCCTCACGCTCCCGCTTCGGAACCTCGCGGCCGAGAAGGTGGGCGAGGTCACTCTTCCGGAAGAGATCTTCGGCGTGCCGTTCCGCCGCCACCTCGTGTGGGAGGTCGTGAAGCAGATCCGCGCGCGCGAGCACCGCGGCACGCACAAGACGAAGGTCCGCTCCGAAGTCTCCGGCAGCGGCAAGAAGCCGTTCAAGCAGAAGCACACCGGCCGCGCGCGTCAGGGCGGCGGACGTCCGCCAATCCACCGTCACGGCGGCACGGCCTTCGGGCCGAGACCGCATTCGTACGACTTGAAGGTCAACGCGAAGGCGAAGAAGGCGGCTCTGCGCTGCGTCCTCTCCGAGAAGGCGCGCGGGAACCAGGTGGTCCTCCTCGACACGCTCGAGCTCGGCAGCCACCGCACGAAGGATTTCGCGGGCGTGCTCGCGAAGCTCGGCGTCGAAGGCAAGGCGCTCGTCCTCGACCGGAAGCAGAACGTCAACCTCTCGCGCGCGGCCGCCAACAACCCGAAGGTAGTGGCGATGGACGTGCTCGGCATCAACGTCTACGACGCGCTGAACGCGGGCACGCTCGTCTTCTCCGAAGACGCGCTCCGCACGGCCATCGAGGTGCTGCGGTGAGCGAGCGAACGATGCAGTCCGTGCTCGTGCGCCCCGTTCTCACCGAGCGCTCCACGGCGATGAGCCAGGCGCAGAACGTCCTCACGTTCGACGTCGCCCGCGACGCGAACAAGATCCAGATCCGCAAAGCCGTCGAGGCCCTCTTCCAGGTCAAGGTGGACGCCGTCCGCGTCGTCGCCGTGTCCGGGAAGATCAAGAAGGTCGGCAAGTCGATCGGCCGGGCCCAGGATCGCAAGAAGGCCTACGTGAAGCTGGCGAAGGGCCAGAAGCTTCCGGCCCTCTTCGAAGGGGTGTAACGCGCCATGCCCGTCAAGTCGTACAAACCCACGTCTCCCGGTCTCCGCCAGCGGACCACGTCCGACTTTTCGGAGATCACGAAGTCCGCGCCGGAGAAGTCGCTCACGCGCGGGAAGCTCAAGACCGGCGGCCGCGACAGCCGCGGCCACCTCACGTCCTGGTGGCGGGGCGGCGGACACAAGAAGCGCTATCGCGACATCGACTTCAGGCGCGACAAGCACGACATCCCGGCGAAGGTCGCCTCCATCGAGTACGACCCGAACCGATCGGCGCGCATCGCTCTTCTCGCCTACGCCGACGGGGAGAAGCGCTACATCGTTGCACCCGCCGGCCTCGCGGTCGGCCAGACGGTCGTCTCCGGCGCCGCGGTCGACATCGTCGTCGGAAACGCCCTTCCGCTCAAGGCGATTCCGCTCGGCACGGTCGTGCACAACGTGGAATTCAAGCCGGGCGGCGGCGGGCAGATGGCGCGCTCGGCCGGAGCCGGGGCGCAGCTCATGGCGAAGGAGGGCGCGTACGCGCTCCTCCGCGTGCCGTCGGGCGAGCTTCGGCGCGTGGGTGTCGACTGCTACGCCACGATCGGCCAGGTCGGCAACCTCGAGCACGAGAACATCTCCATCGGCAAGGCCGGCCGCAACCGCTGGCTCGGCTGGAAGTCGCACAACCGCGGCGTCGCGATGAACCCCGTCGACCACCCGATGGGCGGCGGCGAGGGCAAGACTTCGGGAGGGCGCCATCCGACCTCGCCGTGGGGCTGGAAGACCAAAGGCATGAAGACGCGCAACAACAAGCGGACCGACGGCATGATCGTCAAGCGCCGCAAGTAGGGATTCGAGGAAACACATGTCTCGTTCCACGAAAAAGGGGCCGTTCGTCGACACGCCGCTCCTCGAAAAGATCACCGCGATGAACGCGACTGGAGAGAAGCGTGTCCTGAAGACGTGGTCGCGCCGCTCGACGATCCTGCCCGACATGGTCGGCCACACGCTCGCCGTCCACAACGGCAAGAAGTTCATCCCCGTCTACATCTCCGAGAACATGGTCGGGCACAAGCTCGGCGAGTTCTCGCCCACGCGCACCTTCAAGGGCCACTCGGGCAAGAAGGTCGAGAAGGGCGCGACGCCGGGCGCACCCGGCGCACCGGGCGCACCGGGCGCTCCCGCCACGGCCGCGCCGGCGGCGAAGGTCTGAGGAGGGGAGCGATGGAAGCTGTCGCCCGTCTCCGCCATTACCGGGGCTCGGCCCAGAAGGTGCGGCTCGTCGCCGACCTCATCCGGATGAAGCCGGTCGGGAAGGCGCTCGCGACTCTGCGCACGACGCGCAAGAGCTGCTCGCCCGACCTCCTGAAGCTCGTGGAATCCGCGATCGCGAACGCCCGGCAGAACGAGTCGGGTGTGGACGCGGACGCGCTCGTCGTCTCGAAGATCCAGGTCGACGAGGCCGGCCGCAAGCCGCTGCAGCGCAACTCCATGATCCGCGCGATCTCGAACTACAAGAAGCGCTTCGCTCGCCCGCGTTTCATGAGCGGCCCGCAGGGCCGCATGTGGCTCATCCCGCGCCCCTTCTGCCACGTGACGGTCATCCTGTCGGACGCCGCCGCCGCGCGGAAGGAGGCAGGCCTCAAGGCAGAAGCTCCGAAGCCGCTCGTGAAGAAGCGCCAGGGCCGCGTCGCGGCCGCCGTCTCCGCCGCCGCGCATCGCCCCGGCCGCGAGAATCGGGCGGTCGAGCGGGCGCACAAGAAGGTGCAGGCTGACGAGAGACGGGCCGACCGGATCGAAGCTGCGGAAGCCAAGCCCGCGGGGCCGAAGAGCGAAAAGCACGAGAAGAAGTCGAAAAAGCCGACGAAGCCGGAATCGGCCGGGTAACGGGAGTACATGATGGGTCAGAAAGTCCACCCCTACGGTTTTCGCATCGGCTACAACCGCACCTGGCATTCGCGCTGGTACGCGGAGAAGGACTACCTCAAGTACCTGCACGACGACCTGAAGCTCCGCGACGAGCTCAAGCGGGACCTCGTCAACGCGGCGGTCTCCGAGGTGGAGATCGAGCGCGGCAACAAGCTGAAGATCAACATCATGACCGCCCGCCCCGGCGTCATCATCGGGAAAAAGGGCGCCTCCGTGGACCAGCTCCGCGACCGGCTGCAGCAGCGGCTCGGGAAGGACATCCACGTGAACATCGTCGAGATCCAGCGCCCCGAGACGGACGCCCAGCTCGTCGCCGAGTCCATCGCGATGCAGCTCGAGCGCCGCGTCGCCTTCCGCCGGGCGATGAAGAAGGGGATGGAGTCCGCCTTCCGCTTCGGCGCGCAGGGCATCAAGATCCGCTGCGGCGGTCGCCTCAACGGCGCCGAGATCGCGCGCTCGGAGTGGTATCAGGAAGGCCGCCTCCCGCTTCACACGCTCAAGGCCGACATCGACTACGGCTTCGCCGAGGCGCGCACGACGTACGGAAAGATCGGCGTCAAGTGCTGGATCTACAAGGGCGATCTGCATCGGGCCAAGTCCCGGAGAAAGGTCGCCTAGGGGCTCGCGATGTTGATGCCGTCGAAGGTCAAGTATAGGAAGCAGCAGCGCGGCCGCATGCGCGGGACCGCGCGCAAGGGCTCGGAGCTCTCGTTCGGGGAGTACGGGCTGCAGGCGCTCGAGCCGGGCTGGCTCACCGCGCGCCAGATCGAGGCAGGTCGCGTCGCGGTCCAGCGCCACGTGAAGCGCGGCGGAAAGCTTTGGATCCGCGTGTTTCCCGACAAGCCGATCACGAAGAAGCCCGCCGAGACGCGCATGGGCAAGGGCAAGGGCGCGCCCGAAGGCTGGGTCTGCGTCATCAAGCCCGCCCGGATCCTGTTCGAGATGGAAGGCGTCGACGAGAAGACGGCGCGCCAGGCGTTCGGCCTCGCATCGGACAAGATCGGGATCAAGACCCGTTTCGTGTCGCGCACCTTCCTCGCGGCGGTGAGGTGACGACATGACGATGAAGATCCAGGCCATGCTCGACTGGTCCCCTGAGGAGAAGGCCGCCAAGGCGAAGGAGTGGGCGCAGTCCCTCTTCACGCTCCGTCTCCAGAAAGCCACGGGCCAGCTCGAGAACCCGATGAAGATCAAGGAGCTTCGCAAGGACATCGCCCGCCTGAAGACCGCGCAGCACATGAGCACGGCCGAGACGGCGGCGGCCGCGGCACATGAAACGACGGCCCATGAGGTGACGTCCGAAGAGAAAACTTCTGCGAATGGGAAGAGCGCGGCGGGGACCGCGAAGCCGAAGGCCCACGCCGTCGCGTCGGGCAAGGGTGCGAAAAAGCGCGCGGCCGCGCACAAGAAGAAGACGGGCGGCACCGCCGCAAAGCCCCATCCCCCTTCCAAGAAATCTGCGGGCGCGTCCGGAAAGAAAGCGGGCAGCTCGAAGGCCAAGTCCGCTCCCGTGACGAGCAGCAAGAAAAGCAAGAAGAAGTAGTTCGTAACAGGAAACAGTGAGCACGCCCATGAGCAGCACCCCGATTACCCAGACGGAGACCGGCACGGCGTCCGCGGCCGATCAGCGGCGGCGCACCCGTAAGGTCGGGACCGTCGTCTCGAACAAGATGGAAAAGACCGTGGTCGTCGAGGTCTCGCGTACCGTCAAGCACGAGCGTTACGGCCGCTACCAGAAGAAGTCGGCACGCTTCCTGGCGGACGACCGCGTTCTCAAGTCGCAGCCCGGCGACACGGTTCAGATCGAGGAGACCCGTCCTCTGTCGGCCCGCAAGCGCTGGCGTGTGACCGCGATCGTGACGAAGGGCCGCCAGGCGGTCTCCGACACGGCCGACGTTCCGGGCAGCGCGAAGAAGATGGCGCCGAAGACGGTGCCCGACAAGAAGCTGGCGGGCAAGCCGGCGAAGAGGGCGTCATGATCCAGATGGGGACGATCCTCGAGGTAGCCGACAACTCGGGCGCCCGCCGGCTGGCGTGCATCAAGGTGCAGGGCGGCTCGACCGGCGATTTCGGCCGGATCGGCGACGTCATCACCTGCTCGGTGAAGGAGTCGAACCCGGACGCGCCCGACACGGTCAAGAAGGGAAAGGTCGTCAGGGCAGTCATCGTGCGCACGGTGCGCGAGCAGAGGCGCCGCGACGGCAGCTACATCAGGTTCGACACGAACGCCGCCGTCCTCGTCAACAACGAAAGGGAGCCGATCGGGACCCGCGTGTTCGGGCCGGTCGCGAGAGAGCTCCGCGAGAAGAAGTTCATGAAGATCATCTCGCTGGCTCCGGAAGTCATCTGACCATGAAGAAGAAACAGCCTACGTACACCGGGAAGCGCCGGATCCGCAAGGACGACGTCGTCGTCGTTCTCACGGGGAAGGACCGCGGGGCTCGCGGGAAGATCCTCAAAGTGCTGCCCGAGAGGGGCCGCGCCGTCGTCGAGGGTGTGAACAAGATGAAGCGGGCCACGCGCGCGAATCCCCAGAAAAACATCAAGGGCGGCATCCTCGAGCGCGAGGCGCCGATCGCCCTGTCGAACCTCATGCTCGTCGACCCCGAGGGCGGCAAGCCGACGCGCGTGGGAATCCGTCCGGAGGGTGGCGAATGGGTGCGCTACGCCAAGAAGAGCGGGGCGACCATCGGCACGCTCCGGCCGGCGGGCGAGTGAGGACGACATGAGCACCGCACGTCTCCAGGACAAGTACAAAAAGGACGTCATCCCGGTCCTCAAGAAGGAGTTCGGGATCGACAACCCGATGGCCGTCCCGAAGCTGGAAAAGGTCGTCCTCAACATGGGGATCGGCGAGGCCATCACGAACGCGAAGCTCGCCGACGCGGCCGCCGAGGAGCTCACGAAGATCGCCGGCCAGCGTGCCGTCGTCACGCGGGCGAAGAAGTCCATCGCCACGTTCAAGCTGCGCGCCGGGATGCCGATCGGCTGCCGCGTGACGTTGCGCGGCGAGCGAATGTACGAGTTTCTCGACCGGCTCATGAACGTCGCGCTTCCGCGCGTGCGCGACTTCCGGGGCGTGCCGACGCGCGCGTTCGACGGGCGCGGCAATTACACGCTCGGAGTCAAGGACCACCTCATCTTTCCCGAGATCGACCCCACGAAGATCGACAAGTCCAAGGGTCTCAACGTAACCATCGTCACGACGGCAGGCTCGGATGACCGGGCCCGGGTTCTTCTGAAGGAACTCGGAATGCCGTTCGGCCGATAGCAAGTCAAGGAGCGCAGGCATGGCTCGTCGCGCCGCGATCATCAAGGCGAATTCGAAACTGAAATACGCGATCCGCAAGCGAAACCGCTGCATGCGCTGCGGGCGTCCGCGGGCGTTTCTCCGCAAGTTCGGCTTGTGCCGCATTTGCTTCCGGAACCTCGCGCTCGCGGGCTACGTGCCCGGGGTGACGAAGGCGTCGTGGTGAGGAGGGGGCGATGAACATCAGCGATCCCGTCTCCGATCTCCTCGCGCGCCTCAGGAACGCGCTGTCGGCCCGGCACGAGAAGGCCGACATTCCGTCGTCGCGCTTCAAGGTCGAGCTCGCCCGCATCCTCAAGGACGAGGGCTATATCAAGAACTTCAAGGTGATGGACGACCGGGGAGGCAGCCTGTTGCGCCTGTACCTCAAGTACGACGACACCGGGAATCCCGTCATCCACGGCCTCGCGCGCTCGAGCAAGCCGGGTCGGCGCCTCTATGCCGGCAAAAACGAGCTTCCCGAGGTTCTCGGCGGCCTCGGCGTCGCCATTGTGTCCACCTCGCAGGGTCTCCTCACCGGCCACGACGCGAAAAAGCGCGGCGTGGGCGGCGAGGTCGTCTGCACGGTGTGGTGAGGAGCGACATGTCTCGAGTCGGTCAAAAGCCCATCTCCATTCCCAAGGGCGTCGACGTTGAGGTCGCGGACCTTTCGGTCACGGTGAAGGGCCCGAAGGGCGCCGTCGTGACGCCCATTCTCGCGGGCATCACGGTCGAGAAGAAAGACGGCATCGTCCGCCTCGCGCGCGGAGGCGAGGAGAAGAAGGACAAGGCGCTCCACGGCCTGAACCGCGCGCTCCTCCAGAACGCGGTTCTCGGCGTCACCGAGGGTTTCAAGCGCGAGATCGACCTCGTGGGCATCGGTTTCAAGGCCGAGGTCAAGGGAAGGGCCGTCGTGTTCAGCGTCGGCTTCTCGCACGTCGTGAAGTTCCCGATGCCGGATGGCATCAAGGTCGAGATCGCATCGGACACGAAGGCCAAGGACATCACGCACATCATCGTCACGGGTGTCGACAAGCAGAAAGTCGGCCAGACGGCGACCGAGATCCGCGGCATTCGTCCGCCCGACCCGTACAAGCTGAAGGGATTCCGCTTCGTGGGCGAGGTCCTCAAGAAGAAGGCCGGCAAGGCCACGGGCAAGTAAGGAAGCAGGCACCATGGAAAAGGCACAAGGCCGGGTCGAAGCGAAGGCGCGCATCCACGCGCGCATCCGGCGAAAGGTGAAGGGCACGGCGGGGCGGCCGCGCCTCGCGGTCTCCAAGACGCTCCGCTGGATCTCCGTGCAGCTCATCGACGATGCCGCCGGCACGACGCTCGCGCACGCGACCTCGCGGGAGGCAGGCGTGCGCGGCGAGGCGAAGAGCGCGGCCAACAAGACGGCTGCCGTCAAGGTCGGAGCTCTCATCGCCGAGCGGGCCCACGCGAAGGGCATCTCGGCCGTCGTGTTCGACCGCGGAGGCCATCTCTACCACGGCAACGTGAAAGCGCTCGCAGAAGCCGCTCGCGAGAAGGGGTTGAAGTTTTGAGCAGCAACGCGCCCACCAATCGTCCCCCGCGTCCGAACCGTCCGGGCGGCAACCGTCCCGGCGGGCCGCCGCCGCGTCCGGCCGGCGCCCTCGGTGAGGGCCGCGCCGGAGCCGACCTCATCGACCACGTCGTGCACATCAACCGCGTGACGAAGGTCGTCAAGGGCGGCAAGAACTTTTCGTTCTCGGCCCTCGTCGTCGTGGGCGACGGGCACGGCCGCGTCGGCTACGGCGCCGGCAAGGCGAAGGAAGTCCCGATGGCCATCAAGAAGGGCATCGAGATGGCGAAGAAGAGGATGATCAGCGTCCCGCTGAAGGGCAAGACGATCCCGCACCCCATCGTCGGTCACTACGGCGCGGGCCGCGTGATGCTGAAGCCGGCGTCCGAGGGCACGGGCGTCATCGCAGGCGGAGCCGTCCGCGCCGTGCTCGAGTCGGCGGGCGTCCAGGACATCCTCACGAAGTCGCTCGGCACGACGAACCCGCACAACGTCGTCAAGGCGACGTTCGACGCCCTGCTGCACCTGCAGCTCGAAGCGACGATCGCGAAGGCCCGCGGCGTGGGCAACGGCGAAGCGAAGGCGGAAGCGGTCCCGGCGGCCCCGGTTCTGGCAGCGCCGGCGGTGGCGGCTCCTGAGACCACGGAGAAGGTCGGATGAGCGAGACGGAGAAGAAAACCGAGGAGAAGAAGAAGATTTCTTCGAGGGTGAATGTCCCTTCGCAGGCGGCCGCGCCCGCGCCGAAGGGTGCGGCCGATGCTCCTGCTGCGGCGGAACCCTCTTCCTCTTCTAAGCAGTCCCCGGCCGCCGCAAAGGCGGCGGCTCCAAAGTTCTCGGCGGCCCCGAAGGCGGCCGCTCCGAAAGCAGGCGGAACTCTCCGTATCCGGCAGGTCAAGTCGGGCATCTGCGCGCCCGTCGATCAGAAACAGACCCTCTTCGGGCTCGGCCTCCGGCGCATCCGGCAGGTGGTCGTCCGCCCCGATACCCCGACGGTCCGGGGCCAGGTCCAGAAGGTCCGCCACCTCGTCGAAATCGTCGAGGGTGGCGCGGCGAGGTAACGCATGTCGCACGGACTCCACAATCTCGGGCCCCGCAAGGGCGCGACGTCGACGAAGAAGCGTATCGGCCGCGGCCCCGGCTCCGGCCTTGGCAAGACGTCGGGCAAGGGCCATAAGGGCCAGAACTCCCGCAGCGGCTATTCGCACCTGCGCGGCCACGAAGGCGGCCAGATGCCGCTTCACCGCCGCATGCCGAAGCGCGGATTCACGAACATCTTCCGCAAGGAGTGGTCGACGGTCAGCGTCGAGGCTCTGGAACGCATGTTCAAGGCGGGCGACGCCGTGACTCTCGAAGCTCTCAGAAACGCCGGCGTCAAGAAGACGAGCCAGGGCGTGAAGGTCCTCGGATCGGGCGAGCTCAAGAAAGCGCTCGTCGTCTCCGCGCACCATTTCACGGAAGGCGCGAAGAAAAAAATCGAAGCCGCGGGCGGCCGTTGCGAGGTCGTGGCCCGGTAATGCAGATCCTCGAGTCGTTCCGCAACATCTTCGCGATCCCGGACCTGAGGAAGCGTGTGCTCTTCACGTTCGGGCTGCTCGCGATCTACCGGATCGGTTCGCACATCCCGACGCCCGGGCTGGACGCGTCCGCCCTCGAGGAGTTCTTCAAGGCGAGCGCCGGAGGCCTGCTCGGGTTCCTCGACGTGTTCTCGGGCGGCGCCCTGAGGCGCCTGTCGGTCTTCGCGCTCGGCATCACGCCTTACATCACGGCGTCGATCATCCTGCAGCTCCTGACGGTCGTCTGGCCCTACCTCGAGAAGCTCTCGAAGGAAGGGGAGATGGGGCGCCGGAAGATCACGCAGTACACGCGCTACGGCACGGTCGTCCTGTCGGTCGTCCAGGGCGCCGGCATCGCGCTCTGGCTCTGGAGCCAGACGACGCCGAGCGGCCGTACTCTCGCGATCCGGGACCCCGGGTCGGACGTGGGCAAGCTCGGTTTCGTCCTCATGGCGATCCTGACGCTCACGACCGGCACGGCGTTCGTCATGTGGCTCGGCGAGCAGATCACGGAACGCGGAGTCGGCAACGGGATCTCGCTGATCATTTTCGCCGGCATCGTCGCGGGATTCCCGACCGCCGTCATCAACTCGATCCAGCAAGTTCAGCGCGGCAGCATGTCGCTTTTCACGGGGATCATCCTCCTCGTGTTCATGATCGCCGTCGTCGCGGCGATCGTCTTCGTGGAGCGGGCCCAGCGCCGCATCCCCGTGCAATACGCCAAGCGTGTCGTCGGCCGGAAGGTCTACGGCGGGCAGAACACGTACCTGCCGCTGCGCGTGAACACGGGCGGCGTCATTCCGATCATCTTCGCGATCTCGATCATCCAGTTTCCGCAGTACATCGCGTCCGCGATCAAGAGCGACTTCATGAAGAAGATCGCCGAGCAGCTCTCCATCGGCCAGCCGCTCTACAACCTCTTCTACGGGCTCGGGATCATCTTCTTCTGCTACTTCTACATCTCGATCATCTTCAACCCGAACGACACGGCCGAGAACATGCGCAAGTACGGCGGCTTCATTCCGGGCATCCGCCCCGGAAAGGCCACGTCGGATTACATCGACAACGTGCTGACCCGCATCACGCTCATCGGCGCCGTGTACCTCGTCGTCGTGGCGCTGATTCCCGAGTTCCTCATGATGGGCTTCAAGGTGCAGGGGATCCCGGGCATCGGGCCCTGGCTCGACGCGCACGTTCCGGCCTTCGTGACGCAGGGCCTCGGCATCACGTTCTACTTCGGCGGGACGTCGCTGCTCATCGTCGTGGGCGTCGCGATGGACACCGTCCAGCAGGTGGAGTCGCAGCTCGTCATGCGCAACTACGACGGCTTCATGAAGAAGGGCCGTGTCCGCGGGCGCCGCGGCTGACGATGCCTTCCGCCATCGTGTTCTTCGGCCCTCCCGGCTCGGGAAAGGGGACTCAGGCGTCGCGGCTCGCGGCGTCTGCCGGCATTCCCCAGATCTCGACCGGCGACCTGCTCCGAAGCCACGTGGCGAGGCAGACGGCACTCGGCGCCGTCGCGAAGCCCATCATGGAGTCGGGAGCGCTCGTGCCGGACGACCTCGTGACCCGGATGCTGAAGGAGCGCCTCGCCGGGCCCGACGCGAAGAACGGAGCGATCTTCGACGGATACCCGCGTACGGTCGCGCAGGCGCGGTCGCTGGAGGCGCTCCTGAAGGAGACCGGAGGGCGCGTCGGCAACGTGCTCTTCATCGACGTGCCGGACGCCATCCTCGTCGACCGCCTGCTCAAGCGTGCGACGCTCGAAGGCCGCTCGGACGACACGAAAGAGACGATCGCCGAGCGACTCCGCGTCTACCGCGAGAAGACCGCGCCCCTCGCGGACCTGTACGCGAGTGCCGGTGTTCTCGTCACGATCGACGGGGACCGCTCCGTCGAGGCCGTCGCGGCGGACGTGGAGTCGGCCGTGGCGCGCCGCCGGGCGGTGAAGGCGTGATCACCTGCAAGGGCAAGTCCGAGCTCCTCAAGATGGAGCGTGCCGCGCGCATCGTGCAGGAGACTCTCTCCGAGTGCATCGCCGCGTGTCGCGTCGGCGTGACGACCGAGGAGATCGACCGCGTGGCTGCATCCGGCATCGCGTCGCGCGGCGGCAAGGCCGCGTTCCCGGGGTACCGCGGCTATCCGAAGACGATCTGCGTCTCGCTGAACGACGAGGTCGTCCACGGGATACCGTCGTCGAAGCGCGTCCTCAAGGCGGGCGACCTCGTGGGCCTCGACCTGGGCGCCGTCGTGGAGGGCTACTTCGCGGATGCCGCGCGCACGGTCGCTCTCGAGCCCGTGGCCGAGCCGGTCCGCGAGCTGGTCGAGACGACCCACGCCGCGCTTCTCGCCGGCATCGGGGCGGTGGTGGTCGGCGGGCGCATTGGAGACGTGGGAGCGGCGGTCGAGGCCGTCGCGAAGGCCCGGAAGTACGGCGTCGTGCGCGAGTTCGTGGGGCACGGGATCGGGACGGCGCTCCACGAGGAGCCGCAGGTGCCGAATTACGGTCCGCCGGGCAAGCGCGAGATCATCCGGGAGGGCATGACGCTCGCGATCGAGCCCATGTTCAATCTCGGAGACGCGGGCGTCACGACCGACGCCGACGGCTGGACGGTGCGCACGAAGGACGGCCGCGTGTCGGCGCACTTCGAGCACACGGTCGTCGCGACGGCGCAGGGGCCCGTCGTCCTCGGATTCGGGCGTTTTTTGGCCGGCTCGGCGCAGACGGGCGCGCCCGGCTTTCACGAGTATCCGCTTCCCGTCGCGGTCTGACGGAGGCGAGACAGAAGGTTTATGTCGAAGGAAGACGCGATCGAGGTAACCGCGACGGTCATCGAGCCGTTGCCGAACGCGATGTTCAAGGTCGAGCTGGAAAACAAGCATCAAGTGCTCGCGCACATCTCCGGGAAGATGCGGAAGCATTTCATCCGCATCCTGCCGGGAGACAAGGTCCTCGTCGAGCTTTCGCCGTACGACCTGACGCGCGGCCGCATCATCTACCGGTACAAGTGAATCGAGGTCCCGCATGAAAGTCCGCACGTCCGTCAAGAAGATCTGCAGCAAGTGCAAGGTGATCCGCCGCGCCGGCGTGGTGCGGGTCATTTGCGAGAACGTCAAGCACAAACAGCGTCAGGGCTGAAGAGGAATCCGCAATGGCACGTATCGCAGGCGTCGACCTTCCCCCGAACAAGCGCGTCGAAATCGGCCTGACCTACATCTTCGGGATCGGGCGTCCCAGCTCCGGCAAGATCCTCGAGACCGCTAAGGTCGACCGGAACACGCGCGTCAAGGACCTCTCCGAGGACGAGGTGTCCCGGATTCGCAAGACGATCCAGGACCAGTACGAGGTCGAGGGCGATCTCCGCAAGGAGACCTCCCAGGACATCAAGCGTCTCATGGAAATCGGCTGCTATCGCGGCGTGAGGCACCGCCGGAACCTGCCTGTCCGCGGCCAGCGCACCCACACGAACGCCCGCACGCGGAAAGGTCCCCGCAAGGGCGCAGTGGCCGGGAAGAAGAAAGCGACGAAGAAGTAAGGAAACAAAAGGAAAACTATGGCGACACCTACCGAAGCCTCCGCGACAGCCAAGCCAGCCGCGAAGGGCAAGAAAAAAGGCCCCAAGAAGGAAAAGAAGAACATCCCGCACGCCTTCGCGACGGTGCAGGCGTCCTTCAACAACACGATCGTCTCGATCACCGATCAGCAGGGCAACGTGCTCGCATGGTCGTCGGCCGGGCGCATCGGCTTCAAGGGCTCGCGCAAGGGCACGCCCTTCGCCGCGCAGCTCGCCGCCGGCAACGCCGCGCAAATCGCGCAGGAGCACGGCGTGCGCTCGCTCGACGTCCGGGTGAACGGCCCGGGTGCCGGCCGCGAGAGCGCCATTCGCGCCCTCGCCGCCGCGGGCATCGACATCCGTTCCATCCGGGACGCGACGCCCATTCCCCACAACGGCTGCCGGCCGCGTAAGCGCAGGAGGGTCTGACCGTGGCTCGTTATCGCGAATCCGTCTGCCGGCTGTGCCGGCGTGAAGGCATGAAGCTGTTCCTCAAGGGAGACCGCTGCTTCACGAACAAGTGCGCCATCGAGCGCCGCAATTTCCCGCCTGGCCAGCACGGCAAGCGCCGGTCCAAGATCCTCGGCTACGGCATCCAGCTCCGCGAGAAGCAGAAGCTGAAGCGCTTCTACGGAGTCCTCGAGGGGCAGTTCCGGCTGACGTTCGAGGCGGCCGAGCGCATGCGCGGCGTCACGGGCGAGAACCTGCTCTCGCTTCTCGAGCGCCGTCTCGACAACGTCGTCCACCGGCTCGGCTTCTCCGGCTCCCGCGCGCAGGCGCGCCAGCTCGTCCGCCACGGGCACGTCCGCGTGAACGGGAAGAAAGTGAACATCCCGAGCTACGTCGTCGGAGCCGGCGCCGTCGTGTCCGTCAAGGAGAAGAGCAAGACGAACCCGCTGATCGCGGGAGCCGTCGAAACGGCAAAGGGGCGTGGCATCCCCGCGTGGCTCGAGCTGAACGCGTCCGAGTTCCAGGGCAAGGTCGTGACGCTTCCGAAGCGCGAGGACGTCGCCCTGCAGGTCAACGAGAAGCTCATCGTCGAGCTTTACAGCAAGTAACCGTTCGAACAGGAGCCCGCGCGCGCCGCTCAGCGGATAAGTCGCAGGGCCAGGAGTGACACATGTTGTGGAAGGGCTTTCAGCGTCCGAATCGCCTCGAGGTCGACGAAGAGAAGGGAAACTACGGCCGGTTCACGGCGCAGCCGCTCGAGCGCGGCTGGGGCACGACGGTCGGGAACGCGCTCCGGCGCGTGCTCCTCTCGTCGATCGAAGGCGCCGCGGTTACCGCCGTGAAGATCGAAGGCGTCGAGCACGAGTTCACGGCCGTGCCGGGCGTCGTCGAGGACGTCACGGACATCGTTCTCAACCTCAAGGGTCTCGCGATCCGTCTGCATGACGACGGCCCGCGGGCGCTCACGCTGGACGTGAAGACGAAGGGCGCCGTGACCGCCGACGCCTTCGAAGACGACGCGCAGCTCGAGATTCTCAATCCCGACGCGCCCGTCGCGACGCTCGCCGACGGCGGCCGCCTGCGGCTCGAAGCCACGGTCAGCAAGGGCCGCGGCTACGTGCCCGCCGACCGCAACTTCGATCCCGAGGCTCCGATCGGCACGATTCCCCTCGACTCGGCCCACTCGCCCGTCCGCCGCGTGAACTACCACGTCGAGGCGGCTCGCGTCGGCCAGGCGACGGACTACGACAAGCTCGTCATCGAGGTCTGGACGAACGGCACGATCTCGCCACGCGACGCCGTCGGCGTGGCGGCAGTCCTCCTTCGCGAACATCTCGCGATCTTCGTGAACGTGGAGACCGACGAGGCGGCGGCGACGGCCGGCGCCGAAATGCCGCAGAGCGAGCTCGACGCGCTACTCGACACGAACGTCGAGGAGCTCGAGCTGTCCGTGCGCAGCGCGAACTGCCTGAAGAACGCCGGCATCCGGACGCTTCGCGAGCTCGTCCAGAAAACCGAGAAGGACATGCTCGAGACCAAGAACTTCGGGCGCAAGAGCCTGAACGAGATCAAGGACATCCTGCGCGACAAGGGCCTCGCCTTCGGCATGAAGCTCGAGTCCCCGGCCGGCGCGGGGCGCTGAGGGTTCCATGCAGCACAATCGAGCGGGCCGGAAGCTCGGCCGAACGACGGCGCATCGCAAGGCGTTGTTCCGGAACCAGCTTTCGTCCCTCATCACCCACGAGCGCATCCAGACGACGCTGCCGAAGGCGAAGGACCTCCGGCCGCTCATCGAGAAGATGGTCACCCTGGGCAAGCGGGGAGGCCTCCACGCGCGCCGCCTCGTCCTGAAGACGATCCCCGAGGCGCCGACCGTCAAGAAGCTCTTCGAAGAGATCGCGCCGCGCTTCCAGTCGCGGGCGGGCGGTTACACCCGCATCCTGAAGCTCGGACGGCGTCCGGGCGACGGCGCCGAGATGGCGATCCTCGAGTTCATCGACTTCGACTGGGCGCACCGGCAGGCCGAGAAGAAGGTCGCGGCAAAGGCCGCCGAGGAGAAGAAGCAATCGCTCCTCGAGAAAGCGAAGAAACTCGTCTCCGGCAAGAGTGAAGGCAAGAGCGACGGCGAAAAGAGCGACAAGGCCGAGAAGAAGGCCGAGGGCGCCGAAGCCGAGGGCGAAAAAGAGAAAAAGGCGGTGCCCCCCACCGAGAAGAAGAAGGGCTACACGGCGCCGAAGGGCCCGAAGGGCTCCGGACCCCGGGGCGGCGGCACGCACGGCGGCAGCCCACGCAAGACCGGCTGATATTCATCTCGATCGGGCCCGCGTAAGCGGGTCCGATCTCTTTTCAGCTCAGCGCTTTCTCGATCTCCTGGATGAGGACTTTCGTCGAGAAAGGCTTCGTGAGGTAGCTCGACGCCCCGAGGCGCAGGCCGAGGTCGCGTTCGGACGGAAGTGTGCGGGCCGTGAGCATCACGATTGGCAGGCGTGACGTCGCGGGGTTCTCCTTGAGGATCCGGCAGACGTCGAAGCCCGTGAGGCCGGGCGTGAGAGAGACGTCGAGAAGGACGAGGTCCGGAGACTCCTCGCGCACGAGGCGTAAAGCCTCCTCGCCGCTCGTCGCCTCGACTGGTTGAAGTCCCGTGAGGCGCAGCTTGAACGAGAGGATCCTGAGGATCGTGGGCTCATCGTCCACGACGAGAATCTTGCGGCCCGCGAGGCCGGGCGGAAGGCTGCTCACCGGGGCGCCATTCTAGAGCGGTGCGCCCGTGAGCACGACAACGGCTGCGGCCAGCTCCCGCGTGTGGGTGATCGTCACGTGCGCTCCCGCGACGCCGAGCCGCGCGCCGCAAGTGAGCGCCCGTCCGAAGAGAGCGAGGCGGGGCGGCCCTCCCGACGCACGGACGATCGCGAGCTCGCGAAAGGCGACCCCCCGCATCCCGGTCCCGAGCGCCTTCATGGCCGCTTCCTTCGCTGCGAACAGGCCCGCGATGTGCTCGGCATAGGCGGGGGATTCCGGGGACCGGCGCACTTCACCGGGCCGGAACAGCTTTTCGACGAAGCGCGCGCCATGGCGGTCGAGGGCACGCGCCACGCGCGGGATCTCGCAGAGATCCACGCCGACTCCGACCACGAGAGAACCGGCCGGTAGGCCGTCCTCGGCCGTGACGCGGAGGCTCACGCGGTTTCTCGCGGGGCGGCAGGTGGCGCGACGCCCCGTGGTTTCCGCCTCCACGCCTCGATCTCCGAGGCTGCCGCCCACAGGTGCAGCAGCCCGAGACCGAGGAGGAAGCTGCGGAAATAAGGCGAGGCGAGGAAGGGACGCGTGCGCTCCGGAGACCGGCCGACGACACGCACCATCCAGTACCGGCCCCACGGCGCAAACGTCAGGAACGCACCTGCCTCGAGGGCGTAGATGACGAAGAATGCCCTGAGGAGCTGATTGCCGCCGCGGTGCCGCGCCACGCCTGGATTGTAGAGGGAGCGTTCCAGCGGCGGGTCAGGCCCTGCGGAGCGGAGCCTCCTGAGCCGCTCCGTCGAACGCTCGGAAGGCCCCTTCACGTCGCGCGGGCGGAGGAGCGGGCGCCGGCTGAGGCGCGGGTGCTGGAGCCGATTGGGGCGCGGCCCTCGGGGCCTCGTGGACCGGCGCCTCTCGAGGCGGCGGTGCGTCGTGCGCGCGATCCCGCTCGACCACGCGGGGCTGTGGCGCGCGCCAGCCCGAGTCGTCGTGGTGCCCCGGCCGGTTCTCGGCGCGGCGCTGGATGGGCGCGGGAGGCGGCGACGAGGGAGAGCGCCAGCCCTCGTCGCCGCGGCGGCGCGAAGCGCCTCGCTCGTGGGAAGGGAAGGAGGCCTCCCCGGGACGCGCCGTGCTTTCCGAGGCGGACGCGCCCCGCGCAGGGCCCCGGTCGACGCCCCGGCGCCAGGAGTCCGCGAACGCGCTCTTGTCCGCGCCGCGCGGACTCTCGAGAGGCATCTGACGGTAGGCGGGATCCTGGCCGGCGCGCACGATCGTGCGGCGAAGCTCGTCCTGGGCGGCGGGCGTGAGCGTGCGGTCGCGGCGCAGAACGGCAGTGAGGCCTTCGTTCACGGGCGCCGGCGGGGTGCCGCTCCGGGTGATCGGGATGCGGCGAATCGCGTCCTGGATCGACGCGGCGGGGCTGCTGCCGCGCTCGAAGCGCAGGGGTGCCGTCGCGATCACGCCGATCTCGCCCGGCCGGAAACTCATGCGGTCCCCGCGGACGATGTCCCGCGCCGGATCGAGCCGGATCCCGAGCCGCCGGGCCGCCACGTAGTGCCATCCCCTCGGGTCGATCTGCCCAACAGCGACGTGCCCGCGAAGGTGGGGGTAAATGAGGGGGCTCGGGCCACCGACGACCCCGCGCGCGTGGCGGTAGTACGTGGAGTAATACCCGATCGGACACCAGCCCACCCACTCGGACGTGTAGTTCCAGTAGACCCAGGCGGGCGAGTACTCCGCGCCAGGCACCCACAGCCATCCGAGAAAAGCGTCGTAGACCCACATCCCGTAGTGATACGGGAGCCAGCCCCACGGCTCGGCGGAGACCCACGTCATGCCTGCGGGCGTCCATCGCCAGTACCCGAGCGCGTAAGGCGTCCAGCCGGCGGGCACGCTCGGACTCCAGCAATATGTGCCGTACGCGGAGACGTGTAACCAGCTGCCGTAATCGTCGAAGGAGGCCGTGTCGTAGTCGTACGTGAAGTCCGACGAGACATAGCGGGTCGTCTCGCGGCGGTCGGTCCGGTCCCGCCGCTCTTCGACGAAGCGCGCGAACCGGTCACGGGGCGATGCAGACGCGTCGACCTCGATCTCGCTGTCTCCGCTCACGTAGGCGTATTCACCCGCGCGCACGAGCGCGCGGCCGCCGCGGCCCTGGACCTCGACCTTGCCCGAGAGGACGTAGACCTCGCTGCCGCGTCGCCCGGCGTCCACGCGAAAGAGGCCGCGGGACGCAACGAGGATCGTGGCGTCGTCCGTGTCGAAACGCAGCGCGCGTTCGCGCGTCGCGACGTCGCGCACCTCGACCGCCGCCGTCCCGTGCACGAGGAAGAGGAGATCGCGGTCATCGTCTGCCTCGTAGGTGCGCGCCATTCGCTCGAAGCGCAGCTCGGTGTACCCGTCCACGCGGACGACGTTGCCGTCGGCGAGCACGGCCTCCGCGCGAGACCCGACTCCGGTGACGAGGCTGTCGCCGGCAAGAACCGGCATATTGGCGCGGGCCGCGACGTCGTCCTCGGCGCTCGAGACGAGGAGCACGTCGGGCTGCGCGTACGACAGGTACGTGCATCCCTCCCGCTGGGCTTCCGCGCGGTCCGGCGCGCCCGCCGCGACGAGAAGCAGGGCTGCGGCGAAAGCGAACGTCGGCAGCCTGCGGGGATTCATGTCGGGCCTCCTGCGATCCTATGCGACCTCCGTACCACGGGCGGCCGCGCGTCTCGTCCCCCTGCGGGGACGCTTGACCGGGCCCGGGAAGCCCTGCAATCTCCGCGCGCCGCCATGCCCTCCTGAAAAGTGGAGCGCGTCAAACTGTTCGCTGGAGCTCGAGTGGCCATACGCGAAATCGTCAAGTACGGGGATCCGCGACTCGTCGCGAAGAACGGAATCGTCGAAGTTTACGACGACCCGGGTCTCGCCGCGCTGCTCCAGGACATGAAGGAGACCTGCTGGGCGGCGCCGGGCGTCGGGCTCGCGGCGCCGCAGATCGGCGTCAGCCTGCGCGTCGCGATCGTGGACCTCTCCGTCGGAAAAGACCCGTCGCAGCTGATCGTTCTCGTCAACCCGGTCGTCGTGGACACGCAGGGGAGGATCCGCGACGAGGAGGGGTGCCTCTCCCTGCCCGACCTCGTCGAAACGGTCGACCGGCCGGAAAGGGTGACCGTGGAAGCCTTCGACGAGCACGGAGACAAGCGGGCGCTCGACGGGCGCGATCTTCTCGCCCGGGCCTTCTGCCACGAGGTGGACCACCTCGACCAGCGGCTCTTCGTCGACCGGCTCTCGCCCCTGAAAAAGGGGCTCCTCCTACGCCAGGTCGTCAAACGCCAGAGGAAAGGCACCTGGTGAAGCGGGGGCCGCGCGCCCTGGCGGAACTCAGGCGCCCGCCTTCGCGCGCAGCTCGTCTACGAGGTGGAGACGGTGAAGCGTTCGGCCGAGGTGGGCCGCGAAGGCGATGAGGTGCTCGAGCTCGGGCGATTCGCCCGGCGGTGGAAGCGGCCCGCAGCGATAAAGGCGGAGCGTGCCGAGGAGCTCACGGCCCCCGAACACGGGAGCGGCCGTGATGGTCCAGTCCGTGGCGCCGTCGCGCGCCTCGCCCGGGAGGTGCGGAGCGCGTCCCGTGCGCGGATCCTCCTCGAGGCCGAGAGTCGCGACGAACTCCGGAGGCCTCCCGCCGGGCCAGGTGGTCGACGCCGCGGCGTTCAGCTCGACGAATCCCGTCCGGCGCACGTGAAGAGTCACGCCATCGGCACCGAAGACGGACGAGATCCGGTCGAGGATGGGGACGAGGAGCCGCGTCCGGAAGTCCTCGGTGGTGACGTCGTCCTCCTCGGTCTTCGCCGAAATGTCCTGCTGCAGCTCGAGGATCTGCGTGCGTGCCGTGAGCGTGTCGAGGAGCTCCTTGATGCGCAGCGCGTTCTTCACGCGCGCCTTCAGCTCGCGAGCCGAGAAGGGTTTCGTGACGTAGTCGTTCGCGAGCGCCTCGAAGCCCTGCAGAAGGTCCTCCTCCTCGGTGCGCGCCGTCACGAAGATCACCTGCGTGCCGGCGGTCGCGCCCACGGTCTTGATGCGCCGACACACCTCGTATCCGGACAAGTCGGGCATCCGCACGTCGAGAAGGACGACGTCCGGCCGTCGCGCGTCCACCTTCTCGAGAGCCTCGGTGCCCGAGAGCGCGCTCTCGAAATCGCAGCCCAGCTCGTAGGCGATGTACGAGGCCACTTCGGCCTGGTACGGGTCGTCATCCACAAGGAGGAGCAATGGGGGCGCGGCCGGCGATCGAAACATGGAGTTCGAGGATATCGCACGGGAGGCGACGAGCCCTCGCTGGCGAAATCCCGGGCGCTCGCCGAGAATCGCTTACCGTGACGCTGCGCCTCTACAACACGCTGAGCCGCTCGGTCGAGGAGTTCCGGCCCGTCCGCCCGGGCAAGGTCGGCCTCTACACGTGCGGCCCCACGGTCTACGACCGCGTGCACATCGGCAACCTCAGGACGTTCGTCTGGGAGGACGTGATGTGCCGCGTGTTCCGCGCCCTCTCCTTCGAGACGACGCAGATCATGAATCTCACGGACATCGACGACAAGACGATCCGCGGCGCGGTGGCGGCGGGGCTGCCGCTGCGCGAGTTCACCGAGAAGCACATCGCGACGTTCTTCGGGGACCTCGGGACGCTCGGCGTCGTCCCGGCGGCACTCTATCCGCGTGCCACGGACCACATCCCCGAGATGGTCGCGCTCGTGAAGAGACTCGCGGCCCGCGGCCACACGTACGAGAGCGACGGCTCGGTGTGGTTTCGCATCGCGTCGTTTCCGGCCTACGGAAGGCTCTCGAAGATCGACCTTTCGGCCGTGAAGCGCGGCTCCCGCGTGGCCGACGACGAGTACGAGAAGGAGGACGTGCGGGACTTCGCGGTATGGAAGGCGGCGAAAGAGGGCGAGCCCGATTCCGCGGCGTGGACGACCGAGCTCGGCCGCGGGAGGCCCGGCTGGCACCTCGAGTGCAGCGCGATGTCGATGAAATACCTCGGCGAGACATTCGACATCCACACCGGCGCCGTCGACAACATCTTCCCGCACCACGAGAACGAGATCGCGCAGAGCGAAGGGGCGACCGGGAAGACGTTCGTCAACTTCTGGCTACACGCCGAGCACCTGCTCGTGGACGGCGAGAAGATGTCGAAGAGCAAGGGGAACTTCTACACGCTTCCCGACCTCCTCGAGAAGGGCTTCTCGCCACGCGCGATCCGCTACCTCCTCGTCTCGGTTCCCTATCGCATGAAACTGAACTTCACGCTCGACGGCCTCCGGGGCGCCACGTCGGCAGTCGAGCGCCTGGAGTCGCTGGACCTGCGACTCAGCGAACGAGAGAGAAGGAAACAGAAAGAAGAAGAGAAGATTTCTTTGAAGGTGAATACGCCTGAGGCGACGGGCGGGGGCTTCGCGGAGCGAGTGTCGGCGGCGCGCCGGGCGGCGTTCGATGCCCTCGAAGACGACTTGAACACCGCGGGCGCCCTGGGCGCCCTCTTCTCCTTCGTCAGGGCGACGAACGTGGACCTCGAGGCGGGTCACCTCTCGGCGTCGGATGCGACGGCCGCGCGAGGTCTCCTACGAGAGATCGCCGGCGGCATTTTCGGCGTCATGCCGGGCACGGCGACGCCCGCTGCCGGCGCGCCCGACCCCTCTTCACCTTCTAGAAAATCTTCATCCGAATCCCCCGATGTCGACGAGACCTGGATCGACGAGCGCATCGAGGCCCGAAAACAGGCCCGGAAAGCCCGGGATTTCAAGGCCGCCGACGCGATCCGCGACGAGCTGCTGGGGGTGGGAATCGTCCTCGAGGACACGCCCCAGGGCGTGCGTTGGAAGAGGAAGCCTTGACACGAGCTCGGGATTTCAGGTCTACTGTCCCGGTCATGATCTTCGTTTCGCGCCACTGGCACGTGCATCACAGCTGAGCCGGCCGCGCTTCGCGCCGCCGGCCCATCGTGGTCCGGAGGCGCGCGGGTTTTTCAGGAAACACTCACCCGACCCCCTCCGGACCGGAGGGGGTTTTCGTTTTGGCCCTGACCGCGGAAAACACGCTCCTCGTCGCCTCACTAGTCCCGGCTACGAACGCCGAGGCGCTCGAGGCCGCGAAGGAGGCTTCCTGCCTCCCCCAGGGAGCCGCTGTAGAACTTCGGCTTGACGCAATGTCCGAAGAGCCGGAATTCCGCGCGCTTCGCGCGTGCTTAGAAGGAAGAACACTCATTGCGACGGTCCGTTCCGCGTCCGAAGGGGGGGCCTTCCGGGGCCAGGCAGGAGAGGCGCAGAGCCTGCTTTCTAAGGCTCTGGATGCCGGGTTTGAATTCGTCGACGTGGAGTTCCGCCGCGACGGCGGGGACGAGGCCGCCCGCATTCCCCCTTCCAAGAAAATTCTCTCTCTCCATGACCCGGAGGGCATCCCCGCCGACATGAGCGCCCTCGTCGCCCGGATGCTCGCGACGCCGGCCCGGTTCGTGAAAGTCGTCGCGACGGCGAACGATTCCGGCGATGCCCGCCGCCTCCTCGAGCTCCAGGCCGCGCACCGGGACGGGCGCCTCGCGATCTTCGGCATGGGAGAGGCCGGCATCGCCACGCGCGCACTCGCACCGTATCTCGGCGCGGCGCTCGCGTATGGCGCCCTTCTTCCCGGGCGCGTGACGGCGCCGGGGCAGCTCCTCGCCCGCGACCTCGCGGAGATCTACGGCGTGGCCCGGCCGCGAAAGGTGTCCCGGCTCTTCGGACTCCTGGGAGGAGTCGTCTCGCACTCTCTCTCGCCCGCCCTCCACAACGCGAACTTCGAGGCGCTCGGCCTCGACGCTCTCTACGTGCCGTTTGCGATGTGCATCCTCGGGAGGGAGCTCGAGCCCCTCGTCACCTCGCTCGACGCCCTCGGCCTCCCTCTCGTCGGCGCGTCCGTGACGATTCCGTTCAAGGAGGAGGCCGCGCTCCTTTCGGGCACGGCCGAGGACGGCGAGAGGGCGGTCAACACGCTGCTGAGGTCGAGCGGCCCGGGCCAGCCGCTCCTGCTGCGCGCGGAAAACACCGATCGTGCGGCCTTCGAGGCCGTGATCGAAGGTGCGGGTGTCGCACTCGTTTTGGGTGCGGGCGGTACGGCTCGTGTCGCGGTGGATGTTCTTAGAAGGAGGGGATGGGAGGTTTTCGTCTCGAACCGGACCGAGGAGCGCGGCGAGGACCTGGCGAGAGAAACTGGCGCGCACGCGCTTTCGAAGAAGTCCGAAGCGGCCTGGCCCGAGGTGAGCGTGATCGTCAATGCGACCCCTCTTGGCCTGAAAGAGGGCGATCCTCTTCCGTGCGAGCAGAGTCTTCTTCACCCCGGGATGCTCGTCATCGACGCTCCGTACCGCGCCGGCGGGACCGAGCTCGTCAAGGCGGCGCGCGCCGCCGGCGCGCGCGTCGTGGACGGCCAGACACTGCTCCTCCTCCAGGCCGCGGGCCAGGCGACGCTGTTCACGGGCAGGTGGACGGCTCCGCGAGATCTTCTGGAGCGCCTCTCGTCGCGTGCGCGGCTGGCCTTCGCCTTTTTCGAAGAGCCTCGTCTTGTACTTCCGGAGATCTCCGCGTGAAGACAGACCGTCCCGATCCGAACCTGCCGCGCGGAGTCCAGGCGTTCCTCTTCGATGCGGCCGAGCGCCGCCGCAAGGCCGAGGATTCCGTCGTTCGGAGGCTCCAGGAGGCCGGCCTGCGCGAGGTCATCCTGCCCGTCCTCGATTTCGCGGATCCCTATGCGGGCGTGACGGCCGAGGGCGACGAGCGCGTCTACCGGTTCCTCGACCGGCAGGGAAACACGCTTTCGCTCAGGGCGGACTTCACCCCCATGGCCGCGCGGGTCGTCGCGCCGCGCCTCGGCACGCTCTCGGAGCCCGTGTCCCTGTTCTACCGGGGCGACGTCGTGCGCGACGAAGAGACCGGGGTGGGGCGCCGCCGCGAGTTCGCGCAGGTCGGGGCTGAACGCTACGGGGACGGGCGCCCGGAGACGGACGGGGAGATGCTCGCCCTCGCCCTCTCCTGTCTCGGTGACGTTCCGGCGGCGCGCCTGAGGCTGACGCTGGGCTGGGCCGGCCTTCTCGAACGGCTGCTTGCCGCCGTCGCGCCGGCGCTCGCGCGCGGCGGGGGCTCGGGCCTCGCCGAGGCGGCCGGAGCGGCGCGCGCGCGGCACGTGACGCAGCTCGAAGCGCTGCTCCGCCGCTCGGGCGCGGCCGAAGCGGCCGCCGCCCAGGTCGCACGGGCGCTCCTCGTCGGCTTCGATCCCGGCTCGGGACTTTTCCGGCCGCCCGTGCTCGCGGGTGCGGCCACGGAGCTCGCGCGAGCCGTCGCGGTGGCGCGAGCCGCCCGACCCGGCCTGCCGGTCGTCGTCGACCTGGCGGACGCACCCCAGGCTCCCTACTACACAGGGCTCACGTTCAGCGTCGACGCCGCCGGTGAAGGAGGCACGATCGCCGGAGGCGGCCGGTACGACGGGCTCCTCGCGCGTTTCGGCGCGGCTGCGCCGGCCCTCGGGTTTTGCATCGGGCTCGAGGCGCTCGGTGCCGCCACGGATGCCGGCGAAGAGGACGGGTTCGCGCGACCGCTCCGGATCGCGGTGGGCAAGGGCCGACTCCTGCCGCAGGCGCTCGCGGCGCTTCGCGCGGGGGGCGCAGCGTTTGGCGAGCCCGACGGAAGGCGTCTCCTCGTGGCCTCGACGGACGGCGCGTTCGAGCTGCTGCTGCTCAAGGACGACGACGTGCCGACCTACGTGGCGCACGGAGGAGCCGATCTCGGCATCGTGGGCAGCGACCGTGTCGCCGAGAGCGGAGAGGACGTCACCTCGCCCGTCGAGCTGCCCTTCGGCACCTGCCGGCTCTCGCTCATCGGGAGGGCGGGCGAAACCTTCCGTCCGAACGGGCAGCCCGTACGCGTGGGCACGAAGTACCGCCGCCTCGCCGCCCGCTACTTCGACGAGAGGAAGATCGCCCACGAGATCGTCCCGCTCGCGGGCTCCGTGGAGCTTGCCGCGGCGCTGAAGCTCACGGACGTCGTCGTGGACCTGATCGAGTCGGGATCCACGGTCGCCGCGAACGGCCTCGCCGAGATCGAGACGATCCTTCCGAGCTGCGCGACACTCATCCTCGGTCGCGCCTCACTCGTCGCGCGCCGGGCCGAGATCGCGGAGTTCGTCGAGCGCCTGCGAGCGAACGTGGGCGCAGGGACCGGAAAACCATGATGAAGATCGTGGAGACGAGGACGCGGGCCGGACGCCGGGAGATGGAGGCGTTGCTGAAGAGTCGACGGGGCGCCTCGCCCGACTTCGCGGCGCTGAAGCAGGTCCTGCCGGTCGTGGAGGACGTTCTGCGAAGAGGGGAGCCCGCGCTGAGGCACTGGGTGGAGCGATTCGACCTTGAGCCTGTGCGCGCCCACGGGTCGAAGAGAACCGTTTCTTCGAAGGGTGAAGAGGGGCAGAGGCGTGGCGGAACGAGGCCGGCGGCAACTGCCGGCGACCGCCCCTCTTATCCTTCTAAGAAAATCCTTATTGATCCCCGTCGCGAAAAGCTGCCTCGCCTTGACGCGTCGTTCGTCCGTGCATTCCGCCTCGCCCGCCGCCGCATCGAGGACTATCACCGCAAGCAGCTGGCGTCCGCTTCCTCCGGCTTCTCGTTCACTGACTCTCTCGGTGTCTCGTTCGTCGAGAAAGCCGTGCCGCTCGGCTCCGTGGGCGTCTACGTGCCGGGAGGTCGTGCGTTCTATCCGTCCTCGCTCCTGATGGGTGTCGTGCCGGCGCGCGTCGCGGGGGTGCCGCGCATCGCCGTCGCGACGCCGCCGCGCGCGTGGGCGTCGAGCCCTGAACTGCGCTGGGCGGCGCGCGAGCTGGGCGTCGACGAGGTCCTGCTCGCGGGCGGAGCTCACGGCATCGCGGGACTCGTCTCCGTCTGCGGCGTCGCGAAGATCGTGGGCCCGGGCAACCGCTTCGTCGCGGCGGCGAAGCAGATCGTGTCGGGCCTCGTGGCCGTGGACATGCCGGCCGGTCCGTCCGAGGTGCTCATCGTCGCCTCCGGCGACGCGGACCCGTCCCTCGTCGCCGCGGACCTACTCGCGCAGGCCGAGCACGACCCGGACGCCACGTGTCTTCTGCTCACGGACTCGCGGCGTTTCGCGGCCGCCGTTCAAGGTGAAGTCGCGCTGCAAATCGGGACGTTCGAAGAGAACGTTTCTTTGAAGGTGATAAGAGCGGTCCTGCGTAGCCGCGGCCGGATCTTCCTTTTCGAAGAAATCTCTCGAGCCGTCTCCGCCGGCTCGCAGATCGCCGCCGAGCACGTGCAGGTCATGGGCCGCCGCGCCGAGCGCTTCGCGCCCTCGTTGCTCCCAACCGCTGGCGCCCTCTTCATCGGCTCGTCGACGCCGACGGCGTTCGGCGATTACCTCGCCGGCCCGAACCACGTGCTCCCGACGGGGGGCGCGGCGCGTAGCTTCTCGGGCCTCTCCGTGCGCGACTTCCTGCGCTGGGGCCGTTCCGTGAAGGTGCCCGAGAACGCCGCGCGCTCTCTCGCGCCGCCGGCCGCGGTTCTCGCTCGATTCGAAGGCCTTGCGGCGCATGCCGCCGCCCTCGACCGGAGGGCGCCATGACGGGTCGGACGGTGCCGGTCCGTGAGGAGATCCGGGCGCTCAAAGCCTATCGGCTCGTTCCCGAGGACGCACCGCCTCTTCGCGCGAAGCTGGATTTCAACGAGTCGCCTTTCGACGTGCCCGAGGAGATCCGCGCCGAGGTCCTCGCGCGCATCGCGGCGAAAAGGTGGGGCCGCTATCCGGAATTTGGAGCACCGCGCGTGAAGCGGGCCATCGCCGACGCGATCGGCCGCCGGCCCGAGGAGATCGTGGTCGGAAACGGCTCGGGAGAGGTGATCCTCGCCGCCGTCTCCGTGTTCGCGGGCGGAGGGGTGCTCGTGCTTCCGACGCCCACGTTCTCGCTCTACGGGCAGATCGCCGCGATCGCGGCGGCGCGCGTCACGGACGTGCCGCGAACGGGTTCGGATTTCGCGCTGGCCGAAGACGCGTTCCTCGCGGCCTCGGGGCAGCCGGGGGCCGTTCCGCTCGTGTGCTCCCCGAACAACCCGACCGGCGGCGTCGTCGAGCGGGAGTTCCTGGAGCGGCTGCTCGACGACGCCTGCGTCGTCCTCCTCGATCAGGCCTACGTGGATTTCGCGGAGGCCGGGGACGATGCGTTGCCGCTCGTCGGCCCGCGCGCGAATCTCGTCGTCTTCCGCACCCTTTCGAAGGCCTATGCAGCGGCGGGCTTTCGAATCGGGTATGCGGTCGCGGAGCCCGAGCTCGTCCTCGAGATCGAGAAGGCCATCCTGCCTTTCAGCGTGGACCTCGCGGCCGAGGAGCTGGCCGTCGCCGTTCTCTCCCGTCCGGAGATCTCGCGCGAGCACGTGGCCCGGATCGTGGCCGAGCGCGAGCGAGTCGGTGCCGCGCTTCGCACTGCCGGTGCCGCCGTCGCGCCGTCCCGTTCGAACTTTCTGTTCGTGCAGCCCCCGGGGGCCGATGCCGCGCACGTGCGCCGCGGTCTCCTCGATCGGGGCATCCTCGTGCGCGACATGACGGCGGCGGCGCCCGGACGCCTGAGGGTGTCGATCGGGTCGCGGGCCGAGAACGACCTTTTCCTCGAGGCATTCCTGGAGGTGATATGAGCCGAATCGGATCCGTCGAGCGGAAGACGAAGGAGACATCCATTTCTCTCGCCCTGGCTCTCGACGGCGCCGGGAGGGCGGACGTCGAGACGCCCGTGGGATTTCTCTCGCACATGCTCGAGACGATCGCGAAGCACGCGCGCGTCGATCTCACCGTGCGGGCGGCCGGGGACGTGCACATCGACGCGCATCACACCGTCGAGGACGTCGGCCTCGCGTTCGGCGAGGCGCTGGACCAGGCGCTCGGATCGCGAGCGGGGATCGAACGGTTCGGGACGAGCCTCGTCCCTCTCGACGAGGCGCTCGCGCGTTCCGTCGTGGATCTTTCGGGCCGGCCTTACATCGTCTTCGAGTCGCCGGTCGACAAGGAGCTTCTCCTCGTCACGGTGGACTTTCCGTTCGCCCTCGTCGAGGAATTCTGGAAGTCCGCGGCGTTTCGCGGCAAGTTCAACCTTCACGTGGACGTCGTCCGGGCGAAGAACGGCCATCACGCGGCCGAGGCGGTCTTCAAGTCGGCGGCGCGCGCGCTGCGCCAGGCCATGGCGGTCACGGGCACGGAAGTCCCCTCGACGAAAGGAACGCTGACGGCATGACCACCCCGCCCCGTCCGCCCGTCACGCTCGTCGACTACGGGGTCGGCAACACGGCCTCGGTGATCCGGGCGTTCCGGCGCCTCGGCGCCGAAGTGGACTTCACGGCCGACCTCGACCGCGTCGCGTCGGCCCGGCGGCTGGTCCTGCCCGGCGTCGCTGCCTTTCAACCGGCGATGAACCGCCTCCTCGAGACGGGTCTCGAGTCTGCCGTACGAGCCGCGGTCAAGCGCGGTGGGCGCCTTCTCGGTCTGTGCCTCGGCTTCCAGCTTCTCTTCGAGGAAAGCGAGGAGCATGGCGTGTGCAGGGGCCTGGGGCTCGTGCCGGGCCGCGTCCGCCCCTTTCCCACCCGCGTCCGCACGCCCCACGTGGGCTGGAACCAGCTCCTCGCGCGGCGCCCCGACGGATTCGTCGAGGGGCTGCCGGACTTGAGCTGGGTCTACTTCGTCCATTCCTTCAGGCCGGAGGGCGTCGAGGCCGCGGACGTTGCCGCTGCCTGCAACCACGGCGGAGAGTTCGCGGCCATCGTGCAGCGCGAAAACGTCTGGGGCTGCCAGTTCCATCCGGAGAAGTCGTCGGAGAACGGCCGCCTCCTCCTGTCGAATTTTCTAAAGGAGGACGCGGCGTGAACGGCCAGCGGCTGGCCCTCTGGCCAGCGATCGACCTCATGGGTGGGCGTGTCGTGCGGCTGCTGAAGGGCAAACGCGAGGACGTGACGTTTTACGACGAGCCTCCCGCTCAGGCCGCGACGAGATTCGCCGCCGAGGGCGCCGACGGCATCCACGTCGTGGACCTCGACGCGGCGTTCGGGACGGGAAGCAACGGGAGAGAGATCGAAGAAATTCTTTCTTTTTCGGAGGCATCCGGGGTGGCGGTGCAGGTCGGGGGAGGGCTACGCACGGCCGCCGCCGTCGAGGATTTCTTAGAAGGGGTGAGTACCGCCCGCGCGGTGGTGGGCAGCTTGCCGTTCCTCGACCGCTCCGCGTTCACCCACCTTCTAAGAAAATCTTCCTCTTCTTCCAATTCTTTCTCTTCGTCTTTGTGGTCCCGCATCGTCGTCGCGCTGGATTGCAAGGACGGGCGGCCGACAGTGCGCGGGTGGACCGAGGACGCCGGGATGGGAGATGCCGTTTCCGCGGCCCGCGCGCTCGCGGACCTCGGCGTCTCCGCGCTTCTCGTCACGGACGTCGCGCGCGATGGGGCGATGACGGGTCCGAATGTCGAGCTTCTGTCCGCCGTGCGTGCCGTGTTTCCGGGCGAGATCCTCGCGTCGGGCGGCATGCGCGGCGAAGAGGACCTCGCTCCCGTGGAACGCGCGCTCGCGGGTGGTCCCCGCGGCGCCATCTTCGGCCGCGCGCTTCATGCCGGTGCCACGACCGTGGCGCGGCTCCGGGCGGCACGCGACCTCGAAAGGCCTTCATGACGGTCGCGGTGCGCGTCATCCCGTGCCTCGACGTGGCGAACGGCCGCGTCGTCAAAGGCGTCTCCTTCGAAAGCCTCCGCGACGCGGGCGATCCGGTCGAGGCTGCCATACGCTACGAGGCCGAGGGGGCTGACGAGCTGGCGTTCCTCGACATCGCGGCCGCGCACGAGAAGCGCGGGACTCTCGTGGACCTCGCCTCTCGCGTGGCCGAAGTGCTTTCGATTCCGTTTACCGTGGGAGGAGGCGTGCGGTCGGTGGAGGACGCGGACGCGCTTCTCCGCGCCGGAGCCGACCGCGTGACCGTGAACACCGCCGCGGTCGAGGATGCCTCCCTGATCACGAGGCTCGCCGAGCAATTCGGGGCGCAGTGCGTCGTCGTCGCGATCGATGGAAAACGCGTCCGTGACACGGGTGGCCTCGCCGTGATGCGCGTGATGACGCACGGAGGACGCCGTCCGACCGACGGGACGGTGACCGGATGGGCCGCCGCGGCCTCCGCGGCGGGCGCTGGCGAGATCCTTCTGACGTCCGTCGACGCAGATGGCACGCAGGCCGGCTTCGATCTCGAGATGCTTCGCGCCGTGCGTGCCGCCGTCGACATTCCGATCGTGGCTTCGGGCGGCGCGGGCCAACTCGACGATTTCGCGAAGGCGGTCGTCATCGGCGGCGCCGACGCCGTGCTCGCGGCCTCCGTCTTCCACGACCGCATCTTCACGATTGGCGCAGTCAAGGAGGCGATGCGGCGGGTCGGGCTCGCGATTCGTCCCGCGCCCGCGCGTGTGCGCACGCTTCTGCCTCGCTACGATGCGAGCGGGCTCGTCCCGGTGGTCATGCGCGACGTGGTGACGGGCAACGTCCTCACCCTCGCCTGGACGAACGCGGAGGCGCTCGCGAAGACGCGCGAGACCGGTCTCGCGCACTTCTACAGCCGCTCGCGCAAGGTGCTCTGGAAGAAGGGCGAGACGTCCGGAAACGTCCAGCACGTCGTCGGGATCTCCCTCGATTGCGACGACGACACCGTGCTCTACGACGTGCGCCCGTCGGGTCCGGCCTGCCACACGGGCGCGGATTCGTGCTTCTCGCGCGTGGAGACGCTTGGAGCTCCCGGCGAGGATGCGGGGCCCGCAGACGCGCTCGACCTCACGGCTCTCTTCGCGGTCGTCAGGGCACGGAAGGAGTCGCCGGTTCCCGGGTCGTACACGAACAAGCTCCTCGAGGCCGGCGTGTCGCGCATCGCTCAGAAAGTGGGGGAGGAGGCCGTCGAGACGGCGCTCGCGTCGGTGACCGGCGACGCGGGAGCGCTCGCCGGCGAGGCGGCCGACCTTCTCTACCATCTCGCGGTGCTCCTGACGGCGCGCGGCGTCGCGCCGGGCGACGTCGCCGTGAAGCTCGCCGAGCGCCGGGGCGCCCTGCGACGAGAGAAGCCGTGAAAGCGCCTGATCACCTCGTCGTCGTCGAGCAGCCGGCCGATCTCACGACACCCGTGGCGCTGATGCGCGGCCTTCTAGCGGGGGGCGGGCCGTGCTTCCTGCTCGAATCGGTGGAGGGCGGAGATCGCGTGGCGCGGTGGTCGTTTCTCGGCGCCTCGCCGTCGGGCGAGATTTCCGGTTGGGAGACGGACCCGTTCGCCGCCCTCCGGGCGCTCCCTCGCGACGAGACGGTGACGGACGGCGACGACCTGCCGCCCTTCACGGGCGGGGCCGTCGGCTATGTGGGCTACGACGCCGTGCGGCGGCTCGAGAGGCTGCCCGACGCGAACCCCGACCCGATCGGACTGCCGGACGCGTGGTTCGGGATCTTCGACGCGGTCATCGCCTTTGATCACGTGCGGCACCGCCTTCTCTTCGTCACGCACGCCTCGAATGGCGACCAAGCCGCCGCGCGCGCCCGTCTGAGAGCGCTCGAGGAGCGGGCGCTCACCCGGAGCGGTGAGACGCGACCCGAGGCGCTCCTTCCTCTTACCTTTGAAGAATCTCTTCCCCGGTCTTCCTTCCTCGCTGCGGTCGAGCGCGCGAAGGAGCACATCCGCGCGGGCGACGTCTTCCAGGTCGTCCTGTCGCGTCGGTGGTCCGCGCCGTTTTCGGGCGATTCCTTCGCCGTATATCGCGCCCTGCGCTCCCTCAGCCCGTCGCCGTATCAGTACTACCTGCGCACGCCTCACGGCACGATTTTCGGCGCGTCACCCGAGCGCCTCGTCCACGTCGCCGCCGGGCCCGTGGAGACGACGGCCGAGACGATCCCGCTCGCCGGGACGCGGCCGCGGGGCGCGACGCGCGAAGAAGACCTCGCCTTCGAAAGGGAGCTGCTCGCGGACCCGAAGGAGCGCGCCGAGCACGTCATGCTCGTGGACCTCGGGCGGAATGACCTGGGCCGGGTCGCGAAGGCGGGCAGCATTCGGGTGAAGGACTTCTTCCATGTCGAGCGCTACTCGCACGTCATGCACATCGCCTCGCGCGTGACGGGGGCTCTCGCGCCCGGCAAGGGCGCCGTAGACGCGCTCACGGCGACGTTTCCCGCGGGCACGCTGACCGGGGCACCGAAAATACGCGCGATGGAGATCATCGAGGATCTCGAGCCGGTGAGGCGCGGCGCCTACGGTGGCGCCGTGGGCTATCTCGATTTCGCGGGCAACCTCGACGTCGCGATCGCGATTCGCACGGCGGTCGTGGCGAACGGCACGATGCACGTGCAGGCCGGCGCCGGCATCGTCGCGGACTCGGACCCTGAGGCCGAGGCCACCGAGTGCGAGAACAAGGCGCGCGCCCTGATGCGCGCCGTGGAGGAAGCGGGGACGTACCGATGATCCTCGTGATCGACAACTACGACTCGTTCACGTACAACCTCGTCCAGATCCTCTCGACGCTCGACGAGGACGTGCGCGTCGTTCGAAATGACGCGCTGTCCGTCGATGCCGTTTTTGCCGCGAAACCCGACCGTCTCGTCGTGTCCCCGGGGCCGGGCCGGCCCGAGGACGCGGGGATCTCGTGCGAGCTGGTCCGTCGGAACGAGACCATCCCGCTTCTCGGCGTCTGTCTCGGCCATCAGGCTCTCGGCGCCGTCTTCGGCGGCACGATCTCCCGGGCGCCCGTGCTCATGCACGGCAAGACCTCGGAGATCGCGCACGATGGGAGAGGGCTCTTCGATGGTCTCGAGAACCCGTTCACCGCCACGCGTTACCACTCGCTCGTGGTCGAGAAGGATTCGGTTCCCGGCGTGCTGCGTATCACGGCGACCAGCTCGGACGGGCTCGTGATGGGGCTCGCGCACCGGACGCTCCCGCTCGTGGGGGTCCAGTTCCATCCCGAGTCGATCCTCACGCCGCAAGGGGAGCGCCTCTTGAAGAATTTCGTCGCCGGGCGGCTCGCATGACGACGGCCGCCCATCGCGCGCTCCGTGCCGTGGCGCGCGGGACGCGTCTGACGCGCGAGGACGTACGGGGCGCCGTATCGGCCCTTCTCGACGAGGTGATTCCGGCGGCGATCGCGGGGGGGCTTCTCTCCGCGCTGGCCGCCATGGGCGAGACGGTCGAGACCGTGGCCGGCACCGTGGATGCTCTTCGGGCGCGCGCCACGCGGCCTCCGGTGGACCGCGCGCTGGCCGCCCGCGCGATCGATGTGTGCGGAACCGGAGGCGACGGGCTCGGCACGTTCAACGTTTCGACCGCGGCCGCTTTCGTCGCCGCGGGCGCAGGGGCGCCGGTCGCGAAGCACGGCAACCGCGCGGTCTCGTCTGCGTGCGGTTCGGCCGACGTTCTCGCGGCGCTCGGGGTCGACATCGAAATGTCTCCCGCCCTCGCCGCCGAGGCGCTTGCCCGCGCGAACGTCACGTTCTTCTTCGCGCCGCTCTATCACCCGGTGATGAGAAAAGTCGGCCCGCTGCGGCGCGAGCTCGGCCTGCGCACGGTCTTCAATCTCGCAGGGCCGCTTTCGAATCCCGCCGGCGTCACGCGGCAGATCGTCGGCGTCGATCACCCCGAGCGCGTCCCGGTGATCGCGGGTGCCCTCGCGGCGCTCGGCGCCGAGCACGCGCTCGTGTTTTCGCACGAGACGGGAGGCGACGAGCTCCTGCCCTTCGGGCGCACGTTCGCGGCCGAGGTGCGCGGAGGGGACGTCGAGCTCCTCCAGCTCGGCGCCGTCGACTTCGGCCTCGACGAAGGAAGTCCCGGCGCGCTCCAGGGCGGAGATGCCGAAACGAACGCCGAGATCCTGCGCGCGCTCTTCGGGGGATTCCGGCGCGACGCACGCGACGTGGTTCTCATGAACGCCTCCGCCGCGCTCGTCGTCGCGGGCGTTGCGACGGACTTCCGAGAGGGCGTGGCGCGGGCCGAGGCCGCGCTCGAGGAGGGGAAGGCGGCGACGGCTCTCGATGCGCTCATCCGGATCTCCAACGGGGGTTCCTCGTGAAGAACGAAGAATCGGATTTCTTCGAATGGGTAAGAGGGGATGAGAGGGAATGAGCGGATTAATTCTCGGCGAGATCCTCGCTGCAAAGCGACGCCGGATCGCGGCGGGCGAGTTCACGGCCAAGACGGGCGCGCGTACACGCGCGGAAGTGGCCGCCGGTGCAGCGGGTCGGCCCGATGCGCCGCCCGATGGAGCCCGCTTCGCCTTTGCTCTGTCCTTCTCTTCGAATTCCCTTTCTAAGCAAAATCCTCCTTTCCCTCTTCTTCTTGCCGAGATAAAGCACCGTTCGCCGAGCGCGGGCCTGATCCTGCCCGACGCGCCTTCGCGCATCGAATCGGTCGCGCGCGCCTATCGGCGCGGCGGGGCGTCGGCGCTGTCCGTCGTCGTCGAGCGGGACTTCTTCGGCGGCGATCCCTCCTGGCTGCCGCGTGCGAAAGCGGCGTCGGGCCTGCCGGCCCTGATGAAGGACTTCGTAGTGGACGAGGCCCAGCTGGATTTCGCTGCCGCTCTGGGCGCCGATGCCGTGCTCCTCATCGTGGCGGCTCTCGACGACGCGGCCCTCGTGCGGTTGCATGCGGCCGCACGGTCCCGCTCTCTCGCGGTTCTCGTGGAAGCGCATGACGAGGTCGAGGTCAAGCGGGCGCTCGACGCGGGCGCCGAGATCGTCGGCGTGAATTCGCGCGACCTGAAAACGTTCGAGGTCGACCTGCCGGGCATGGCCCGCCTCGGCGCGCTTCTGCCGGTGTCCGTCACGCGCGTAGCCGAGAGCGGCATCAGGTCGCGGGGCGACGTCGAAGCGCTCGCCGCTGCGGGCTACGGCGCGTTCCTGCTGGGAGAGGCTCTTCTAAAGGCGCCCGACCCGGCTGCGATCCTGCGCACGCTGCGCGGCGAGAACCCCACGGAGGTCAAGATCTGTGGGATCACGCGCGAGGAAGACGTCGAGACCTGTCTGGAAGAGGGCGTCGACTGGATCGGCCTCGTCTTTGCGGCGCGGTCTCCGCGGCGGCTGACGCCGGAGGAGGGGAAATTTCTGCGAATGAAAGCGAAGGGGGAGGCCGCCGCGTGGCGAAACGGCGGCGGCGCGGAGCGGGCCGCAGCGGGCAGCATGAAAGGTGTCGTGGCGGTCTTCGCCGAGGACGCGTCGGAGGAAGACGTCGAACGCGTCGCCACTTTTGTCCGCCCGGACGTGATTCAGATGCCGAATCCCCCTCCTCCCCTTCAGAAGAAATTCTCTTCGGTCCTTTCTTTCTGGAACACCATCCGCGTCGGCCGTGACGACCTAGCCGGTGCGCGTGCCGGCGACGCCCTTCACTTCGACACGTCCGTTGCCGGAGCGAGCGGCGGCACGGGCAGGACGTTCGACTGGAGCCTGCTGGACGGGATCGATCGCTCCCGTCCCGTGGTGCTCGCGGGCGGGCTGAAACCCGAGAACGTCGCTTTCGCCGTGAGAAAGGTGAGGCCGGACATCGTGGACGCCTCTTCGGGAGTGGAAGTTGCGCCGGGAATCAAGGACCCGGCGAAAATCGCGGCGTTCGTGAGGGAGGTGCGACGTGCCTGAGGCAACCGGAACCCGTTTCCGTCCGCCGGAGGCCGACGCGCAGGGCCGCTTCGGCGCGTTCGGCGGGCGGTTCGTGCCGGAGACGCTCATGGCGCCGCTCGAGGAGCTTTCACGCGCGTACAAGGACGCGCGGCGCGATCCCGCGTTCCGGCGCGAGCTGGACGACCTCCTGAAGAACTACGCCGGCCGCCCGACGCCGCTCACGTACGCGAAGCGCCTCTCGGAGAGCCTCGGCGGCGCGCGGATCTTTCTCAAACGCGAGGATCTCCTCCACACGGGCGCTCACAAGATCAACAACGCCCTGGGCCAGGCCCTCCTCACGGTGCGGATGGGCAAGACGCGCGTCATCGCGGAAACCGGCGCCGGCCAGCACGGCGTCGCGGCGGCCACCGCGTGCGCGCTCCTCGGGCTCTCGTGTGTCGTCTACATGGGGGCGGTCGACGTGGAGCGTCAGGCGCTGAACGTGTACCGGATGAAGCTTCTCGGCGCGACGGTCGTGCCCGTGATGGGCGGCACGCGCACGCTGAAGGACGCGATCAACGAGGCGATGCGCGACTGGGTCGCCTCGACGGCGATGACGCACTACATTCTTGGATCGGTCCTCGGGCCGCATCCGTTCCCGACGATGGTCCGCGACTTTCAGTCGGTCATCGGGCGCGAGGCCCTCGTTCAGAGCCGCAGGACTCTCGGAAGGCTGCCGGACGTCCTCGTCGCATGCGTGGGCGGCGGCTCGAACGCGATCGGCCTCTTCCGGGAGTTCCTTCCGTTCCGGGAGGTCGAGATGGTGGGGGTCGAAGCCGGAGGGCGGAGCCTGGCGCCCGGCGAGCACGCCGCGCGCTTCGGCCAGGGCTCGATCGGCGTCCTCCACGGCACGCGCACGCTCATCCTGCAGGACGCGGACGGGCAGGTGCTCCCGACGCATTCCATTTCCGCCGGCCTCGACTATCCGGCGGTCGGACCCGAGCACGCGCGCCTCGCCGAGCTCGGGCGGACGCGGTACGTCTCCGTCAGTGACGAGGCGGCCCTCGCGGCCTTCCATCGCCTCGCCGAGGCCGAAGGCATCATCCCGGCCCTCGAGACGGCGCACGCCGTCGCCTGGGCGATCGCAGAGGCGCCTCGCCGGCCGAAGAGCGCGGCGCTCGTCGTGAATCTCTCCGGCCGCGGTGACAAGGACGTCGTCTCGGTGGCACGGCGCGAGGGCGTCACGCTGTGAGACGCATCGGGCGGGCCTTCGCGGTGGCGAAGGTCTGGGGGCGCGCGGCGCTCGTCGTCTTCGTGGAGGCCGGCGACCCGGACCTCGCGACGACCCGGCGTCTCCTGCCGGCGCTGGCCGAATCCGGGGCCGACGTGCTCGAGCTGGGAATTCCCTTCAGCGACCCTCTCGCCGACGGGCCCGTCATCCAGCGCGCGAGCGAGCGCGCGCTCGCGTCGGGGACGACGCTTGCGGCGGCCCTCGCTCTGCTCTCGGAGCTGCGCGCCACGCGCCTCGCCGCGCCGGTCGTGGTTTTCAGCTACGCGAACCCGATCCTCGCGATGGGCGAGGCCGAGTTCGCACAGCGCGCGGCCGAGGCAGGCGCGGACGGTGTGCTCGTCACCGACCTACCGCCGGAGGAAGGCCGCGGATTCGCGTCGATCCTGAAGAGCGCGAAGCTCGATCCCGTGTACCTCGTCGCGCCTACGTCGCCCGACGAGCGCATCCGCCGGGCGGGCTCTTTGTCACGCGGATTCCTCTATGTCGTGTCGCGCGCGGGCATCACGGGGACCCGCGCGGAGCTTCCGGAAGGGCTCTCGGCGCTCGTCGGCCGCGTCCGGGAGAACGTGCCGCGCCTCCCGGTCGCCGTCGGCTTCGGAGTCTCGACGTCGACGCAGGTGCGCGCGGTGGCGGCCATGGCGGATGGAGTCGTGGTGGGAAGCGCGGTCGTGACCGCGATGGAAGAGGCCGTCAAGGATGGCCGGGATCCCGTAGAAGCAGGCGCCGACCTCGTACGCGCGCTCGCGGCCGCGACGACGAAGGGCTGACGTGTCCGTGGGCGAAACGGGCCTGCCCGCCCGGATCTCGAAGGCGAACCGCTCGACGCTGGTCGCGCTCGTCGCCGACAACCTCACCCGCCTCACCGAGCGCGATGCGTTGCAGGCCATGAGGCATCCGCACGCCTCGGAGGCGATGATCGAGGAGATCCTCTCCTCGAAGACGCTCCTCGCGTTCCGGGGCGTGCGGCGCCTCGTCGCCGCGCATCCGCTGACGCCGCGGCACGCGGCGCTTCGATGCCTCGAGGACCTCCTTTGGCGCGATCTTCTCGACATCGGCCGCGAGATACGCACGCTGCCGCCCGTGCGCATCGCAGCAAACCGGAAGCTCGAGAATGCGCTCCGGTTTCTCGCGGTGGGCGAGAGGGTGGCCGTGGCGCGGTTCGCCGCTTCCGCGCTGTTTCCGTCGCTTCTCGACGATCCGGACCTGCGCGTCCTCGAGGCGGTGCTCGCGAATTCGCGGCTCACGTCCGAGGACCTGCAGCGCTGGCTTGCGACCGGGCATCCCCGGCCCGAAGCGCTCGCGTTCGTCGCACGCGAGGCGCGCTGGATGAGCCGGCCCGCGGTCCGAATCGCCCTCCTGACGCATCGCTTGACGCCCCGTGCTGCGGCGCTTGCACTTTTGACGTCGGCATCGCGGGGCGAATGGCGAAGGCTCGCGGAGGACCCCTCGTGCGACGCTCTTCTGGCCGCCTGTGCGCGCGAGCTGCTCGAAAACGGCCCGAATTCCGTTGACAGGAGTCCTAAGTCACCATAAGCTAAGGCGTTACGGGGAACCGGGTGACTGCCGAGACCGCTCAGGAGTTCGGCGAAGAACTTCGCCGGGAACGCGAGTTACGCGACGTGAGCCGGGAACAGCTCGCGTCGGCGACGAAGGTCTCGATGCGGCATATCGCCGCGCTCGAATCCGGCCGCTACGACCAGCTCCCCGCTGGCGTTTTCTCGAAGGGCTTCGTCCGCGTGATCGCTCTGCATCTCGGCCTCGACGCCGAGCGCTCGGTAACGGCGTTCCGGCACGTTCACGCGGGCTGGGAGGCGGAGTGTGCGCGGCGGGAGCACCAGGCGGCGACGAGCACGGCCGGACTTCGCCTTTCGCAGCCGCGGCGTTCGGTATCGTCCTCGACGACACTGCGGGGCATCGCCATCGCGCTCGCGCTCGCGGCCGTGACCGGCGCCGCGGCCTTCGTGCGCTCCCGCGGGCCTGATCGCCGCGGGCCAGAGGCCTCGGCGGCCCCGTTGGCACGCGCGGAAAGCGGTCCAGCGTCCCTCGCGCTTCCCCCCGCGGTTGCGGCGGCTACGGTCGCCCTGCCAGCGGGCGCTGCGCTGCCCGGCGCCGTTTCCTCCGCGGCCTCGCGGGGGCGGACGCTCACCCTGAGCTTCCGTGACGACTGCTGGGCCGAAGTCCTCGTGGACGGAAGGCTCGTGGTGCGCGGGCTCTTCCCGAAGGGCTCGCGCCGCGAGTTCGCGAACGGCGGCACGTTCACGCTCACGCTCGGAAACGCGGGTGCCGTCGACGTGATCGTGGACGGGCGGCCGCTCGGCACCCTGGGCGGGGAGCACGAGATCGTGAAGAACTACGTCATCGACGCGGCCCGAAACGGCTGAGCCGGGAAGGTCCGCTGGCGCTCGGTTAAGCTGGCCCCGTGACCGACGTCGCGCCGGAAGGCGATCTTCTCACCCAGATCGAGCGAGGCGAGGCCTCGCGCCAGATCCTCGATTTCGCCGCGCGGGGAATGGTTCCCCTGCCGCCCGAGGAGCTCGTCCGGGCCATCGCGAGCATCCTGGCGTTCGGGGACGAGATTCTTGCGCCGGTTGCCGAGGAGTCCTTCAAGGCGTTCGACGCGGGTTCCCTGAAGTCTGCCGTGCTGAGCGCGGGGGTGAGGCCCGAGCAGCTCGCGGTCGTGGCGCGGAGGACGCAGGACGCGTCCGTGCTCGAGCCCCTCATCCGGCACCGGGCAGTCCCGGACGAGACGCTCGCATGGCTCGCCGAGCGCGTGGAAGCTCCTCTCCAGGACATCCTCGTCACGAACCAGACGCGGCTCATCGCGGCCCCGGTCATCGTCGAACGTCTCTTCGAGAACCCGAAGCTCTCGCCCGATATCCGGCGCCGCGCCGACGAATTCCTCGAGGAGTTCTTCCTCAAGAAGGAGCGCGAGAGGGACGAAGGCGGGGATCTGGAAGAGGCAACCGAGGAGGCGCCGGCCGTCGTGGACCCGGCGGTGCCCGTGGACGAGGCGGGGCTCAGCGAGGACCAAAAGAAGAGCCTCTTCGCGCGGGTCTCGACGATGTCGGTGGTCGACAGGATCCGCCTTGCTTACCGCGGCAACAGGGAGGAGCGGATGTTCCTCGTGCAGGACCGCAACCGGCTCGTCTCGTCCGCGGTCCTGAAATCGCCCAAGACCCGGGACGCGGATGCCGAGGCGATCGCGAACATGAAGAGCGTCTCGGAGGACGTGCTCCGGGGGATCACGTTCCGGCGGGACTGGATGCGCCACTACGGAATCATGCGGGCCATCGTGAGGAACCCGCGCTCGCCCCTCGACGTCACCCTTTCGCTCGTCATGCGCCTCAACGCCAAGGATCAGAAGTTCCTCGCCAGCGACCGGAACGTGCCCGACGCCGTCCGGTCCACCGCGCGGCGCGAGGTTGCCCGCAAGGAGGCGTGAGCCCGCTCACGCTCGGTTGGAATTTTGGCGCCCCGGTGTGAGAATCTGACCCATGCCGACAACCCGGGCCGTGCGGGCAGGGCGCCCTGCGAGGTTCTGTTGACGAATTATTACGACGTGCTCGGGGTCCCTCGCGACGCTTCCGAGTCGGAAGTCCGCGAGAAGTTCCGCCTTCTCGCCCGCGAGTACCATCCCGACCGGTTTCAAGACGTCGCCGAGAAGAAGCTGGCCGAAGAGCGCTTCCAGGTCCTGACCGAGGCGATGAACGTGCTCACGAGCCCCACGCGGCGCAAGGCCCACGACCTCGAGCTCGAGAAGAACCGGCCGATCTCTCAGGACCTAGCGGCACAGGCGCGCGTCTATCTCGCGAAGGGCGTCAAGGCCTACCGGGAGGGAAATTTTCCCGAGGCCATCACCCAGTTCGACCTGTCCGTGAAGCACTACGACCGGGACGCCAAGGCGCAGCACTATCTCGCGCTCGCCTGCATGAAGGTGATCGGCCAGGTGCGCAGAGGCGTGGAGGCCATCGAGGCCGCGATCCAGCTCGATGGCAACAACGCGATCTTCCACCGCGACGCCGGAAAGCTGTACATGCAGGCCGGCCTAAACTCGAAAGCCGAGCGCCACCTCGAGCAGGCGCTCGCATGGATTCCGGAGGACGCCGAGACCCTGAGGCTGCTTCAGGAAGTGCGCCCGAAGAAGGGGCAGAGCGGGGAACGCAAGACCCCGAGCGGCGTCTTCGGGCGGAAGGGATAATCGCGGCGTGAGCGTCTCCGCATTCGGACTCACCGACGTCGGCCGGAAGAGACGTCACAACGAGGACGCCTACCTCCTCGACGCCGAGCGCGGCCTTTTCGTGGTCGCCGACGGCATGGGCGGCCACGCCGCGGGCGAGGTCGCCTCGCGGATCACAGTCGAGTCGATTCAGGAGTACATCGCCGCCACCGAGGAGGAGCACGAAAGCTCGTGGCCCTTCGGGTTCAACAGCCGGGTCTCGCTCGAGGGAAACCGTCTCACGACGGCGATCGAGAAGGCGAACGAGAAAGTCATGCGGGCCGTGCAGAACAGGCCCGAGCTGAAGGGCATGGGCACGACCGTCGTGGCGGCTCTCTTCGACGTCGACCGAGCGACGCTCGTGCACGTGGGCGACAGCCGCGCCTACCTCTTTCGCGATGGAGAGCTTCGGCGGCTCACGGACGACCACTCGTGGGTTCAGGAGCAGGTCAACGCCGGCATCCTCAGCGAGGACGAAGCCAAGAGCCACCCGCTCAAGAACGTCGTGACGCGCGCGCTCGGCGGCGCCGCACACGTTTCCGTCGACCTCATCGAGGTTCCAGTGCGTTCGGGCGACCGCTTCCTCCTGTGCTCCGACGGCCTGACGGGCATGGTCCCGGACGAGGATCTTTTCGCCCGGTTCAAGTCCGAAGACGGTCTCGAAAAGACGGTGCGTCAGCTGATCGACGTGGCGAACGATCGCGGCGGGGTGGACAACATAACCGCGATCCTCGTCGAGGTCGCAGACGCGGCGGGCAAGGACGGAGGCCACGCCGGCAGCGAGGCGGTCCGGCGGCCGGTCGTGACGTCGGGCGAGAGCACGGCAGTCAACGTCGAGGCTCCGGGGGCCCCCTCGCCTGATTCCGACTCCGAACCCCAGAGCTAGCCCGCGGACCGCTGCGCGGTCTCCGGGGATAGGCGGGCTAGCAGCTTTGAACGATGGGGGAAACACGGTCGTGTTTCCCCCCTGCCCCCTTCACCGCTCGAGAAACGCCGGTTCGCTGGCGAGGATTACTAGGAAAGGCTCCTAGCCGCCGGCGTCGCCGGCCGTCACGGGCAGCTCGCCCGTCCTCACGCGCGCGAAGAACTCCTCGGTCGCCCGGCCGATCTCGATGCACGCGAGCTCGCCGGGGTCGTCGAGGTACCAGTCGGCGGGCAGGTACCGGCTGTATGGAGCCTGCAGGAAGCGCCTGCAGGCGAGGACGACGACGCCCGTGTCCGTGCCCGAACGAATGAGGCGCCCCGCGCTCTGCACGACGCGTGTCATGCCGGGGATGACGTACGCGTATTCGAAGCCGCGCTCGAAGCGCTCCTCGAAGTAGCGGCGCATGCGCTCCTGCTCGAAGCGGACCATGGGCAGCGCGGGCGAGACGACGACGACGGCCTGGAGCATCTCGCCCGGATAGTCCACTCCTTCGGCGAACGCGCCTCCGGAGACGGCGAAGAGGACGACTGGCGCGCCGCCGTCCTTCATCGCCGAGAGGACGGAGTTCCGCTCCAGCTCGGTCGAGCGGTCGGAGGGGCGCAGGACGCGGCGCCCGGTCAGCGCGGGCAGGTGGGCACGCACCTCGTCGAGAAAGCGGTACGACGGAAACAGTGCCAGCATGTTGCCCGGGCACGCGCGCGCCACGTCCGCGACGAGGGCCGCAAGGCGCGGGGCGGCGCGCCCGCGAGCCGCGTACGTCGTGTCCACGTCCGGCGCGACGAACACGGAGCGGTTCTCCCGCGGAAAGGGCGAGGGAAGGCGGAGCACCGACGTGCGGTCGGGGTCGAGTCCGAGGAGATCGCGGTAGAACTCGGGCGGGGAAAGCGTGGCGGACATCGAGACCGTGGCCGCCGCCGCGTTCAGGGTCTCGCCGAGAAGCTTCGACGGGTCTTTGCAGAGGATCGCGAGCCGCGCGCCGCCCCTGCCGCGCGCCGCGAGGACGTCGAAGGCTCCCTCGGACATGGCACGGCCTGGCGGGGGCACAAGTTTCGACACGTCGTGAAAACGCGCAAACGAGAAGTAAAGGTCGAGGACGGGATCGTCGGGCACGCGTTCGCCCCCGGCGCGCAGGTCCGCGAGGTGGCGCACGAGAAGCGATTCGAAGTCGAGGCGCAGGTCGTCGAGGCGCGCCTCGTCCAGGGCCACGAGGTCGACGGGCTCGGGCTCGTCCTCGGGAAGGCCGGCGGCCGCGTCCGCGACGAGCTTGCGCAGGCGCCGCGCGGCCTCGCCTGCGTCCCAGGCGGTCTTTGCGTTCGAGACGCCGATGCGCTGTTCGAGCGACGCCAGGGAAGCGTCGGAGAGCTCGGGCGAGTAGTACCCGCGTCCGCGGTCCACGAGGTTGTGCGCCTCGTCGACGAGGAGGATCGAGTTGGAGAGCGCGGAGGGGTCGCGCGCCGCCGCGAGCGCGACCACCGGATCGAAGACGTAGTTGTAGTCGCCGAGGACGACGTCGGCCTGTTCGGCGAGCTCGAGGGAAACCTCGAATGGGCAGACGGTCTCGTTGCGGGCCGCCTCGAAGACCGTGTCCGGGTCGAGATGGCGGTGGCTCTCGAGGAGCCGGTCGAGGAGACCCGAGGCCTCCATCTTGGCGCCGTAGTCCTTCGCGTACGGGCAGTGGTTCTCGTGGCACAGCACGACGTCGTTCGCGCACATGCGCTCTTTCGCGCGGAGCCTCACGGACCGAAAAGACTCGCCGTCGATGGCGGCCAGGGTCTTTTCGTAGATCTCCTGCTGCGTCGTCTTCGCCGTGAGGACGAAAAGCCGGCGGTGCGACTCGAGCGCGCCGACGAGAAGGGGATGCAGGGCGGCGGCCGTCTTCCCGATGCCGGTCGGGGCCTCGACGAGGAGATGCTCGCCTTGTGCGGCGGCGCGCGCGACGGCGGAAGCCATCTCGCGCTGGCCGCGCCGGAAGCGCGCGTGCGGGAAGACGAGCGTCGCGGCCTCGGCGGCTTTCGCTTCGGCGAGGGCCCGCTCCTCGAGGAACGCCTGAAGGAGCATCCGCGTGCGGCGCACGAGGTCCTCGAGGGTCTTCTCGGGCTCGTGCGGCACGTCGAGAAGCTTCGTCGCGCCCGTCTCGATGTCCGCGAGGACGAGGCGCCCGTGAACGGGCCGCCCTTCGGCAACGGCCACTGCTTGCATGTACCAGCGGAGCTGGAGCTGGAAGCGCTCGAGGCGTGGGGATCCCGGGAGCTTCGCGAGGTCCTCGGCGAAATGCAGGGACTTGACCTCATCCACGACGACGCGGCTACCCTCTTCGAAGCGGCCGTCGAGGCGCCCTTCGAGCACCGCGGTGAAGTCATCCACGGCGTAGGCGAGCCGAATCGACTTCTCGACGGCGTAGCCGGGCACGTTCGCGAGGTTCTCGCCGAGCACGCGCCGGTGCACCGCCTGGCCGATCCAGAGCCGCTCGAAGCCTTCGCCCCGGTCGAATCCGGCCCGGCGCGAGACGCCGCCGAGGAGCGTTCCGGGGGAGAGCGTGATCGTCTTCGCCGCGAGGTCGACCGTGAGCGCCACGGCCGATTGTAGGGCTGCTCGCTCTATCCATGAAGGCGTTGTTCAGGTAAAATGCATACGATGTCACGAGCTCTTCGGCTTTTCGGCGGCGCGGCCGTCGCCGTTCTTCTCGCATGGGCTTCCGGCGCGCAGGCGGCAAAAAAGCCCGCGGTGCCGGCAACACTCGAGCAGCGCCTGAACGCGCTACTCCGGAGGGGCCCCGTCCGGCGTTCCGAGATGGGCGTCGTCGTCAGGAGGCTTGGCGACTCGGCGTCCCTCGTCTCGCTCAACGCCGAGAGGCCGTTCATCCTCGCGTCCACGACGAAGCTCTTCACGACCGCCGCCGCGCTCGACCGACTCGGCCCCGACTACAAGTTCCGGACGCGCCTGTACCGCGATGCCGAGGTCGGCGAGGACGGCGTCCTCCCGGGCCACCTCGTGGTGAAGGGTGGGGGCGATCCGGGGCTCTCCGGCCGTTGGTACGAGGACGACCCGCTCGCGGTTTTTCGGCCCTGGGCGGCGTCGCTCACGAACAAGGGAATCCGCTCCGTTCGAGATGGCCTTCTCCTGGACGTGTCGTTCTTCGATGACGTTAAGTCGCATCCCGACTGGCCGAGCGAGCAGGAGCAGCGGTGGTATCAGGCGCCCGTGTCGGCCCTGTCGTACAACGACAACGTCGTCTTCGTGCGGGCCTCGGGAGGCCTTCGGCCCGGCAGCCCGGCGCTGCTGGGCTTCGACCCGCTCGGGCCGCCGCTTCTGAACCTCATCTCGAAAGTCGTCACCGCCGCGCGCCGCACGTGGGTTGGCGTCAGCCGCGAAGCCGGCAGCCACAACGTCGTGGCCGCGGGGCGTGTCGGGAGGAATCGCACGTGGGTCGGCGACGTGACGGTGCCCGACCCGCCGCTCTATTTCGCGGCCGCGTTCTCGCAGGTCCTCCGCGAAAGTGGCATCTCGATCGACGCCCCGCCGACCGTGCGCACCGAGCCTTCTGGTGTGCCTCCGCCCTTCTCGGGCCGCGTCCTCCTCCACACGCACGAGACGCCCCTCGTGCCCGCCATCGCCGTCTGCAACAAACGCTCGCAGTCGCTTTTCGCCGAGCAGATCCTGAAGACGCTCGGCGCCGAGAAGCGCGGCCGGGGCACGTGGGAGAACGGGAGGGCAGAGGTTGCCGCGTTCCTCGGCTCGCTCGGGCTCGACGCCTCGCGCTATCAGCTCGCCGATGGATCGGGGCGCGCGCACTCGAACCGCGCCTCTGCAGGGGCGTACGTCGACTTCCTGACGGCGCTCGCGACGCGTTGGGAGCGTTTCGAAACCTGGAAGACCACGCTCGCCATCGCCGGCGAGCCGGACGGAACGCTTCGCCACCGGCTCCTGGGCCCGGCGACGGCCGGGAAGGTGTGGGCGAAGACGGGCTACGTCGACGGCGTCGTGACCCTGTGCGGGTACGTGCAGGCGCAGAGCGGGCAGACGTACGCCTTCAGCATCCTGCTGAACGGGGGATGCGGCGACGCGCGCGGGCACGCGTATCAGGACCGTCTCCTGAACGAGCTGGCTATCTTTGGATAGCACGCGCCGTACAAGCGCGTGACGTTCGGTTAGCACGCGCCGTGGACTACCGCCTGCTCCTGAAGAACGTCGAGAAGACTCTCGAAGCCATCGAAGGCGGCGAGGACGTGCTCGCGACGATCGTGCGCGTGGGCGAGGCGATCGTCCGGAACTTCCGGAATGAACTGGGCATCCTCGGCGGACGCCTTTACATGCGGCGCGAGAACCAGTACGTCCTCGAGCGGGGTTTCGGCCGTTCGCGTCGAGTCCCCTCGGGCATCACGGTTTCGGCCGACTACGGGCCCATCCGCCGGGCGGAGGAGGACGGGCTGGCGCTTGCCGACCTCGACGACCCGTCCGTGGATCGCGAGCTCGAGAAGCGCCTCGGCGTATCGCGCTTTGCGGCGGTCTCCTTCGGCGAGGAGCGCTATCTCCTCTCTTTCGACGTCCATCCGAGAGCGCGTGAGGAGGATCTCCTCCTCGCGCTCGGGATCATCCGGACCGTCGTCGACTCGAAGGTGCGCACGGAGCGGCTCGAGGGTCTCATGCAGGACGCCCGGCGAATTCAGCAGTCGATCCTTCCGCGCGCGGTGCCGCAGGTGGGGGACTTCGAGCTTTACGGGCTTTCCCTTCCCGCCGAGGCCGTCGGCGGCGACTTCTACGATTTTCTCCCGCTCGGCGATCTGAGCTTCGGCGCGGCGATCGCGGACGCCTCGGGCCACGGCCTTCTCGCGGCGCTTCTCGTGCGCGACATCTACGTCGGCCTGCGCATGGGCATCGGAAGCGACTTCAAGATCGCCCGCACGATCGAGCGGCTGAACCGCATCCTGAACAAGAGCCGTCTCACGACGAAGTTCGTGTCGCTGTTCTACGGCGAGTTCGAGACGAACGGCGACGTCGTCTACGTGAACGCGGGCCATCCGTCGCCCCTGCATCTGCATGCCGCGAGCGGCACGTTCAGCGAGCTCGAGTCGACGGGGATGGTCCTCGGGCCCGCGCCCGATGCGGTTTACAGCCGCCGGGCGATTCACATGGAGCCCGGCGACCTGGTTCTCCTCTACACGGACGGCGTCCTCGAGGCGCACGATTCGAAGGGCCGTGAGTTCGGCGCCCTCCGCCTGAAGCGCCTTCTCGTGCAGGCGCGACGCGAGTCGGCGCGCGAAGTCGTCCAGCGCGTCGTCAACGCGGTGCGCTCGTGGTCGCACGGCGCCCCCGCCGAGGACGACATGACCGCGGTCGCGATCCGGCGGGCTGCGCAGCGCGCCGGCGACAATCCGCGCCGGTCGGGCGAGCATCCGCGCGTCAGGCCGGAGATGGTGCCCGACGGAACCAGGCAGCCGTCCGGCTGAGGCCGTCCGGCAGCGCCACCAGGGTGGTCAGGCCGAGAGCCGTCCGGCTCTTCGTCACGTCTAGAACGCTGCGCATCTGCTCGCCGCTCTTCGCCGGCCCGCGCCGCGCGGGACGCGGCGTCCCGCACGCGGCGGCGACGAGGTTGTAGAGCTGGTTCACCGACGTCTCGACGCCCGTGCCCACGTTGATCACGCCGGCGATCCTTCGCGCGGCGGCCCCGAGGTTCGCCCGCACGACGTCTCCGACGAACACGAAGTCGCGCGACTGGTCGCCGCCGCCGTTGATGAGGCACTCTCCGCCTTCCAGGAGCTTCTTCATCCAGATGCCGATGACGCCGGCCTCGCCACGGCCGTCCTGGCGCGGCCCGTAGACGTTCGCGAACCGCAGGGCGGTCACGACGAGAGAGGTTTCGTGCGCGAGGCTGAAGAGATACTTCTCGCCGGCCAGCTTCGCGACGCCATAGGGAGAGACCGGATTCGTGGGATGATTCTCGTCCGCCGCGAAGCCCTTCGGGTCGCCGTAGATCGCGCCCCCGCTGGATGCGAAGACGATCTGGGTGACACCGGCCGCGAGCGCCGCCTGCGCGATGCGGATCGTGCCGAGGACGTTGACCTCCGCGTCGAAGACGGGATCCTCGACGGACTTTCTGACGTCGATCTGCGCCGCGTAATGGAGGATCGTGTCCACGCTCGCGTCCTTGAGGAGGCCTTCGAGGTCGAAGCGCCGGATGTCGCCTTCGACGAATCGGGCCCCTTTCGGGAGGCGGGACCGTTGGCCCGTCGAGAGATCGTCGAGGACGACGACGTTCTTGCCGTCGGCGAGTAAGGCTTCCGCGAGATGGGAACCGATGAAACCGGCGCCGCCGGTCACGAGGACGGAACGCGTCTCGGGCATCATGCGGCCGAGGATAGCAATGGGCGAGCCGAAGTCTCTGCCGGAGAGCTTCTACCTGAGGAGAACCGCGGAGGTCGCGCGGGCGCTCCTCGGCTGCCGGCTCACGCGGCGGTTCCCGGACGGGACGTCGCGCTGCGTGGTCCTCGTCGAGACAGAGGCCTACCTCGGCGTCGAGGACCGTGCCGCGCACACCTGGAACGGCCGCCGGACGCCCCGCGTCGCGCCCATGTGGGGGCCGGGCGGCCACGCGTACGTCTACTTCGTCTACGGCATGCACCATTGCCTCAATGTCGTGACGCGGCGAGAGGGCGTGCCGGAAGCCGTACTGCTGAGAGCGGGTGTTTCAGAGGAGCTTTTCCCGCGTTCACCTTCTAAGAAAATCCCCGGTCTTCTCCTCGCGTCCGGTCCCGCGAAGCTCTGCGCGTACCTTCAAGTCACTGCGGCGTTGTCCGGAGTTTCTCTTTCCGGCCCGGAACTCCTGATTTCCCGCGGCCCGCGCGCCCGATTCGACGTGCTCGTCGGGCCGCGCGTCGGCGTGGAATACGCGGGAGAGGCCGCCGCGTGGCCGCTGCGCTTCGCCGTCGCCGGATGCCCGGCCGTGACGCGGCGCGGGCTTCTCATCAGGTCATGACCGGAGCTAGAGCGTCTTGAGGTCGGCGAGCGAGGAAGCCGTCACCAGGCAGTTTTTGCCGCTGCGTTTGGCCTGGTACAGGGCTTGGTCGGCGCGTTCGATGAGCGAGCGCTTCGTGCCGGCGTCCTCCGGGAAGCAGGAGAGCCCGAGCGAGATCGTCACGGCGAGCGGGTGATCGATCTGAGGGGTGACGAAGAGACGCCCGGCCACCAGGTTTCGCAGCCGGTCGGCTACGACCCAGGCCTTCGCGGGCGTCGTCTCCGGAAAGACGAGCGCGAACTCCTCGCCGCCGTAGCGCGCCACCGTGTCCATCTCCCGGACGCCCTTGGTCAGCTCTTCCACGATCCCGTGCAGCACGAAATCGCCCGCCGGATGCCCCCAGCGGTCATTGATCTTCTTGAAGTCGTCGATGTCGAGCATGACTAGCGCGAGCGGCTGCCCGCTGCGCTCGTGGCGGGCGAGCTCGCGGGAGAGCGTCTCCTGGAAGTACCGGTGGTTGAACGCTTCGGTGAGCGAGTCGCGCACCGACATCTGCCGCGTCGCCTCGTACGCGCGCGCCGATTGAATGGCCGTGACGGCCTGGTTCGCGAAAATCTCGAGGGCCTGGACGTCCTCGAGGCGCGGGACGAGCCCGCCCCTCGGCTGGTCGACCTGCAGGGCCCCGACGACCTGATCGCCAGCCGTGAGCGGGACGAAGAGCAGGTCGTTCGGGTGCCATGCGCCCGGCGCCGTGTTGCGTCGGCGGCGGTCGATCTTGCCGGAATCCTCAACGGGCTCCTTGCGGTCGAGATGGCTCACGAAGTAGGACTTCGAGATCCGGAAGTGCTCGCCGAACCAGCGCGCGATCTCCTCGCGCGGTACTTTTCGCGGCGGGGCGCTCGGCGACGTGTCGTCGAATCCGACCTGCGCGCGGCGCTCGAAGACATTCTCGGCGGGATCGAACAGGGAAAGCACGACCACGCGGTAGCCGAGGCTGTGGTGGACGGCCTGCACGATGCTCTGCACGAGGTGCTCGAGGGTCAGATGCGTCTTCAGCTCGTTGGAAACCTCGAGAATGCGCTGCAGCATCTGGGCGCGTTCCTGCAGCCGCTCGTTCACGGCCTGCATCTGCCGTCTGAGGTTGCGGTCCTGAAGGGCCAGCGCCACGTGGTCGGACACGACGGAGAGCTCCTGGAGCGTCTGTGGCGTGACGAGGGACGGGTCGTCGGATTCGGCGATGAGGATGCCCGCGATGAGCGCGGGAGTCTGGAGCGGCAGGAACACCTGATGCTGGAAGCGGGGATTCAGGACGAGGTCGCGGTCCGGGCCGCTCGCCACGCGGGGCGTGGGTGAGGCCGGCAGGAAGGGCGATTCGAGGTCCTTCTGGGTGGCGAGCCAGTCGAGAAAGGACCGCCGTTCGAGCGTCACGTCGCCGCCGAAGGAGACGAGCGCCTGCCCGTCCGGATCCTCCTCGTACGACACGGCCGCCAGGGCGCGGATCGGCAGCGCCTGGCGAAGGGTGTCGAACAGCCGCGCGAGAATCTCCTCTCCTGGAGCGACGCTCGACACGATCGAGGTGAGTTCGCGGAGCGTCGCGAGCTCGCGGTTCTTGCGCGACAGCTCGGCGCCGCCGGAGCGAGCCCGCGCGAGCTTTCGCGTGACGACGATGACGGCCACGAGAAGTCCCAAGGCGATTGCCGTGAACAGGACGGGCCGGAAGTCGAGAAGCGGCATCACTTGAAGGAAACGATGCCGTTCTTCGTGAGCTTGTGGAACACGCGCATCACCTCGGGCTCGGGGAATGGCGAGATGCGGGCGATCGAGCGGACGTCCCACATGCCGTTGATGCGCGACACGATGAACGCCTCGGTTGGCGTGAACGGGAAAGACATGAGCTCTTCCATCGGCTTCGTGAGAATGGGGACGGCCCCGGGGGGGAGCTTCGGAAGAGCCTCGGAGATGGACGAAGCGTTCGCGGGAGGCGGGCCGACCCTGGCCGCTGCACCGGAACCGGCGGAGGCCGCACCGGGCGGGGCGGCCGCCGTCGGCCGCGTAGCGGAGCCGGACGAAACGGCTTCGGCTGGTGGCGCCGGCGCCGAAACCGGAGCCCTTACCGGTGTCGGGGGCGGGGTGGCGGTCCTCACGCGGGGCGAGGTCGTGTCCGAGCTGTCGCCGGACGCTCGCCGTGCGGCTGTTTCGCCAGACTCGGGCCGGCGTTTGAGGAACTGGTTGAACGTGGTCGGCACGGGCGTCCGCGGAGCGGGCGGAGCGAGCATGAACTCGTCGATTCTCGGCGCCGGCGGGACCTCCTCGGGAATCGTATGCAGATCGCCGGACATCAGCGGATCGAACGACGACGACTCTTCCTCCACGGGCTCGGTCTCCTCGAACACGGGCTCCGCGGCCGTCTCCTCCCTTTCGCCCACGAGCCTCACGTGGCCCGTGAGCATCAGGTCGTACATCAGCTTGGCGACGTGGAATTCGGGGTTGTGGGTCTCGAGGGCGATCTGGTCGATCGCGCGGTGGCCGTTCACCGCGCCGAGGATCATCCTGTCGCGCTCGTCGAGATCTGCCTCGACGGGCAGGACCACCGAGGGTATGGCGCGCATCGTGGGGACGCGCGTCTTGATGCGCTGCCATTCGTCGTAGCGGCGCAGGCCCTCCATGACGATGCCCGTGACGTCCGACGAGATCGGGACCATCGGAAGGCTCGGAATCTCCCCGTCGATGAACGCGAAAGAACCTTCGGTCCACAGGAAGATGTCGTAGATCGTCTCGGCGGCTTTCAGCCGCACGAGGTCCGCGAGCTCCTCCTCCTTGATGGCCCCGATCATGACGAGGATCTTGCCGAGGAGGATCCGGGATTCCTGCTGGACCTCCAGCGCGCGGATGAGCTCCTCCTCGGTGATGAAGCCGAAGCCCACGAGAAAGCGCCCCAGATGCTCGCGCTCGAGCGTGGACGAAGAGGACGTGACGCGCCCATTGTTGAAGTAGATGCGCTTCTCGCCGGGCGTCCCGCGCACGACGAGCGTCCCCGTCTTCAAGCCGGCCGAGAGCCACTGAAGCAGCTCCGACAACTGCATCGTGCGCAGATTTCCTGCGATGGCCATCCGGTGCGATTATACCGCGTAAGAGGCTGACTCGAGCGGCTTTACTCCATCGGAGGGTTGTACGACGGAATCCCCGTCACGGCCTGCCCGAGAACGAGTGTGTGGATGTCGTGCGTGCCCTCGTACGTGAAGACCGACTCGATGTTCGCGAGATGCCGGAAGACCGGGTATTCGCCGACAATCCCGTTCGCCCCGAGGATCTCGCGCGCGAGCTTCGCGCACTCCCGCGCGACCCAGACATTGTTACGTTTGACCATCGAGACGTGCTCGGGTTTCATCGTGCCGGCGTCTCTCATCCTGCCCAGCCGCAGAGCCAGTAACTGTCCCTTCGTGATCTCCGTGATCATGAAGGCGAACTTCGCCTGGACCAACTGGTGCGAAGCGATCGGCCGGTCCTTGAACTGCTTGCGGCTCTTCGCGTAGTCGAGGGCGCAGGTGTACGTGGCCATCGCCGAGCCGAGGCCGCCCCACGAGATGCCGTACCGCGCCTGCGTGAGGCAGGAGAGCGGGCCCTTGAGCCCTTCGACGCCCGGCAGGACACTCGCGGCGGGCACGCGCACGTCCTCGAAGACGAGCTGTGACGTGACGGAGGCGCGGAGGGACATCTTCATGCGGTGCTCGGGTGCCGTGAAGCCCTTCATGCCCCGTTCCACCAGAAAGCCGCGAACCGGGCCGTTCACATCGCCGACCTTCGCCCACACGAGCGCGACGTCGGCGATCGAGCCGTTCGTGATCCAGGACTTGGCGCCGTTCAGGATCCAGTCGTTCCCGTCCCTCTTCGCGACCGTGCGCATGCCTGCCGGGTTCGAGCCGAAGTCGGGCTCGGTCAGGCCGAAGCAGCCGATACTCTCGCCCCTGGCGAGAGCAGGGATCCAGCGGTCCTTCTGCTCCTTCGAGCCGTACGTGTAGATCGGATACATGACGAGCGAAGACTGGACGGAGACGAACGAGCGCAGCCCGGAGTCGCCGCGCTCCAGCTCCTGCGCCATGAGGCCGTAGGCCACGCTGTTCAGCCCCGGGAGGCCGTACTCGGAGATCGTGGATCCGAAGAGGTTCATCGCCGCCATTTTCGGGACGAGCTCCACCGGGAAACGACCCTCGTACGCGCACTCCTCGATGATCGGGAGGACGTCTTCGTCGACGAAGGCGCGCACGAGGTCGCGCACGGCCCGCTCGTCCTCGGAGAGCATGTCTTCGATCCCCAGGAAATCAACTCCGGAAAAGCTCACACGTCCTCCACGTCCGAAGAGTACCGAAGAATTTCTTAGAAGGGTGAATACAAGCCGCGGCAGCCGGCACCGATGGGCTGGCGCCCGCCGCCGGAGCCTCTTTCGACCATTTGAAAGAATCTTCCGGTGCTAATGTTCCTGTATGGCGACCCCTGCGTGGAAAATGGCGGCTGACCTCTCCGAGGGCTACGTCACCCTCAACCCCGTCAGTCTCAAGAAGTACGAGAGACACGAAGTCGACGCTCTCGCGAAGGAGCTCGAGAAGCTCGTTCGCGATCTTCGCGCCCAGACCGTGCCGCAGGACGACGCCGAGGCGAGCCAGACCAAGAACCGCAAGCTGCTCCGGCTCTCGCAGGCGACCGTCGTCCTGAACAGCTGGCGGATCCGGATGCCGAAATAAGATAGAGATTCTTGGAAAACTCGCTTTCGATTTCCGATCTCCCGTCTCATGCCGGCGAGACCGTCACCCTCAAGGGATGGCTCTACCACTGGAGGAAGGGCGGGAAGATCTGGTTTCTGGTCTTGCGCGACGGGAGCGGGTATCTCCAGTGCGTCGTCTCGAAAGCCGACGTGCCCGAAGCCGTATGGGAAGCCGCGACGGGCGCGACGCAGGAATCCACGCTCGAGGTGACCGGCCTCGTAAAGGCCGACGCGCGCTCGCCGGGCGGCGTCGAGCTGGGCGTTTTGGACGTGAAGGTCCTCGACCTCTGCCACGATTGGCCGATCACGCCGAAGGAGCACGGCGTCGACTTCCTCATGTCGCAGCGGCACCTCTGGCTGCGCTCTTCGAAGCAGGTCGCCGTCCTCAAGGTGCGCAGCGAGGTCGAGAGCGCGATCCACGACTTCTTCCACACGCGCGGCTACACCCGCGTCGATTCTCCGATCCTGACGCCCGCGGCCTGCGAGGGCACGTCGAGTCTTTTCGAGACGCAGTACACGGATGACGAGAAGGCCTACCTGTCGCAATCCGGCCAGCTCTATCTCGAGCCGGCGGCCGCGGCTCTCGGAAAGGTCTACTGCTTCGGGCCCACGTTCCGCGCCGAGAAATCCAAGACGCGGCGGCACCTGCGCGAGTTCTGGATGGTCGAGCCGGAGGTCGCGTTCCTCGAGATCGACGGCCTCCTGGACCTGGCCGAGGAGTTCGTCAAGGAGCTCACGGCCCGCGTCCTCGACCGCCGCAAGGAGGATCTCAAGCGCTTAGAGCGCGACGCCGCGAAGCTCGAGCCCGTCGTCTCGAAGAAGTTCCCGCGTATTTCCTACCGCGACGCCGTCGAGATGCTGCAGAAGAAATCGTTTCCGGTGAAGTTCGGAGATGACCTCGGCGGAGACGAAGAGACGGCCCTCACGGAGGGCTTCGACACGCCCGTCATGGTCACGCGCTACCCGGCGTCGATCAAGGCGTTCTACATGCAGCCCGACCCGGTGGACCCGGACGTCGCCCTCTGCCTCGACATGCTCGCGCCCGAAGGCTACGGCGAGATCATCGGCGGGTCGCAGCGCATCCACGACCACGACCTGCTGCTCTCGCGCATCCGCCAGCACGACCTGCCGCTCGAGGCGTTCCAGTGGTACCTCGACGTGAGGAAGTACGGGACGTTTCCCCACTCAGGCTTCGGCATGGGTCTCGAGCGCTTCGTCGCGTGGATGTGCGGCGTCCCGCACCTCCGCGAGTGCATCCCGTACCCGCGGATGCTCTATCGGATCTACCCCTAGCGATCCTCCGCGTCCAGCACCTCCCGCACCTTCTGAGCGAGACTGAAAGGCGTGAACGGCTTCTGAAGGAACGCGATCCCCGGCTCGAGAACGCCGTGCCTGGCGATGGCGTCGTCCGTATAACCGGACATGAAGAGGACCCGAGGGTCCCGGCGCAGCGCCCGCAACCGGTCCCAGAGCACGCGGCCGCTCATGCCAGGCATGACGACGTCGGTCGCGAGAAGGTGGATCTCTCCCGCGTGCGAGCGCGCGACCTTCAGCGCCTCGTCGCCCGAGGCCGCCTCGAGGACGACGTATCCCTGGGCCTCGAGAATCGTGCAGGACAGCCGGCGGACGCCGGGCTCGTCCTCGACGAGGAGGATCGTCTCGGATCCGCGCGGCGAGAGCGCCGGAGGCTCGCCGAGTCCGGAAGGCGCGGCGGCGCCGGCGGCGCGCGGGAAATAGATCCGAAACGTGGTCCCGCGGCCCGGCTCGCTCGCGACGGTGATGTATCCGTCGCTCTGCTTCACGATGCCGTAGGCGGTCGCGAGCCCGAGCCCGGTCCCCTTGCCCTGCTCCTTGGTCGTGAAGAAGGGCTCGAAGGCATGGCTTCGCACTTCATCGCTCATGCCGATCCCCGTGTCGGCGACCGTGAGAGCCGCGTATTCGCCGGAGCGTGCGCCCGGGTTGCCCGCGGCGAAGCCGGCGTCGAGCACCGTATTCGCGGTCTCGACCGTGAGGGTGCCGCCCTCGGGCATGGCGTCCCGCGCGTTGACCGCGAGGTTCATGAGCACCTGCTCGAGCTGGCCGGGATCGGCCCTGACGCTTCCGAGTGCGGGGTCGAGCCGGGTCACCAGCTTGACGTCCTCGCCGATGAGCCTGCGCAGCAGCTTTTCCACTTCCGAGACGATCGTGTTGAGGTCGAGGAGCCTGGGCTGAAGAACCTGCTTGCGGCTGAACGCGAGGAGCTGGCGGGTGAGGGCCGCCGCGCGCTCGCCGGCGCGGTGGATCTCGTGGAGCGAGGCCCGGAGATCCTCGTCGTCCGGAAGCTGCGCCTCCATCAACTCCGAGTAGCCGAGGATGGCCGTGAGGAGGTTGTTGAAGTCGTGCGCGATGCCGCCCGCGAGGCGGCCGATCCCTTCCATCTTCTGGGATACGCGGAGCTGGGCTTCGAGCTGCTGGCGGTCCGTCTGGTCCCGCGCATTGATGATCAGCCCCCGCATGCCGGTCTCTGGCGGGAGAGGCCTGCCGATGAATGACAGGGTCCGCCAGGAACCGTCGCGGTGCCGGATCCGGACTTCCAGCTGCTCGAACTTGGTGCCGGTCTCGAGGCTCCGCCGGAACTTGCCCTCCGCGAGGGAACGATCGTCGGGATGGATGAGGTCGAAGGCGTTCAGCCCGGGAAGGTCCGCGGCCGGATACCCGAGGATGCGCTCCCCCGAGGGACTGACATAGCGCAGCTCGCCGTCGGGTGCGATTACGGCCACGATGTCGAGGGAATGCTCGATGAGCGAGCGGAAGTAGACCTCTCGCTTCGCGAGCTCCTCGGCGGCACGTTTGCGCTCGGTGATGTCTTCCTTGCTCGCAATGAAATGGGTGATCTTTTGCTTTTCATCGAAGACGGGCGAGATGGACGCGAACTCCCAGAAGAGCTCGCCGTTCTTCTTCCTGTTGTGGAATTCCCCCTGCCATTCCCTGCCAGCCGTGATCGTGCTCCAGAGGTCCCGGTAGAAATCCGGTGGAGCTTCTCCCGATTTCAGGATGCGTGGGTTCTTGCCGACAACCTCCTCCGAGGAGTATCCGGTGACCCGCGTGAACTTCGGATTCACGTACTCGATATTCCCGAGCAGGCCGGTGATGACGATGGAGGCCGGGCTCTGCTCGACCGCTTGGAAGAGCTTGCGCAGCGTCTCCTCGGAACTTCTGCGCTTCTCGTCGGCCCGCATGAGAGCGGCGGCGGTCCCGAGCAAGATCACCGTCAGGATGAGGGCGTCGGAGACGGCGTCCAGCGCCCGTCCCAGCTCGGGGCTGTAGAGGCCGCTTCGCTCCCCGGCGATTTGGAGCCAGCCGAGGAGGAGGGGCACCAACAAAGCGGCCGGAAGGATCCGCCGGGCCGCCACGCCCCCAGCCGTGTCGCTGACGAGCAGCCGTGACAAGCCGCCGGCATGCACAAGGAGCACGCCGACCGCCAGGACCAGGAAGGCCAGCGCCGTGTGGATCGCCATTCCCTTGTAGACACCGATCCAGTAAAGGCTGCGCGCGCCAAAGGCGTACCCGGTCAGAGAGACCATGGCGAAAACGCCCGGGAGCAGGGCCAGCCCGTCGCTCGTCCACGGCGCCCAGCGAAGGTCCAGGGTCAGCAGCGCAGCCGCCAGGGCGACGAAGCTCACGGCCGTGAGCACGGCCATCCGGCCGGGGAAGACGCTCGTCAAGCCGGCCGGGTCCCGGAAAAGCAGCTCGTCGATCCCGAGGCTCGTGCCAAACACGTACTCGGCCAGATTCAGCAAACCGAGCAATCCCGCCAGCGCTGCCGTAGCACGCGAGAACGCGACGGGCGATCCCCCGGCGTGGCCCGTGCGCAGCCACAGCGCCAGGCCTGCGAGCAGAAAGGCGACCGCCGTGTTGGGCACCATCGCCACCTGTCCGGGCAGCACCTGCATGAGGGCCCGTACGCCAAAGAGCCATCCGGCGAGGACGAAAACGCCGATGGCGATTGCGGCCGCGGCGCAGAGTCGCGAAATTCTCCTGAGCGGCTCCGCTGGGATGGGGGTGGCCTGGCTCCCGGTCATCGGGCGGACGCTGCCCGACCCTCACCGTGGAAACCGCGGTGCGAATCCGTCGATTTGGACGGTCGCTTCATTTCTACTGAGTCTACGCCGCAGGTCCCTCTCGGGAGACTGGCGGGCGCCTCCGGTGCCAGTCCGTCTCCTTTTGATACGCCTTCGCGGCGGCGAGGCAGAGCGATTCGTTCCCCGCGGCCGCCATGAACGTGACGCCCAGAGGGAGGCCCGCCGTGTCGAAGCCGCACGGGACGCTCGCGGCCGGCAGGCCGCAGAGATTTCCCGGGGCGCCGAGCGGATCCGTGGGAAACGCGTACCACGTCTCCAGGTTCGCCTCGATCGGGCTCGCGGACGAGGGGAAGCTCGGGCCGGCGATCACGTCGACCACCGTGAAGAGCTCCGCCATCGCGCGGATCGCGAGCGTGCGGCGCCGGAGCGCGTTGACGTAGTCGGCCGCGGAAATCGTCGTGCCGGCCAGGAGCCCGGTCTTCGAGAGCGGGTCCACGAGATCGAGATGGCGCCCGCTCGAGATGAGGGGCTGGAAGGACGCCGCCGCCTCCGACGCGAGGATCGTGAAGAGAACCGCGTCGAAGGGGAATTCGGGCAGTGTGACGGGAAGGAGCCGGTGGCCCTTCGCCTCGAGCGTTTTCAGGGCGACCGCGGCGAGCGTCACGGCTTCCCTCTGATACCCGTCCCAGGTCTTGTCCGGAAGAACACCGATCCGGAGCCGCTCGGGCGCGGGAGATCTCGTCCAGTTGCCTCGCAGAGTCGACGGATCGGCCGGGTCCTCGCCGGCGATCGCGTCGAGCACGGTTTCGAGGTCCTCGGCCGTGCGCGCGAGGGGACCGATCTTGTCGAGCGTGAAGCAGAGAGGCATCGCGCCATGCCGGCTCACGCGCCCGTACGTGGGTCTCAGGCCCGAGATGCCGCAGTAGCTGGACGGACACACGATCGAGCCCCACGTCTCCGAGCCGAGCGCGAAGGGCACGAGGCCGGCCCCGACGGCGGCGCCCGAGCCGCTGGAGGAGCCGCCCGTCCAGTGCTTCGGGTTCCAGGGGTTTTTCCCGGGCCCCTGCGCCGAGGCGGACGCGAACCGATACCCCGCGCCGCCCGCGAGCTCGACCATCGCGAGCTTGGCGACGAGAATGGCGCCGGCCTCGGCGAGCCGGGCGATCGCGGTCGCGTCGGCTGTCGGAACACGATCCTTGAAGAGGGGCGAGCCCCACGTCGTCGCCACGCCTTTCGTGTCGAGCAGATCCTTCGCTGCATACGGGATGCCGTGCAGCGGCTGGCGCGGGATGCCGGACTTCCGCTCCGCGTCGGCGCGCCGCGCGGCGGCCAGGGCGCTTTCTTCCATCAGAGTCGCGACGGCATTGAGAGAGGGACCGATTCTGCGAAGGCGGGAGACGAAGAGGGTCGTCAGCTCGACTGATGATGTCTTTCCCGCCGCCAACGCACCGGAAAGCTCAACGACCGACGCAAACGCGAGATCGATTTCTTTCCCTTTCGAAGAATCTTTCGTGCTCATCCCCGCCCGCTCTTTCTCATTCGAAGAAATTCTTCCCGCTATCGGCGCCCTTCGGGCAGGAAGACGGTCGCCAGGTCGGTCTCGTATGGCAGTTCGACGCGGCGCGCGTCCGCGAGCGCCTTCTGCACGGCGCGCACGCTGCGCCTCACGTCGAGCCGCTGCTCGGCGGTGAGGCTGGCTGGTGTTGCGGACAGTGCCGCTTCGACCAGCGCTTCGATTCGTGCTTCGGTCCTCTGCCCGGAAGGTAAGACGGGCTCCTCGCCTGCAGTCGCCGGTGCGGGCAGAATCGCGGCCGCCGCGGCGCCGCTGATTGCCCTGGCCAGAGAACGCCGCGTGAGGCCTTCCTGATCACTTCGAATCCTGAGAATCATCGGGCTTCTCCCTCGGATAGGATAAAGGTATGAGTGATTCCCGAACCGGCCCGGTAGAGAAACTCACGGAAGCCGACAAGCGTACACGCGTCATGCGAAACAGGATTTGCCCTGTTGCCCTTCTGTTCTGCCTGCTGGCGGCCTCCCGAAACGCCGCCGCCGTCACCGCCGAGGAGATCGTCGCGAGGAACGTCGAGGCGCGGGGCGGCGCCGCCGCGCTCGCGTCCCTCAAGAGCCTGCGGCGGACGGGCCGGTTCATGCTCCCGGGGCGCTCCCTCCTCGTCACGCTGTCCGAGGTGCGCGAGCGCCCCGGCCGGATCCGGCGGGAGGCCACCCGCCAAGGCCTCACGCAGATCCAGGCTTTCGACGGAGAGAAGGGGTGGCAGGTCCAGCCCTTCGAGGGCCGCAAGGAGCCGTCGATGATGTCCGAGGACGACGCCAAGCCGTTCCGGCTCGCGGCGGACCTCGACGGAGCGTTCGTGAACTCGAAGGCCAAGGGCCACACGCTGGAATACCTCGGGACGGAGGACGTGGACGGCACGCTCGCACACAAGCTGCGCGTGCGGCTGAAATGGGGGGGAGACGTGACGGTCTGGATCGACCCCGACACGTGGATGGTCATCCGCGACCTGCAGACGCTCACAGTCCGTGGGGCCGAACAGGAGATCGAGACGGACTACGGCGACTACGAGAAGGCCGGCGGCGTCTTCGTCCCGATGAGCGAGGAGAGGGGGCCGCGGAACTCCCCACCAGCCTCGCGGGAGAAATCGATTTACGACAAGGCCGAGGCCAATGTCCCCGTCGCCGCGTCCGCGTTTTCTTTCCCGGCGAATGCCGCGCCGGCGGGAGCGGGCCGATGAGAGCCGCCGTCGCCTTCGTCCTCGCCGCGTCCTCCTTCGGCGCCTTCGCCGCGCCGCCCGCCGTCGACTCCGGCGCGATCTCGGGCCTCGGCGCCCGAAACATCGGCTCGGCCGCGATGAGCGGCCGCATCGCCGCGGTCGCGGGCCGCGCCGAGGAAGACGGAAAGGTCACGCTCTTCGTCGGGTCCGCTTCGGGCGGCGTCTGGAAGTCGCTCGACGGCGGGACGACCTTCAAGCCCGCCTTCGACAAGCAGCCCGTCCAGTCCATCGGCGCGATCACGCTCGACCCCTCCGACCCGAAGGTCGTCTGGGTCGGGACCGGCGAGAGCTGGACGCGCAACTCCGTGTCCGTGGGCGACGGGATTTGGCGCTCCGGCGACGGCGGCGAGACGTGGACGCACATGGGGCTCCCGGAGTCCGAGCGCGTGAACCGGATCCTCGTGAACCCGAAGAAGAGCGACGTCGTATACGCGTGCGTGCCCGGCAAGCTCTGGTCGGACTCCGCGGACCGCGGCCTCTACAAGACGGCGGACGGCGGGAAAAGCTGGGCGCTCGTCCTCAAGGGCGGCAACCTCTCGACGGGCTGCTCCGGTCTCGCGATGGACCCCCGCAACCCGGACCGCCTCTTCGCGGGGCTTTGGGATTTCCGGCGTAGAGGCTGGACGTTTCGGTCGGGGGGCGAAGGACCGAAGGGGACTTCCGGGTCTGGCCTTTTCCTCACGGAGGACGGCGGCGCGACGTGGAAGAAGCTGGACGCGAAGACGGCGCCCGGACTGCCCGAGGGGCCCTGGGGCCGCCTCGACGTCGCGATCGCGGCCTCGAAGCCCGACCGCGTCTACGCGGTCATCGAGAGCGTGAAGTCGGCGCTCTTTCGCTCCGACGACGGCGGGAAGACGTGGGCGCGGAAGGACGACAGCCAGCGGATGGTCTGGCGGCCGTTCTACTTCTCGCGCCTCGTCGTCGACCCGACGAACCCCGACCGGGTTTACAAGCCGAACCTGACGCTCATCGCGTCCGAGGACGGGGGCGAGAGCTTCGGCGACGTGGGTGGCGGCACGCACGGGGACCACCACGACGTCTGGATCAACCCGAAGAACCCGAAGTTCGTCGTGACGGGCGACGACGGCGGGCTGTGGATCTCGTACGACGGCGCGAACCGCTGGTGGAAGTGCAACAACCTACCGGTTTCGCAGTTCTACCACGTGTCCGTGGACGAAAAAGAGCCGTACCAGGTCTACGGCGGCCTTCAGGACAACAGCTCGTGGGCCGGCGACTCCGCGTATCCGGGCGGCATCACGAACAGCCGGTGGGAGAACCTCTACAACGGGGACGGGTTCTGGGTCTTCGTGGACACGGCCGATTCGAACTTCGTCTACGCGGAAGGACAGGGCGGCACCATCGGCCGGATCGACCGGCGCACGCTCGCGGCGCGCGACATCCAGCCGAAGGCTCTCTACAAGGAAAAACTTCGCTGGAACTGGAACACGCCGATCCACGTCTCGCGTCTCGAGAAGGGCAAGCTCTACATCGGTTCGCAGTTCCTCTTCATGACGAAGGACGGCGGCCAGTCGTGGCAGCGGATCTCGCCGGACCTCACGACGAACGACGCCACGAAACAAGAGCAGGAGCGTTCGGGCGGCATCACGGTCGACAACTCCGCGGCCGAGATGCACACGACGATCTACTCGATCTCGGAAAGCCCGCGTGACGCGAAGACGATCTGGGTCGGGACCGACGACGGGAACGTCCAGCTCACGCGCGACGGCGGAAAGGCGTGGACGAACCTCGTGAAGAACGTCCCCGGCCTCCCGCCCGCGAGCTGGGTCTCGTGGGTCGAGGCCGGCCCGCACGCCGACGGCGCCGCGTACGCGACGTTCGACCGCCACACGTTCGGCGATCTGGCGCCGTGGGTCTACGCGACGAAGGACTTCGGGAAGACGTGGGAGCGGATCGTGGGCCCCTCCTCGGGCGTCCGCGGCTGGGCCTACGTGATCAAGGAGGATCCGGTCCGGCCCGGCCTCCTCTACCTCGGGACGGAATTCGGGCTCTGGATCTCGCTCGACGCCGGAAAGACGTGGGCCGAGTTCAAGGGCGGCAACTTCCCGTCCGTCTCCGTGCGCGACCTCGCGTTCCAGACGCGCGAGCAGGACCTCGTCGTCGCGACGCACGGGCGCGGGATCTGGATCCTCGACGACCTCACGCCGCTCCGCGCGCTCACGCCGGACGTGCTCGAGAAGGACGTCGCGTTCCTCGCGGGGCGCCCCGTGATCCAGAGGCCGCGCGGATCGGGCGGTTGGCCGGAAGGGGACGCCTCTTACGTTGGCCCGAACCCGCCGTCCGGCGCCGTCATCACGTATTACCAGAAGACTCGCCACACCTTCGGGCGGATGAAGCTCGAGATCCTCGACGCCTCGGGCCGCGTCGTGGACACGCCGCCGGCCGGGACGCGCAAGGGGATCAACCGCGTCGTGTGGTCGATGCAGGAGAAGCCGCCGCGCGTCCCGACGGCCGCGTCCGCAGCGGGCGCCTCCTCGGGGCCGCGCGTCCTGCCGGGCACGTACACGGTGCGCCTCACGAAGGGCAAGGACGTCGTCGAGACGTCGCTCGTCGTCTCGCTCGACCCGCGCGCGCCGTTCACGCCCGCGGAGCGCAAGTCCCAGTACGACGCCGTGATGAAGGCGCACGCGCTGTTCGGGCGCATGAGCGACGTCGTGGACCGCCTGAACGGCTACCGAGTGCTCGCGGCCGCGCGTGCGAAAGGCCTGCCCGCCGCAGACGGCGTCCGCAAGGGCCTCGACGCCTTCGCGGAGAAGGCGGAAGCGATCCGCAAGGACGTTGTCGCGACATCCGAGGGCGGCGCGATCACGGGCGAGGAACGCCTGCGCGAGCACCTCGGCTACGTCTACGACGCCCTCCTCTCGTACGAGGGCCGGCCCGGCGACTACCAGGTCGAGCGCGTCGCCGTCCTCGAGCGCGAGCTGAAGGAGGTCGAGGACCGCGTGGCGGCGCTCGCCGCGAAGGACCTTCCGGCCCTCAACGAGAAGCTGCGTGCGAAAAAGATCGCGCCGATCGGGGAGGCCGCTCCGCACTGACGCGGTTTCCTATTCGATGTAGACTTGGGGGGCTCCAGCGCGCGGGGTCGGCTCTTGCGCAAAGCTGCGATCCCTCTCACCTTTCCATGAAAAACTCTTCTTCCCTTTCCCTCCCGTCCGTGGGCATCGTCTCTCTGGGGTGTCCGAAGAACCTCGTCGACACCGAGGTGATGCTGGGGCATCTGCAGCGCGAAGGATTGACCCTGACGGATCCGGAGAAATCGCGGGTCGTCATCGTGAACACGTGCGGCTTCATCGATTCGGCCAAGGAGGAGTCGGTCGAGGCGATCCTTCGCGAGGTGGCGCGAAAGGAGGCGGGGGAGATCGACCGCGTCGTCGTGGCGGGCTGCATGGTGCAGAAGTACGGGAAGGAGCTTGCCGCCGAGATCCCCGAAGTGGACCACTTCATCGGCCTCGACGAACTGGAGAACGCGCCGGCCGCCGCGCTGGGGCTCCCGTCGCTCCCGCGGTTCACCGACAAACCGCTCGCGACGCGCCTCTATGACGAGCTTTCGCCGCGAGTCCTCACGCACCGCAAGGGCTACGCGTACCTGAAGGTGGCCGAGGGCTGCAACAACCCGTGCACGTTCTGCACGATCCCCCAGATGCGCGGCCTCATGCGCTCGCGGACGGTCGCGTCGCTCGTGGTGGAGGCGCGGGGGCTCGAGGCGCAGGGCGTCAAGGAGCTCGTCCTCATCTCGCAGGACACGACGCGATACGGAGAGGACCTCAACCTCGGCCGGACGGGCCTCACGCAGCTCGTGCGCGCGCTCCTTGCCGAGACGTCCTTCCCCTGGATTCGCTTCCTGTATGCGTACCCGAAGACCCTTCACGCTTCCGTCTTCGAGCTCATGGCGAGGGCGCCGCGTTTCGTCCCGTACGTCGACATGCCGCTCCAGCACGTGTCAGGGCGGGTGCTTTCCGCGATGAAGAGAGGCGGGGACGCGACGAGCTACCGGAAGCAGTTCGAAAGAATCCGCGAGATCGTCCCGGACATCGCGCTGCGCTCGACGTTCATCGTGGGCTTCCCGGGAGAGACGGAAGGAGATTTCTTGGAAGTGAAAGAGTTCCTCGAGGCCGTACGCTTCGACAACGCGGGCGTCTTCACCTATTCGCCCGAGCCCGGCAGCGGAGCCGAGATGCTCGGCGACCCTATCCCATTCGAAGAAAAATCTTCCCGCCGCGACATCCTGATGGAAGTTCAGCAGAAGGTCTCTCTTTCCAAGAACCGCGCGAAGCGCGGCAAATCGTTCGACATGATCCTGGAAGGGCCGTCTTCGGACACCGACCTTCTCCTCGAGGGGCGCCTCGCAGGGCAGGCTCCCGAGATCGACGGCCGCGTTCTCGTCAACGAGGTGCCCGAGGGCTGGGCGCCGCGCATCGGGGAGATCGCGCGCGTCACGATCACCGAAGCACACCCCTACGACCTCGTGGGGAAGATCGTCGCTTAAGATCTCCCGCCGTTGCAGGTCATCAAGGATCCTTTCCGTCCCGTCGATCTTCCCCGAGGCGGCGTCGTGACCGTCGGGAACTTCGACGGCGTGCATCTCGGGCACCAGGCCATGCTCCGGGACGTCGCGAAGCGCGCGGGCGAGCTCGGCGCGCCGGCCGTGGTCGTGACGTTCGAGCCGCACCCGCTCAAGGTCCTCCACCCCGAGCGCGCGCCCCGGATGATCCAGATTCTCCGGCAAAAAGAGGAGGCGATCGAAGCCTGCGGGATCGACGCGCTCGTCCTCGTGCCGTTCACGCGGGACTTCTCGCTGACGCCGGCGGAGGATTTCATCCGGGACCTTCTCGTGAAGCGCCTCGTCGTGCGCGAGGTCCACGTCGGGGAGCACTTCATGTTCGGGCGGGAGCGCGGCGGAAACATGGAGGTCCTCCGGCGCATCGGCGACGCGGCCGGCTTCACGGTGACGGGCATCGCCGACGTCACGGACGCGGCGGCAGCCATCTCGTCCAGCCGCATTCGGAACGGGCTCCTCGAAGGAGACGTCACCTCGGCGAACGCGCTCCTCGGGCGCGCGTACGCAATGGACGGACTGATCGCCAAGGGAGACCGCATGGGGCGGAAGATCGGGTTTCCGACGATGAACCTGAAGCCCGACAACGAGCTTTATCCGAAGGACGGGGTCTATTTCACGTCCGTGAGGATCGAGTCGTTCCAGCGCTCCTTCCCGTGCGTGACGAACATCGGACGCCGGCCCACCGTGTACGAGGATTTCGCGACGACGATCGAGTCGTACATCCTCGACTTCTCGTCGGACGTCTACGGCGAGCGCGTGCGCTTGTCGTTCTTCGACCGCGTGCGCGACGAGCAGACGTTTCCGTCCCTGCTGGATCTCACGGCGCAGATCAAACGGGACGTGGAGGCGACGCGCCTTTACTTCCAGAAACACCCCCTGCCATGAGCGCCGAGACCCTGGCCAGGCTCGTTGCCGCCGTTCTCGCCCTCCTTCTCGCGAGCCGGTCCTCGAATCGGTCCACCTCTTTCGTCACGGGCGTCCTCGCGGGATTTGCCGTCTTCGGAGCGCGGATCGCGGTCCTGCCCGGCCCCGGCTGGGCCGCGCTCCTGGCCGCGTGTCTCGTCGCGCTCGTCGCGCTCGGAGCCGCGCGCACGTGGTCGCCGATCGCCGGGGACGGCCTCACGGCTGGCGCGCTGGCCGCCGGAGGCGCCGCCTGCGCCGCCGCGTTCGCGGGACGGCAGCTCCCGGGATGGCAGGCGCCGGCCCTCGCCGCCATCGCCCTGGCCGCCCTGTCAGCGTTTTCGGCGGAGGCCACGCGCGCGAGCGCGGAGGCCGGCTGGAGAGAGGGAGCCGCCTGGACGGGCGCCGTGCTCGCGCCCGCCTTGCTTGCCGCAGCGTTCGCGGGCCTCTTCGCCGGGGTTCCGCGCCGACTCGAGCCCCTCGTCGTGGCCGCGGCGCTCGCCGCGGGCATTCTCGTCTGGATCCCGGCGCTCCTCGCCGAGCGCGCGCGCGTCTCGCGTGAGCTCACCGAGGAGGTGACGCTGGGCCTGCTTCCCGAGGAGGATGCGCTCGCGTTGCGGCTCCCGTGGACGCGCGGATTCGAGAAGCGCTTCGGGCGCCCGGACGAACGCCGCGAATACGTGAGGAGCGCGCTCCTCCTCGCCGTCGCGCGCCACCAGCAGAGGCACCGCTCCGGAGAGGCCGAGCGCCTGAGACAGCTCGAGGTCCTCACCTTCCGGACGCGGCTCCGAAGGACGCAGGAGGCGCGGGCCGCGCGATTTCACGTGCGCGAGTCGGGGGAGTTCGGGGAAGAGCAGACTCCCGAGGGCCCCGGCACCCCCTAGTCCTACGGGACTCCGGGCACGTCCGCCTGTGGCGTTTACGCCCGAGGGCCGTCCGCGTCCCAGAGCGTCGTGTTGCCAAACGACTCGAGGACGGGCCGGATCACCTTTGCGTCTCCAACCGCGGCGAGAATGCCGGTCGAGGGATCGAAGAAGTCCGCCGCCACCTGGCACGCCTCCCGCCGCGACACCGCACCCACGCGGTCCCGCCAGGTGGCCCATTCATCCTCGGGCAGCCCGTGGAGAAGGCGCGTGATCTCGTCCTGCGCGACGCCGCCGGGCGTTTCGCGCGGGATCGGAAAGCTGCCGAGCAGGTATTTCCGCGCGCGCGCGTGCTCCTCCTCGGCAGGCCCCTCCGCGGCGAAGGCGCGGATGAGGTCGAAGAGGCCCGTAAACGCCTCGTGCGTCACTTCGGTCCGGCAGTCGATCGAGGCGCCGAACTGTCCGCCCGCGACGCGCGCGGACAGCGACGAGTACGCACCGTACGTCAGGCTGCGCTCTTCGCGCAGGACGTGGAAGAGACGCGAGGAGGCGCCGCCCCCCAGCGACTGATTCGCGACGAGGCCCGCCGTGAAGCGCGGGCTCCGGCGTGCGAGCGCGGCTCGCGCGTAGAGGAGGTTCGTCTGCACGGAGCCCGGCCGGTGCACGAGGTGGATCGAGAAGCCGTCGACGTGGGGCGGCGGAGGAACCGCGGCGGCCGGAGCGCCGGAACCGGCGGAAAGGCCCTCGAACGCGCGGGCGCCCGCCCGGAGCAGTGCGTCCGGATCCGCCGCGCCCGCGAGGATGAGCGTGGCCCCCGCGAGCGAGAAGCGGTCCGCCGCGAAGCCGGCGACGCTGTCCCGGGTGAGAGCTTCGAGGCCCTTTTCCGTCGCGGTGAGGCGACCGTACGGATGGCCGGGGTAGAGCCGGTCGAGGAGGCGCTCGCGGGCGAGGAAGTCGGGCTCGGAGCGCTGCTCGGCGAGCACGTCGATCTGGCGTCTGCGGTTCTTCTCGAACTCGTCCTCGGGGAACGCGGATTCCGTCAGAACCTCGGCGAGAAGCGCGAGGCCCGCGTCGAGATCCTTTTCGAGAATGGAGAGGCGCGCGACCGACGAGTCGCTGCCCGCGGAGACCTCGAGATTCGCCGCGAGGTCGTCGATCGCTTCCGCGAGCGCGCGCGCGTCGCGCCGGTGCGTTCCGCCAAGAAACGTCTCGCCGGTGATCTCGGCCGTGCCCTCGCGTCCCGGCGGATCGGCCGCGCTGCCCGCGCCCGGGAAAAGCACCGAGACCGACACGGTGGGGCGGCGGCCCCAGCGGGCCGCGCGC